>ERZ831601.23-NODE-23-length-171432-cov-20.333755_pt1 | contig 171432 bp, 194 predicted proteins | sample MGYA00519578_ERZ831601 | MGnify/ENA primary metagenome ERZ831601 (study PRJEB31850, sample SAMEA3708717) | human gut metagenome | biome: human gut; feature: human-associated habitat; material: faeces | place: China | collected 2014 ... | reverse complement strand
GTAGAATGATGCGAAGTGGTCTGCCCTCTTCAAAGTGGTGTGCACCTGTAAAAAACTGTCATGTGGTGCCGCTTACAGAAATATAATGCTTTAAGTTGATTGTAGCATAGCAGCAGTTCTTTGTCATCATAATTTTTCTTTTTCATACTGTTTCTGCACTGCACGCCTATCAGCCTGCATTCTGCCACAGTGCAAGGGGCTTTATCACGTGAGACCGGCTGTGGCACGCTCTCTCTCGTGAGCGAATAGCGGAGCTGCCTAGATACTGTTGAATTATGCACACTATACACAGAAATGAGCTCCCACGGATGGGAGCTCAAGGAGAACCGCGCCATGGACGGCGCGTTTCGATGGTTTCGTCAGGCATAGATACCCTATAAAGCATAATTCCTACAGTATCTTTGCAGTACAGCGTAGCTCACGCGAGAGAGTGTGCACAAGCCAGGGCTCATGGGATGAAGCCCCGTCCTACTGCCAATGTCTCTGCACTAAAAAAGCAGCCTTTGAGCTTCACACTCAAAGCCTGCTTCTTTTTTCATCTTATAAGCTGTCCATAGCCTGATACATGGAAAGCATAGGAGCCATAACGGCTGCCACAAGCACACCAACAATAAGTGCCAGAACAAGGATAATCATAGGCTCAATAGCTGCCATAACTGTCTGGGTAGCCAACTCAACTTCCTCATCATAGTAGTCTGCCAGTCGGGTAAGCATGCCTTCCAAGTCACCGGTCTCCTCACCGATTTTGGTCATGTGTGAAACCATAGGTGGAAACAATCCACACGCAGTAATTGGCTCAGACAGTGGAACACCCTTACTTACCTCTTCCCTCGCACTTTTCAGTGCTTTCTTGTAAAGAGCATTCTTCATGGTGTCAGCAGTGATACCAAGGGCTTCAATCATCGGAAGTCCGGAATACACTAGTGTTGAAAGTGTACGCGCATAGTTACTGGCTGCAGTCTTGATGTTTAGCTTTCCGAAAACCGGAATCTTTCTTGCGAGATTACCAAAGAACATCTGTCCGCTGTCAGTCTGCTTATAAAGCTTGATGGCTATAACAATTGCTGCTATGACAGCAATCACAATATACCAGTATCCGGTGACAAAATCACTCATCGCAACAACTGCCTTTGTGATGCCCGGCAGCTCTGTTCCCAGGTCATTGAACATCTCTGAGTAGCTTGGGATGACCTTTACAAGCATTACAATAACAACCGCAATAGCTACAATCACAACGATAATCGGGTAAACTGCCGCTTTTTTTATCATGCCGTTAAGCTTTGCTGATTTCTCGAAGTGTGCAGACATTCTTTCAAAAGCTACATCAATCTTGCCGGATGCTTCTCCTGCCGCAACCATGCTCACCATGATGTCAGGGAAAACATTCGGGTATTTTTTCAGACCATCCGAGAGAGTCTCACCTTTTTGAATCTCGGCATGAACACCTCTGATAGCTTTCGCCATGACCTTGTTCTCAGTCTGATCGGATAGCATATCCAGCGTATCAAGAATCGTAACACCGGCATTGACCATACTGGTGAACTGGCGGCAGAATACCGATAGGTCTCTCGGCTTTACCTTTCCTCCCACACTGAATGAGATTTCCTTGGTCAGTGCTGTTGCCTTGGTGAGGCTTATGACCATGTTGCCATCCATCTTAAGCTTATTTTTTGCCTCTGCTTCTGACTCGGCTACTATATTTCCTTTTCTTTCTTTTCCGCTCTGGTCTATAATCTGATATGTCCAGTCAGCCACTTTCTTCTCCTCCTTATCCCTGTTCTGTGCAACCTCCAGATAAATTAAATCATAATTTATTAAGACTCCACAACATTATACCATAACAGTAAAATACATACGATTATACCATCAATAGTAAAGGTGTACACGGCTAGCCATGCTTACCGGATCATGTGCATATGCAACTGCAGTCTCCGGCGCTATAAGACCCTGGCTGTAATACTGTAAAATACAGTCATCCATCATCATCATACCCTCTCTCTTTGATGTCTGTATGATAGATGGAATCTGAAACGCTTTTGCCTCACGAATCAGGTTTCTGATGGCATTGTTTGCAAGAAGCACCTCAAATGCTGCAATTCGTCCGCCATTTACCATTGGAAGCAGATGCTGTGCAACAATTCCCTCTAAAACTCCTGAGAGCTGCACTCGTATCTGTTGCTGCTGGTGTGGTGGAAAAACGTCAATCATACGGTCAATTGCATCGGATGAACTGTTGGTATGCAGTGTAGAAAATACAAGATGTCCTGTCTCCGCCGCTGTAATAGCTGTTGATATAGTTTCAAGATCTCGCATCTCTCCTACAAGTATTACATCCGGATCCTGTCGCAGTGCAGCTCTTAGGGCTGCAGCATATGAGAGTGTATCCTTTCCAACCTCTCGCTGTGCCACTATCGAGCGCCTCCTTGAGTGCAGGTACTCGATAGGATCTTCAAGCGTGATTATATTTTTGGAATCTCTTGCTGCAATGACATCTATAAGACTTGCCAGCGTAGTCGACTTACCACTTCCTGTAGCTCCTGTCACGAGGACAAGTCCTCTCATCTTTGTGGTCAGATTGACAACCGACTGTGGTATTCCAAGCTGCTGTGGTGTAGGCACGTCATATGAGAGAATACGAAGTGCTGCTGCATATGAACCTCTCTGTCTGAACACATTGGCTCTGACTCGTGAAAAGCCCTCCACCGAAAAAGCAAAATCAAGCTCTCCATTTTTCTTTAGCACATCTTTAAGCTCCTGCGGAACAATAGGAGAAAGCAGGTTGTCCGTCTCAACATTGGTAAGAACCTGATTTCCCTGTGGTACAAGCATTCCGTCAATTCTAAGCATAACCGGATTTCCCGGTGCGATATGTATATCCGATGAGTTCTGTTGCTGCGCTGCTTTTAAAATGTCTACTATCTGCATTTTCTTTTCCCCCTTAGTTTTCAAACGTGGTCTTTAACATTTCCTGGAATGAAGTAACTCCTTCGAGTACAAGCTTCTCTGCACTCTGTCTAAGTGTATGCATGCCCTCATCACATGCAGCCTTGTTTATATCCTCTATATCAACACCTTTTGAAATAAGTGACTTTATCTTTGGTGTTATGGTCATTATCTCATATATACCGATTCGTCCCTTGTAGCCTGTATTGGCACATTTTTCACAGCCACATGGCTCATAAATCTTTACCGGACGGAATGCCGGTATATTCATAAAGGCCTTTTCCTCCTCTGTCAGCAGATGTTCTCTCTTACATGCCGGACAAAGTCTTCTTACAAGTCGCTGTGCAATGATTCCCTTTACCGAATCCGCAAGCAGATAACTTTCAACTCCCATGTCCTCCAGTCGTGAAATAGTACTTGCCGAGCTGTTGGTGTGCAGTGTGCTGACCACAAGATGTCCTGTGATTGACGCCTGTACTGCAATCTGTGCTGTCTCCTGATCTCGAATCTCACCAATCATAATGATGTCCGGATCCTGTCGCAGAATGGAACGAAGTGCTGATGCAAATGTCAGGTCAGCCTTATTATTTACCTGTACCTGGTTGATTCCGTCTATATTGGCCTCGACCGGATCCTCAACTGTGATGATATTTACATCATCCTTGTTGAGCTCTGAAAGTGCCGTGTAAAGTGTGGTTGACTTACCACTTCCTGTAGGTCCCGTAACAAGTATGATACCGTTTGTATTCATCAGTATATGATTAAAGGCCTTAAGCTCTTCGTCTGAAAATCCCAGCTCCTTTTTATCTCTTGTAAGTGCCTTTTTCTGCGCAAGTCGCATAACACACTTCTCACCAAATACTGTCGGAAGGATTGATACTCGGATATCATACTCTGTCTTATCTATCTCCATAGTGATACGGCCGTCCTGCGGCTTACGCTTCTCAGAAATATCCATACCGCCTATAATTTTAAGTCGTGTAATAATTGCAGAGAGCAGATGTATACTATATGCCGCCTTCTCATAAAGCGCACCGTCAATTCTGTATCGCACCCTGACTTTATTTTCCAGTGCCTCTATATGTATATCTGAGGCCCTGAGTCTGGCTGCCTGCTCAATAATAGAATTGACAAGCAGAACAACCGGTGAATTGTTGACATCCTTGCTGGTAGCTTCCTCAGCCTCGGCATTTTTCTGCTCACGCTCTTTTCTCTCCCTTGCATACTCCTGAGCCGCCTTCATCGCTTCTGTATCACCATAATATTTGTCAAGCGTCAAAAGTATATCTCTTTCTGTCGCTACCGCAGGCTCAGCCTGCAGATTTGTAACGATTGAAAAATCATCAAGCGCCACCATATCCATAGGATCGGCCATGGCCACATGCACTATATTGGCATTATTTGGGTCAAAGGCATATGGTATCATGACATGCTTTCTGAGCACTGATTCACTGACGAGGCTTTGCACCTCCTCAGGTATGTTAAGTGCGCTCACATTCACAAGCTCAAGTCCCAGCTGCTGCGACAATGCCTTTGCTATCTCAAGCTCATTGGTGAACCCAAGCTCAATGAGTGTTTCTCCTATCTTCTTATGCTTTTCTTTGGCTATAGGCAGAGCCTTTTCCAGCTGCTCCTGAGTAATTACATTTTCATTTATAAGCATATCACCGATACGCTTTTTCTCTCGTCTAAAAGCCATAGTGGCTCCCCCTCTTTCATCATTTAGTAAAATACTACCATTATGATGGCTGTATTTCAAGGGTATTTATATAAAATATACAATAAATTTATTTCAATACTAAAAAGTAACGATTCCGAGTGCCTGCAGCAACAGTATAAGCAGGAATGCCGGTGCAATAAATTTAACCATGATTATATAAAGTCCTTTTCTGGTAAATTTGCTACCTCCGCGTGTCACCTCATCTATTATTACCTTTGGACTTACTATCCAGCCGATGAGGATACATGTGGCAAGTGCCACGATTGGCATGAGCACATTGTTGCTGACATAGTCCATGATATCAAGTATCTGTCCGACTGTGCCGTTTGGAAGCTTAACCTCCATATAAAGCTTATTGTAGCCAAGGCAGACTATTATCTCTGCAATCAGGGCATATACCGTGACTAAAATTGCGCTTTTTCTGCGGCTCCAGTGAAATCTGTCTATAAGACTCGATACAATAGCCTCCATAATTGATACAGACGATGTGACTGCTGCGAATGCAACTATCATAAAGAATATCAGTCCAACGATATCTCCTGCTATTCCCATTTCATTAAATACCTTTGGCAGTGATATAAACATAAGCCCCGGTCCTGCTGACATACCGTCACGGCCCATAAATACATATACTGCCGGAATGATCATAAGGCCTGCAAGAAATGCAACAAGTGTATCAAAAATCTCGATCTGGTTGATTGAGCCCATGAGCTTTGATTCTTTCTTGACATATGAGCCGTATGCAACCATGATTCCCATAGCTACACTGATTGAATAAAAAAGCTGACCGAGCGCATCAACAAATACGGTGAAAAGCTTTTGCATTGTAAGCCCCTTGAAATCCGGAATCACATAAATCTTAAGTCCCTCAAGACCACTTCTTACTGTGCCCGACGCATCCTTATAATGAAGCGTCAGTGAGAAAATTCCGATTGCAAAAATAAGCACAACAAGGATAGGCATAAGCACCTTGCTGAACCGCTCGATGCCTTTATTGACTCCACCAATGACAATTGCTGCTGTTAAAAGCAGATAAACCACTCCAAATATGATTGGTGCCCACTGACCTGTGATAAAGCCTGTGAAATATCCATCCGCAACCGCATTCTTGCCGCTTCCTGTAATGAAAAGTGTAAAGTACTTTAAAACCCATCCACCTATAGTACAGTAGTAAGGCAGAATAATAGCCGGTACTATGCACGCAAGCACACCAATAAACTTACCCTTTGGATTGATAAGACCATACGCTGTGAGTGGTCCCTGTCCGGTCTTACGTCCTATTGCAATCTCAGTGGTAAGCAATGCAAAGCCAAAAGTCAGAACAAGTATCAGATACACCAGCAGAAAAAGTCCTCCTCCGTCCTTTGCTGCCAGATACGGAAACCTCCATATATTTCCAAGTCCTACCGCACTGCCGGCTGCCGCAAGAACGAACCCAATGTTGCCGGAAAAAGTGCTTCTTGATTTTTCTTTCATTTTATACTGTCTCCTTAATATATTATATAATCTAATTTCGATTTAATATGGACATTGTTTCCATTTACAAATCTAATATACCCATTATAATCATCTGATGTACATTTTGCAATGGTTGATATTTTTTATTCGAATTTACAGTACGTGTGGTGGCACAGCGTAAGGAACGTAAGCCCCGGGTACCGCGGGCGCACACGTACTCCCGCCGGAGCGCATAGCAAAGCGGCTTAGATACTGTAGAAATTATGCCCACAAGACGCAGAAACGCCCCTGCATGGACGCAGGGGCGAGGAGAACCGCGCCACGGAAGGCGCGTTTCGACGGTTTCGTCAAGCATAGAAACCCATCAAGCATAATTTCGTACAGTATCTTAGCCACGCAGCGTAGCGACGACTGGAGTACGTGTGCGCCCGTGATACCCGGGGCTTGCGTTCCGTACTATTATATAAACGTCCTAAATAAGGTTTTTAATGCCCTCTGTTAAACGCTTTGCAACTCTCACATTGTTCATGGTGTAAAGATGAATTCCCTCCACATCATTAGCTAAAAGCTCAATTATCTGGCTCTCGCAGTAAGACATTCCGGCATCAAAAAGTGCCGCCTTGTTGTCTCCGTATCTGTGCACAATCTTCTGGAACTTCTCCGGGAACTTTGCTCCGCACATTGTAACCATTCTCTGAATCTGAGCCGCATTGATACAAGGCATGATGCCCGGGATAACAGGCACATTGATACCTGCAAGCCTGCAGTCCTCAGCAAAATTGAAGAAGGTATCATTGTCAAAGAAGAGCTGAGATAAAAGAAGCTCTGCTCCTGCATCAACCTTTTTCTTAAGATTCTTAATATCATCTACCTTATCAGCTGCCTCCGGATGGATGTCCGGGTAGCACGCACCTGCGATACAGAACTGATCACCTGTGGTGTCCTTTATGTATTTAATCAAATCGCTTGCATGGAGAAAATCCTCCTTTGCAGGCACATTTGGATTTCTGTCTCCTCTTAAAGCGAGGATATTCTCGATGCCCTCATATGAAAGCTGTCTGGTGAACTCATCTATCTCTGCCTTGTTATAGCACAGACATGTAAGGTGTACGACCGGCTCCACATTGTACTGGTTCTTGATTTTCTTCGCAATCTCGATAGTCTTGTTATTGTTTGAGCTGCCGCCTGCGCCAAATGTCACGCTGATGTACTCAGGATGACAATCACAGAGTATCTCAAGCATCTCATCTATATTTTTGAAGTCTTCCTCCTTCTTAGGTGGAAATATCTCAAAGGAGAGCGACTGTGGTTTGTTTGTATGTATCTGTGTAATCTTCATGTTATCCTCCAGTATATATGGTTATTCAATAATTTGTAATTTTTATATTCCATATATTACTGTAGTTTTTTGTCATTGTAAAATATATTTTTCTTTTAGTTTGTCATAAATAAAATCTATATCAAAACTTGCTGAGTCTTTGATTTTTTTTAATGTGGTGATATAATGAACAAAGCAAATCCAAAAGGGGTAACTTATGAAAAAAATAGATTTTGATAATGATTCAATAAAGAAAAACATATTGCAGGCTGCTCTGCCAATGCTGGCAGCCCAGATTCTAAGCCTGTTGTACAATATAGTAGACCGCATATACATTGCCCGCATACCGGATATGGGAACCACTGCACTCGGTGCTGTGGGGCTTTGCTTTCCTATTATAATGCTGACAATCGCTTTCTCCAATCTCTTTGGAAGCGGTGGTGCTCCGCTTTTTTCAATAAAAAGAGGCATGAGTGATGACAGAGCCGCCAATACCATAATGAATATGAGCTTTACAATGGTCTGCACATTCGCAGTCGTTTTTACAGCTTTGTGCATGATTTTTGCAAAGCCTCTTTTAATCGTGTTTGGCGCATCTGAAAATGCTCTCAAATACGCTCTGCCATACCTGCTCATTTATTTGATAGGAACACTCCCATCCATGATTTCAACCGGCATGAATCCCTTTATCAACGCTCAGGGCTACTCCACTACCGGCATGCTGTCTGTGGCAATCGGAGCCGTTGCCAATCTGGTTTTAGACCCGCTTTTTATATTTGGATTTAATTTTGGCATCAAAGGAGCAGCTATTGCTACGGTCATCTCACAAATACTGTCTGCTCTCTATGTGCTTCACTTTCTTAGGAAAAAGGCTGAACTTAAGGTGAGCCTTATGACACTCTCTGAATTTGGTGAAAACACGCGCTATGCAAAGGACATCATAAGCCTTGGAACCTCCGGCTGTGTCATGCAGCTCACCAACAGTCTGGTGTCTATATGCTGCAACAACGTGCTTTCAGTGACCGGAGGTGATTTGTACATATCGGTAATGACCATCGTATCAAGCATCAGGCAGATGGTCGAGACTCCAATTTATGCAATTGTGGAGGGTTCATCTCCTGTTTTAAGCTACAACTATGGCGCCAGAAGACCTGCCCGGGTGAGAAAATCTATTTTCACTATGGGACTGCTCGTGCTTCTATATACAGCTGTCATGTGGAGTGTAATCATACTTGTTCCTCATGCCCTGATTACTATTTTCAGTTCCGATGCCACCCTCATGGATGATGCGGTGAAGGCTTTAAATATCTACTTTGCGGCATTCATATTTATGGATCTGCAGTACATCGGACAGACTACCTTTAAATCACTTAACAAAAAGAAGCGGGCTATATTTTTCTCTCTGCTTCGCAAGGTGTTCATCGTTGTACCGCTGACATATATTCTGCCATACTCCTTTGGTATGGGAACCGACGGTGTATTTATGGCAGAACCTGTATCAAACGTGATTGGCGGAAGCATCTGCTTTGTAACCATGCTTAGTACAGTACTGCCGGAGCTTCACAGAATGGAGCAGTAATTACAGCATCTCATCAATGCAGATGCCGTAGCCTCCGGTCGGATCATCGACAAACACATGGGTGACTGCTCCTATTATTTTACCATCCTGTATGATAGGGCTTCCGGATGTACCCTGCACTATTCCACCGGAGAGCTCTATCAGCCTGTCGTCTGTCACCTTAAGCTCCATTCCCTTGTTTGTATCTGTCGCTTTTCTGTCTATATTTGTTATTTCCAGATTATATTTTTCCAGTTTTCCTGATATTTCCGATATCATCTGTGCACTGCCTGTGTGTATCTCATCCTTGCCGGCAACCGGATAATACATATCCTCTGCAGCATATTCCGACAATTCATCGCTGTCAAGCTGTCCGTAAATTCCTAGATTACTATTGCAGTCAAGTGTGCCTATATGGCTTTTTTTGCCAAAATATACCACTCCGCCTATTTCGCCCGGCGCGCCGGATTTTCCCTTTTTGATTTTGGTAAGCTTCATACTGTACAAATCACCACTGTTTGCATACAAGAGATTGCCGCTTTGGGTTCCGTCTCCTATTCCATGCCCCAACGCTCCAAAACGGCCGTCCTTTGTATAATAAGTGATAGTACCGATTCCTGCCAGATCGTCCTTCACCCATATTCCCATATAGTATCTGCCATCATCCATCCTCACAGGTGTGATATCCGCTGACATTTTCTCACCGCCTCGAAGAAATTTAATGTTTACGGTACTTTTATCTTCATGCCTTTCATCATATTCCTTCATGATATCATTTACAGCTTCAGAAAGCTCTTCCTTGTCTGCCACAGTGCGCCCATTGACAGATAGGATATAATCACCGCACTGCACCTTTTTATCTGCCGGATTGACTTTTTTGCCATCCTCGTCTGTCACCTCCGTCGTATTCACTACAAGCACGCCCTCTGTCTGCTCATATATACCGGTCAGCCTGCCACAGGCATATACGCCCTCAACTCTTATTCCATCACTTATTTTATCTGTCTCTTCATAATCTCTGTCAGCCGCTCTGTGAGTTGGTGTTGTATCTGCTGTCTGTCCTATGTCTTGTTCGGTTCCACTGTTTTCACCATTTTCACCATTCTTGCCCGAATCAGCCAATACACTAGCCGCCTGTCCTGGAAGCCCTGTCGCATATCTTCCATATCCGGCCTTTGATTCATTTAAAAAACTTCCTAATGCACTTTCATCAAATGCCTTATCTACCCTGCTGCACCACTTATCATCACTGCTTAGTGCAAACATAGCTATCACTACTGCAGCCAGCGTGACACTCACAAATTTTCCAAAAAACTTCCGCATACTATTACCTCCATTTGGATTAGTATGCTCCTGTAATTTTTCTTTTATTCTTTTAATATCTTATTATCTCATTCTAACTATTCCAAATTATTTTGAGCAAAAGCCGATATAGTTTGACAGTTTAGGTGTTTTCCTATATAATTTCGATATATTTATATGATTATTATAGATTTCACATATAATTCCCACGTTGTCAGTTACAAATAAATATTGTAATAGCTTTATAATTCTTAAATCACCATTTAATAAAGGAGGGATTCCATGAATACATACCTGCTCATCACATCCATAGTAATCTTCTTATGTATCCTGCTAAATCGTGTCTCCAACCGCATAGGCATTCCGGCACTTTTAGCCTTTATCGTGCTCGGCATGCTTTTTGGCTCTGACGGAATAATGAAGATAGATTTCGACAATTACGCATTCGCTGAACAGATATGCTCTACCGCGCTGATTTTTATCATGTTCTATGGTGGCTTTGGCACCAACTGGCAGCGTGCAAAGGCTGTCGCTGTTAAGGCTGTGCTCTTGTCCACCATCGGTGTTATTATTACATGCTTTCTTACAGGATTGTTCTGCCACTTTGCCCTGCATATGAGCTGGGAAATAAGTTTTCTCCTCGGTGCACTGATTTCATCAACTGATGCGGCCAGCGTTTTCTCCATACTGCGTTCAAAAAAGCTGAATCTGAAATACAATACCGCCTCTCTTCTTGAGGTAGAAAGCGGTAGTAATGACCCATGTGCCTATATGCTCACCGTTGCTTTTATAGCCATATCCCATGGCAACGCAAGCCCTGGAAATATTGCCATACTCATAGTAAAGCAGCTTGCCTTCGGCATAATCTTCGGTGCCTTGATTGCAAAGCTTTCCATCATACTCCTTCGATATATACGCTTCAAAAGCGCGGGGTTTGATGCGATTTTCATGGTGGGAATAGCACTGATATCATATGCCCTGCCTGCTTACTTTGACGGAAACGGCTTCTTAAGTGCCTATATTGTCGGCATCGTACTCGGAAACACTGAAATAGAAAATAAAAAGAATCTGGTAAATTTCTTTGATGGAATAACCGGACTCATGCAGATGCTTATTTTTTTCCTGCTTGGTCTGCTTTCTTTCCCATCAAAGCTGCCACACGTCATAGTACCGGCACTTTTAATATTTATGTGGCTGACCTTTGTGGCAAGACCTCTTTCTGTCGCACTTGTGCTCACACCATTTCACAGCAAAATAAAACAGCTGCTGCTTGTCTCATGGTCCGGCTTAAGAGGAGCTGCATCCATAGTGTTTTCCATCATGGCATATACCGCCACCAATGATGACCTCGACACATTCCACATAATATTTATGATAGTACTTTTTTCAATACTGCTTCAAGGCTCAATGCTTCCATGGATATCACGAAAACTTAACATGCTTGATAAAACAGCCGATGTAATGAAGACCTTCAATGATTACTCCGAGGAAGCAGATATCCAGTTCATACAGCTTACCATACCGGAAAATCATCTGTGGTGCGGCCACAAGCTAAAGGACCTGACGCTGCCTCCTGAGACACTGATTGTGCTTATACGAAGAGGTGAGCAGAATATAATACCGGACGGTGAAACAATAATTCTGCAAAATGATGTGCTCGTGCTTAGTGCCATCACACCTGATGAGGTGCATGGTATAAGGCTGGTGGAAAAAATAATAGAAAAAGACAGCAGATATAACAATAAACTGCTGTCTGAAATATCAAAAAAACACAATGAGATTATCATAATGATCCAAAGAAACGGGCAGGTAATCATCCCGAACGGAAACGTACGGCTGACCACCGGTGATATACTGGTAATCAACCGCGCCGTAAACTGATAATGTCAGATTTTTTTCTCCATGGCAAGTGCTTTCATCTCTCTCGCGCTCTCCATCACGGTATCTGTGATTTTTGCACCGCCGAGCATTCTGGCAAGCTCAGCCACGCTGTCATTGTCAGTTAGTCTTCGAATCCTTGAAACCGTGGATTTGTTCTCGACTGCTTTTTCAATAAGGAAATGTGCATCTGCCATAGCTGCTATCTGTGGCAGATGTGTGATACATATAATCTGATGGTTGCGGCCAAGCTCATTCATCTTCTCAGAGACCATCTGAGCTGTACGTCCACTGATTCCAGAATCAATCTCATCGAAAATAAGCGACTCAATGTGGTCATTTTCTGCCATGATTGTCTTGATGCCAAGCATGATACGCGACAGCTCTCCGCCTGAAGCTACCTTGCCGAGCGGCTTAAGCGGCTCTCCGGGGTTAGTTGATATGAGAAACTCCGGCGCATCAATTCCGTTTGCTGTATAGTCCGCAAGTCTGTCAAAGTGCATATCAAACTGTACATCAAGAAAATTCAAATCATTAAGTGCTGATTTAATTTCTGACACAAGCTTTACAGCACTCCCTTGTCTGATTTCTGATACCTCATCCGATATCTGTGCCAGCTCCTTTTCCTTCTTCGAAAGCTGCTGCTCTATTTTCTGTAAATAAGAATCATAATCATTCAGGACACTTATACGCTCCCTCTTTTCATTGAGTGATATCAGTATATCGTCAATCGAATTGCCGTATTTGCTCTTTAGATGATTTATCTCATCCAGACGCTTTTGTGTCTCATAGAAGGTCTCCTCGTCAAACTCAGCCTGTGATATATATCCTGATATCTCGTGATTAAAATCAGAAAGCAGACTGTCTATCTCTGACAGCTGACTCTCCAGAGCTTCCACATCCGTATCATAGCCTGATACCTGTGACAGCTCTCTTACCGCCCTGCCAATAAGCTCTGAGGCACTCTCCATCTCGCCTCCTGTGGCAGAGTATGCAGCATTTACGCCCTCCATGATTTTCTTTCCGTTTGAAAACTTCCTAAACTGCGCCTCAAGCTCCTCATCCTCACCCGGCACAAGGGAAGCTTCTTCTATCTCCTTCACCTCGTACTCAAGGAATGACAGCTCACGGCTTCTTTCTTCATTGTCGATATTTGACCTTTCATACTCATCCTTAAGCGCCCTATATGCTTTGTATGTGACTGAAAGCTGCTGCTTTTTATCTCCAAGCGGCTGCTTTGCGTACTCATCAAGTATATCAAGGTGTTTTTTCTTTGATAAAAGTGACTGGTGCTCATGCTGACCGTGGATATCTATGAGATATGAGGCTATTTCCTTCATCCGCGAAACAGATACAGCCTCACCGTTTACCCTGCCGACTGCGCGCGACTGTGTGATTTTACGGCTTAAAATAACGCATCCGTCCTCAACCTCCACATCAAGTGCCCTTAAAGCCTCTATAATCTTTGGGTCCTCAACTGAAAAAATAAGCTCCACAAAAGCCGGCTTATCATTGTCTCTTAGCATCTCCTTTTGCACTTTTTCACCAAGCGCCAGATTGATAGAGCCTATGATGATTGATTTTCCGGCTCCGGTCTCTCCCGACAGTATATTTAGTCCGTCGGAAAACTCAACCTCACACTCATCTATGAGTGCCAGATTCTTTACATGTAGATTTTGTAACATATTTTCTCCTTCCTCTCCCAGGCATGACGATATATGTTATTTCCTGTTACAGTGCAGATATATTCTGATATTCATGTAACATTATTCCACAATTCTGCGGATTTTTTTCATCACCGCATATGTATCATCAACAGTCCGGATTGCACACATGATTGTGTCATCTCCTGCAATCGAACCGACGATTTCTCTCATCTTCATGGCATCTATTGCAGCACATACTGCGCTTGCCATTCCCGATACTGTCTTTATAACGAGGATATTCTGTGCCATATCCATTGACAAAAAGCCCTCTCTGAGTACTCTTTCGTATTTTTTGGAAAGGTTCTCAGGTGCATCCGTTATCACGGCGTACTTCTGTCTGCCGCCTGCGGTAGGAATCTTTGTGAGCTTAAGCTCCCTGATATCTCTGGATACTGTGGCCTGAGTCACGCGAAAACCATCTTTTTCAAGAAGCGCAGACAGCTCATCCTGCGTCTCTACCTCATTCTTTTGGATTATCTCAATTATCTTGGATTGTCTGTTTGTTTTCATGTCCTGTCACCTCATAAATATTATTCGTAACTATTCATTATAACAATCCTTATATGTGTTATGAATAATTTCCCATCTTTTTGCGGAGTATTTCCAAAAAGCTTCTCTGGTGAAGCTTGCAAATCTTTGTATAATTGGCTGCCTTGGAAATAACAAAACGGTCTCCTACAGCAAGCTCTGCTGTGGTGTCTCCATCATAGCTGACACATGCCAGCTCATCATTTTGCTCCCTGCGGCTTAGAATCTCTATCTCTATCTCATCATCGCCTGAAAGCACAATGCTCTTTGAAGTGAGATTGTGAGCATTGTTCGGTGTGAGCAGTATCATATCGCCCTTCGGATCCACAATCGGACCTCCCGCCGACATACTGTAGCCTGTAGAGCCCGTTGGAGTCGCAACAATGATGCCGTCGGCATGGTAATTGTTTAAAAACTCACCGTTTACATACACATTGAGGCTTAAAATCTGCAAATTACCCTTTCTGTGGATAACAATATCATTTAATGCCACTCTCGAGGTCTCACTGCCTCTTTTGTGCCCTGTGAGCATGATGCGGTCCTCTGTCATGTATTTATCAGCCATGAGCGAATCAATGGCATCAAATACCGTAGCTTCCTCCACCTCACACAGATATCCGAGTGTACCGAGATTTACTCCCATAAGCGGAATCTCAAGTGTCTCCACCCTTGTGGCTGCACGAATCAATGTACCATCTCCGCCGAGCACAAGAATACACTGCGTATCCTGTGGTATATCCTCAAGCTCAAACTCGTTATCGGATATAGCCTCGACATTGCTCATAAGACCCTTTGCCGTGCCGCCCTTTTGCTCTATGTATGCCACTATTTTATTTGTAAGTGCAAAATCCCTGTCCTTATAGGCATTTGCTATCACAACAAAATGTTTCATAGTCTATTTTTTGTCCAGCTCTCCATGTGCAGCCTCAACCACACTATGAATATCCACTGATTCCTCCTTTATAGGATCATCTGTCTTTTTGATATGTACGAGGTACTCTATATTGCCCTCCGGCCCCTTGATTGGCGAATACTCAAGGTCTAACACGCTAAATCCATTTGAAAGTGCAAAGGATATGATATTGTTCACTACCTCCTCATGCACGCTCTTGTCACGGACCACGCCCTTTTTACCTACCTTTTCCCTGCCTGCCTCAAACTGTGGCTTGATAAGACAAACCATCTCGCCACCGTCCTTTAACAGTGCTCTTGCAGGACCTAACACCTTGGTAAGTGATATGAATGACACATCAACCGATGCAAAATCCAGCTCATCATCTATATCATTGGGCGTCACATACCTGATATTGGTCTTTTCCATGCACACCACGCGCTCGTCCTGACGCAGCTTCCATGCAAACTGGCCATATCCGACATCCACGGCATACACCTTTTTAGCACCGTTTTGGAGCATACAGTCTGTAAAACCGCCTGTTGAGGCACCTATATCCATGCATACCTTGCCATCCATCGTGATATCAAAGTGCTTCATAGCCTTTTCAAGCTTAAGCCCTCCACGGCTCACATACTGCAGTGTCTTTCCATGAATCTCAATATTGCAGTCATCAGGGAACGTACTTCCCGCCTTATCCTCACGGTTGTTATTTACAAAAACATTGCCCTCCATAATCATAGTCTTTGCTTTTTCCCGTGATGGTGCAAAGCCTCTGTTTACAAGTAATACGTCTAATCTTTCTTTCATACTGTATGTTACCTCTATCTATAATGCTGCTATTATACGCTTAGCCACCGATTCGGCATCCACATGCAGCTCCTTTTTGAGCACCTCTACATTGCCATGCTCCACATAGCAGTCTGGGAGCGCAACAGTCAACACCTCAAGAGCTATGCCGTTAGTCTTGACATACTCAGTCACATGCTCACCAAAACCGCCACTTTGCACATTTTCCTCCATAGTCACAAGCAGGCTGTGCTCACCCGGCAACTCATTTATCGCTTCCTTGTCAAAAGGCATTGCAAAACGTGCATTGATAAGTGTAGCAGAAATCCCCTCTGCCTCAAGCAGCTTTACCACATCAACAGCAGTCTTTACCATACTGCCGAGTGCCATGACAGCCACCTTGCTTCCTTTTTGGATCAGCTCACTCTTTGCAAGCTCTATCGGCTGTCTGATTTCCTTAAGACCGTCATAGGCTGCACCTCTTGGATATCTGAGTGCAATCGGACCGTCATATGCCACTGCAAATTTCATCATATCGGACAGCTCCCACTTATTCTTCGGAGCCATGATTGTCATATTCGGAATAACCGACAGGTATGATATGTCAAATATGCCCTGATGCGTTTCTCCATCGCTGCCTACAAGCCCTGCCCTGTCGATTGCAAATATGACATGCAGATTCTGTATGCACACATCGTGAAGTATCTGGTCAAACGCTCTTTGCAAAAATGACGAATACACCGCAAAAACCGGGATAAGTCCTGACTTTGCAAGCCCTGCCGCAAATGTCGTGGCATGTGCCTCGGCTATTCCCACATCAAAAAACCTATCCGGGAAATTACGGTGAAACCTGCGAAGCCCTGTTCCCTCTGCCATAGCTGCCGTTATCGCAACTACCTTTGGATTTCTCTCGCCCAGCTTCTTCATGACTGTTGAGAAAACATCTGTGTAATTGGCCTTCGTGCGCTTATTCTTCGGAAGCCCTGTCTCTATGACAAATGGCTCTGCCCCGTGGAATCTGGAAGGATAACGCTCTGCCGGGCCATAGCCTGCTCCCTTTTTTGTGAGCACATGCACAAGCACCGGACCATCCACACGCTTTGCCTCGTCAAACACACGGCACATTTCCTTTATATCACTGCCATCCACAGGTCCCAAATAGATGATGCCCATCTCCTCAAAGAACATACCCGGAATAAAAAGCTGCTTTATGCTGCTCTTTGTATTCCTGATATGCTTTACCATACGCTCTCCGTAGATTGGTATATGGTTTAGGGAATTCATGACATTATTCTTAAAATCCCTGTATGCATCCGCTGTTCGAAAGCCTGAAAGATACTGGCTGATGCCCCCGACGTTCTCTGAAATCGACATATTGTTGTCGTTTAGCACTATAATAAAATTGCCCTTCACGCTTGAAGCGTTGTTGAGCGCCTCATATGCCATGCCTCCGGTCAGCGCACCGTCTCCAATTACTGAAACCACATGGTAGTCATCTCCGGTCACCTGTCTGGCTGTCGCAAGTCCAAGCCCCGCTGAAATAGATGTGGAGCTGTGTCCTGTATTAAAACAGTCACAGTCGCTCTCATCCGCCTTTGGGAAGCCGCTCATTCCGCCATACTGTCTGAGCGATGAAAATCCATCCTTTCTGCCTGTGAGTATCTTGTGTGTGTACGACTGATGCCCTACATCCCACACTATCTTATCCTTCGGCAGATCAAAGCACAGATGCAGCGCCATGGTAAGCTCCACTACTCCGAGATTTGATGCAAGATGACCGCCTGTCACCGATATGCTCTCTATAAGAAACTGCCTTATTTCATCCTTTAACAGCTCAAGCTCCTTATGTGTCAGTTTTTTTATATCATTTTCCTTTTGTATCTTTTCTAAAACCATCCTATTTCTCCCGATGGATCAGATATTCAAATAACTCCTTAAGAAATGCATCGTCGTATCCCAAATCATCAAGCAGCTTTTCTGCCTCCTTAGAGATGCGCTCCACATCAGAAACTGCCTTATCCAATCCCTCAAATGTGACATATGTCGCTTTATTATTTTTCTCGTCACTGCCTACCGGCTTTCCAAGCACCTCAAGTGAGCTTGTGACATCAAGCACATCATCCTGTATCTGAAATGCAAGCCCCAGCTTTACCGCTATCTGCTCCACGCGTGATACCTCATCAGACGATGCCCCTGCAAGGATTGCTCCTATCATCATCGAGCTCTCTATAAGTGCGCCGGTCTTAAGCCTGTAGATAAAGTCCAGCTTTTCCCTTGTGATAGGGCAGTCATCGGATTTCTCACTCTCCACATCAACAACCTGTCCTCCAACCATGCCATACACGCCTGCCTTTTTTGCAAGCACCGCAAATGCCCTTGCCACACGCGCATCAGCCACTTCCATGCCAAAAGCCTTTGCTGCGGTCTCATATGCCAGGTTTAAAAGTGCATCACCTGCAAGAATGCCCATAGCCTCACCGTACACAGCATGTGTGGTCTTCTTTCCACGCCTGTACTCATCATTGTCCATGGCAGGCAGGTCATCATGCACCAGCGAGTAGGTGTGTATCATCTCGATTGCTGCCATAAATGGCTCAATCACTGCACTTCTTCCGCCAAACATATGGTAAGTCTCTTCCATGAGGATAGGGCGAAGCCTTTTTCCACCGGCTCTCACACTATAGTTCATGGCCTCAAAAATAATCCTCTGCTGTCCCTCCTCAGCGGGAAGAAACTTCTCAAGCACGTTATTTATATGCTCTACCTTTTGCTGCAGCTCCTCCATGAATTGTGACTTATTTAAATTCCCATTTAAGCTCATCAGAATTCCTCCAGTTGTCCATCGCTGTTTAGCACAAGCATGGCCTTTTCCATGCCCTGTACCATATCATTGGCACTCTTTACCTCATCAAGCCCCTTCTTGTAGAGCTCAAAGGCCTCATCCAGGGATACATCCGCATCCTCCATCCTCGCCACTATCTGCTCTAAGTGTGCAAAGCGCTCCTCGAGTGTCAGTGTTTTTTCATTTTCTTTGTTCATCGTTAATAACCTCCGAAACTACGGCCCTTGCATGACCGTCTATCAGATATATATTTATGTCATCGCCTGCATTGATATCGGATACACTGTGCAGTGCCCCCTTCTTTTCCACCTCGACATACGCATAGCCCTGTGCCAGCTTTTTGGCCGGTGAATATGCATCCAGTGTACCTGAAAGCAGTGCCAGACGCTGTCTGCAATCCGAAAGCCTCTGCTTCATAATCCTTTCAAGTGCATCCTCGATATCTGCCAGACGCCTTTTATTCTCATTTAGTTTATTCTGTGGACTAAGGAAATTAAGTCTTGTTTTAATATGTGACAGCTTTTCCCTGAAAAAATCAATCCGGCCTGTCAGATTTCTGTCCATCCTGCGGCGCAGATTGTCAAGGCGCTCTAACGTCTGTCTGTAGTCACTGACTGCAAGCTCTGCAGCCGCTGAAGGTGTGGGTGCTCTCCTGTCTGACACAAAATCCGCTATCGTCCAGTCGGTCTCATGACCTACTGCCGAGATGATTGGCGTGTGGCAGTCAAATATGGCTCTCGCCACAATCTCCTCATTAAAGGCCCATAAATCCTCTATGGAGCCTCCGCCTCTGCCGACTATTATCACATCAAGATTCATCGCATCCAATGTCTGTATGCCCTTTGCTATGCTATTAGCCGCACCCTCTCCCTGCACAAGTGCCGGATAAAGTATGACCTGTACATATGGATTCCTGCGCGATGATACATTCCTTATATCCTGCACGGCCGCGCCTGTCGGTGCTGTAACCACACCAATACGGCCGGCATACCGTGGAATAGGCTGCTTGTACTCTGCGGCAAACATGCCCATTTCCTCAAGCTCATGCTTTAGCTGCTCGAATTTGAGATACAGATTGCCCTCTCCGTCAAGCTCTATCTTTTTGGCATAAAGCTGATATGCGCCGGTCTTCTCATACACCTCAACGGAACCTGTCACAATAACCTGGTCTCCCTCCTTCATGTGGAAAGAAAGTCCTGCCGCCCTGCTGCCCGCAAACATGATAGCGTTCATGGCCGCTCCCTCGTCCTTTATTGTGAAATAAATATGACCGCTCGTGTGATACTTGCAGTTGCTCACCTCTCCCTTTATGCTCACCTGTCTGAGCATAAAATCCTGAGCGAACATATTTTTAATATAGCTATTTACTTGCGCTACCGAATATATATTTCTATTTGCCATGTTCAATGCTCTATATCGCTGTTCCTCTTAAGCTATGCAAACTTTGCAAGCACTCCGTTTACAAATGCACCTGACTCATCTGCACCATACTTCTTTGCAAGCTCAACAGCCTCATTTATTGAAACCTTTGTAGGAATATCGTCCTCAAACTTTATCTCATAAACTGCCAATCTGATAATTGCCAGATCGACCTTTGCCATACGATTGGTCTTCCAGCCTGTAGACTTCTCATCGATGAGTGCATCAAGCTCTGCCATATGCTCAATAATCGCACTGCACTTTTCATCAATATACTGCTTTTCCTCGTCTGTAGGATTAGTAAGCTCATCATTTAAAAGCTCCATCTGCTCTGCAAGCTCAGACTTATCATGAAACTCAACCCTGAAAAGCATCTTAAAAACGTTTTCTCTTATCTTGCTTCTTGTCATTTAAATTCCTCTCGTGAAAGTATTTTATATAAATTAAGGATGTCTGTACGACATCCTTAATTATACTACATTTGTGCTCATTTAAAAAGAACTATTTAATTCTCTCCCATATCAACACTTGCTATACGAACATTGATAGTAGCCACAGAAAGCCCTGTCATTGTCTCAATTGCAGACTTAACCTTCTCCTGTACCTTTGTAGAAACCTCAGGGATGCTGTATCCATAAGCAATATTGAGTGCTACATCAACCACTACCTCATTGTCTGCTATCTCAATCTGAATTCCCTTTGAGAGATTCTTCATACCGAGCCTGCTGACAATCTCGTTTGTGATATTGCCTGCCATGGAGCTTACTCCCTCAACCTCAGTGGCAGCAAGACCTGCTATGATAGCTACAACCTCATCTGCTACCTTGATCTCGCCAGACTCATCTGATTTGATATTTATTGTGTTTCTATTCTCTGCCATGTCCATGTTCCTCCTTAACCGGCTATACGGTCTGTCCCTTTGCCACGTAAACCTGGAATGAGTCATTTCCCGTAAGTGATCTATTTCTTGATACGCGAACATTCTTGTCTGTAATCACGTACTCCAGATTGGCGCCATCCTCAATTACCGTATCCTGTAGCAGGATGCAGTTCTTGACCTTTGCATTCTTTCCTATCTTGACGCCTCTTGATAGGATGCTGTTTTCCACGGTACCCTCGATGACACAGCCATCAGCAACCATGACATTCTTGGCTTTTGAGCCATTTATGTATCTTGTAGGGTTATCATCCCTGATCTTTGTATAGATAGAATTGCCACTCTTAAACAATGCTTCCCTGTTATCCTCATCAAGGAGCTTCATATTCTCCTCGAAATAGCTCTTCATATCTGTAATCTGTGAAGCATAACCTGTGTACTCATATGCCTGGATATTGAGTGAATCAGTGTTTGTAGCCATCAGATCCCTTGTAAAATAAGAATAACCATGTACAAAAGCGTCATCCACTATTCTAATGAGCTGCTCCTTCTCCATGATATAGATATTCATGCCAAAGTTTACCTTGCCCATATCCCTGTCATTGATATATATCTTTTTGATACGTCCATCATCTATATCAAATGTATAGTACATCTCATCATTGTTACCGTTTGGTCTTAAGAATACCTTCGGTACCTCCTGCTTGCGGTACATTGCAGTGATATCAGCCCCTGTAGTCTTATGTGCTTCAATCAGCTCCCTGAAATCAAAATTGAATACATAGTTGGCATCAGCCATGATAACATACTTCTGAGTGCACTTTCTCAGATAGCCCTTAAGACTTTCGATTGCCTCAACACGGCCCTCATACACCTTAATCTGCTTCTGTGCATAAGGCGGAACTATATTGATACCACCATTTTTTCTTGCAAGATCAAACTCCTGACCTGAGCCCAGGTGATCCATCAGAGAGTGATAATTCTTTTTAACTATGAGAGATATATTGTCGATTCCGCTATGTACCATGCTTGAAATCAGGAAATCACAGAGTCTGTAACGACCTGCAAACGGAATGGAAGCCATAAGTCTCTCGGATACCATCTCAGGAATGAGGGCATCGTAGCTGTTTGCAAAAATAACGGCCAAAGCCTCTTCGTTGTTCATGTTTAGCATTGTTCCTGGCCCTCCTCAACATCATTATATACCATAGCCTTTGGTCCTATAACCGCTCTGTCGCCAATTGTAACTCCCGGTGCAATTGTAGCAACATCACCTGTCACATCCTCCTCAGGCTTTTCTCCAATAACTGCATCACAGCCTACCGTAACACCCTCTGCAACTATACAGTGTGTAACCTTAGCGCCTCTTTTTATCACAGTATCGCCCATGACAACTGCATCCTCTACCACTGCGCCCTCTTCTACGACAACACCGCCAAAAAGAATTGAATGCTTTACTGTGCCCTTCACTACACAGCCATCGGTAATCATAGAGTCTGTAACCTCTGCGTTGTTGCCGATGAAATGTCCTGTATGACCGCTGTTACGGCTGTATATCTTCCAGTTCTCATCGAACAGATTGATACCGCTGTGTTCCGGATCAAGCACCTCCATATTGGCTTCCCATAAAGCTGGAATTGTTCCTACATCCTTCCAGTAGCCATTGAAATGATATGCATACATCCTGCGGCCATCCCTCAAAAGGTTTGGAATGATATTGTTACCGAAATCATTCTCTGAATCCGGATCATTTTCATCCTCAATAAGATACTTCTTAAGTATATCCCAATTGAAAATATAAATACCCATAGATGCAAGATTAGACTTAGGATTCTTTGGTTTCTCCTGAAACTCTGTGATCTTGTCGTCATCATCTGCTACCATGAGGCCAAAACGTGACGCATCCTCCCACGGAACCTCCATAACCGCTACAGAAAACTCCGCATTTTTTTCCTTATGGAACTTAAGAAAATCGCTGTAATCCTGCTTACAAATCTGATCTCCCGAAAGTATGATAACATACTCAGGATCATATCTCTCGATAAATGCTATATTCTGATAAATCGCATTGGCTGTGCCCTTGTACCAGTCAGAGCCCGAAGCCTTCTGATACGGTGGCAGCACATGTACCCCTCCATATAATCTGTCAAGATCCCATGGCTGTCCATTTCCTATGTACTCGTTCAATACAAACGGCTGGTACTGTGTCAGTATACCAACTGTATCTATGCCTGAATTAACACAGTTAGAAAGTGGAAAATCAATAATTCTGTATTTGCCTCCAAACGGAACTGCCGGCTTTGCAAGTTTCTGTGTCAGTGCATAAAGTCTGGAGCCCTGACCACCGGCAAGAAGCATCGCAACTAGCTCTTTTGCCATATTAAAATCCCCCTTGTTTAATTTTTGTTAGCTTTTGCAATTATTTTGGTTTTTTATAATGGTTTATAGTTATATTTTACCACACTTTGGCATTTATGCAATTCAAAATTAACTAAAAAAAACTATAATTTTTGTCATTATTTTCCAATTATCTCGCGGTTGTTTATGAACTCGTACGGCACCTCCTGGTACACATAATAATTAAGCCAGTTTTAGTACAAAAATGCCCTACAAGCGTTGGTTTTTCAACACTCTTCAAATTGAGAGTGTGTACTACTACACACTTGCTACACACATTTTCTTCTATATTCTATGATTTTGTTGTCGGTGCTAACGATTTTTTCAATGTCGGCAAACGACTTTTCGGGTGTAACATGTGTATACAAGTCCATTGTCATTTTCAGTGTTGCATGACCCAAATATGATTGAACGACTTTCGGCTCTATTCCTGACTCAAAACATCTTGTCGCAAACGTATGTCTAAATGTGTGACCGCTAAAAAATGGAAATTCATTGTCACTGCTTCTTGTGTCATTTATCCGTCTTACAACCGAACGTATAGAGTCGCTATATATAACCGAATTAATCGGTGTATTGAACCTTGTAACAAACAAATATTCGTTCTGCTCTTTGGGTCTGCGTGCTGAAACTATCTTTTTAAGCTCAAATTGTTTTGTTAGATATTCCTTGCACACACTGTTAATTGGTACGTGTCTGTAACTCTGCTTGGTTTTTGGTGGCTCAACATGAAATGTCTTGCCTTTATCTTCAAGGTATTTCTGATACACAAGTGTCTTATTAACATCAATATATCCCTCGTCCATATATATATCTGCAATCGTGAGCGCAAACAGTTCTCCCGGGCGCAAGCCTGTATTAACTGCTACATTATACATGTTGTCGTAAAAAGTGCCCTTGCACGCTTCAAAAAACTCGCTCTGTTGCTCTGCTGTCAATGCAAAAGCATTAACTTCCTTGTCTGCTCTCAACTTTACACCTTTCGCTGGATTCTTAATCATCAGGTCATCTTCCATAGCTCTACTAAACATGTCATTTAAAATAACCTTGATTTTGCTCTGCCTCTCATACTTATAATTATCGTCAGAAGCTTTGTCGATAAGCAACTGCACATCTGACTTGCGAATAGATGTTATTTCGTGGTTTCCTAGGTATGGTGAGATGTTCTTCTTATATATATGTGTGTACTCCCTAATGGTATTGGGACGCACTCTCTTTTTCTTGTATACGCTCATCCACCTGTCAAACCACACATCAAGAGTAATACTGTCTCTAACACTTGTGAATTGTTGATTGTCGGTCACTGCTTTACTAAGTTCTTTGCGCAGTTCCGACAACTTGCTATTGTAGATTGTCTTGCTCTTGCCGAACCTATCTTTATATCTGCCCTGATAAAGTCCGTCCTTGCGCTGGGTTATTCCAACCCCCAGCTCTTTTCCTCTCAAATCCTTTCCCATACTGATTTATGGCTCCTTTCAAAATTAAAAGCCATTATATGATAATTTCTATATTACTACATAATGGCTCATAATTCAATATATCTATATACTATCTGTCTTTTCGAGGTATTTTTCAAACTCCTTGCGCTTGACTAATCGCTTGCCTCTTCCAACAAAAAGTACAAAAGGGCATGAGGGATTATTAAGCATATCATTGATTCTGTTAATTCCGATGTTACTGTATTCCGCAGCTTCATCAATCGTCAGCGTTACTTTTTCCCATATCGGTACTTTGTTAATCATCGCCTGACTCCTTTCTATCTTTTCTTTAATGTCTGCCACTCTCCGGGAAGTGGTCGTTTTTGAAATTAATAGTCTCTGTGATACCTCTTCAAGACTTTTATCAGTAACTAGCAACTTAAAAACTTCCGCTTCCTCATCGGTGAAATTGGCATTTTTCAAAATCTCTTCAAGTTCCGGCTTAGTAAGTTTTGAAAACTTCATAAGCCTATCTCCTATTCTTCGGTTTTGTTTACACTGTGTATACAAGTGTTTGAGTATCGGCATGAACTGTTACACGGCTTGTTGTCCTCGTATACGCATTGTCTTTCAATTGACTCTATATCGCTTATAGTTCTGCTATTCATCTGCTCTCCCATTCCTCGCAACAATCAGTGTAATCTGTCCAATCAGCTACATATTCGCTATCTTTGTTGCAACACACCCAACCTTGCGATATACCTCGTATTGATGATATTTACAATTTCCACAACATTCATTCATTTTATCATCACTTCCTTTTTATATTGCTCTGCCATATATTGTCCGTAGCTCATGCCCTTACTCTTAGCAATCTCGCAGATTTCCGCAAGTTTGTTTTTCTTAATGGGCTTTCTTTTGAGCCTTTTCTTTTCTCTGATTTTTCTCAATTCTGTAGCTCTTTGCTCTCTATGTGCTTCGCAACACGTATTTTGGTTAGCTGCGGTCGGTGTAAATGTCTTGCTACAGACTACACATTTAATTGGTTTGTAGTGTTTCATTGTTTTACCTCTACATAAAATCGTCTATTGTCATTTGACAATAATCTTTAGTCTTTCCGTTCATTTCTCGGCAAAACTTTCTGTATTGCCTTGTGTACTCGTAACTGTCCTTAATACTTAATATTCATATTTCCGTGTTCATTAACCCAATCAATAGCTTCTGCGTATGTCACTCCATTGTTTTTCAAGATGTAAAGTAGATTATGGAATTTAGGGTGCGTCTGCTTCAAAAGTTCAAATCTGCTCTCTTTCTCTAAGTGACATCCAAATCCACACAATACACAGCCTGTTCTTTGACAACCTGTGGTTTTCAGTAATGGTCTTTCCTTATCAAAAATCCCAAAATCTGCAAATGACATCTGATTTTCACATTGCCCCATACCTTCATAATCTGTAACCACTTCGCCATAAACAGAACAAATTGGAAAATAAAATTCGGTATTTTCGACACTCGCTCCTGTTTCCTTGTACACAATCCTATTTCCGTAAAACATCTTGTCATCGCTCATTCTGACTTCAATCATGCTTTTCACATTCTCTTTGATATAAAGTAAAACATCCTGTTCCGTCCAAAAGCTCATAGGGTTACTTGTGGGAATTTTTAAGTTAAAACCATTACAACCATTCTGTAGCCATTGTGAAGCCCTTAATTTGCTTTCGCTTGCCATTTGAGCAGTAATAGGTACTCTGCCTGTATCTTTGTTGTATTGGTGCATAGGCTGTTTCTTCATTACCTTGCAACATTGGTTAGATACTTCAAATGGTGCATTTAGCATAAATAAGTACTTTGACCTGTCATACATACTGCCAAAATCTTCACACTTGACACCAAATAACTGTTTTACTCTGATAGGTGCTTTCAGAATTTCGCTAGGGATATTCCCCATCTTTAAATCCACAAAAGCTTTGTTTTCCTTGTCTGTTCTCCTGTCTATTCCTATCAGGTCGGCTATGCGATAAGCAAACGGAATCCCTGTCTGTCTGTCTGTCTGTCTGTCTGTCTGTCAAGGATTCTAATGTATTTTCTGCTATCTGCAACACATTCTGATATTTCCTTTGAAAACATCGGAAATCCATACTTTTCACAAACTTCTGCAAATGAAATTTTGGGTTTTAAAATCACAAGATTATCAAAAGTCTGTGCAAACTGCTTTAACTCTGGATATTGTGTCGGTACATCCACGAACACAAAAGGAATGTTTTTATATCCGCAAACTTCTCTGATTATATGTCCTAAAACTGTGCTATCCTTGCCACCGCTAAATGACAGATACACTCCATCTTCGCCGTATGTATTTACCCATTCCTTGATACGATATTTTGTCATGCGGATTTTATCGTTTAAGCTCATGGATTGCATTTGATATAGGTCGGACATTGTGTGCTTATTTTCCATTGTTACTCCTTTCACTACACCACTGCTCTTGTATCTCATCATCGGTCTTATCTCGTCCACGGATGTTGTACCGCGCAAACGCTACCTCTGTCAGACCGATTATGCCGAATACTATGAGGACAGTGTATACTACTGTTGCTATGTCGGTCATTCTTCATCACTCCTTAGCCTTAATATTCAAAGTGTTTTCAATCTCCCTCAAACTTTCCTGTACATCTGCAATCTGCAAATAACTAAACGGACTGTCGCAACCGCTGACATAGTGATTGATTTCAACACATTTTTGATGGACTAATTGCTTTAGTTCGATTGCGAATTTCCTTTTTTCTCTTATTGCTTCACTCTCTGCCATGTTATCCCTTGATTCCCGCATTTTTGCTGTAAAGTCCTAGCTTTTTCATTTTTTTAAGAAAAAGCTTCATTTCATATCCAGTAAGTCCAACACAAGTATTCCCAATCTTCTTTTCGTCTATTAAGTCTTTATCATAAGACTGTAAAATGTGTCTACCAGAAGCTTTATGTAGAATATCTACAGATTGGGTAAAATTATATTTGCTATTTTTCCTCTCATACCTTACACCATACTTATTCTCTTCAATTTTAACAAATCCAATCTCTTTTAATTTTTCGTCTACGTTTTTAAATATTCTCATATTATTCCTCACTTTCTAATAACTCTTTATTGTCAAATATGTTACCATTAACTTCAATTGTGCCTCCATAGCATCCTTCAAACTCAGATTTGTGACCGTCTGCATCTTCAACATTCCAACACATATCCTCTTGATTCCAGATAATCTCGTAAAAAGCTCTTTCGTCAGAATCCCATACTATATCATGTTCAAACACCAGCTTTTTGTTCTTATCAGGCATTGCGGTGCATTGGCAGATTGTGGATTCATCAACTTCAATAGCATATATTTCAGCAGTCCACATATTTTCTTCTAAATAATGGACTCTTAAAAGATTTTCATTATCCTTTATCAGAATTACCTGTTTCCCTTCGATTTCAAAAGGCACTCCTTGCACCCATTCTCCGTTATCAAGTCTCTTTGCCTTGTATAAATATCTATCGTTCATCTAATTTTCTCCTTTCGGTTTTTCGCATCGCTCAAATTCGATAACCCACACCCAAGGGTTCGCATTCCAACCGTAGCAGGTGAGGTCGGATTTCTTTATGGTGGAGTTCCAAAGATATGAAAACGCATCTTTTGCAGTTCTAGGCATATCCTGCCACCAAGTACCCCCAAAAAACGATTTTCTATGTTTATTGTGAAAATCAATCCACCAATCATCAGTTACAGCATACTTATACAGATTTCCGTCCTTAGAGTATCCTCTTATGCCTTCCGCTTGTGCCTGTGCTTCCGTAATCTCCTGCAACCGCTCCACTCTCACATCCGTAACCTTAAGCCAGATACGCGCGGCTTCTTTCGGCATGTGGATTGACGGTTTCCAAAGTAAGTCTTTTGACATCCATGGTTTATCATCCGCTTTATACCAAAAGATGTGAGCTGCTGCCTGAATGAATGTTTCCCGAACATAAAGGATATCACCCGGCTGATATGGTGGTGTAATTTTGCCTTGTTTTCCGTCTGTATCATATATATACAGTGGTTCTTCACTTACTTCAAAATATCCTTGCGGTTGTGGTTTAATTATTCTTCTCGTACAACTCTTCCTGCAATCCAGAATTGCCCGAACCATTTTCATGTTGAATAAAATTGGTAACACTCTACTCATCTTCTGTTCTCTCCTTGTAACAACAATACACAATCGGATTATCAGCATCACATTCACAGTTGTTCCAGTCGATATCTTCCAATGCTCTGTCTTTTGCAATCTGTTCTGCTTCTTCCTGTGTATCAGCTTCGATGTCATCATAGTCAATCGAAAGTTGCAAACCCACGCTTGCATTCCACTTAGCCATTCACTCCACCGCCTTTCACAATCTCTATTGCTCTGCTTAGTCCAGCATTATATCCTTGATGTGCATCTGATAATATAGTTTCGCAATCTATAAACTTATCTTTTTCTAATTGTTCTACAACCTTATCCACATCAAAGGCTGTTGGATATTTTTCTAGTAAATGCAATACTGCATTTGTATTTACTAAAGTTCCATTGCTTAAAGTAACCGATTTTAAATCTTTCTTTAGTGTATCTGCATCAATTAATCCCATTCTTTACTCCTTTCCCAGAATCCGGCATGTGTTTAAATCTTTCATATGCCTTATTGTCTCTGTGTGTTCCCATGTAGGCTTTCTGCTTATCGTCTCTCATCTGCTTTATGTGAGCATTTTGTGTGCTGCCGTTATCCCATGCGTAAGTCATTAATCAATCACCTTTATGTACCTTTCATCAACGTAATTAACTTCATCAGCAAGGCATTGTGCCACCTTTGGCAATGTCAGACCGAATTGATTAAATTTGTACAACGTGTCGATTAAATCCCTAAATTCTGCAATAAACTCTTTAATTTCCTTAACCGACAATTTAAACATCAGCTTAAGTGCCGTACATGCTAAAACCGTGTAGCTGTATGCCGTATCATTTAAAAGCTGTCTCGTGTCGTTTATCGTAAGTGGATTATTTCTCTGATAAATCCTAATCAACTGCTGCATTGGGATTAAATTAATCTCTTTCTGCGCATCAATGCCGTATCTCACTTTCAAAAGTTCGGCAAGCGTTTCGGTTTTCATTTCATTTTCATCCTGTGCCCTTTCAAGGTACTCATTTATGGTTCTTTCGAGCCTTACAATGCGCTTATTGCCAAATCCATGATGTAAATACAGTACATAGTAGCCCAAGTCCATAAAGTCTGTGAAAGACCGCCTTACGAGTTTTCTGCGGTTATTGCTACTTTTCAGCGTAACTCTCTCTGATTTTGTCCATGTAAAATCCGGCTCTTTGTGCTTTTTCTTTGGTTTCAGTTTGTTGCTCATATTTTTTCATTCTTTCTTCAAGTTCTCGTTTCGTTCTGCTAAAACAGGCTTCGGTATTTTCTTCTGTGACTTTTACAATCTCTTTATCGCGCTGTCGGATAGTTATTTTTGTTTCCTTGCTATTGGTTTTATAAAACATTCGCAAGTCATATTTCCTTTGCAGTGGTCGGTAAAAATCATAAAAATCTTTCAAGGTGTCCATTGTGGACCCCTTTCTTTCATTTTCTGTCGTGCTATGTTTGCCTTTTCACAAGTCGCGTTCTTAACGTTTTTCTGATAGTGCATTTCACAGACTTTATATCCGGGTTTTACCGGATTGTCACAGAAAAAGCATAGTCCTTGTTCATACCTGCCGGTTCTTTCAGGCATTTTAACATGTGCTCTTCTCATTGTTTCCCGGCAAAATGTGCAAGTACTATATCCTGGGTCTGCTTTCCTTTTACGACAGCGTGTACATATGCCGTTTGCCTTGTCTTTTTCGTATCGTGCTTTTCGCCATACTTTTTGTCGTTCGTTGTATTTTTTGACATCAGTGGCACGTTTCTTTGACGCGGCTTCGGCTGATTTTGCCCTACACTCGATACAGCTTTTTTCATCACCATACAGCAAATTCTTACCACATCTAGGGCAGATGCCAACTGCCTGTAATTTTTTATAAAGCTCTCGTCCATATGCTGTCTGACTGTTTTTACATGCCGTACAAACCACACCTTCTCTATCAAGCGGTTTGCCACAACGCACACAAAGGTTACTGGCTTTCCGTTCCTCATATCTCCGTCTGGAATACTTATCTTTTATCATTTTTCGCTAGGAGTAAAACATGTTTTAATTGACCGGTCAAAACCTCTTTACCTCCTATCTTTTCATCTGCTCGATACGTTCCTTAATTTCTTTTGGCATTGGAATACCTTTAATCGGCTTATTTTGGCTTTTGTTATCTTCAAACGATAATTTTATCGTCTGTTGATTTTTAGCGCCGATTTGAGCCGAATATGAGGTCTTATTAACATTCTCAATCAATGTCCGCACGTCTGCTGGCATTTTCTTGATTTCATTCTCACGATTAACAACTAGCCTATACGACCTCATAAAATTTGACTGGACTACGTTTTCAATGCTGTTCGTGTCTGTCTGTGACCAATTCCGCAAGTTATCAGGATTACCTACCGCTTTCTGTACCAGTGGCGGCAAGCTGTCAAATTCTTCAACTGTACCATAATAGCCATTTTTCAAAGCTTTACTAACAAGCGCCCAAGCTTCCATCTCGTTTAGTTCCTGTGGATTCTGAATGGTGTATATTGTATTTATCAACCGCCCTATGCTTGGCGCAAAACCGCTTGTATCGGTTGTTATGTAGGCTCTCAAACCCATTTGCACAACGTTGTAATCCATATCCTTAAGCATCGTGTACCACGTATCAACTGCCACTGTCTTATCCGGCGGTTTAAAATTCGGATACGCCGACTGGATAACCATTAAGAGTTTAATTGTTTCATCTCTTGTCATTAAGCATTTCTCCATTCGTCAAACACATTTTCTTTATTTTCCTGCTTTCGGCTTCTTTCCCAGGTTCGGACTGCTGCTTTCCAGTCTTTCATTTTGTTTTTGCCAATCATCCAGCCTTTGGATTCATAAAAATCAATAAATGATTGAGCATCAATGTTATTGCTTCTCTCAAGACAGTACTGCTCGACTTCTTCAACACTTGGGGGGATAAAGTGTTTTGTTTTTTCCCCTCTCACACTCTCCCCTTTACTATCCTTAACTATACTATTCTTATCTATACTTACCTTACCTATACTATCCTTACCTACGGATACATCTTGTATACACTTTGTATACATCTTGCTTTCGTCAAGGGTGTATGCTTTATTTTTCTTAACTCCAAGCATGGACTTTTCGTCTACATAATCAGTAGGTCTGTATCTGTCGGACTGTATGTAATTGTGCATTTTCCAGTGCTTAATAACGATAATTCCACTTTCAAATAAGATTACAAATGATTTTGCAATCAGCAGTTTAAAATCATCATCACTCGCACCACACATTCGCTGTATTTTCTTAGGATTATTAACAAATCCATCATCGTCAGCATTCATGGATAGGTGAAAGTAAAGCATTTGAGTACTGCTCGGCATATCGAGAAAAGCGTCACTTTCGGTTATTTTCTTAGCAAACATTCTACGTTCTGCCATTTAATTAATCTCCTATTTTCTTCAAGTTTCGGTTGATGTATTTTAATCTTTTCCCTCGTGGTTTATATTGTTATACCTTTTTCTCAACGTGTTCTGTACCTTATTCATACCCTTGAAACCACCAACAATAAAAGCCATCTCTGCTCTATTTTCCGTTGCCTTTGTTTCTGCTTCCATGTCGTGCAGTCCGTATTCAACCTGAATAATTTCATTTGCAGTAATTCTTTTCAGAATTTCTTCACATTTCTTTTTACTCAAAATCTTCATTCTGAATCACCTCTCTTTTATGCTAAATAATAGCCTTTACTTTTAGCTTCTGCATAATCATCTTCGGAAAGTAAAACTTCTTTCTGAATCTCTTTGCTGCCATAACAATCGACATCACATACAATCTTGAAAAACAGCGTTCCGTTCTTCTCGATAGCTTCTTCGTGAGTTATATTTGTTACATAGTGTTCAAGTAAATTCATTCTAAATCGCCCGCTTTCAATAAATCCATAAATTTCTCATACTGTTTCTGCGACACCTTATTATTAGCCTTATCTTCTCTTAATTCGATTTTAAGGTGCTTTTCGGCTATATTGGATAATTCCCTTGCAAGGTTCTTTCTGCCTTGTTGTATGCCCTGTAAATAGCCTTTAGGTGCTTTTCTTTCGCCTATTGAACCACTAGCACGATTTTCTCCTTGACCGCCTAAACTGACATTCCTAAGCTGATAACCTTTATCGGCATATAGCTTGATGTAATACTTCTCTTTTTCGTCAAGCTGACTTTCGGGGAAATTCAGAAATTCAACTCGCCAACCATACGGATTATCCTCCGAATATAGCTTATGTTTGCGTAAACTAAGGTCTATATGCTGTTCATAGCCTACAAGGTGGCTTGCCAACCTCTGCAATACCGACTTAGCCTGTCCAACATAAGCAAACTTAAATCCGTTTTCATCTTCTCGGAGTAGGAAGTATATCCCACTCCCGTCATTCAGCTTTGGATTTAGCTTCAATAGTCGCTTTTTATTTTCCTGTTCAATTGCCTTGGCTCTCACTATGTTCTGATAACTCAAGAATTGCCACCTGCCTTTACAATGTTTATTGCAGTGTCTCTAACAATGAGATTATGGTTCATTATCGTTCCATCTCCAACATCTATATTTGCATTAAATGTCCACTCGTTAAGGTCTTTTATAACCTTGTCAATGTCATAGGCTGTCGGCATATTCTGAATGTAATCGTGTAATGTGTCAACACAACCGCCCCAAGTTTCTATTTCTTTTAGCAACTGACTTCTGCTGATTAAATCACTCATTCTTATCACGCTCCAATAATATACATTCAGTTTCAAAAAGCTTTTCAGATATATCTTTTGAATTAACTCTATCCTCAAATTCTTTAATAAAATCTCTGTATGCCTGTTCTCTCACTTTTCGGTCATGCTCGGTGCAATCAAGCTTATCGAATGAGATATTGATTTTTCTGATAATACTGTAACTTGATTTATCAAAATTGATATTCATGTATCTTTCAGTGCATGTTGGCATAATGCCATTTTTCTGTAGCAGTTCTGCAATCTGAAATACAAACGCTCTTACAACTGCAATATCTTTTTGCTCCGACATTTCCTTTGCAATGTTTGCAAATACTTCGTTTGTATAATCCATTATTTTTCCTTTCTAGGACAGCCGTTATTTGACTGTCCTGTAATTAACCAACTCTTAGTTAAATGGTAATTCCTCGTCAATGCCATCAGGAATATTCATAAAACCATCATCGGGTTTTGGCTGTGGCTCTGCACTGCTGCCACTTGAATTTTTACTGTCGCAGAACTCAAGTTTAGATATGTTGCAATCGTTGGTGTAGACTGTGTTTCCGTCTCTATTCTTGTAACTGCCTGTAGCCCACTCACCGATAACTGCTATCTTTGAGCCTTTGAATACGTGCTTTTCTACTGTTTCAGCAATCTTGCCAAAAGCCACGCAGTTAATAAAATTTGCCTTATCGTCTTTCTTCTTAAAATTCTTGTCAACGGCAAGTGTAAATCTTGCTATTGCCATTACATTTTCACCCTGTGTGTATCTAATATCCGGGTCTCTAGTTAATCTGCCGATTAATGTTACAATGTTCATTATTTTTCCTCACTTTCTACTACTTTCACTTCCGATTGAAGCCATTTCCTAACTTCCACATTACAATTTGTGCAAGTTCTATGCGCACTACAATTGCATTCCCCAATACCAGCAAGGCATTCTTTGTTAAGTCCTGTAATAAGCTCAACCAACTCTTCATCCGACATATTCCTTATTCTGTCTGCATTAGTGTGGTTAGTTTTATAATTCTGTGCGCTTGCCACTTTTGCAAAAGTCGCGAGCTTATCTGCCATAGCATATACGCTTGTCAATGTTTCAGTTACTAAGTTCTGTAAATCTTCTATTTCTTTGCTTGTAAGATTGCTCTGTCTACCTCTCATCTTCTTCACCTCTCAATTCTTTCTAAAACGGGCACTCATTAGGATTAGCAAGTACCCATTCCTTGTTACGCTCTGCAACATCCACATTCGCCCCATTTACGGCATTTTTCATTTTCTCGATAAAACTATCCTTATCAGCATTTTCGCTTGACAAATGGCACATTATGACGTTCTGCAAGCTATTTGAATAATTTGCCTTAACAAAATCACAAGCTGTGTCAATAGATAAATGACCTCTGAAAACGTGATTAGCTTTCGGATTGTCGGTATCAACTAAATCCTTATCATAGTTCACGCCTAAGAGAATGTGGTTTATGCCCTTAAAACGCCACTTAATCAGCTCTGTATCGGTTATGTAAAGCATTCTTCCCATTTCCTTGTGAGCAATCAGAAATCCGTAACAAGAGCATTCTGTTCCGTCTGCGTTAGTATGTGTCCACCTGCCGTCTACTGTTGTTAAATCAAAAGGTTTTACTGTAAATTCACCCATATTCATTGACATATAATCAATCTTCAAATATGGTGCATAAATTGGTATTCCCATTGATTTAAAATCCTCAACTGATAGAGAATGGTCTTTGTGCCCGTGAGAAATTGCAGCTCCAACAACATTTGATATTTTCCAATCAATACCCTTTTTGATAGTCTTTTCTGACACACCCAAATCAAGCAATAGGATTTCTCCTGTGTCACTAATTAAGGCATATGTATTCCCTGTACTTCCTGTTGCAATACATTTAAGCTTCATCATTACACACCTACTGTCATAACTGCTGGATTTACAACTCCGTCTCCGTCATAGTCATACTTTTTGTTATGCCACTTTCTCAAATACTCTCCGTATTCCCAACACTGTGAAAGAATACTAACTGCACATCCGTACATAAATCCTGTTATGCCCTCTGTGTCTGCTTCACGGCCCAATCTGTCTGCATTATCAACAAAACACTTCATAATGTCATTACTCTTGTCAATTTCTGCTTCTAACAGTTCAGCCCACCTTTCAGCATAAGTGAAGCAAGCCCTGCTGTATCCGTCACTATTCTTGTCGTACCAATCCTTATATTCTTTCTCTTTACCTTTAATAATCTTCATTCGCAACCTCCACAACAACCATAAGGCACATTGGCATTGAATACCTCGTCTATTTCGCTTGCATATTTGCGGTATTTTTCCGGTATTTTGTCCACATCTATTTGCCATTCTCCTGTATAGGCTTCATAATTTCTAATATATCCGCCGGAATGCCAAAATATAGGACATATGCCTTTACGCTCGCTCATTCTGCTACAATACATACTCCCGAATATTACTTTTTCTCCGTCAATTTCGAGTGTCAAGTCTCCACGGCATAAATTAGGATATTTGCCTGTGTAGCTTATAAATTTTACATTTTCTTTGTTTGAATTGATTAGCATACTCACACCTCGATTTCATCATCCTGTGGAAACTGAAAGATAGCATTGCTGATAAAATCTACTCTTGACGGCTGATTTTCTATTTGCACCATAACGCCGCACTTCTTTAATCCTTCAAATTCCTTTGCCACATCTTCTGAAATAGCGACATTCTGCATTACAATAGGCATACCGACATATGCTTCTCTCAGCATTTCCATAGCCTTATACGCTTTCTCTTTGGAAGAGTACTCGCCTAATACGTATTTTTCTCCATTGTATAGCGCTATAACGTTTTCCATTGCGTGGCACACAACTATCTGCTTATAAGGCAAATCAACATTGCCATGCTGTGAAATTACTCTCATATCAGCTCTCCTCACTCTGCATGAATGGCGGAAGCTCCTCTGACTGCTTGTCGGCTGTGTCTGTCGGCTCTACATCAATTATGTTGTCCTCGTCAAAATCTACTGTGTTTGCATTTTCTTTAATCTCATCAGCAACAACCTTTTCTGTATCAAGTTTTACATCTGATACATTCTGAAATTCCTCTTGTGCATATAAACCTTGAAATCTATCTGGAAATGCTTCTCTTAAAGCCTGTACAACAGCTACTTTTCTAATCATTGTGGCCGGCTTTTTCGCCCATTGGCTGTTAAGCGAGCCGTCTTTTTTTCTTCCTGCGTACTCATCAAAACCTACTGACTGATACTCGTCCTCTTTTCCGTCAATAAAGATTTTCGCCCAGCCACCTACGATAGTTTCGTTAGGTAAAACCATTGTTCCCTCTCGTTCTTCAACAGCTCCGTCCTTTTTAATTACAATAATTCCCGCTTTCTTTCCCTTATATCGTGGGTCCGCATTGGCTCTCTTTGTAAAAACATCTTTTCCAGTAACTATTGTGGCCGGGTCGTTGCTTCCATACTTAATAAGGTATGCTTCTCTCAAAAACGGATTTAAGTGCTGGTATCTGCATAATGACATAAACATCATTACTTCTCCGTCAGATACATTGCCACCGCCACTTACAAGGTATCTTTTTATCATTGTTGGGGAAATTTTTACCATTTCCCCATTTGATTCATACTCGACTATCTGTGTATTCTCTGCCATAATTAATCCTCCTAAATCGCATTAAAAACCTGAACCGCAAACAGTTCATTAGCTGTCTGCTTGAATAAAACTCCGTCAGATATAACTGTATACATATATCCGTCATACTTAAGTTCTACAGTATGTTTCTTCCCACCCATGTAATAATTTCTCTTCTTAATACTCATTTCTATTCCTCCTATAATCCAAGTAATTTTTTGAGCATTTCTCTTGCTCTCTCGGCTTCATCTTTCACCTGTTCCTCGCTTTTATCAGCAAGTCTAATTACCATTTCGTACTGCTCCTCTGAAAGTTCCTCTTTAAGCGCACGTAAAACAGTAACTGCCTCTGCCGTAATATTGCTTCTTGTACCTCTAAATGTAACTTCTCCGCCTTTGCTTTAATCATTTATTTTTCCTCACTTTCCTCGATTACTCTTAATACATTTTCCAACCGGTCTAATTCCTTTTTTGCGTTTTCAACCCTAGCCTTTTCTCTGTTCTTAAACATTTCTTTTGCGCGCTCAAAACTAGGCTCTGTAAAAGCCACAAGATTTGAATAATCGCCAACAAAATGTCCTATATCATCTTTTCTTAATCGACATATATAATTGGGAAATCTACTACCGTTAATTGGCATATAAGTCTTTGGCTTTTCTTCCGCTTCACATTCAATACAAGATATTTTTCTAGGCTCTCTGCCGTATCCGCCTGTATCTAACCCATAAAAATAAAGTTTCATATTATCTCTCACTTTCTATTCAAACTCTTTTAACTGCTCCGCTAACTTCTTACACTCTTCCGCAACATATTCCTCTGTGCGGACTGTCAACCCATCAATATGAAATCTATCTTCGCACTCAATCTGCATAGCAAGGCTCTCTCTGTAATTAGGAAATCTCTCGTAAGCAAGTCTAAGTTCTTTTGCATCGTCACAATGTGCGCAGTCAAAACCAAACCACCATAAATCACTTTCTATTGGATAGTTTGAATTTTCTCCACCATCAGAAAATGTAATACCGCCGTGGCATTGAAAATATGCTTCAATTCGTATTCTTTCGTCTTTATCAAGGTAAGCTCCAAGCAAAGAAAAAATACCGCTTATTTTTCGGTCTCCGACATCTGCTTTCTTAATTTCAAGATAGTCTGAATACTCTTTGCCATATAAAGGGTGGTTTTTAGGAATGCCTACATATCCGCACCTATGCCCCATCACATTGAATGTAACGACACATTTATATCCTGCGTGTTCAAATTCTTGTTCTACAATATATCTATCATTCGCCATATCACACCGCCTCAATCACAAGCTCTTTGTCCTGTGTATGCTTTAACAAGATTAACTGGTTATCAATCTGTGGTATTCTCCAATCGTCAACGCTCTCTGTATCATCAATAATAATTGGGAAATTAACGTTTGCCACTTTCCGAAAAGCTCGGCATATGTCAACTTCTGTCAACATCCTTGCACCATGGTTGAGGTTTCTTGTATATGCTTCACCATTGTATACAAAGTCACAGCACTCTTCGGTATCACCATTTAAAAGCGGTCTAAACAGCTTTGCTGTGGCAAAATCCAGATACTTATTAACATCAGCCTGTAAAAGCTCGCTCTTTTTACGAGTAAACTCTTTCAGCAAGTCAAGCTTTCTCTCCCAATCAGCTATCTCTTGATTGAGGTCTTTTCTCTTATCCTCAAGGTCGGCTATGCTATCGTCTATACGCTTGTTATTTGCCACACCAAGCTCAATCTTTGTATCAACCGATGAAACTTGTCTTAGCAGTTCGTTTCGCTCGTTTTTGAGCTTTCTGATAAGCTCCGATGTATCGTTTTCATCTGCAAGAGCTTTCTCTTTTTCCCCGATTTTAGCTTTAAGTGCCTGATACTCACTGTTGCCTGTCATATCAACATCAGTAGGCACTTTTCCAAGCTCTTTAGCAACGATGTCACACTTTTCTGTCAGTTCCTTAAGTTCTGCTTCAAGGTCGATTATTTCCTTTTTCTTATCCTCAATAGCCTGTTTAAGCTCCTTGCTAGTACTTAACAGTGCATTGCCCTTATCCTCAAGCTCTTTAAGGTTCTTTGCTTTTCGCTCGTCAAACTCAGCTCTCATGCTCTCTATCTTATCTTCCGGCAACTTCTGACCGCACATCGGGCAATTAATACTGCTCTCGTCAAAGGCAAGCTCCTTTGCCTTTTTCCAGTCGGCGCGTACCTTTTCTAAGTCTCTTGTGCAATCTTCAATCTCTCTTTCAGAGGTTTTAATGCTAGCTTTTCCAGCTCTTATCATCGACTCTGCCTTGTGAATTGAAGCATGGAAATCATCAATCTGTGACTGCAGCTCCATACGCTTTTTCTGATTGTCAGCATTGGCTTTTCCCTCCATGTCTGAAAGCTCAAATTTAAGGTTCATAACATTCTCTGTGGCTTTCTGTTTGTCCTCTAAAATCTTATTGTAGTCGGACAGCTTATCTTCAATCTCCTTAAGCTGTGGCTCGTAGGTTTTCTTCTGCAATTCAAGTTCTGCAAGGTCTGTATACTCATTGGTGGAATGAATTGTATCGATTCTTGTTGAGATTTCGTCTCTTTCCTTGACAAGTCCTTTTGAGCCATTCCTACCGCCTGCGCCGTTCAGCTTGCCACGACATACTTTTTTAAGCTGGTCTACATCCCCATCGTCAAGCATCGGCTTAAGTTCGGCAAACTGCGGAAACATATCGCAGATTTCTTCATCAGTACGTGTACCAAAATAGCTTGCAAGTGCTAATCTCTGCTCTGCCTGTGACTTGTTAAGAAGCGTCATGGCATTTAAGCAAAATGGTAATACTCCAAGCTCTGCCATGTTGTCATTGATGTACTGATTGTAGTCTGCCATTTTATACGGCACATCATTGATTGAGTAATCAGTAACACTTCCTATAATCTCACCCTTTTTGTTGCGTTTCTGCCTTGTAACCTTTTTCAGAGTCTTTGCTTTTCCGTCAATCTCAAAGGTAACAGCTCTTACAATGTCAACATCGTCAATCTCAACTCCGTTTTCATCATGCGGTCTTATGCCTGTAATCTCTCTGTCTTTTTCATCATGGAGATTAAGTACATCAAAGATTGCTAATTTGACAGTTGATTTACCAGATTCATTCTGACCAAGTAATGCAGTCTTATCTGAAAAATCAACATCAAGTGTGTTTTTGCCATAGAATTTACAAAAATTCTGTAAATAGACATGTGTAATTTTCATTGCGTTTCCTCTCTTTCTATTTGTTTATGGTTTTTAGAATCAAATTTCCGTGTAGGCTTGATTTTTTAACTACTCTCAGATATGAGTCTGACTCCGATACGAAAAACCACTCACTTGCCATGTAATGAGCCTTGCTGAGCAATAGCTTCTGCTCTCTAGTCAGTGGTTTGAGTTTGTATCTCGTATCGCCTAACTTAATTCGTCTTACATTGTCGCTCATTTAGTTTCTCCATTTCTTTATCTAGTAATGCTTGAAAGTCAAACGATTTGTCTTTGTGCCGTTTAGCTCGATATAGTTCTTGTAGGTAATCGTTAGCACTCTGACGTTTCAATTGACTACCAATCGCAGTAGATGTCAAGATTTCCATTTCCGCTCCCTTCGTCATATACAATCCCTTGTATGCCAACAGGAGTGTCAATTACAGTTCCGTGTGGTAAATCATCACTTGCAATTACTATGTACTCGTTTTCATCTACAACAAGTCCATATTCGTTTAGATGTCTGCCCGGTATATTTAGACCGCCTCCAGGTAACACTCTCTGCGAGTACCACGTATAGGTGTAATCGCCATATCTGACTCTCCCCAGTTCCTTAAACCGGCTACAACTGTACTTCTTACTGCAAGTCGGAACTGTTGGCTCTTCATATGTCTGCTCAACCACAACCGGCTCATTCTGAACTACTGTCGGTTCAACCTTTCCAAGCATTACATCATTTAAATAGGAAGTAACACCGGCTGTCAGCTCAATTTTGCTATCTGCTTCCGTTGTTATTGGCTTTAAGGTCATAGTTCCAATTATTAAAGTCGATAACATCAATATCCTTTTTCTTCTCATGCGGTTTTCCCTCCTCTATGAGACATATTGCAATAAGTATCAGCCAAAATACTGTTACGATTGCCCCAACGATAATACTCGCTGTCTTAATTCCGTATGCCACAGATAACCCGAGAAAAAACGCAAAAGCTAATGCTCCAAAAATCAAATAGCCACAGCCTGTATAGAATTTCTCTTTTAAAGTTCTTTTTCTCATACAATCACCTCGCTATGCAAAACTCTGTTGAGCGTTTGCGTCCTGGATAAGCTCATCAAGGTACTTAGGCACAACATAGCAATCAATGAACTCATGCACATCGTCTATATACTTCCTCTTGATACTTTTATAAGTAGACACGCAACCATACTCACGCTTTAACTGCGTCCATATATCAGAAAATGTCTTATGTCTGATACTGTTATCCCTGTATGCCTCGCTCTGCTTGCCACCAAGAATATTTACAACTCTGCGCTTAACGTGCTGTTGTATCTCGTCAATATCGCAACTGTAAAGTGGCACGTTTTCCTTAAGCTCGCTCACGTCATCTTTGATGTCGTTTACTTTCTGCTCAAGCTCCGTATAGCCCTGTGCCAAAAGCTGTATCTGTCCGCCTGTTGTCTTTGGCATTCCGTAACTTCCTGTTTTTCTGATTGAGGGAAGTACTTCATCCATTACCCACCGCTCGAATTTCTCTGCGCTAGGCAGTTTTGATTTCATAATGAGTCGGTAAATATCGCCCTCTGTTATAAATAAAACGTCTTGGTTTCCACTACTTGTAGGGATGTTCCATTTTAGAACCCCCTTGCAATGGTTTTGCACTGCCTTATGAGGTATTGCATATCCCAGTGCTTTTGCAACATCACTTCCGGCAAAATATGTCTTATCATCTTTAGTGATAGTTCTAATTTCTCCGAACTCTTCATTGTTGAAAATTTGTAAATCGTTCATGTTTTCTCCTTTCTGTGGTATAATCCTCTTATTCTAAATAAGAAAAGAGGTGTAAATATGACTACTGAACAATGTGTGTCAGCTTATGCTACTGCTAAAATCTGTGGTTTTAACGGCTCATATAGCGATTTCAAAAAACTGTACGACCAATACTGTGATGAAATTATCAAAACATTGCCTAATGAAAAACCGCAACTAGCAAAAGCTGAGCCAACTAACAATCCATTCCGTACCCCGAATTACTTCTAAAAGCTTCAATCACTGGGGAAATGGCGGTAAGTACTTTAATCGACAGTTCAATGTCAGTTTCTTCTGGGTGCTTATCGCCACTTTTGATTTCTCTGTAATCATCAATAATATCCATGGCGATATGCTGTGCGAATTCATCAATGCTGATATATCGAGAATCCTCTTTTTCAGCAATTACACTTTTTCCGTCCTTGTCTGTTATTGTGTATCTCTCTTTACTCATTTAATTAACTTCCTTTCTGTGGCTGTTTCTATCATCTGTGCTTTAATGGAATTTGCTGTACATCATTCAGAAATAATTGATTTTGTCAAAGCTTCGGCAAAATAAAATGGCAAAAAATCTGAAACAGCAAAACAAATATTGAAAGCACTAATGCTACATCTGAAACAGATGGTTTTTTCATATTTTTACTCCTTTCTTAAAAACTGTGGTATAATCTCCCTATCTTTTAATAAGGAGGTGAGTCGCTTATGATTCTTAATGGTTTCTGCAATAAGCAGAACAGGGATTATTCCGTTGAGATTAAAATGATAGATACTTCCGACTTGGAAAAACAAAGTCTTGAGAATGGTCGGTTAGTCTGTCAATATGCAATGTCGTTTGGTTGTTGTCGCAATCCTAAACAATGCTCTATTCTTCAAAATCTCAACAAATAGTTCCTATTGGCTCTCTGAAACATGAGAGCCAAAATTAGCCTCATAACCATCTCTAAATTTGATACTCTTAATAGTGCCTACATATTTTTGATTCAACTGTAGTGTTCGCAAGTCTGTGGCAATATCAAACGCATTTAGGTCAATTGTTAGTACGGGAAAACCGGCTCTGTCTTGTTTCAATTCATAGCTTCTCACTCCGTCTATTTTGTGACCGTCAATGCAGATTTCTGTAAAAATCTTTTCACCCTCAACTTGCCTGATTTCGATTTTCGACATTTTTACTCCTTTCTCTCTAATCCACGAAACTCTCAACCGGTTCGCCAAGATAGCTTGCAATTTTAATCATGGTGTCTAATTTTGGTTTGCTTTTATCTCTCTTCCAATCTGAAAGTAACATGGGTGAAAAGTTCAAGTCTGTTGCTACCCGGTATGATGTGATACCCTTTTTCTTCAAAATTTGCTCAAATCTCGAATATGATTGAGCATATTTCTTAGAATTATTCATTTTTTGCGCTCCTTTCCTTAAAATTATATTGATTTTATTAAGGAAATCCGTTATAATGAAACTTACCAAGACAACAAAATAACAAAATTAAAACCTAGGTTTTAAGGCTTTCCTTAATCTAGGTCTAGTATATTATGGTTTTCTTTAATTGTCAAGCATTATTTTAAAGTTTTCCATAATAATTTATGAGGGATTTTTTTATGTACGAATACTATCAGAAATTACTAGACGAAAAAGGCTTGAAAAATGCCGATGTTTCAAGAGCTACAGGCATTTCAAACATGACTCTATCCGACTGGAAAAGAGGAAAGAGCGAGCCAAAAACTAAGAATATGCAGAAAATTGCTGATTTTTTAGGAACTACCTTGTCATATCTAGTTACAGGTGAAGAAAGTAATCCTATATTTGAACAAGCAAATATAGATTATGAACTTTCAAATATAGACAGCAAGCTCAAAGATTATGTATTTAAGTTATCTAAATTGTCGGATAAAGAGCAAGAAAATATTATGAATTTAATAGATATGATGTATGAAAATACTCAAAATAAATTAAATTAATAAGAAAGGTGGTATTTTATTATGAGCAAAACTATTAAATGTCCTAAATGGGGCTGTGATGGTGTTGGCATACCTGTTGATACCAAGAAAAAATTCTCATTCGGTAAAGCACTTGTTGGCAACACAGTAGGTGGTCTCTTCGGACCTGTCGGTGCCGTTGTCGGTACAGCTACCGGAATTAAAGGTAAAAACGGCAAAACAAAGTTTGTGTGTTCAAAGTGCGGTAACGTTTGGGAAAAGAAAATATAACCACAAGGCAGAGTTTTTACTCTGCCTCTATTTTTCCCTTAATAAATATGTACAAGTACAATAACAGGTCTTTATCTTCCAAGCCCTCAATCATTTTAATTATTTCATCCTTATATTCCATACAATGCTACCTCCGATACACCAATTATAGAACATTTGTTCTTAAACGTCAATAAGGACGGCAGAAAAATCCACCGCCCTACCGAAACTTGAAGAGTTCTCTTGTTTGAGAACATCATTACTGTAGCACTTTAAAGCGTTTTATTTTGTCGAATATTGACAATAGGGACTACACGGAAACTGAAATTGATAATAAGTTCCTTAAATTTGGAAATGAAGTTAGTATGTTTTCCGTTCAGAGAATCACTGCATCCACTGATGGATTTATCTTTATTTTCGCAAATCCCAAAACTAAAGATGCTTGCTCAATTATGGTGACTGGTGGCAGTTTCGGAAATATAAGAGTATCTATTTCTAATGGTGTGAGCGAGTCAACTGTTGGTTTGGTAAGAAAAGGAGATGCTTTATCCATAAGCTATACAAGTGGTGCATTCAAAGGCAACTCTCAATGCCTTTATGTTCCAATACATTGATTTATATAATGTATACTACATAATAAAGAACACCGACATTTTGTGTACCGCTATTATTATTCCAAAGAAGTACAGTAAAATCTTTATTGGCATTTCTTCCAATGGATATGCCTTTACCACTAGCGTAAATTATAGGAAGTTGCACAATAATCCTTGCACCGCTTGGCAAAGAAAATGGGAAAGAGTATTCTCTATCAGAATTTCCATTAACTGTTATGAAATCACCCTTACTTATGACAGTAATATGATTTTTTACTAATGTATTAAGCTTAGCATCAATCTCGCTCTCTGTATAATACCTATCGTCATGAGTGTGAGCTTTCGGAGTTCTGGCATCCGACAGTCGGCTATCAGTGGTATTTACCTTGGACCTTAAACTTTGTTCTAACTCATTATACTTGTCATTCAAAATTTTGCCTTGACTCGCGTCTAATGCGCTACCAGTGGTAGAAGTCGTGAGGTTATTCACTAAATCTTTAAAAGCAAAGCTTTTCAAATCAGCGAACCACTTCTTAATTTTTCCGAAGCCGACTGACACTTTTTCGCCAGAAACAAGGTTTGCTCTAGTTGTTGTATCGGCAAAAATAACTGTTGTATCGCTTATATTTCCACCTTCTGCAACCGCTCCGATATTGGCAGGAGTTATGTTTACATTTCCTCTGCGATAATATACTTCTTTTGCGCCTTTTACTCCTGTTACCGGTGTGCCGGCAAGCACATCCCAATATCTGTCGATTGTCAGATATACATTACTGCCAGCAGGGATTATATTACCAGCCCCCTCTTTAAAATCAGTGGTCGTAGTAAATTGGTCAGTTATATTGTACATATCACCAGAATTAGCATCCGCTGTGCTCGGTAAGTCGGCAAAGTTGATTGTTCCAAGAGGTCTTAATGCTCCGCTGAAGCTCTCAGATATTTCTTTAACTTGTTCTGCGTACTTTTGCGCTTCCGACTCGCTCTTTGCGGAGTTAGTCTCACTTGTCTTAGCATTGGTTTCAGAAGCCTTGGCTTTTGTTTCACTTGTCCTAGCGTTACTTGCAAAAGTTGACGCGCTAGTAGCAGAAGCCTTGGCATTAGTTTCACTGTTTTTTGCGTTAGCTGCGCTTGTAGATGCATTAGTCTCTGATTTCTTAGCATTAGTTTCACTGGTCTTAGAATTTGTTTCACTCGCTTTAGCATTACTTGCAGAGGTAGACGCACTGGTCTCACTTGCTTTAGCTTTTGTTTCACTCGCTTTAGCATTGGTTTCACTATTCCTTGCTTTTGTGGCTGAGTTTGACGCGTTGGTTTCACTGGTCTTTGCGTTGGTCTCGCTAGTTTTAGCATTACTTGCAGAGGTGGATGATTCTTGAGCTTTGCTTGTGGCAAGTTCTGCTGATTTTTGAGCTTGTGATACAGATTGAGCCATGCCGTCAAGATAGCTCTGAATAAGTCTTTGAATTTCAGTGTCAAAATCCTCAACAGTTCCCATCCGCTTAACTATTCCGGGTGCGAAACACATCCATATCTGCTGTTTTTTCGTGTCGGAGTCGGTCGATACCGCCCATTCTCCAGCTTTCATTTTTAAGGGGTCAAACTCCGCGTATGCCCCTCGTCTCATTTGAATTGCCATAAGCTATACCTCACTTTCGTCAATGCCTAATTTCTGACACAATCTTGAAAACTTATCTTCCAATTCATCTATGCGTTTTTGCATTTTATCAATCTTCTGCTCGTCTCCAGCAAGTCTTAGAATTATGAATTGCTCATAGTTCATGCCATAGTACAGTGTATCATCATCCGATGTGACTTTATTCTTGAAAATCATATTAAGGTTTTCATCGGCATGTCCTTTATCTTTAAGGTTCTCGATTATATCCTGCGCCATTGCTCCAAAATATAATGGTTTGTCTGAATATCCTTGTCTATTAAGATTGTATTGAAATAAATCGACCGAGCCTACTGCATCAATGTAATCTTGATTAATTGCTTTAATATTCTTTTTTAAGCGTTTGTCTGACGAACTCCATACCCAAGTATTATCAACTTGAAACCGCAAAGCAGTATCATCCCAGTCACAATGGTATGTATGTCCTGTTGCATTGCCACACATTGCATATCCTCTATCGGTTTCTCTAAATTTATCAGAGCCTATCTCTTGAGCATACATTGTCTGTGCACCTATAGAGCCTGTGGCTCCATAAAGTGTAATCAAATTCTCACCATTTTTAACAATTCGCAAGACTGCACCATTCATCCAAAGTTCATAATTGTTTCCCGAATTGTCGGTAGCTTTTAAATCAATTGTTGAATTGCTTAGATTTCCGTTCAGCGAAATACTTCCACCGGACATATTAAGGTTTGAAGCAGTTACTTTTCCATTTTTATCAACCGTAAACACTCCATTTCCAATGTTAATCGTACCGCCATTAAAATCACTTGCCGTAACAGTTCCGGCATATATATGTGGTGAAATAACATACTGGTTGTTAATTTCTGTGTAGCCAATGTTATTTTTTAACTCATTTAGGTCTTTATAGAAATTTACTCGGGCATATTCGTCTAAATCAGCATTTGTTATAAAGTCAGCGATTTGTTCCGGTACAACATATCCCTTGTTCTCAACTGCGCTCATGGTAGTGTAGCCGGCACCATTTGTTAAATCCTTGGTGTCTGTTGGTATACTTGGCTGGTTGGAGATGTTATTCCAAGAGATTTTTACGCCACTGGCAAGAGTAATTCCTCTGTTGTCAAGGGTAATCAGTATGTTACCTTTTGAATCTTTTACATATTGCTTTCCGTCAACGTTGTTTTCTCCACCGAGGGTAAGCGTACCCCCATGCGCCCAATCAAAATTAATGCCGATAGCCGACATAATATTGAAGATAGCGTTTCCGTCTTTATCAATTCCGGCTTTCCATGTCTTGCCGTAATCATTTGATACAGCCATGCCGTTAGCTGTCATTTTCCACTGTATGTTGCTCGAATTGAGGTCGGCTTTATTGTGCATAATGTAAATAATCGAGCCGTCCTCTTGCACTTGTTCAGTCTTAAAAAGTCCGAGTGATTGAGACATTAGCTGTGTCAGCAATTGCATTTGCTTGTCATATGCGCTTAACTGTGTCTGCACTACTTTTCTTGCCTGTACAATAGCCTTTGTTTCGTTACTGAATTTATCGGCGCTATTTCTTGAGGCATTTTCAGCGTCACACGAAATTTTTGTACCGCTTCCAATTGTAAATGTTCGGTTGGAAATAAAACAGCTATAGGTATTCTGCTTGCGGTCTGTCACAAGCGCCACATCTCCGCTCTCAATCAGTGGGTTTGACAAAAGTGTAGCATCAAGAGGTCTGAACCTCATGCCACCGATTTTTTTGAAGATATAGTTTGCAACTGCCTGTGCTTTGTCTGCCGGAATAAACGGATTATCAGAGATTGAGATTACATATCCCTCTTTTCCGGCAAGCACATTAACGTCTTTTGTCTTATCCTCTTTTGAGGTTACAGTTACCTTTACCCCAGTAATAACAACATCATCGGTTGCAACATTCAAGTCTTTTTGCGTGTAGATATTGTGGTAATTTCTCGCCTCTGCAAATGTTCCACCATCAGCATTATCTCCGTCAGAATAATTAAATGTTCCACCATCAACGCTATCTCCGTCAGAGTATGGTGTAGTTTTTGTGTTAAAAGTTCCACCATTGTAGCTTCGGCTGTCAAACTGACTCATATCATACCAACCGATAAGCAATTCACCATCGTGACCGCACTTGCCCCATAATCCACTTAACTGTAGGATGTAGGCTATTACCTGTCCATATGTGAGTTTTTGATTATCACTCGGTATCTCGTTAATCACGTAATCAGAGTTATCAAATCTTGCCATAGTAAAAGGTACATCACACTTGATACAAGCGTCTCTAACTACCTCATACGATGTCGTAGGGTAGCTTAAATTGCTGTCATACTCACGATTGAAATTATTAATATTGTCAAGGCAAGTAAGTGTTATGAGTGAGCCGTCATAGCTTGTCTCGCTGACTCTATACTCACCGATTTTTAGTTTTTCGGTTGTGCCGTCAGAAAAGCTTTTTGAAATATATGTCGTTACGCTTGCCTTATCAAAATCATACTTACTGTAATCTTCATAAATGTTATTCAGCTTAATTTTCAGTTTCCCAGCAATCAACGCCCCGATTGTAAAAGTGCCATTGCTCGATGTTGAGTCATTGACCTCGAAGCCATTCGCCCACAGCTCACTATCATCAATAGGGATTTTTTCACCGCTTGCCGTAACTATGTCCGCAAAACAATTTACATTTATATCATTGTCGAGCATTACTGCCCTTTGCCATTTAGCCGATACGTTTAGCATTTAATCACCGCCTTATTCTTCTATGAGGTTAAAGCTCAATGTCTCGTACCTCTTATTGTTGACAGTCCATATCTTGATAGGTGCGCCTCTGTCACCCACATAGAATGTACGTGTTTCATCGGTGCCGCTCATAGCGTCAGGATATGTTACTCTGATATATTCGGGGTTTACCATTTGAAGTATCTTTGCTGTTCTAGCCTTGTTTGTACCATTCCACGACAATTTAATTTGTCGTTTCTGTGCTATTCTGTTTTTGTGCATTTTACCGTCTTGTGTACGTCCGCTGTCGCTTGCAGACACATCAATCAAGCCCCATTCAAAGCTTGACGGAGCAGGCAATTCCACTCCGTCTACTAACATCATTGCCATTTTGTTACCTCGTAAAAAGACACCCACGCAAGGGCGAGTGTCTTAACCAAATTCATTTGCTACGATATATCGTTGTCCGTGCTTTGCCTTGCCTACCTGCGTCATGCGATAGAGTGTTTCGCTGTCGCACTTAAACACGTTTTCAATGATAGGTGGCGCAGAGTTTCCACCGGTGTTAGAGTTCATCAGTGCTTGGGTCATTCCCTCTAATACAGCATCTCTAATTCCGTCTGTAATCTGTTGATTGTTTGCGACTACGTTTCTACCATTTGAGAATTTGCCGACTAACTCATTGTGATTAATAAAAGCCATGCCGTCCTCTCCCCTTGGAAAAATTCCGCCACTAGCAAGCCTTGGAATATGTACTTTCGGAACTAACGATACTCCGTTCCAATTTGCACCAGCCACCTTAGCAGCCATAGAAACAACTTTGTTAAATCCTCTTAACAAAGAGTTAATTCCACTGACAACAAAATTAACCCCATTCTCTATTTTTGAAATAACGTAGTTCATAGCCCCTGTGACGCCGCCTCTTATTGAACTCCACACATAATTAAACGCGTTTGTAATTCCGTTTTTCATAATATTAAAGCAGTTTGTGATAGGCGAAATAACATTGCCATTAAACCAACCCGCCACGCTTTGCCAAGTAGATATAACAAAGTTCTTTGCTGTGCTAAGTGCCGATGTTATACCAGCTTTCAACATATTAAAAAAGTTTGAAATCGGTTGTATTACTGTACCGCTAAACCAACTTGCCACCCCTTGCCATGTTGAAAATACAAAATCTTTTGCTGTCTGTATCGTTGTCTGTATAAACGTTTTTAAAAAATTAAACAGATTTGAAATTGGAGTGATTACATTATTATTGAACCACCCCGAAGCTGCTATCCAAATTGCTTGAATTATTATCCAAATACCTTGAAAAATCTGTTGTGCTCGTGTAGCAAAGCCTTTAAAAAAGCCAACTATCGGTTCAATTACTGTGGAACTGAACCATTTCGAAGCTCCTTGCCACACAGTTACTATGTCTTTCCATAAGGAGCCGAAAAAGCCACTTATGGTTTTCCACATATCTTTAAAAAACGAAACCACAGGCTTAATGACATTTACATTGAACCAATCGCCAACTGTTGAAAATAGTTCACAAATTGCGTTCCAATTATCTTTTACCACAACAACAATCGTTGCGACTGCTGCCACTATTGCTCCAACAATTACTGCCGGCAATGCTGCCACGCCAGCTAATATTGCTCCGACTGTAGCTAATGCAACGCCTATCACCATTAGAATTTCATTTATCCAACTAAATCCGTCTTTTAGCATTTTGACGAAATTTACAATAGATAAAATCGTTCCGGCTATTGCTGAAAAAGCAGAACCTATTGTTGCTAATAGGTCTACTGCCCCTGTTCCGAATGCGGCCGTTATTGCATCACCCAAACTTAAACCACTGAATAGTCCTTCTATAAGTAGTCCGAGGTTTGTTGACAATGAGGCGAAAATCGTTTTAAATGCTTGCATTATTGCCGTTCCAATGCCAGCTCCTTCTACAAGCTCAAATCCAATTTTTGAAGCTATTGCCTGTGCTATCGCTTTTGATAATGATTTTCCAATAAAAGCGAGTGCCACTGAGCCTAATTTTAACGAAATTATCTTTTTTATTAGCAATGTGCCAACTATTATCTCAACGGTTTTGATGTCTAAATTGCTTAAAAAATCCGTAATTCCTTTGAGTACGTCTTTCCACGACACATTTTTAATTGCCGTGGTTAGCATGGTGTATATTCCTTGCACCCATGCGTTAATAGTTTTTGCTAGTAACGCAAAATCAAAATTCTCAAAAAATCCATTAATGCCGTTAGCAATCGACAAGCCAAAATTAGTCCAGTCGAATGTTGTACCGAATGAATTGAGGAAATGCAAAGCTGTGTTCAGTGAACCAGCTATTGTTGCGCCCAAATCATAAAAGAGCCTTGGGCTGATTAAACCATTAAGGAAGTCTGCAAGCCCTTTTCCGAAATTGTCAGCCTTTCGATAAATTTTCTGCCAATCAATGCTCTCCATAGCACTCGCAAGAGCATCACCGATGTATTTTCCGAGCGAATATAAATCTTTGATTGATGATTTGTATTTTTCAAGCAATCCATCAGTTTTTTTCAGCGAGCTATCAGCGCCACCGCCAGCTCCACCACCACCGGAACCGCCACTGCCCGAACCGCTACCACCGCCACTGTTATCATCAAGTGCATGTATCTCGTCTATGCTAAGCAGTGTCTTTTTTAGCTTTTGGGCTTTCTTATTCGACTCATCGGCACTATCGCCAATATCGCCCACTCCACCAGCTATGTCCTCCATGCCGTCAACAGTACTTCCACGACCACTTATTTCAATCGTCCAGCCGAAGATTGCACCAAGTGCGTCAGCTACAGTTCTTGTGAAACTGATAACCTTAAGCATTACCTTGTTCAAGGCTTGAACAAACGGCTTTAAGGCATTTATTATCACGCTACCTATGATACTGCCCCATGCTTGGAACTCTTGCTTAAGGACTCTTACACTGTTAGCCCAGGTATTAGCTGTCTTGGCGAAGTCTCCTTGTGCAGCTTGAGTATTAGCCATGACATAGTTGTACCTTAAGAGTACCTTTTCAGCTTGCGTCATTGACTTGATATTTGCGTCAAGTCCGTTTTTCATAGCCCACTCTGAAAGTGTGGCTTGTGTTAAATCAAGTCCGTATCTCCTTAATGGTGCGATTGTGCCTGTAAAAATGGATTGTAAGCTTTTTGCAACATCGGCTTGGTCTACATCGTAGAACGAAGCCATATCACCAGCTAATTTTGTAAGATTAAGTGACATATCAGCCATACTGTCTGTGGTCTTGTATAGCGTGTTATTTTGGCTCATAAGAGCTTTATTTGTCAATGCCGTACCATTTGCCACTTGCTGTGATGTAATGCCTACAGAAGTGCCTAATGCTTGGAAACGGCTCGATATTTGCTTAACCGTCAGCTCTGACATTCCGAAGTCTTGAATTGATGTTTTTGTAAAATCATCAACCTTGCTTGCCATATCGCCAAACGTGGTATCTACTACGTTTTGAACCTCGGTTAATTGGCTCGCTAAATCAACTGTACTGCCTAGCTTTCCGACAGCCCTCATAACCAGCCAATAAGTTGCGTAAAACTTACCGATAGTTGAAGCCAAGCCACTAAATCCACTTCTTGTACGCTTAATTGACTTAGTGGTGTTTGAAAATCCCGTTACAAGCGACCTACTAGCCGAACCGACCTTTGAGCCTTGTTGTGACAGATTAGCAAGTGCATTAGTCATTTGAATAATGTTGTTGCTGACTCTCGGTGCGTTAGATAATGTTGTCATTACCTCTTTCAAGGCACTGCCAAGATTTTTGATGTTTTCTGCAGCATAACCGGCTGATTTTGAACCGAGCTTTGAGATTGAAGCTGTTAGCTGTGTAATCTCTGCTGATCGCTTTGAGATGTTAGCAAAGCCTGACAATTCTGTTGCCATGCTCTTCAAAGCACTTGCCGAGCTGACAAGTCTTGCAGTATCAAGGTTGCCAAGCTTTTCCATGTTGGTTGCAATCTTGCTAAAAGTACGAGTGTCAATACTGCTCACGCTTCTAAGTGATGTCGCAAGATGCGACATTCCGCTCGCAAAATTGCTTATGCTTGCACCATTGAGGGAATTGAGAGTATCTCCAAGCCCTTGCAACTTGCTTTGTAAATTACCTATGGCTTTAATCGCTTGTTGCGCGTCCGACTTGATTTGAAGCTCAATGCTCTCTGCCATCTTCTCACCTCCCTGTAATAAAAAAGAGCTACCCTAAAGTAGCTCTCATATATTTAGTCTTTGAGCAGATAGTATGTTGTAATCAATCCAACATAGCCATCTTGCTTAAGACCTCTATTCTTTTGAAATACCATGACACATTTAGTGAGATAATCCGTCCACTTGCCGTAATCAGTATCAAGTTTGTAAAAATGATACTTGTCATGCAGTGTTTTCCTTAGCCACTTGATTGCAGTTGGGCAGTTGTGTTTCTGTCCACTCCACAGATTGTGACTTTTAGCAAATCTCTGTGAATTAGCTCCAAACTTGCCATCTTCCTTAAGTTCGTCTGTGTCAAATCCGATGTTCATGGCGTGCTGCCATTTTCTTACATCTTCATTATTGAGGTAATATTCCTCGTTGCCTTTCCAAGCGTTATTTTTTACCGGAGTTGCCGTTGGTGTCGGAGTTGCTATTGGTGCCGGATTATTCTCTATTCCGTCACCCTTATCAAGCTCAATATAGAGTAAGTTAGCGTCAGTGCTGTTATTCAGACCGCTACAGGTAAATGCGCTCGAATATTGCCAGCCATACAGAGAATGTTGAATAACAGGCTTCTTTGCATTGTTAGGCTCATCACCGATAGACATTCCTTTAGTTGATGGATAGCGTGCAATCCAAAATGGACAGTTAATCTGATTTGCGTATGGCGCAATATACTGATTGTAAAAGCTAAGTCCTGTGTATACACCAAAGTTAAGCCCGGCACTTTTGATAACACTCTGATATGTGTTGATAATATCAATAAGTGTCTGTCCGAGTCCTTGCTGACATTTATCTTCAACATCTAGCCAAACAAAGGTTTTTCTTTTGTTAAGGACCTCTATCACTTTCTGTGCATCTGTCTTTGCCTTATCTATTGTTGTAGCGTATGAATAGTTATAAACGCCTTGTATCGGCATTCCTACATCAGTACAGCCTTTCCAATTTTGCTCAAAGGTTTTATCCGGATTAAGGTCTTTGCGGATTATTTTAAGGATTGCAAATTGCACTCCGGCCCACTTAACCTTACTCCAATCAATATTTCCTTGATATGACGATACGTCAATTCCTTTATATGCCATATTTTCACCTCATTAATCAGGACTTTCAGGTAATCCTGACTGTCTTAATGCGTTAATTCGTTGCTTCATTTCGTAAACAGCAATTTCCTCATTAGACTCTTTGTACTTAGGCTCGTTATCTTTTGAGTATTGCTCGCTTAATGATTTTTCAATGTATTTTGCTCTTGCTTTATTGCCATTTAAGGCTCTGTCGATAGCTGTAAGAGTTGCGCTTATTCCGTATGTGCCCCACCAAGCCCACATGTTGGAGTCGGTTTCTTTTTGCTCAAGCATATAAGCCTTTGAATAAGGCTCTAAATCAGCCGGACAAGACATATCTATGTCCTCAACGCTAAATCCATAACCTTTAGTTGCCAACAGCCAATATGGGCGAATTTCGCTACAATACACTTCCCATGTAAGCTCTTTTACTTCTTGGTCGGTTTCTTCTTGGCTGTCTGTTCCTCTTTCGCCAACAGCTTTGATAAAAAACTGTTCTTCTCCAGCTCTGCCGTCAAATCATCGTAGAGTGACATTATATCTTTGCCCTCTTCATTCTCAGGGTCAAGGTAATCGTCAAGTAAATCATACATCTTTACAAGCTGTTTCTCTTTTGCTTCTTTATCGTCAAAATCAAAGCCAAATTCGTCGGCATGAAATTTCTGCAAGCCTACAAGTAAAAATTCCGGTAAAAAGCCGAGCATGTTGTCAATCGCTTCAAGCTCATCTCCCTGTTGTCCCATTCCTACAACTCTTGGGATAATTCTATTTTGATATACCGGTGCGTATCCGAATTTAACTGTGTATTCTTTTCCGTTTAATTTAATTTTCATTTTATCTTTCCCTTTCTCCCTAATTTATATAGGGAAAGAGGCAGTATTAAAACTGCCTCAATTACCTTACTATATTGTTTCTTCAAGTTCGCTGTCAGCCGTGTTGTCATCATAGCCAACCGCTACGGCTTTTTCCGATTGGCTCACGATTTTTTTGTCAGTGTGATTGTTGTTGGATAGCCTTGGTCATCCTCCGTTACTGCAACATCGTAGTTATCCTCAATCCACTTAGGTACTGTCTGAACTGATACAGTCGCAGTTCCGGTTAAGTGGTCATCGGAAGCCTCACCCGGGGCGAACGACTCCTGACCAATAAAAGCGCAGATACCCTCTGAACCTTTTCCGTCTGTACCATAAAGAATGATAAAGTCGAGCTTTTTACCCTCGTTAGCTACCATCTCGTCTTTGTACTTTTTCTCAAAAGCTCCCTCAACTTCCATGGAACCGGCTGAACGTCTGCCCATTTCCTGTGTCTCTACTAAATCTTCAAGAGTTGAAGTATCTACCATGTTCTGTGAACCGAATGGTGAGGGAATTGATTTTGCTCTAAGTAAGAGCTTGTAAGTTCCAGCCCAGTAATCGCCACTTGTGACGGATGAACTTGGTTCCTTGTAAGCAATTCTACTTTTTAAACCTGTTGCCATTTTTATTACCTCCTAATTTTTCATAAAAAATAAGAGCCAAAAGACTCTTATAATCTATCATTCCAGTCGAATGACCGCCTAGCACGTAATGTCGCAGTCCATATTTTGCCGTTCTTCCTAGCGAATGGGATTGTTGTCAGTTTGAATGACATAGCTTTGTATTCATTAGCCACTGTCTGCGCCACATTCAAGGCTTCTGAACGGCTTTTATTCGTTGTAACAATCACTTGTGCCGTAAATAACACTGTATTTATTCTTTCGCACTCTAAATCTGTATTCTGTTCAATAGGTTCGAGTGCTTGAATCAGCACTGTTGGGAAACTAGCCGTTGCGCTGTCTGACTGTTCCTCCTGTGTGAATTTTAGCTTGGGATATTTAGTTTTCAATTTTTTCTCGCATCGGGTTTTTACAATCGCATATGTGAGATTTTCAAGGTCATAAACCCATTGATTTTGACTCGCCACTTTATCACCTCAACTAAAAATTTTCCGTGCCGTTTTCATAATTTCATTTTCCATTTTTAAAAATGCGTGATACATCGGCATTGTAGGTGTAATGCCGTATGAATGGTGTAATTCTCCGCTTTTATCTCTCCAATACCAGCCTTCACTATCGAATGCGTGTGTCTGCCCTGGGAAAGTACCTTGACCGCCTCTTGCATCATTGAAGTGTGGTTTAGCTTTCCAACCTGAGCCGTATTCAGCCATAAGCAAAGGCGATACATCAACTGTTTTAAGTCCGTCTGCCGTTTGCCATGTGCTTTGTATCTGCCCTGTTTCGGTAGCGAGCACAATAGCCGTACAGCCGTCCGTTGCATCTTTAATTTCGTAGCTAAATGTAATATAGTGTCCAAAATTACCTGTATTTGCTCGTGCTACAGCAATGCCATTACTGGCAAGCTCTCCAACAAACGCTATGCACTTGTCCTGTAAGCGGTCTTTGTATTTTTCAAGCTTGTCTATCGCATCTTGTATAGATTTTTCTGTCAGAGAAACGTCAATCTTCATAATTACACTTCTTTCACAACTGCTTTGAGCATGTACTTAACTGAATAGAGAGAGGGTTTTACTCCCACTATCGTAAAGTCTGCGGAAGTTGAATCAACTAATCCGTTTTCGTCCTTTGTAGGCTCGCTATCAAGCCAAATAACGTCACCTTTTTTAAAAGGGTATTCTCCTCTGTCTGTCAGTAAAACTGCGTCAAAATCAGCCGTATTAAAGCCATATTCCTTGTTCTGCGCTTCGCCTCCGTCAAACGATATATTGGCTCGAAAATTAACCGGCTCCGAAAAGCCGGTTTCTTCGTGGGTGTAATATATCTTCTCTCCGTCCTCTGTTTCGTAAAACTTTGGATTTCCGTCCTCGTCTTTTTCATAGACTGTGACTGTTTGACCTTGAAGCGCGTATTTCATGGCCTGTTTATTAATGTCAAGCATTTTTCTTTATCTGCTTGTAAATCTGATTAACACCGGTACTTGCCATGCCCGACACAATGCCAACTGCTATCGCGTCAAGAATGTTGTCCGCCGGATAACCGGGAATTACAAACATTCCAACAATACCGAGCACTCCACCGACTACACCTACGATAATAGGAATAATATTATCTTTGACCTGTGGTATCTGCTTTGAAGCGTATCCGATTAAATAAGTAATTACCATAATAGCAACTACTGTAGGTACTTGTGTAAAGTCCATCAGCTTTTACCTCCTTTGCCTAAATGAATTTCCTCAATTTCATTTTTCATTTTTGTTACCGTGCCATTCCCACCGAGTGCGTGGTATGCGTCATACATCTCGCAAAAATTTTGATACGCGTATGGGGGTATTTCTCCAAGTTTGGTGTATTTTGCATGGTATTCAATCAGCTGGACGCGTAAAAGGAGCATTGTTCCCTTACTGTTCGCGCTCCTGCTTTTCTTTTGTTGTTTAAGAAGCCAAACTATATACCCAAGCACTATTGGAAGTGCCACAAGATAAGTTTGAATCAAAATACTTTTCATTTGAATCTCCTTTATTGGCGCAAGAATTTATTCTGCTACAATCCAGTCCTCTGCAAGCATATCTGCCTGTGATGCAAGCCATCCCATTTGAACCCCGGATGTCCCAACAAAAGCGATTGCATTATTACCAATGGCATCATGCTCACAATTCACAAGTTCACCATCTGCTGATACATAGGAAATACCTGTTGCAAGCTGAATGTACTGTTTCTTGCCATTCCAACCCTTGCGGGCAACCTTCTGTCCGGCTTTCATTCTGCGGATTGCTTCACCGAATGTAAATGTCTGGATATCCAAATCCTTTACATCAGCTTCGCCTACAATCTCCCAATCATCACGAAGAATAAAGTTGAGAGTATAATCAACATTCTCTGTCTCGCGAATATCAAGGATTTTTCCATCCTTACAGTGCATCTTAATGGAATTATCTTCCCATTTCCAATATCCCGCCCATTCTGGGCATTTAATCATAGCGCCCTGTTTGAGTGCTTCATATGCTTTTTGAAAATACATTGTCTTTTCCTCCAAAATAAAAATATGGCACACCGCCCACCACCACTTAATGTGTACCGCCTGCTACCACTTTACCGACATCAGTAAAATGGTAACGCACAATCTTCTATAACACTTTGACAAAAGGAAATACCCCAACAAATAAGCTATCTCTATCTTTCCAAGTTCTGTTTACGCCGTTCTCGTTGTAACTTGCCATAAATGCTTCGCCTGCTTGTGAATGGTCGTAGACAGTCAGATTAACAATAACGCTCTCAAACTTCTTCAAGTCCTCGGTTATCATTTCATCTGTGTAGCTGTCGGGGTAATTTCTTCTTGCCTTTACATCTTCTGTAGCCTGTTTAATAAGTTGTTCGATTATCGGATTATCTTCTTTGTTATCGAACACTACCACATCAGATGTTGTATAATCATCGTTTGTGACAGTTTCAATATGATATTGTTTAAGTCTGATTTTGACTCGCTCTAATGTGGTGTATTCCATGCCAAGCTCCTTATAATCCAAACTTTTCAATTAACATTTTCTTCAAATCACCGCCATTTATTTCTGTGGCATTTTCAATGCCATTTTCGCTCGCAAGCTTTTTTAGGTCGGCTGTTGACATTCTGTTAATTTCTGTCTTTGTGTATGGTGTTTCAGGTGGGTTCATAAAATCAGAAGGCACCGAATTGCTATTGCTTTCCGGCACCTCGTCTCCGACTTTATACCACACTCCATCATGCTTTATAGAGTGCGTTGCTATCATAAACCTTAATCCTCCTTAACTTTGAGAACCATAACGCTATCCATGCCCTCGAATGTAGGTAATCCAATCATAGATACAATACAGTGAGTATTGATAGGATGATTTGTAGCGTATGTGTATACAGATACACCGGTTTCAACAAGTGAGAGGTTTCCGTCTGTGATACTTCCGCTTCTTTCCTCCGGGGTCTTACCAAATGTGTAATCGCCAAGGAATACTCCGGCAGACTGCGCAGATACAATGCCTGTTGGCACAAAGTACTGTGTCTGTCCTGACTCATCAACATAGAGCTTATCGTATACTTCAATCTCGATACCATATCCCTTAAGATATTCAACAACCTGTGCTTGCTGTAATCTGATACCGCCGTTGTAAGCAGTGATACCAAGCACCTGTTTCTTTGTATCTTCTGCGTTAAGCACCATTTCCCAAGTCTCTGTATTCATGGTGAAACGAGTGAGAGAATATCCTGTTTCCTTTGAAAACTCTCTCTTGGACCTAATAAGGTCGTCAAGTGGTGTGGCTGTAGCCGACTTGTCCCATGCGCTTGTGCCTGTAAAAGTCTTGTAATGCTTTGCTGTATGCTCCGACTTCTCGTTATCTGCAAGGTAATCAATGTAATATGGTTTTTTGTCAATAGTTACCTTTATTCTTGGGACTCCATCTGCCGGCGCAAGTAACTGCCAAATCTGTCTCTCCGGCACAACTAATGCGCCCTCGATAAGGTTCATTGGTTTCTTTGAAATTTCACGCAATACGTTATTGGCAAGGCTAGAGTTTTCAGAAGTTCTGTAATTGTCATACTCCTGTTCCTCTTTCTCCGTTACCATATAAGACTCACGATAAAATGGCATTGAGTTCTGAATGTCAGAGAAGCCTCCAACGTCTCTTAACTCTGCCTGTGCGTCAAAGTTTGAAGCTTTGAGCGATACCGGCAGTCCGTTCTTACCCTTGATAAATCTAAGGTCGAGTGAGTCCTGTTTACGTGTTCCGAATTTCTGTCTGCCAAGATAAGGGGCAGTTCCTAATGTCTTCTGATAATTGTTCCACATTACACCGAGACTTCTCGCTGTAAATGCTTCTGCTAATGGTAATGCCATGTTCTTCTACCTCCTTTTAAACCTGACTTGCTACAATCTTTGGTGCGCCATAGAAAGTAACTCTAGGTGTTGCAGTTCTAGCTTCATCTGCGATTGAAAGTGACTTAACTTTCTCCCAATCAATAGTTCCCTGATATACATATGTTCCAGGTGCGTCACCCATTGTTACATCTACATCGTGCAATAGATAACCCTTGCACTCTGCGTCATTGCTTGGGAATGGTGTACCGGCTGGCACAATCTTCATTCCGTTTCCATCTGCGCTTGTTACCATAGTCTGTGGTACAAGGCACGCTGCACCCTCATAAGGGAAAAATTTTAAAATTCCTTTACCCTGTGTAAAGTCTCTTACGATTGGCTTTCCCATCGTTCTACCTCCTGTTTTAAATTACATAGCTGTTTTGACTTTCAGCATTTGCAACTGTACCGAATGAGATTTGCTCTGCATTTGCTACATCTGCTGGCTTTGAGTCGGGTTCATTATTGTTACCGCCATTGCTTGGATTAGGAGTATTGTTGAGTGCGTTTTTCTCATACTCTGCTATCGCATTGGCTTTCATGTCGGAAATAATTTTGCCAAGTGATGTCGTGTCAAAAGAACCATCCTCTTTTACTACTGTTTTTGCCTGTTCTGCTGTGATTTTGAAATCAGTCATAGCTTTCTCACGCAAATCTCTGACAGCATTATCTTTCTGCAGCTTGGCTATCTGCTGATTAGCTGTCTCTAAGGCGTTATTTGCCCTTTCCAGCTCGGTCATGTTGCCAGCCTGTAGTTCATCAAGCTGTGCCTGTAGCTCGTCAGCCTTGTCGGCTTTAGCCTTGTACTGATTGACTTTCTCTTTCTCTCTTGCCATTTCCTCACCGCTCTTGTTAAGCAGATTTGTTATCTGCTCATCCGTTGCATCCGGGAAAAGCTTCAAAACATCATTTCTTGTCATTTCAATTACCTCCGTAACTCACGCTTTTGTTATCGCTGGTCGCACCAGCCGAGTTTTTCTGTTGTTTAACGCACAACTGCAAATTTTTGTATAATAAAAAGCAACCTATAAGTTTCCTTACAAGTTGCTCATTATTTGTAATATTTAACACTGCACCGGCAGTTAGAAATCTCTTTTACCTCTGCGCCTAGCGAATGGTCTTTTGGAAACATCATAAGTGAGTTTCCAACTTCAAATGGTTCAAAAATATTAATTCTCTTTCTGTCAACTTCTGCATGTGTAGGTCTGACATGTGAATCTTCTTTTGAGCGCCACTCTTTTGTTTTGTAGCCCTGTTTTACCATTTCAGTTTGCAATCTGTAATTGCCGACTGCATTGGCTTCATTCGCAGCTACATTTTTTGCACGCTTCTGTGAAGTAAAATACTCTACTTCAGTATTTTGTGTGGTGGCGTCAACCACCTCATTCACAATGTACCGGGCATAATCCGTAATGTATGAGGGTGTTTTCTTTGCCTTACAATACTGTGTGGCAATGCTCTCATATCTGATGATAAATTCTTTAGTGATAGTGGTTATCTCTGTCTCTTCTTTGCCGGATAACAAGGCAAATAGCATAACAAAGATTTTTTCAAACTTTTCAGCAAGTTTTTTTCTATCTTCCTTTTCCTCGTCAGATAAATCCATTTCGCCAAAATATGTTTCATAATCTATGTCTTGTATTTCATTTTTGCCAAGTGCGTGGATTTCGTCTGCCATATTAAGCTCCAAAATAAATTGACAGCCAATTATTCATCGGCTGTCTTATCATTGTTATTATTGTTAGGTGTAGCTGTTGTCGGCTGTTCTTCCGGAAATAACATTTCCATGCGCTTAGCACTTTCGAGAGCGACTTGTTCGGGGTCGCTAAACATATCAATCGTCTTGACAGCTCTCTTGTAGTTGATACCGCACCTAAGTAATATTTCAAACACTTCTGCTTTAACAAGCATGTTGTCTAGCTTATTATGATTAATGTGTATCTCAACGTCGCTAGGCATAAGCGTAAAGCCCTTATTAATTCTCAGCCTGTTAAGAATAAGCCTAAGTGCCATTCTCTCCGATTTCTTAAGGATAGGCTCATTAATAGCCGTCCTAAGTCCAGCATCATAATGTCCATTTCTCAATTCTACAGCCGAGCCGGTATCACCACCCGTGTTGCCCTGACGATTTGCAAGACCTTGAATACTTAAAAATCTTTCAAAAAGGTCAGTGAAAACCACTTGTCCCTCCGTCTGATTAAGTTCGCTCGTCATTACATCAACATCAGCCTTGTTGTCTGAACCATTGTTAGATTTAACTACCAATGCTCCCTCTTGTCGCATTTTTCTAAATGTGTCTATGTCAATTTCGCAATTAACGAATTTCACCCATGCAGACACAAATTGCTCAACACCATTGATTCTGTCCGAGGTAAGCACGTTAATAGCATCTGTGATTGCAATAGTCATTTCAATATCAGATAATCGTCTTGCGTTGTTTGGATATTCAATCACCGGAATAGCTCTGTTGCCATTTATTCCGCTTGCATAAATCTTGTCGTTGCGAACGTCAAACCACTCATTGTCGGTGAACACATAATAAATATCTGCTCCGTTCTCATCCTCTCCAATTTGGCAAGAGAATGCCGGACGTCCGTTTGAGTAATATACTACAAACGTATACATTGGATTTTCAGACGATAAAGAAAAATCGCTCTCATCAAGCAACTGTCCTTGTCCGTCATCATTACCGATGAATCTGTAGCCGGTACCGCATATGCTTCTCCAACGATGTATGTCTATATCGCACTCCTGTTTGCTTTCTGAATCCATCGTAATGTTAAGCTGTGTGATTTCTTCCGACTTATGGTTATCAGTGCCACGTAGCACATATTGGATTGGCTCGGCACACATCTCTGCGGTTTTGCGCTCAACAAGCTCATACGCAAGATTTACAGCAATCTTGTTATTGATTTCTGGTCGGTTCACTTTCTGTCGATACAAAATCGGTTGGTCACCACGATAGTATCTGTCAAGATACTCAATCTCAATAGCGTTTTGCTCGTGAATCACAAGTGCTTTATTCAGCTCTTCGATTATGTTGTTTTTTGTGATTTGCCTTTTCCTCGTGAAAATAACTTGTCTGCCGTAATTATTCTGACAGACAGCCGAAAAAGGTCTTACGTTTTTATGTGCGTACCTATACATCAATAAAGCCTCATGCCACTTGCAGAAGTTCTCTGTGGAACCTCTTTTATCTGAAATTCTTGTGTGCCAGCCCAAAACCATATCCATTTACGGCAGTGCGTACACATTACCTTGTGGTGTTTCTTATCACTTTCATCTACCCACGTTAATAGCTTTCCGCAACGAGGGCACATTACACTTTGTTTTCCTGTTGGTACGATATTAATATTCTGATTATTCATGTCACCCTCGATTCACTAAAAATAGCACCCACAATCTGTGAGTGCTATTTCTAAAAGAGATTTTTCGCAATGAACGAATTACATTTTTTTCATCTTACACATTATCACATTCTAAGCGAACCGAACGAACAAACTTACATTTTCTTAAAAAATCTTTCAAACTCCATTCTTACACTGTCTGCGGTAGCTTTTCCGCCTAGGGCGTATGCCGTTTGTAGCCATGATTTATTTTCCAAAAATCTAAAATTAATTATTCTTCTCATTCTGCTATCATCAAGGCTTGCTATAAATTCCTCTACATCGTTTGTCTTTTCAAGCAAATCATCTTGCAAAAGCTGTAACGTAGTCATTCTTGAGTACAATAATGTGCGCTTGCGTCCGTATTCGGGGTATGGTACACCCTCGATTTTGAAGTGCTGTGTGCCACCCATACCGCCCGATACAGTGTCAATCACACTTTCTCCGTTTTCTATTTTTTCAAGATCATCTTGCAATTTAGCAATTTTCTTTCTAACCTCTTTGATTTCCTCTTGTAAGTCTGAATACTGTGATAAAACTTCCTTTGTCATTAATAAAGCCCTCCTCTGAACGGATTGTGTACTGCTTCAACCTTTGCTATTCGCTTTTCCCTAAAAATCATATCGCACAACTGTGCTGTAGAGTCCACGCCATCATCATGTTTCATTTTGCCCTCATATGTGCAAGAAAGAACGTTTTGAAAATATTTCTTGTATTCCTTAGTCTGTCTTTCAAGTTTTATGAAATGCAGTTTTCTTATATCCGGCGCATGATTTTTAATTCTGTCCATTTTTGCAGTTTTGTTATCTGCCGGGTCATGGCTTGTCAATATCGGGTAGCAATCTTTTTTCCATACTTTCTCGCACTCCAAACGATAGGCAGATGTTGTTTTTGTTTCCTCAAAATGCACCTCTGCTGTTTTATTCGGAAACTTATCTAAGTGGCTTTCCATTCTGCTTGTTACTTCGGGAATTGTTATATCCTTATCGCCATCGTTATACACAACATCCACGATATAGTATTCCTTTTCAATCTCATAGCAAATTGGCATTGACACAAAGTCTCCACCACCATATGCCGGGTCGTTTGCTGAAAAAATTCTATCAGGTCTTATTCCCTCAATTTCTGCCGGGTCAAAAAAGTTCATGTTATCAATATTGAACATCTGACCTTTTCTTTCTATCGGCTCTTGCTGATATTGGGCGAACCATGAAGCCATATCGTCATTATCTTCAAATGAAGCCATTCTGCGCTTATAATCTAATGTGGAATATCCCAATTTGTAGGGATAATCAAAATTGCTCTCATTGTTTTCATTGAGTGCCGGAATTATAACCTCTCTATGACGTATGTTTTTATATTCAGGATTATTTGCAAGCAATTCTAATCTGCGTCCTTGTACGTCTCTTGGTGCCCATCTTGTGCCTATTCCTAGCAACTTTGCTTTGCCGGGCTTAATTCTTGGCATAAAGTTATTATCAAACTTTCCCCAAACTGTAGCCTGTCTATCTTCGCTTAACGCTTCATCAATACCACTAAATAAATCGTCATATACTCCTAAGCCATCACAGTCGCATGCTCCGTTCAGTGTTCCGTATATAGAACGCATGGTAAATGTTGGGTATGTTTTTTTACGCAAGAAGTCTATCGTAAGGTCTTTTCCGTCTGTGATAGCTTTTTTCTCTACAATTTTAGGGTAAATATCTTTGTAGGTATACGTTGGGTCATTTACCATTTCTAATGTTCCATCGTAAAATCCTCCGGTTATTTTGTCGGAATATGCCGAATATAGATTTGACCTCTCAGGTCTGTTTGAACCAAACCACAAATTACCCATTTTAACGATTTGAGTCTTTCCGATACGTCCGGGGCAAAACACCATGCCCTCATCGAGTTTATCATCGTACAAATCTTGAATGAGTTGTGCGACTTCGCTTAATGGATTTCTTCTCGGCAAATAAAATCTTTCCCATGGTGGACGATTTTTTTCCATGTAAATCATAAAGCTCTCAAACTTATAGTGAGCTTCCATTAGGAATAAATCAAAATAGTGATTAACTAAGTCATATGGTGTAGTCTCATGCTTGAAATGGTAATAATCCAAATCCCAAATTGTACCACCCGTTTTAGCCGTGCAGAAGTCCTCTATAAGCTCTTTTGCCCTCTTAGTGAGTTGTAGTCCATACTTAATATCTTTCTCGCCATTTATGGCTACACTGCAAGCGTCTACATAGGCATTAGTTACTTGTTCATCTATTCCGTTTTTTTCTATGTAATTTTCGTAACTATCAACTGTGGAAATAAGGTTCTGACTAGCCATAAGAAAAGCACCTCCACTTTTAAAAAGCAAAGGTGCTTATAGACCTCTGCCTATAACTGTTTTAGGTTAGCGACTACATTCAATCTGTAGCCGGTAAAATCACTTAATCAATATCCGCAATGCTTTCTACAAAGCAGTTGTAGTATATGTATCTCTTGCCGTTAAAATCAAACTTAACATATCCACCATCGTTTGTTTCAATATCAATCTTTCCCTCGTATGTTGCAAGTTCCTTGCCGTCTGCCGTATATACAGTAATTGTTCTCTGCATACCACCATTTACATCGCTTTTCATATCTGTTACTGCTCTGTCCCATGAAGCACATCCGGTCATTCCAAAACACAATGTTAATCCCAACACAACTGCTAAAATTTTCTTTTTCATAATTTCTTCCTTTCTGCTCGTATCAAATAATATTTAATTTCTGAAATGTCTTATATATTTTTGGGGCTTGAATTGCAAGCCAGTCAACCATTTCCTCATTCTTTGCCCACGCACCATCAAACCGATTTGAACTATCAGACAGCCCACTCTCATTCAGAAAAGCGTGTATAATTTCATTCCTTAAGGTCTTTTTGCGATATGTTTCCTGAGCTTTTTCGTCCATGCCTACAAAATATTTTTCTTCGGACATGTCGGCAATTACAATCAACTTGTTTTCTTCTTCACAATAGCCTGCAAGACCTTTTTTCTCCATGTAACTGTCCTCTGATACTTTGTGGATTTCAATTCTGTATTCTGTTCCAAGAATATCTATTTTCATCGTATCATCGTAAATAAGTAACTCGTTCTGTGATGTTTTTATTCCTAACTTGCCTTCGTCTAATTCTTTTCGAAGTATTGTTATTCCTTTTTCCATTTTCTTAATTGCGCCTTGGTACTCCATGTATTCACTCCTTAAAGTAATGTAATGACTAACTTTACTTGTTGGCCGGTAATATATTTATTTGCCAATTCCTACAATTCCTAGGTGTTCAACACTGTCTTTTGGAATATAGACAATAACTTTATCGCTGTGAACTATATTAGGTTTTTCTGTGACTTTGATTTTATTCTCATTTTCTACAAAAATAAATTCAACGTTTCCCTCGTAGGTTATCAGTTGTCCATTTATGCAAACTGTAATTATCTCATAGTTGTCAGCAGGGATAGATGAAGCTGTACTTTGGTATCTAGCATAAATCCCACTTTGTATCTCTTCTATTTCACATTCGTATTTTTCAGTTTTATTAGCCCAATTTAAAAATAATATCAGCGCAGCAACAATAACAATAATGGAAATAATGGTTTTAAAAAAATTTTTCATAAAATCTCTTTTCTGCTGATAATCAGTAATTATTGTTTTTATTCGCATTCTGAAAGTCTGTCTTTTATAAACTGTTCCAATGCACTAAAGCCTTTTGGCTTTTCAATTCCTTTTCTTGTAAGTTCTGCGACTATTGTTTCCATTTCTTCTTTTACTCCTTGGTAAGCAATTTTCATTCCCAATTTCATTTTGTCCATTTGATTTCCTTTCATCGCAAACAATAGTCTGCTTCTTCTAATCTATCCGCTATTCTTGTCATTTCAATTTGTGTTCCGTTTTCATTCATTGTGCTGACGGTTACATGCCTGTCACAGCCACCACTTGGTATACTGCCAAGCCTTATTTCTGTTTTATCATCCTCAAACTTATAACATTTACGCATTTCTTCAATGCAGTTATTCATTTCAGTTATTTTCATAACCTCATTCCTTTCTCACGCTATTCACTAATGCCTTTGTTTCCTCTAAGATTTTCATTGCTAAAGCTCTTGAAAACTCATAATTATTTTCCGGGTATCTTCCTAAGATTGATTTTGCGTACTCATTAACTGCATCAACAGAAACATAAACGCCAATAGTCATATCGTGCAATTCAGATGCTTCTATCGGCTTGTCATTTCTATCACCTATTTCGCGTGATTGTGCTTCTCTAAGCGCTTCACTCTCTATTGATTTAATTACATCTGCCATGCTCATTGTAATACACCTTAAATCCTTTCGTTGCATAATCAGAAACAGCCTTTTTCAGCTCCTCGTGGGTGGAATAGGTCTCCTTCAAAAGAATAGCCATGCCTTTTTTGCTGACCGCATAAATCCCAAACGGAACCTGTTTACTTGCAACATGTAAAACAGCTTTTAATTGTTCTGCCTTCATTTCATATACGCTATTTCCGACTGTCAGTTTCATTTCTCATAAACTCCTCAAATTCTTCCATGCACTCATTGCATAAGTCGTATGTTATATTTAATATGCCGTTTCTCGTGATTGAGTTTGTAGCCAACAGCCCTACTTTTATCTCTTTTCCGCATCTATCACAAGTGCACCATTTTCTTTCATGCTCCATTTTTCATAAACCTCTTGAACTCTTTCCTACACTTAGGACATAAATCGTATTGCATATCGTCTCTCCATATAGCCATTGGAAACACTTCCTTTGCTAAATCTTCGGCTGTGCATATGCTTTTTTCGTAAAGAGGTTTTATCTCTCTCGTTTTGATATATGCATATTTTTCATCGTATCGTATTATCTCTTTTCCGCACCTATCGCAAGTGCGCCATTCTTTTTGATGTTTCATATAGTCACCTACTCACAAATCAAGTTTATTCAGATAATCTACTCCATTGTTTTTAAGTGCCTTGCTAATGCCGTTAATCGTATTGGCAATGCTCTGTTCGACTTCCTTTATCTTTTCAACACTTCCACCGCATTGTAATGATAAATATCTTTTCTGCCAAACGTTTGCATTTACAACTATACTATTGTGGACATCTTTCTGTGTAATCATCATTCCACCGCCTTTTAAGCCAACCCTAGCATACATAAAATATCAAGTTCCGATATTTCTTTTGCGCCCTCTCTTGTGTGCATAAGAATTTCTTTAAGTTTTTCATTTTCTGCTTCGCTGTATTTTTCTTTATCATACGCTTCTGAAAAACAATAATATTTGCAATATCCATAGCCTACACCAAGCATGTTCCCATGAATACTCTTTCCGACAATATCGTAATATTTTGGCACTTTTAAAATATTGTGTTTTTCATCTAGGGTACATTCCTTTTGCTCTGCTTCTAGCTTTGATTGAAGATATTTCAGAAAGCTTCGTATATCCTGTTCTGATTTTGAAATATATAAAATAGTTTCTTTCATTCTTCCACCAACTTTCTACCGCAGATAGGACAAAACTTTATATTTTCAATTCCAATTCCAGACATAAAGGGGTCGCTACACCCTACGAATAAATGAAATGCATTTTCAAATTCAACAATTTGTGTTTCATTTTTTTCTGGATAATATCCGCCTTTAAAAGCTCCTTGCTTGATTTTTTCCAATTTTCCTATTTTGCAACAAAATTCACACATACTCCTCATTTCTCCTTTGCCTTAAAAAGCGTGTCAGGAAATGGAATACCTAAAAAATGCATATTTGCGTACTTCCTAAATGTCGGTCTGCTCATGCCAGCCATTTTTGCAGCTTTCGATTGTGAACATCTGCCGTATGCGTATTCCGTCAATGCTTCTTGGAATAGTTTGGCATTTCGTGTTTTAACTCCCTTTGCCATAGACGCATCTCCTTATTTTTTGATAATCGGATAGACAGGAATCGAACCTGTGACTCCCTCCGCTGCCATTACCGCAGTGGGTTTCTCCCAACTGAACTACTATCCGTTGTACAGTTTCTTGTGTGACCAGCTCCAACTCTTTTCATATTCGAGTTAAAACTAGTCGCACAAGCATTTTAATTATTTCAGCAGGGACTACTGCAACGCCTGCTTATTCGGGAGCTACCCGACCGCTTCTGATATGTGGACTTGCACCACGCTCACCCTGTGTATGGGAATCGAACCCATATGACCATTAAATGTCACGCGTCCAGCTTTTGGATTTGCACCAAAACTCGCACTATGCTACCAGAACCTTACTAATTGCAATTTTCAGAATTGATGTGGTGTGGATTTGAACCACACATGAACAAGCACTCCTGTCCTTTCAAGCCCCTAGCAATCAGGTATTCCCCTGTGGTTATGCTATGGTGGATTTGAACCACTAGCTCATTCTATCTGCTATTAGCGTTTACCCATTCCGCCACACATCAACTCACATACGGGTTGGTTTTAGGATAATACAGGTAACCAACAACTATATTTCCATTTCACTTGTATGTGAGAACGCCGACAGTAGGAATCGAACCTACACAACATTTCTGTTGGATAGCTTAGCAAGCTATTGGAATACCTTTATCCCATATCGGCAATTTTATTTGCCATACCTATGATTCTTTAAGTTTTGTGGTTTCTGGATCATCAAATATTATTCTCATAGATATGGCTTAATCGAGACTTCATGCCTAGCTGATATTGCACAGTATGGAAACCTTAGCATACTTCCGCAATACTTTCTTTTCACCGCTTCACTGGATTTTGCGAATACAATAATACGCTCGGCAAGTTGAAAAACAATTATTCTTTTAATCCCCATAAGGGCATCCCATACAACAATCATCAAAACTCCCTCGCTTTGCGTAATTATTTGTTCTAGGTTTTAACCTATAGCTGGCGAGGTGGGAATCGAACCCACGACAGGTCGGTTAACAGCCGACTGCTCTACCATTGAGCTACATGCCAGTAATGAGGGTGAAGCCCAAGGAGTGGCAACACCCTCCGGAGATATAATTTGTATGTGCTGTAGGAAAAGAACTAACGAAACCTACAGCAAAGGACATGTGAGGAATTGCACCTCACCTAAGACTCATATGATTTGAGTTGTCCTAGTTTAACAATTAATTAAAGGGGGTGTATATGTCTGCTCTGCCTATTACAGATGTCTTTACGACAGGTTGGTTTTCACACTCGTGCATTGTGGGATTATACACGATTAAACCCTCACGAGCCTTGTGACGGCTCTTAACAGCTTTCCACTATGAGGGCGAAAGGAACTACTAAGTCCAATGTCGGGGAACCAAGTAAACCCCGAACAGGGCATGTTGGATTTGAACCAACGAATGCAGGAATCAAAATCCTGTGCCTTACCGCTTGGCGAATGCCCTATATTTACTGCCACATAAAAGCTATGGCAAGTATTTGACCGAACATAATAGCAATGCTAATGAGCCTTGTGGTAATTGTCTCTTTTTCGTTTAATGTAGCAGTTGTCATTCCAAATGCAATTAATGTCAGCCATACTGTTGTTGCAATTTTTAGTACAAACATATTTACACCTCGTTTTCTTTCAATATTGACTCGGTTATGCACACAAGAACCAAAAACACTATCGAAACAATCATTGAGCATGGGTCGGAAAAGAGTATCGCATGAAGCATACAGAACAACATCAGCCATGCAAAAATGCCTTTAATGAACATTGGCAAGTATCTGTCAGCAATCTTACTGAAAATCTTCCATCTGCGCTTAGATTTCAGCTCACGAGCTTTATCCATGTACCACTCTGCCTTGCTCATATCCTCTGCTACAGAACCTTTATGCCCGGCACGATATTCATACTTGTATGCAGTAATCTCACACCATTTAGCCACATCCTTAAGTCCGTAAATGTCAATCATTTCATCAATGCACTCTTTACGATTAGGCATATTATAGTGACTAGGGTGGTTTACCATATCCGAATTAATTTTGCTAGACTCAAATCCTGTTAATTTCATCGTTCTTAGCTCCTTTACTGTTATATATTATATATAACTAATATTTAATCATAGTTGTATGTATATATATTATTATTGTGTATGTTGTTTAATTAATATATAACTTATGTTATAATAATAAATACTGCTTGGTATGATTGAGGTATGGGTAAAGGCCTTTTTGTTTTGGCGGATATTTTGGGGACTAAGTGGGGCGGTTTGTCGCTTTTCATATAGACCCCCAGGGCCTCCAATACGTGCGCTGCTCGAGCCTCAAGCATCAAGCGTTTTAAATTGTATCTATTGCATGTACAATTTACTTCTATGCTTTCAATTATTCGCTAAACAACTGTTTTGTGAATAGTTATAATAATTCAACAGCTCTCAAAGCCTTATAAATAAAGGGTTTAGAATTGTATCTGTTGTATATACAATTACTTGGCATTATCAACCATATTATCATTCGTTAATGCTTTAATATTCTGACTATTTGCCCCGCCCAATTGTGGTAATTCATTGGCCGTTAATGCTCGCGCCTGCGTAGCCTCGTAGCCAATGCCCGGTTGATTCATGGCGAACTCATTATTACCAACGAACATGGCACCAACCGGGCTATTAGCATCGTATGCCTTATCTGTAATGCAATCCCTGCGCGTTCCTTGCAGCTTTTTCCAGATACTAAAACTCGTTGAGCTTGATGGATGCCCAGCCCATAGACTTATGGTGGTATCTGGTATATTGATTATATAACTAAATGCTAATATACTACACAGCTTGTTATATATATTGCTAAAATAAATATATTCATCGCATATACTATTAATTAACTCATAGTCATATCTATTGTTATTTGTCTTAGGTATTATATTATTATTATTATTATATAATTTTTTATCTTTCAAAACACTTGTGTCCGGGAAAAGTATTTCCCCGATTCTTTTACAAACAGCTTTCCAAGGTCTTTGACCCTCGGTTTTTAAATCATCAATCTTTAATTCTTTGCAGGCTCTGGAAATGGCGTCCTCAAAGTCAGATCTATACACTTGATAGCTGCCACAGTCAACAACTAAGTGTTCTGCTATATTTCCGCTGACTCTTTCTAATTCTGCCACTCTTTACACCTCCAATTCTTAAAATAAAAAAGCCTGCACAACCTAGAATTAAAAAACTCTAAGCTGTACAGGCTAACCGGCATCTGCATATACACTCGTGCTTGGCAATAACACGTTCTGCGCTTAAATTGTTGATGTAAATATACACCACTTAATATATTTTGTCAAATAGATTTTAAAATGCTATTGACTGTATATATTAAACTAAATATATTTAACCAGGCATTATATATATTTATATATTATATTTTCTTGTTTAATATTAAATAAATAAAAAATAAAAGGGTTTAATAATAATTTACTCTTCTATAAAACCGTTAGGTTTTATTAATATATACTATACTTACCTTACCTAACCTATACTACGGATACACTTTGGATACAAGTTGTATACATGATGTATACATTTTGGATACACTTTGTATCCAACTATCAATTTTCTTTGTTTATTTTTTTCACTCTATAAATTTTAAAGTTGCAAAAAATAAGCCTTGAATGACCTAAAAAAGAAATGCCCGGCATAGTTGTTGTATGGTTCGTGTTTCCCAAAATTTGCAATAAAAAAGAGCCGTTCAAAAAACGACTCTTTGAAAAACAATATATAATTTTTTATGCATCCAATTCAATGCTAAATTCATCTTTAAGTGTCTTTTCAAACCCTGGCACTAATTCACAATACCTTTTTAAAAAACTCTCGTTTGAGCAGGGTGCAAGTTCAAAGCGCACACGCTCTCTTGTTTCGTCGTCCATGAGCGCAACAATTGCACTCATGATGTTATCATTATTTTTTTCACTCATTGTATATCTCCTTTCAAACTTCCGCCTTAATCCTCTTTGCAATCCTCTATTCTCCAATTAGGTCTCATTCCTTGAGCTTCCCAAATAAGATACTCTCTCATATCGTCAATATCTTCGATTTCAGCCCATTTGCTATGCTCCTCTTCAAACTCTGCGTTTGGCTCAAACCACGCTTTGACCTCTTCAAAAGTCTTTGGTTTGCTGTATTCGGCTCTATTGTCTGCGTCAACTATTCTGTATTTCATACTCTTTATACCTCCAATAAAAATAAATTGTTTCTTTGCTACGACATAACTATAACGGTTAGTGCTTAATATGTCAATACTTTTTTATGTATTTTGTGCTTAATCAATTAAGCCCGGAATTTTGAAATTTAAGTTAAAACGCTCAATTATAATCATCGCATGATTCAAAGAAACATCTTTAACTAACCTTTTCTTATATTTATAGAAAATCGCGTCCGGTATTCCGGTTATTTGCTCAAAATCTGCGTATTTGTAGCCCTTTGAAAATAAAATTGCAATTTCATCGAGGAAATTATCAATAGTATTAGTTGCTATTTTTTCCGCGTCAGCTCGTGCCAAATTATCCGCTATCATTTTATATATTACAATGTAGTTATATAGTCGTGGTATTCTTGTACCATTGCTATACGCGTTAATTAGCTTGTAATTCAGCTCTTTCCGCGCTGCGAATTCTTTACAGGTCACACCCTCTTTACTGACGTTGTAATTGATGAATTGTGATACTTTCGCGGCTATTTCTTGATTTGTCATTTTACCCCCTTTTTCAATACATTAGTACCTTACTAATGTATCTATTTTTTCATTCTGTCCATTTTGTCAAGCTCTGATAATATCAGCTCACGAGCAAAAGCACTTGTTTTTAATCCGTACGAATTAATGCGGTCAATAGTTCCCAAAGGTAGAATAATATTTATTCTATCTTTATTTTTCATGCATTTTTTCACAGCTTCGCGGTTTTTCTGCGCTTGCATTTCCTTTATATCGTTCATTTAATACACCTCTTTTCTATATTTATTTATATCATTATATAATGAAACGTGCTTAATATCAATATATTTTTAGTGCTTAATCATAATGCACAAAAGCAATATAAATATTAGTGCCTAATTTTGTATATTATGTCAATTGTTATTAGTGCTTAATTAGTGTATTATAATGTCAAGTCGAAAGACAACAACAAAATAAATCCGTATCAAAGAAAAGAGGTTGAAAAATGAAAACATTAAAAGAAAGACTTGAGAAGTTAGAAAAAGATCTTACTTCAGTATGTAAAGCACATGAGGATGACTGCGACAAATGCCCTTACAAGCGAACTAAATGCCGTGAGTATGCAGAGATTGCAGCAGAGTTAGAAAGATAGAAAGAGAGGTTTTAAATATGAAAACAAACGATATGATTAAGGTGCATTTATATGATACGAGCAACAGAGAAATAAAAACCAGAAATTATAACAAGGTTTTTTGTGTGTACGAAAAAGCCGGAAAACTTGGAATTGATTGGAACACAGGAAAAAGCTCGCACACTTGCAAGGGTGATGCGTTTGCACCATTTGAAACTTTTGCGCCATCTGTAATATTTGAAAATATTGAAACTAAGGAACTTTTCCACTTCTCAAATATTAAAAATGCAGTTGTTAGAATAGCATAGCCGAAACACTCCAACTTTGGAGTGTCCACCGTGGGATGGTCTCCCGGTGCTGATGATGGCAGGCGAGAAAGGGAACAGATATGACAGTTATAGAAAGAAAGGTAAATACTGAGGATTTAATAAGCTTTGAGGAAATTGCAAAAGAACATAAAGCCGGGGAATATTTAGCGGTTGGTAACGATGGCAAAAAATACCATGCTTCATACGTTCCAAAGTACCGCCCAAGTGGTGTAATGTTCTTTTGTATTCCGGCAGATGTGGAAATTTTAGGATATTTAAAAATAATAGATATTTGCAACAAATCAATACCTTGTTGTGGTTGCGCCGATGCGGATGTTTGCACAAAAAGAAAAAACTAAGTCGAAACCGCCGCCCTGGCGGTCTGCAGGAACTGCCCCACTTGCACTGATGAGACAGGGCACACAATGAAAGGAAGGTTGATTTTATGACGAAAGTGGAATTATTGAAAGAATTTGACAAACTGCAAAGCGAAAAAGGAATACGCATTGAGGGCATACACTGCAATAGTAATAAAAGCACAATAGAAAATGCTATAGAGTGCCTAAAATGTCCGGATGAGCTGTTAGAGAAATACTTAATGGTTGTAAGTCTCAAATATGAAAATATCGGGCGCACAATTGCAGAAAATGGAGACTTCAAGCGCCACTCTTTCAATAGACTTTATGTATTTAATACAGCTCGTCAGATTTTAGCAAATTAAGCAAGGTTTGCTTTACCCTAAAAAGGAGCAAATAAAAGGATATGGAGGTAGAAAGATGGAATTGACAAGTCAAGAAATAAAGGCAATTAAGGCAGCGCTGGAGCTGTTAGGCTATTATGATGTAGCAGAGAGCGAGGATACTATGCAAGAATGGTTAGCGGATGATACTATTAGTATCTGCACTTGCAGGAGTGGGCGCACTGCTGCAGGGATTATAACAGACAGTAAAGAGGCATGCGTATACGTTGACACCCTAGAGCAGTTGACCGATGTACAGATTGAGCGCGAGTTATTATAATAGCTAATATCAAGGGATTTTCAAGCCGGTGCAATTCCGGCTATTAGCTTTATATATAAGGCTTCTCAGGCTTTATATTAATCTGTTGAGGGCTACCAATTAAAAGCGGTTATAAGTGCATACACTAACGTTTTGAGCGTTTGAGGGCTACCGGCTTTTGTGGTCATAAGTGCATATATACAGCATTGGAAAATGTAAAATTCAGTGTCAAGGGTGTATCACATCACACCGCACTCAGAAAACAAGATAATTTAGTTTGTGAACGTATAAAAGCACGTTGAGACTTTTAACCATGTCTAAGAGATATAAGGCATGTAAAAAACGTTATATCCGCATATAGGTGATTTGCGTTATTACACCTATAAAAACAGATTAACGCACGCATGAACCGCGAGAAGGTCAAAAAGTAACTATAAACCATGTACCAAAACAGAAAAGAGGGTTAAGAATGGATAACGAACTAAAAAGCCTTGACGCTGTAGAATGTGAAATAAGAGCGCACTACAATGGAAAATATACGGATGTATTAGGCTATCAGGCAAGCGAGCGAGAAACACGTAAAGCAATAACAAACATTTTTAGAGCTGTCGCAGAGTCAGGCACGTGTGACGATGTTCTAACGCTCATTAGTGGCAAAGAATACCGGCGGACAGCTTTTATTAACTATCTACAGCATGAGAACTATATAAGCCCTATAATTAAGGCTTGTTATAATTAGGGGGTGTATATATGAGATATGAGTATCTAGGAAAAAAGGAAATATATAAGCGCGTTCAGGCCTTAGGCTACGAGATGCCAAAAATAAGCGACTTTGATTATATCAAGTATGATTGTATAGAATGGATGGAGTCGCGCGAGTTAAAAATTACAGTTCAAAGGTCTGGAGAATGGTTGCAAGTTGTCGAAAAACATGCGCATGTTCACCCGGTCACATTGTTTTGCGACTATGTAGCCGGGGAATATGTCACGCGCTACCATTAGGGATATTTTATATCCCTTTTTAGTGTGCTTTCCGCTCTGCACTGCTGCACATTGACAAATTAACAAAAATATTCTATGATTTTATGATATACACATTTAAAGCCGTGTATTTGACGTTTTAAGGGCTTTTATACGTGTTAGCGCGGATTTTATCAAGCGTGCTAAAATAAGCCGTAAAACAAGCCGTTTGCAATGTCTTATAGCATTGCTGTAGAGGTTCGAGCCGTCAAGCCGTGCCGGGCGTGAGTTGTTACAAGTCAGGCACACCAGCTCATAAAAAATGTTTGAATTTCCAGAAAACTTTACTCAATTAAAGCGAGGTGCGAGTTCTTTGCAAGTTCTCGACAAGTTTTTGTAAAATTTTGCGAACGGATTTTTGAAATCAAAAAAATCCAAAGGTAGGGGGCACTTTTTTCATCCTAAAATTTTTAGGATTTTGAATTTTGAATTGCCAAAAAATAAATACTCTTTGAACTATAGTCGCTCTCTCTTAGTTCCTCAATCAATTTCTGCCGTGTCATTTCCGGATTAGTCCGGTGTATGTATTCTAATAGTCTGTCTATTTTGTCCATATTTCTGCTCCAATAAATCAAATATTTTGTCAGCTGTGTATACAATATTCCGTCCGTACAGGCTCATAAAGTCTGCGATTATTTCCTCTGTCTCGATGTCAATGTCACAGCCGTATGAGAATGAGTACACATGCACTAGTTCGTGACATAGTATCTTGTCAGCCATGTAATCAGACACATTATCAGCTATCGTTACTGTCTTAGTTGTGTTGTCGGTCACTCCTAGGCTTATTGTGCCGTCTGACCGCTTTAATTCGCTCGATATTGGCTTTTTGAATTGTATGTGCCACAATATATCATTAACTTTTATATCCATGCTTATACCCTCTAAAAATGGCTATGAGCATTACTACCCATAGCCTTAATAATTATAGTTTTGACGCAAGATTGCTCATTTTGGTGCGCAAAAGGTTGCGTTCATCGGGCGTCATGTCGTTTAAAAGTTCCGATATATCTCCGCTCAATTCACGGATATACATGTCAAGGGCTTTCATTTTATACTCTTTGTCCTCCGTAGAGGCTCCTTTGTGCATTTCCTTCGTCTCGGTATAATGTCTCTTTGCTCTGTCATAATTGCTTTCACTCACATGTGGTGCAATCGGTTCAGAGTAGTACATCTTACCTCGACTCTTATCCATGTCACGCATATACTCCATGTCGTTGTAATTTACCGGCATGTGATAGTATGGTGGTTCAGTATATCCTCTCCGGATTCCCCTACCTTTTGGCGCAAATCTGCCGTTTGCATAGCGGTATTCATCATAGTATCTTCTGCCACCCTCTTCGCCATATTCTGCCTTAAGACTTCTTAAGAGTTCTTTGTCGTACTCTTCTTCCTCTTCATCAGCCTTTTTCATAGCCTTGGAAATTATTGAGTGATACTCTGCTTCTGCAAGGTCTTTAATCATATCCACGACCTCGCCCATTTCCTCTGTATTGACATTCTCAACACCCTTATCAAGTTCGCATAAGGTTTTCTCTGTAAGACATTCAATCATTTTGTGTATTCTTTCAATGTGCATACTCACACCTCCTTACGCTTCACGGACAGCAATTAAGTTGCTATTCTGCACCTGTATAGCCTGTGCTGATGTATTCTGCACCGCTACAGTACTGCAACAGTTACAAGGTACATCCACGTATGCCTGTGCAGAGACGTTAAACATATTCAAAACTGCTGCCGGAGTAACTATCATTTTTGTAGACTGTAAAGGCTCTCCGTCTACTGCAATGGCAAGTGAAATGGCTTCTACTGTGCCACCTGTAGGTATCTGAATATTGCCGGAATACGATACTAAAAATCTAGCCTTGCATTGATTAGTAATACCTCTTAGCTTGATAATTCCACTTCCGGTCCTGTGTACGATACATTTTGTTCCGTTTACGGCTGTCTCTGTAAATGCCACATCTTCTCCGGCTGAAACAGTCTGTAATGCGATTCCTGTTATTTCCATTATTTTTACCTCTCTTTCACAAAATAAGGGCAAACATTATAGTCTGCCCTTTATCTTCCCGACATTTGTGTCGGTAACATCAAGTAATACTGTTTAGCAGACATAATCTCGACTAACTCTCGACTAAACTTGGACTAATCCTCGACTAAAAATGGTTTTTAATCGGTTTAGATTGAGTTAAACTCAATTAAGATACTCAATTATTTATTTTTGCGTAGCTGCTACTTTTAGCTGCTACTTTTAGCAGCCACATCCGGTATTGCAACCACAGCCATATGCATAACCATAAAGGTTAGAAGCTGGGAATGATGGAACCGGTGTAGGTCTTACTGCGTCAATTATCTGATTTGTCTGCGCTGCCATTGTGGTAGTCAAAAGTGCATTCTGTCTATCCTGTGAAGCAGCTCTGCGTAAATCATTGTTCTCTGCCTGTAATGTTGCTATCTTGTCATTAGTCAGGAAATCAAGAATAGCTCTCGTTCCTGCCTGCTGACTGTCAATAATGTCTCTCGTGTTGTTGTTCATTGTGTTCTGCAAAGCGCAGGTGTTGGTTGCCATATTGTAGTTTACGCCCTGAATGGCTTCTCTTGTCTCACAGCAACAGTTAGCAAGCTGTGACTGTAAAGCGTTTGTATTCTGCATATTAGCGACTGTATCAGCGTTGATAGCCTGTTGGATGCCAAAGCCTGTCTGCATGATATTTGTGTTAATGCCATTAAAACCTGTGAGCATACTGTTGTTCATGGCATAAAAGCCATCGCATAAGCCATTTGAGATACCATCAAGTTTTGAGATGACCGCCTGGTTGTCAAAACCTCTCTGAATTTCACTGCCGACACCGCCATTCATTCCGTTTCCTCCGAATCCGTTACCGAATCCACCCCATCCGAAGATAGCAAAGATAACGATAATAAACCATAACCATGAGCCTTCTGCGCCCCATCCGTTGTTATTTCCGTTTCCGTCAATGTTCGCAACGAGCGGAACGGATGCTGTGTTACAATTTGAACTAAACATAGAATTTACCTCCATAATTCATTTTTATATACATAATCTTGCAAGAATTAGTATCACATTCCTAATTGACTTTTAAATGAGTCAAAAGCCTTATCTGCGTCAATTCCCTTTTCTTTGCACAAATTCCTAGCCATCTGTTCAATGCCCTTGGAATCTCCCTTTTGAGCCATCTGCATAGCATTTCTGGCCATTGGATTGCTCATTACACTGTTATTCCCCACTATTTGTTGCAAAAACTGCTGTGGGTTTCTCATGCCTTGTAACATCTGCATAGGATTCATTAAGACTCACTCTCCTTTTGCGTTCTTGAAGCTCTTCTCTGTGTTCCTAAAGATTTATCAAATCTATCCTCTAACTGCCCTATCTTCTCTGATAACTCTTCAAACTTATTCAGAAATAGCTGTGTGCTTTCGTCTGATAGGGTAAATTTGGCATTTTCTGCATTAGCCATAGAATTTACTGTCTGATTATCTTTAGGGGCTGTATAAGGCTTATACACAATCGTGTTGATAGTTCCGTCAGCATTCCAACCCTTAACATATATCTCCGACATATCCTGCTTCGGGAAAAATGCCATTGAGCCATCCATAGGAACCTCGTTAGCGTTGATATTTTCAACTGCCTGTACTATTCTTCCGTTAATGCCTGCTATCTGCTGTGGCATAGGCTGTTGATTCATCTGCATAGGCTGCTGTTGTAAGCTCTGCTGATAATTTTGTAAGAAGTTCATTCTATCCATATATGGATTTTGAGATTGTATATAAGGATTATTCATCATAGGTGCCTGATAAGGATTGTTCATTGTCTACCTCCTCCAAAACTTCCTCGATTGCTTTAATGACAAGAGATAATGTCATCAGGTCGATTTTTTGTAACTCACTCTTAGCAAATATTTGTTCTCTCACTTCATCGTCAAACATAACATCATCTCCTTATGCCTAAATTGTGGCATAAAAAAAGAGAAGAGCATTTCCATGTTCTTCTCATATTTGTGTCATATAATGGCTTTTCTATATACAATTTTTACTACACACTTTTTCGGGTGGTTACTACACAGTTACTACACACTTTTTGTATTAAAATACATTAAAATACATAGAATTTTATATTTTTTACGATTTTACAAAAACTCCGCAGACCCTTTATTTTCCTAGGATTGCGCCATTATTTACGAAATCGTATGGCACTCCTTGATATACATAATAATTAAGCCAGTTGGAATAAAGTATATTGCCGTGCGACCGCCACTGTAAAAGCGGCTTTTGTGTATCATCATTATCCGGATAATAATTCACCGGCATATCTATATCAAGCCCCTTTTTCTTATCCCTCTCGTACTCATTGTGAAGAGTATATCTGTCATACTCAGGATGTCCCATCACAAAAATCTTTTTACCGTCCTGATCCATCAGAAGGAATACTCCGGCATCATCCGACTCCGCAAGTATGGTAAGCTCCGGATGCTTTAATATATCCTCCTTTAACACCTCGGTATGCCTTGAGTGTGGTGCGTAAAACACGTCATCGAAGCCTCTGACAAGCGGGATTTTTCTGTTCTTTACACGGTGTGCATATACACCAAACTTCTTCTTTGGAAGCACATGCTTTTGTATGCCGTAATGATAATACAATCCGGCCTGTGCACCCCAGCACAGATGAAGTGTGGAGAAAGCATGTGTTTTGCTCCACTCCATTATCCTGCATATTTCGTCCCAATAGTCTACCTCCTCGTATTCCATCAGCTCAACCGGTGCTCCCGTGATTATCATGCCGTCAAAATATCTGTCCTTTATATCATCAAAGGTCTCGTAAAACTTGTTCAGATGACTGAGTGATGTGTGAGTGGCCTCGTGAGTAGATGTGGTCACAAACGTTACATTGACCTGTATAGGGGTATTTGACAGCGAGCGCAGTATCTGAAGCTCTGTGTCCTCCTTTAATGGCATGAGATTTACAATCGCAATCTCCAGCTGTCTGATGTTCTGATGTGATGCCCTGTTTTCGTCCATCACAAATATATTTTCTCTCTCAAGTATTTCCTTTACAGGTAAATCATTTTGTGTCTTTATAGGCATTTTATAACCTCTTTTCTAACGCCCAAACATCTCTATAAATGTATCCTCCGAGATGATAGGTATTCCTAATTCTTTTGCTTTTTTATTTTTTGATGAAGTAGATTCAGTGTCGTTGTTTACCAGATAGTCTGTCTTTTTTGACACGCTTCCTGTCACCTTGCCGCCCTGTGACTCCACATAGGCCTTAAACTCGCTTCTGTTGGCAAAATCATGCACATCGCCTGTGATAACAAAGGTCTTGCCGTTTAAGCTTCCCTCAGACATATCCCTTATATCGACCTTTTCTATGTCAAGCTCCTTAATCAGTGCTTCAAACATCGCGCTGTTTTTGGGATTTGCATACCATTCAAGTATGGAGCCTGACTTTTCCTGGCCTATACCGTCTATATCCACAAAATCTGTGGCATTTCTCATTCTGTCCGCAAAGCCATCAAAACCTATTGCGTTGACAATCTTCTTGCCTGCATCGGTACCTATAAGAGGTATACAGAGTGCAAATATCAGATTGACCGGATGGACATGTCTGCTTTTTTCGATGGCAGCCTGCATATTCATGCATGATTTTTCTCCAAAGCCTTCCATGCTGCTTATCTTATCAAAATGCTCGGGCAGATGGTATATGTCAGGGAACTGTTTTATGAATCCCTCATTTATAAATTTTAGCATTGTCTGTACCGAAAGTCCATCTATATCCATTCCGCTTTTGCTGACAAATCTTGAAAACTTTTTGACATTCTTGGCTGTACAGTCAGGATTTGTACAATGCAGTGTCTTCACACCGCTGTTTTTACTTACAAATATGCGTGTCGGATGATGACACACCGGACATTCCTTCGGTATCTCAACTGCTCCCACCGCATCCTTTACAGCTATGCATTTTGGAATAATCTTGTTGGCTTTTATCACGGAAAGGGTACACTCTTTTCCCACTCCAAGCCTTTCTATTTCAGTCAGATTACAAAGTGAAGCTCTCGAAACCGTCGTACCCTCTATCTGCACCGGCTCAAAAACAGCCACCGGCGATATTGTCGAAACCGCACACGACCATTCAATATAACGAAGTCTCGTATCTACAGCCTCATCCTGCCACTTGAAAGCAAAGCCGGCTCTCGTAGCATGATGCCCTGTGACGCTTCCGCCTGCAGCGTAGGCAGTATCATCATAGCATATGACAAGTCCGTCCACAGGCACATCCATCCTGCCACTCTCGACATCCCTTGTCCAGCGTTTTACAGCCGCATCAAGGCCTTCAGCATCTGTTGCCTCCCTTTTAACAACATTGAATTTCATATCACTAAGATAGCTCATTCTATCCCCCCATGATATGATATCATCATCTATATGCACGAGTGTAAACGCATAAAACACTACATGTCTGCGCTTCACTTCTTCCACATCATCGAGATTTAATGTACCGGATGCAAGGTTCCTTGGATTGGCATATTTCTCATCATCGTCCTCGATTGTATCATTTAACAGCTTAAAATCCGTGTAGGAAATTGTCGCTTCCCCTCTTACAACCATATGTCCCTTGTATGGTATCTCCTTTGGGAAGCCGCTTATGGCATCCTGCAAAAAGGTGATGTTACTTCCTACAGTTCCATTTCCTCTCGTCAGTATTTTCACAAGCCTGCCACCGTCATATGTGAGCACAAGTGTCAGTCCATCGAGCTTCCATGAAAGCCAGATTGGCATATCACCTGCCCATTTCTTAAGCTCCTCAATACTCTTTGTCTTGGCAAGTGAAAGTGCCGGATACTCATGCGGCTCACGATTTCCTGCCTCTGCCTCATAGCCTGCATTATGTGTCGGACTGTCCGGACGGATATATCCTGTTTTTTCCTCAAGCTGTGTAAGTTCATCAAACAGTGCATCCCACTCGTAGTTTGGCATTATTTCATCTGCACCGTTGTAGTAAGCCCTGGATGCGCGGTTAAGACTTTCAACAAGCTCATCTATCTTATCTTTTATTTTGTTATTCTCCATGCCGTAATAATCCCCTGTCTGCTTTACTTTGCTCTTCTATCCGGATATTTCTTATCCGTATGTTTCTTATCAGAATGATTCTTATTCGTATCAGGCATAACCGGCTGATTCGAGGAATCCGCAATCAGTCTTTTGAGCCCCTTGTATTCAAGTGGTGTCACTGCCCTGTACTTTCCTCTTGGCAGGTCACCAAGCTCAATATTCATGATTCTCACTCTCTCAAGCTTAACCACACGGTAGCCAAAGTATTCACACATCCGTCTTATCTGTCTGTTGTAGCCCTGTGTCAGAATAATCTTAAACTGCTTTGAGGACAGCTTTTTCACATGGCACTTTCTGGTTGTCACACCAAGCTCTACAAGCGGTACGCCTCCTGCGAGCCCTCTTATGAAGCTGTCAGATATTGTTTTGTTTACTGTGACAATATACTCTTTTTCGTGTCTGTTGCCGGAGCGCATCATCTTATTTACTATCTCGCCATTGTTGGTCAGAAGTAAAAGTCCCTCTGAATCCTTATCCAGCCTGCCAATGGGATAAATGCGCTTTGGGTAATTAAGATAATCTATCACGTTGTTTTTTTCCCTTTTTTCTGCTGTGCAGACTATGCCGGCCGGCTTATTGAGGGCAATCAGTATCATCTCTTCTTCCTTTGATACTACCTGTCCATTATATGTGACAGTCTGTCCCTTTAGAACTCTGTCACCTGTCTTTGCTGTCACGCCGTCTATTCCTACTTTGCCGGCTTCTATCTGCCTGTCTGCCTCACGCCTTGAGCACACGCCCGCTTCACTGAGGAATTTATTTATTCTTACACCATTTTCTTCCATACCATATCCTCTTTTTAGATTGCTTTATCCGATATACATAAACCAAACAGCAGCCTTTTCTACTCTTTACAGCAGCCATTTGCTATGTAGATTAAAACACGGAGACCTTTAAGCCTCCGTGTTGCTTCTTATGATTGTATGCACATCTGTTACTTTGTATTGCTTTTACTGTCCTACTGTCTGGAGATTCTCTGTCTTGATATAAGCTCTGCCATTTGTTCCGGCGCTGTAGGATACTATAGTCCAGTCGCCCTCTGTGCCATATGCTGTGAGTGTTACCTGTTCCTTTAAGAGACCAAGCTCCTTTGCATCTGTGCTTGCACCGTCACGCACCTTTACAACATCCTTTGTCACTACCTGATACTCAGCCGGTGCCTGTGGCTGCTCGGCTGTCTGCTGATTGGCTGCATTTGTATCTGTGGTCTGTCCTGCGTTAGCATCCGTGGTCTGCTGGTCTGTGGTCTGTCCTGCATTTGCATCCGTAGTCTGCTGGTCTGTGGTCTGTCCTGCATTTGCATCTGTAGTCTGCTGGTCACTACTTAGTGATGCATCATCTGCCTGCTGTGTATCTGCCTCTGTAGTCTGTGTGTCTGCATCAGACTTCTTTAAATTGGCAATGCCTGACGATGTGTACCACTGCTTTATAGCACCTGTGAGTGTTGTCTCAAGCATAGTCTTTAAATTGGCATCAGAACCGACCGCCTGCTCATATGCCTTTTGTACCTCCTCATGAAGGTCTGCAAACTCAGATGAAGCAGTATACTTAGAAATAAGCTCCATAATATCGTCATCGAGTGCATTCTCGCAGTATGTTCTGTTGAAATTACTGTATACATTGTTTATAAAGAGCTTTCCGTCCTTACCTGTCTCTATATAAAAGAAGTCAAGTGTAGGTGCCTGTGTATCAACTCCCGTAAATTTTATGCTGTTTTTAACAGACACAAAGTATGTTCCCTTTTTCAAACCATTCTTGGTGTAAGGTGTGATGTCATTGACTGACTCATAGTACTGGCTGACAACACCAATATAGCTCTTCTCGTTGTCACTCATAGGTGTCGCAAGCTTGCCAAGTGTATCAAGGTCATCACCCACGTATGCCTTGTAATAATCGGCAAGTAATGTGCTGATATCGTCCTTGGCGTCATTTGTGTAATCCTTTTCAAACTCAAAATCCTTCACCGAAATCTCTGTCTGTGATCCGGCTTCAGTATTGGATTGTCTGCCATTATTGCCTCCTGCGACAACTACTATAAGTATAAGTATGAGTCCTACAAGTACACCTGCTACTCCAACGTATTTTTTATTTTCTGCACAAAACTGCTTTATATTATCCAATGTTTCCTTGTTAAAAAAGTCCTTCATGTGATTCCTCCATTAACCCAACATATCAAAATCAAAGTATGTGACCGACGCGAATCGAACGCGCACTCGCCGGAGTCGGAGTCCGGAATTTTATCCATTAAACTACGGTCACAAAAAAAGTTACCAACTATTTATATCACATCTTTTAGTTTTTTTCAATGTTACTTTTTTCTTATTATAACTTTTTATGCATACTATTATAATTGATAAAAATTTGACAACATATTTCATTTATCTTATTATTTAACTATTCGGACATTATTATATATTGGAAATTTTTTCCGATATGCCATTATAATATACCATTTTAATTAATAAAATCACTATTTATATAAGGAGTAGTATTATGAGTTTCACATTTTTAAACCAGCTTCCAACTCCTGCACAGATCAAGGAAGAATACCCTCTGTCAAAGGAGCTTACCGAGCTCAAAGCCAAGCGTGATGCAATGATTTCAGATGTCATTTGCGGAAAGGATGACAGATTTCTTGTCATTATCGGACCATGTTCAGCCGATAACGAGGATTCAGTCTGTGACTATGTCAGCCGTCTGACAAAGATTCAGGAGGATGTAAAGGACCGCGTAATTATCATCCCACGTGTATATACAAATAAACCAAGAACAACCGGCGAGGGCTACAAGGGTATCGCCTCACAGCCTGACCCTGAGAAGGCTCCTGATATGGTTGAGGGTCTTATTGCCATGAGAAAAATGCACATCCGCGCCATCGCAGAAAGCGGGCTCACCTGTGCAGATGAGATGCTTTATCCTGAGAACTGGGGCTATGTTGAGGATCTCCTCTCATATGTCGCAATTGGTGCTCGTTCTGTTGAGGATCAGCAGCATCGTCTCACCGTCAGCGGCTTCGATGTGGCAAGCGGTATGAAAAACCCTACAAGTGGTGATTTTTCTGTCATGCTCAATTCTGTTTATGCAGCACAGCACCCACATCATTTTGTTTACAGAGGCTATGAGGTTGAGACATCAGGAAATCCTCTGACACACGTTGTTTTAAGAGGCGCAGTCAGCAAGCATGGCAACACTACAACAAACTACCATTACGAGGATTTAATCCGACTGCACGAGATGTACGACAAGATGGATGTTGTCAATCCTGCTGCTATCATAGATACAAACCATTCAAACTCCGGAAAGCAGTTCAAGGAGCAGATTCGTATCGCCAAGGAAGTTATGCACAACAGACAGCTTTCCTCTGATATCAAATCACTTGTCAAGGGTCTTATGATTGAGAGCTATATTGAGGAGGGCAGCCAGAAGATTGGTGAGCATGTCTACGGAAAATCCATCACCGATCCTTGTCTTGGATGGGAGGATTCAAAGAAGCTTATCTACGATATTGCAGAAATGAATTCTTAAACCACAAACTATATACATATTTTTCACAAAATACGAGCCACAGAATTTTATATCCTGTGGCTCGTATTATTTTGTCTGTTTATTTAATCATATTACTATAAGCAAGAACTGCACTGACTGTTTTGGAATCCTGTATTTTTCCCGCATAAATCATGTCGCACAGCTCCTTTAGGGTGTATATCTCTACATCGATTGACTCGGCATCATCGAGATGCTGCTCGCCCTTTTTCAGGTTTTTGGCAAGATAAACATCTACTTCTTCGTCGCAAAAGGCTACTGTTGTGCGAAGCGAAAGTAAAAATGAGATATCGTCAGAGCTGTAGCCTGTCTCCTCCTTAAGCTCCCTTTCTGCACACAGCCTTGTGTCTTCTCCCACAAAGTCCCTGCAGCCGGCCGGAATCTCTATTGTCTCTCTCTCGAGGGCATTTCTGTATTGGCGTACCATGATTATCCTGCCGTCATCAAGCACCGGAAGCACTGCCGCAGCGCCCTTTCTGTGTGAAACAAAATCCCATTCCTCAGTCTTACCGTTTGCAAACTGCATTGTATCCTTGTATATATCGAGTATTGAGCCCTTATATACAAGCTCTCTTTTTTGCCGTTTCATTTCATCAATCATTTTACTGTTTACCTTCTAAATAATTAAAGTTCAAAGTCTCCATTTTGATTAGAAATCAACCTCTGTGTCATAATAGCAGCACTTGAGAAGCTTTTCCATCTCCTCCTGGCTTGGCTGGCGCGGATTTGAGCCGGTGCAGGCATCAAGGATAGCATTTGCCGCAATCTCAGGAAGTCTCTCAAGGAATACCTCCTCCGGTACAAAGCCCTGCTCTGTCGGATAACTGTCTGCTCCGTAATTCTTGATGCAGTGTGGTATATTCAGGTCATCATTCATGCCGCGTAAGTATTTGATAAGAAGCTCAACCTTCTCATCAAGTGTCTCTCCACCCAGCTTCATGAAATCAGCTATTGCTCCGTAGCGCTTCTTTGCAGTCTCATCCTTTGCATTGAAAGCAATAACCTTTGGCAGATACATGGCATTGGCTGCTCCGTGGATGATATGTGCACCATAATCAGCAAAAGCTGCGCCTGTCTTGTGTGCCATTGAATGAACTATTCCAAGTAGTGCGTTGGAGAACGCCATTCCTGCCAGACACTGTGCATTGTGCATCGCATCTCTCTTTGCCATATCACCATTGTATGAATCAATCAGGTCATGCTGTATCATCTCTATTGCATGGAGTGCAAGCGGATCTGTAAAGTCACTGTTGGCTGTTGATACATATGCCTCGATGGCATGTGTCATGGCATCCATTCCTGTGTGTGCAACAAGCTTCTGCGGCATTGTCTCTGCAAGCTCAGGGTCTACGATTGCAACATCAGGTGTAATCTCAAAGTCTGCAATTGGATATTTGATGCCCTTCTCATAATCTGTGATGATTGAGAACGCAGTAACCTCTGTTGCTGTGCCCGATGTGGATGAAATAGCACAGAAATGTGCTTTCTTTCTAAGCTTTGGAATACCAAATACCTTGCACATATCCTCAAATGTGATATCCGGATACTCGTACTTAATCCACATAGCCTTAGCTGCATCTATAGGTGAGCCTCCACCGATAGCCACAATCCAGTCCGGTTCAAACTCTTCCATGGCAGCCGCACCTTTCATGACTGTCTCCACTGACGGATCAGGCTCGATTCCCTCAAAAAGCCTAACCTCCATGCCTGCTTCCTTCAAATAAGCCTCAGCCTTGTCTAAAAAGCCGAATCTCTTCATTGAGCCTCCGCCCACACAGATAATAGCCTTCTTTCCCTCAAAGCTCTTTAATGCCTCAAGCGCACCCTTTCCGTGATATAAATCTCTTGGTAATGTAAATCTCTGCATTGTAAAACCCTCCATATGATATTTTATTATATAGTTTCTCCCTTGTAATATTTATAAATATTGCAGCCATCAAATACTGAATAGTTGCTAAATATTACACTTACCATTTTATAACATTTTACTAATTTTGTCACGTACCATTATCTGTTTTTGTGAATACAGGATATCTTATACATATATTTTTATGCAATATATACAAATTTCTTTAGTAATAATGAACAGTTACCGATAATTTATTTCATACCATAAGCACTACATTGTAAAAATCGGCTGCATTTACGTTTTTATTTTTGCAAAAAAGAAAAGGCTTCATACGAAGCCTTTTCAAATGTACATGTTATTATGTCAAACCGACAATACACTAATGCTCTACTTTGCGTAATCCACTATACGTGACTCACGTATTACATTAACCTTTATCTGACCCGGATACTCTAACTCAGACTCAATCTGCTTAGATATGTCTCTGGCCATGATAACCATGTCAGCGTCGCTGACCTGCTCAGGAACTACCATAATACGAATCTCTCTACCTGCCTGAATAGCAAAAGATTTCTCTACCCCTTTATAACCATTTGTAATGTCCTCTAACTGCTGAAGACGATTTGAATATGTCTCCAAAGTCTCTCTTCTTGCACCCGGACGTGCCGCACTGATTGTATCAGCTGCCTGCACGAGACATGCAATAAGTGACTCCGGTTCAACATCACCGTGATGTGATTCTACTGCATTAATCACAAGTGGTGACTCTTTGTATTTCTTACATAATTCGGCACCGAGCTGGATATGTGAACCCTCCATCTCGTGATCTACTGCCTTACCTATATCATGTAATAAGCCAGCACGCTTTGCCATTCTGACATCCTCACCAATTTCAGCAGCCAGTAAGCCAGTCAGCTGTGCAACCTCGATAGAATGCTTTAACGCATTCTGACCGTAGCTTGTTCTAAACTTCATCTTTCCAAGAAGACGCACAAGCTCTGGGTGAATACCATGTATGCCCACCTCAAGTGTGGCAGCCTCACCCTCTTCACGAATCATATTATCGACTTCTTTTTGAGCCTTCTCAACCATCTCCTCTATACGGGCCGGATGGATTCTTCCGTCAACAATAAGCTTCTCAAGAGCTATTCTTGCAACCTCTCTTCTAATTGGATCAAAGCTTGACAAGATAACTGCCTCAGGTGTGTCATCTATAATCAGATCTACACCTGTCATAGTCTCAAGAGTACGGATATTACGTCCCTCTCTTCCTATGATACGTCCCTTCATCTCATCATTCGGAAGCGATACTACTGAAATAGTAGTCTCAGACACATGGTCTGCTGCACATTTCTGAATAGCTGTAACCACGTAATCCTTAGCCTTACGGTTTGCCTCTTCCTTTGCTTTGTTTTCCATTTCCTTAATCATTTTTGCAGTATCAAGTTTTACATCTTCTTCAATGGTCTTTAAGAGATATTCTTTAGCTTGCTCGGAGGTTAATCCAGAGATTCTTTCAAGTTCCTGTAAACGCTGCTCGTTAAGCTTTGATATTTCAATCTTCTGCTTCTTGAGTTCCTCTTCCTTAACTGCAAATCCGGCTTCACGCTTCTCGATAGCTTCAAGCTTCTTGTCGACATTTTCTTCCTTCTGAACGATACGACGCTCATTACGGGAAATCTCGTTTCTACGCTCTTTGATTTCCTTATCCAGATCATTCTTAGCCTTTATAGACTCTTCCTTGATCTCAAGCATAGACTCGCGCTTCTTTTCCTCCGCAGTCTTTACAGCCTCATCAATGATTCCTCTTGCCTTCTCCTCAGCATTTCCTATCTTGGAGTTAGCAGATTTCTTCTCGTATGAAGCGGCTGCAAACCATACAATCAATGCAGTAATAATAATAGAAACTACAGCAGTAATGATATACGGTAGCATTACAGGAGCACCTCCTTTATTAAATTTTCATTGTATTTCACAAATTACAACAATTAAATTCTATACTTTTTGGTGCAAATTGTCAAGGTAATTGTGACCTCATTGCAGAAAGAATCTGGCTGCTCTTAAAGCCCCTGCGCATAAGAAACTGATATATCCTGCGAAACTCCTTTTCATCACAGTTGTCAGGATCATAGTGTTTCTTTTCAAGCAGCTTTGCTATATGTTTCTCTTCATCAGCAGTGTATTCGCTGTCTATGGCACAATTTATATCATCTCTGCCTATGCCCTTTGCCATAAGCTTCTGCTCAAGCTGCCTGCGGCTTAAGCTGTCCTGATGATACCTGACATATGTGGAAGCAAATCTGTAATCATCAAGATAATGAAAGCTCTTGACATAATCTATTGCTGCATCCACACAGCAATCCGGATATCCGCCCTGTGTGAGCTTTTCCCTAAGCTTTCTTTCACTCCTGTCCATCTGTTCAAGCAGATGCAGTGCTCTCTTTTTGGCTCTCTTTCCTACCACCTCAGTTATCAGCTTTTCGTAATCCGCTTCACTGATAAAGGCTCCCTCCATAATAGAGTACCGCACGGCCTCTGTACGGTACAGCACACATGTCGTGCCATTATCAAAGGTCGTGCGGTATTTGCCTTTACCAATATTCTCATATCCGGTAATCTCTATCATATATAACCCTGCTCACTTATTATTCTTCTGCTTCAGGCTTTTTTGAGTCTTCCTGTGCTGCAGCATCTTCATCCTCAGGCTGTGTAAAGTAAAAATCCCTTACCTTTGCCTCAAGCATATCAAAAAATGCCGGATTCTCATGGATATAAGTCTTTGCATTCTCACGACCCTGTCCTATCTTGTCTCCCTCGTATGCGTACCATGCACCGGATTTGTTGACAATGCCTGCATTTACTGCAAGATCAAGCACATCTCCTTCTCTTGAGATACCCTGTCCAAACATGATATCAAACTCTGCCTCCCTGAAAGGAGGAGCTATTTTATTCTTAACAACCTTTACGCGGACATGGTTGCCGACTATCTCACCGCCCTGCTTGAGTGACTCAGTTCTTCTGACATCAAGACGCACTGATGAATAGAACTTTAATGCCCTTCCACCTGTGGTAGTCTCAGGATTTCCAAACATCACACCTACCTTCTCACGAAGCTGATTGATGAATATAACGATACAATTTGACTTGCTGATAACTGCCGTGAGCTTACGGAGCGCCTGGCTCATAAGTCTCGCCTGAAGACCCACATGGGAATCCCCCATATCTCCGTCAATCTCGGCCTTTGGTACGAGTGCCGCAACAGAATCGACAACCACGATATCCACAGCGCCAGAACGCACCATAGTCTCCGTTATCTCAAGTGCCTGCTCACCGCAGTCCGGCTGTGAAATATAGAGATTGTCAATATCAACACCTATATTTCTGGCATATACAGGATCAAGCGCATGCTCTGCATCTATAAAGCCTGCGATGCCGCCTCGCTTCTGTACCTCTGCAACACAGTGGAGTGCAACCGTTGTCTTACCTGATGACTCCGGTCCGTACACCTCAATAATCCTGCCCTTTGGAAGGCCTCCGAGTCCTAATGCAATATCAAGGCTTAATGAGCCTGTAGGTACTGTCTCTACATTCATATTGGCTGAGTTGTCGCCAAGCTTCATGACAGAGCCCTTTCCGTATTGTTTCTCAATCTGCGCAATGGCAGCGTCTAATGCTTTTAATTTATCTTCCTTTGCCATAATAATCTCCTATCTTCTCGCGAACAAACGTTCGTTCTGCTATTATAATAATACACTTCTATTCAATTGTCAACAAATAAATTGGAATAATTACAGAATCATATAGCTGGCCGTGCTGCTGTTTGTGCCTCACGCTATACTCTAAAACAGCTATAACTAAAATACTCAAAATTATACAAATAAAACATAATTAAAAAGACAGTTGCTTTCACAACTGTCTTCATTATACACATAATCTCTCACTAACGTCAAGTCCAAATTCAACCTTGAAATCCTTACCTAGTTTCTTCCAAACTCAGTAAGCACAAGTCCGTCATTTCTATCGAGTGTCATGCCGATGCTCCACTCATTGATAAACAGAAGAAGCGGATTGCCCTTCATATCGACAACCTTCTTCATGTCGCTTGTTCCGTTAATTGTATCTACATTGACCTCATCCTTGTTCTCAATCCATCTGATATGCTCATATGGCAGATTCTCAAGTCTGATCTGCACATTGTACTCATTTTCAAGTCTGAATTTAAGCACGTCAAACTGAAGCACACCGACCACGCCGACTATGATTTCTTCCATGCCGCCCTTGTACTCCTGGAACATCTGGATAGCACCCTCCTGCGCAATCTGTGTGACACCCTTTACAAACTGCTTTCTCTTCATGGAATCAACAAGTGATACCCTCGCAAAATGCTCAGGTGCAAATGTCGGGATACCCTCAAACTCAAATTTATCCTTTGCTGTCGTGAGTGTATCTCCTATAGAGTATACGCCCGGGTCAAACACACCTATGATGTCGCCCGCATATGCCTTGTCCACTATTTTTCTCTCATCTGCCATCATCTGCTGCGGCTGTGAAAGCTTTAGGCTCTTGCCTCCCTGCACATGGTATACCTCCATGCCGGCTGTAAACTGTCCGGAGCAGATTCGCATAAATGCTATTCTGTCCCTGTGATTTTTGTTCATGTTGGCCTGAATTTTGAATACAAATGCAGAAAAATCCTCTGAAAAAGGATCAATCATTCCGATGTCAGATTGTCTTGCTGTCGGTGCATATGTCATCTTAAGGAAATGCTGTAAAAATGTCTCAACACCAAAGTTTGTAAGAGCAGAGCCGAAAAATACAGGTGAAAGCTCTCCCTTTGTGACAAGCTCCATATCAAAATCGGCACTGGCGCCATCCAACAGCTCAATCTCATCCATGAGCTGACTTTTAAATTCCTCTCCGATCTCATCGGAAAGAGCCGGATCATCTATATGAATAATCTTCTCCGAGCCCTCTTTTGTACCCTTTAAGGTATCTGCAAAGGTCATGACCTCCTTGCTGTTTCTGTCATACACACCCTTAAACTGCTTTCCTGAGCCTATCGGCCAGTTGATAGGACATGTCGCGATACCAAGCTCTTTTTCGATGTCATCGAGAAGCTCAAACGTATCGTTGGCATCACGGTCCATCTTGTTTATGAATGTAAAAATCGGGATATGTCTCATGACACAGACCTTAAAGAGCTTTCTGGTCTGTGCCTCAACACCCTTGCTCGCATCAATTACCATGACGGCCGAATCGGCTGCCATGAGTGTACGGTATGTGTCCTCTGAGAAATCCTGGTGTCCCGGTGTATCAAGGATATTGATGCAATATCCGTCATAATTAAACTGTAATACAGATGAAGTAACCGAAATACCTCTCTGCTTTTCTATCTCCATCCAGTCCGAAACAGCATGCTTTGCCGTAGCCTTTCCCTTTACCGAACCGGCCTGGTTTATTGCCCCTCCGTACAAAAGAAACTTCTCTGTCAGAGTAGTCTTTCCTGCATCCGGATGGGAAATTATTGCAAATGTTCTTCTTTTTTCTATTTCCTGTCTTAAGTTATCCACTGATATTTCCTCCAAACAAAATCAGAATATAGTATAACTTAAAACGTTTTCTATTTCAAGATACTAAAAATTTATGTATCAGTCCATCGTAGATATGACGATATTTGATGCCCCTATATTGGTTTTTCGCTTGATAATGTCCTCAATCTGAGCCCTCTTTTCATCAGTCACATCTTCCTTTCCAACAATCACATCACAGCAGTCATCACTGAGACTTACCACAGCATTCTTAAATCCCTTTGCCTCAAGCATCATCTGGGCATCCTCTTCCATCTGTGCATTTTCTGTCAGCTTCACCATGGCATCGACCGCGCTCTTCTTCTCTGCCTCTGACACTCCTGCATCATCGATAATCTTCTGCAGAGCCTCCTTGTTCTTTGAGCGCACCTGCTCGCGTCCCAGCTTCACCTGTGCCACACACTCCTCGCTCTCTGTGGATGCACTTGTCAGTACCGTTTCGCCGGCATTTAATATTTCCTCTGTCGAGTCTGTCTCAAGCGCAACCTCATCTGATACCTGTGTATCCGCTTCGCCATTTACAGCTTCGATTTCGGTGGAAAGCACATCCTTTGCATTCATAAAGGTATCCCTGTTATCGTAGCTTATGTATCCGACCACTGCCAAAAGAAGTGCAAGCGTCGTAATAATTATCTGATTTTTATGGCTGCCTTTCTTCACTTTTATTCCTCCCTGGATATCATTTTTGCTATTTTTATTTTATGCATGGGCACATCAAATAATGCAGAAACCGCATTAGAAATATCATTGTTTATCTGTGGGCTTCCTCCGCCCTGCGCTACCACAAGCACTCCTGAAACAGTCGGTTTGTCCGTGCTCGTGACATAAGGCACGCTTGCATCCTCATCATCGTATATGACCGTAGTCTTTTCAATGCTCTCCGAGGTCTCCTTTGTATCCTTATCCACTATCCTTGTGCCGTCGTCTGACAGCGTAATCATCACAGACACCTCGCCCACACCGTCCATCCTCTCAAGAATACTCTCAAGCTTTTTTTCAAGCAGCTTCTCATATTCTTCATCATCGTAGGTGCTTTCACTTACCGACTTAGCTTTAGCCTTCTTTTGCGAATCACTACAGGTCTTTTTTTCCTCTTTTACCGGAAGCACCACAATAAGAAGCAGTACTCCAACAAGTAAAATCACTATGTAGTCAGTTTTCTTCAGCTTCAAAAGCCTTAAACAAATCTGTCGCATCCGCGTCATATTCATACGAAATCCCCTCTATTTTCTTTGTAAGCTCAGCAAATCTCAAGTCATATTCATACCCTGCCGCAAGAGGCTTTAGAATAATAACAGCCAAAAATACCCCAAGCATAAACCTAAAATACCTCCTGTACTGCTCTCTCGGCAAAAGATATGTCATTACCATGAAAAAAAGTGCCAGATACAGATAGCTCTTCATACCTTGTCAACCTCCCATAAAGCTTGTGGATGCACACACTATCGCTATCACGATAAAAAATAATATAGATGCATCTCTTATCACAATGTAATACAGATTTCCTGCCCTCGCAACGGCATCTATGCCCTCCACAATCCTGTTGTCTGAAACCGGCTGCAACACAGCGGAAAGCAATCTGTACATCAGCGAAAAGATTAGTGTTTTCACAAGCGGGGTCAGCACAATGAAAAAAAGCACTATAATCGCCGCCATACCAACACTGTTTTTTATGAGCATCGCACAACCAAGCATAATTTCACCTGCACCCTGCCCAAGCCGCCCCACACCCGGTATCGCCTGAAAGCTTTTTAAGATAAGGCTTTCCGATATTTTGTCCTTTGCGGGAGCAATCATGGCCTGGACTATGCCTATGCCCGCTACTATCTTTATGGATGCCTTCATTATTTTTGTAACTGCTGATTCAATAAACTCTGCAAGCTTTTCAAGCTTCTTTTCACTAGATACGTGATTGAGCACCTCAAGCACCAGAAACAAATGAATTCCCGGTATGAGCACCAGCTTTATAAGCCACTCCACTACATAAATGAGTACAAATGCAAGCACGTAAAAGCCTGATGCAGAAAATCCTTTTCCTGACGCAAGAAGCACTGTCGCATATGCCGGAACAAGCGCTGTAAGATAAGTCAAAAGCACATCAATACAGCCCTTTGCCACATCAGACAACACAAAAAAAGATGCCATAAGCATTGATATAACCGATGCATACATAAACAGAAAGCTTACATTGTATACATAATCCTGCCGCCAGAAAATAAGCCTTGAAAACACCATAAAAAGTATCGTGTAGCACAGCACATTTATAATAACCGGCTTCACTGCCGCTATCTCGTAAAAGAACAGCTCGTAAATATACTCACAGATTTTTTCGCCTGCCTTTTGATCTGCGTCTAAAAGAGCATCCACAATATCTGAAAACGATAGTCTGTCCGGCAGATAATCCTTTGAATATTTTTCCACATCTGACATATCTATTTTTTCAAGCATCTGCTGCTCAATTGTATCTGTAATTTCAGTGTCCGATGCATACACACAGTCCTGCGGCAAAAACATCACAATCAACATGATTATTATAAAAATATTTTTCCTACAAATCAAAACAGTTCTCCAATCAGCTCTATCAGACACGACATCACGGGAATTGACATCACAACAATTGCCACCTTCGCAAAAAGCTCTATCTGCGATGCAATCGCGCTATGACCGCAGTCCTTACAGATTGAGGATGAAAACTCCGCAATGTATGCAATTCCGAGCATCTTTACCATAGTGACAAAAAAAGCCGGTTCCACAGGCAGTTTTGAGAGAAGTCCTTTAAAAAACTCAATTGTTGTGCCAAGCCGCTCCAATGCAAAAGCAAAAATTATAGTACCACAGGCCACTGAAAGAAGCATTGACAGCTCAGGTCTGTCACGCTTTAAAAGCACCGCAAAAAACACCGCCGCTATTCCTATTATCCCAATTTTCAACATATTACAAAGAAAACATATCCTGCATTGTCTTAAACAGCTCACTTATATATGGCACAATCCAGAACAATACGATCACAAGTCCGGCCAGACTAAGCAGAAAAGTCATTTCCTCCCTTCCACTGTGTTTTAAGACCTGTCCGAGCACCGTAATCACTATTCCAAGTGCCGCTATCTTAAAAATAATCGAAATCTCCATCATCAAGTCCTTTCATCGCATACAACAATATGTTTAATCGGATTACCACATTTTTATACAAACATTTTTATATAAGCATTATTATATAAGCATTATTGATATCATAATCCCTCCCAAAATACCCACCGGACAAATAACCTTCATTTTTTCAACATACTCTTTCCTGTAAAAATCTATCTGTTTATGTATGTCCAAGGCACATTCCTTAAGCCGCTGCTCCATCGCGGCCGCATTTTTTTCAAAGAATGCACCTCCCATTTCAACTATCATTTTCTTTATTTTTTCATCAGATATCCTGCCACAAAGCACATCCTCCCACACAGACCTCCAGCCCTCCTCTCCACTTTTACAGCTCCTGTTTGAAAGTGCCTCTCCCATTCTCTTGCATCCCTCATTAAACACCTCGCTTTTTCCTCTTATGCTGCTAAAAAACTGCGGTGCCTTCATTCTTTCTCCTGCCAGATAAAATGCCCCTTTTTCAAGTAAAAGCATGAAATCATACAGCATTGCTATATCCTCCCTTTTTCTTTTGCTGTAATCATTTATCAGCCCCAATACCGCAAACAGTACTATACAAAAGCCTGTGAGCTTCATCATAAATGCTATAGCATCTCACCCCTTTTTTATCATGGTCTATAAACACAAACCTCTCTATTGCACGTGGCAGCATTTTTCTTCGCAGATCATCTGCATTGGTGCCATGTACGCTGCCAAGTATTCTTATTCCACAGCTCACGAGCTGATTTAGTGCCTCGATATCACTTTCGCCCCCCAGCTCATCCACAGCAATCACATCCGGGGACATAGAACGCAAAAGCATCCTCATGCCAAGTGACTTCGGACAATTATCCAGCACATCACTGGATTTTCCAACATCGTTTTGAGCCACTCCGTTGTAGCACGCTGCTATTTCCGAGCGCTCATCCACCACCGACACCTTAAGAGCATTTTTTCCGTCACAGCCATCTGAAAGTATCCTGATACAGTCTCTTAAAAATGTTGTTTTCCCTTCTCCCGGCCGTGATACCACCAATGTATTATAAATACTGTTTTCATCTCTTATATAAGGCATCAGTGGCATTGCAACACCCTTTATCTGATGCGCAATTCTGATATTTAAGGATGCTATCTCGCTGACTGCTGTAACCCTTTCTCCATCGCAGCCCATCTGCCCCGCAATTCCCACACGATGACCTCCCTCCACTGTAAAATAGCCTGCGGCAAGCTGCGGTGCTATCGCGTGGATTGAATATCCGCTCAGATAATTTATCATCTCCTCTATATCGCTTTGTAAGATATTAACTCCTGTTGTATTGCCTCCCGCAAACCTATACTGCACCGGCTTTCCCGCGCGCACCCTGATTTCCTCCAGACCACACGGCATGTACGCTTCTGCCTCAGTCCTCATCTTTTGTGGCAGATAGTCAATTATATCCATATTTTTCACTCCTTATCGCCACTTCAGTGGCAGGTCGGGATGGGCTTATGCGTATGGCTGCAGTGTCGCAGAAGCGTATAGCGGAGCTATTTAGAGTCTGTTAAATTATGCTTTGAAGCACAGAAATGCCGAGGCATGGACGCCGAGGCAAGGAGATATCGAGCCCGGACGGCGAGTATCGACGGTTTCGTCAGGCATAGAAGTACTTACTGCATAATTTATACAGAGTCTTAATAGCACAGCGTAGCTTCTGCGACACTGCAGCCACACGCGTGAGCCCATCCCGACCTGCCACCGGCAATTATACAAATTAAAAAGGACACAGATGATTTTATTAAATCATCTATGTCCTATTTATATTACATGTCCAATTATTTTAGAACATGAAATTACTACTATTAATATTACATCCTGTCAGGAGCTGAGAATCCAAGCATATCGATACAAGCCTCAAGTATCTCCTTTGTGAGCACAAGCAGCGAAATATATGACTTCTTAAGCTCTTCATTCTCCTCAGAAAGAATCTTTGTGTCATGATAGAAGCCGTTGAATGCGTTGGCAAGCTCGTAGATGTATGCGCATATCTTGTGTGGTGCAGACTCCTCGTATGCACTCTCAATTGTAGCATTGAACTTTGCCAGAGAGAGCATGAGATTCTTCTGTCCTGCATTGACTGCCGGCATGATTGCATCCTTCAGTGCGCTGATGTCGCCACCCTTTGCCTCATACTTTGAGAGGATTGACTTGATACGCACGATTGTATAAAGGATATATGGACCTGTGTTACCCTCAAAGGATGTGAATCTGTCGATATCAAAGATGTAATCCTTGCTCGCCTGATTAGACAAATCACCATACTTGACTGCTGCAAGCGCTACAGTTTTGGCTGTCTGCTCAGCCTCCGCCTCGTCAATATTTAAATTTTCTTTTTCCTTCTGGTTTTCCTTAATCTTATTGAGCATCTCATCGTCAATTTCCTTGAGGAGGTACTCAAGACGCATTACTCCACCGTCTCTTGTCTTGAAAGGCTTGCCGTCCTTGCCGTTCATGGTTCCAAAACCGATATGTACAAGCTCTGTAGTATCAGGCACTATGCCTGTCTTTCTTGCGCAGCGGAACACCTGGATAAAGTGCATTGACTGACGTGCGTCTGCCAGATAAATCACACGGTCAGGATTGTTCTCTTTCATACGCATAACAAGTGTTGCGAGATCTGTAGTGCTGTAAAGTGAGGCTCCGTCAGACTTTAGGATGATACATGGAGGAATCTCCTTTGTATCTGTATCCTCCTTCACATCCACAACCAAAGCGCCCTCACTCATATGTGCAAAGCCCTTTTCCTTCATCATTTCAACCATCCCAGGTACATATGGCTGTGCATCCGACTCGCCCTTCCACAGCTCAAAATGAACATTCAGATTCTCATAATTTCTCTTAAGATCTGTTACAGAGACATTCATGATGTGTGAAAGCAGCGCCTGATAGCCTCTCCTGCCTCCCTGAAGCTCTTTTGTGGCAAGAAGTGCTGCTTCCTTGAAGCTCTCATCTGATTTTGACTTGCCGCTGGCTGTCGGATATATATCCTCAAGCTCAGATATGGTAAACGGTGCCTCCTTCGGGTACTCTCCTGTATAGCTCTCATCAAAATAAACGAGGTCAGGCTTTCTCTCTCGAAGCTCTGTAATAATAAGCCCCATCTGAAGTCCCCAGTCGCCGAGATGCACATCACCGATCACATTGTGTCCCATGAACTTTGCGATACGCTTAACGCTCTCTCCGATTACTGCTGAGCGAAGGTGTCCCACATGAAGAGGCTTTGCGACGTTTGGTCCGCCGTAATCCACTACTATAGTGAGTGGCTTTTTGGCCTTCTCCAAGCCGTATCTGCCCTCGTCATCCTTCATATCGTTCATATATTTTGCCAGAAAAACGGTATCCATTTTGATATTAAGAAATCCCGGCTTTACTGATTCTACTGACTCAAACATCTCATCTGACTCAAGGAGCGCCGCTACCTTGTCTGAGATCATAAATGGTGCACACTTATACTCTTTTGCCGCTGCCATTGCTCCGTTACACTGGAACTCACAAAGGTCCGGTCTGTTTGAAAGTGTAACCTTTCCGTACTTCTCGTCATATCCTGCACTGACGAATGCCTTTGTCACTTCCTCTGATATCAAATTAATCAGTTTTTTCATTGTATTCCTCCTGATATATAGCTGTTTTGCGTCAAACAGCGAATATACTTATATTAGCACACAAATGAATTGCTTTCAATATCAACCGTCATTTTTGCCTTCTGAGTAAATATTAACCGTCAACGTAACCTTGCATTTGCACCCCCAAAGGAGTATGATTTCATATGAAAATTTAAAGGAGGTCTTATCAATGAAGATAAAAACTAAACAAATAACCGTTACTGCAATTATGCTGGCAATCTGCCTTGTCAGCCAGTTCTTTAAGAACTTAAGCGTATACATCACAGGTCCAATCATTAATGCAGCTTTAATACTTACCGTACTCTATGCCGGAATGGCATGTGGCATTATCCTAAGCATTATCACACCTGTCACATCATTTTTCATCACAGGAAGTCCTGTTATGGCGGCTATCCCTGCGATGTTTCCATGTATCATGATAGGAAATATCATTCTCGTGGTATGTGTGGGACTGCTTCGCAAAAAATGCGGCAAAGCTGCCGGTTTTCCTATATCAATTGCAATAGGAGCCATACTAAAAGCTCTTTTCATGGGAATAGCCATTGCACTTATCATTCTACCTGCATTTCTGCCTGCTCCAATGCACAAGATGCTGCCGGTTTTACAGCTTCAGTTTTCAGTGACACAGCTTATCACCGCTGTTATCGGAGGTGTATATGCAGTCATAATTGCGGCTGTGCTTAAAAAAACTTCTTTAGCACAGGCAGACTAAATATTCAATTATCTGCTTATGCTTCCAGATATCCGTGCATATTTTTAAGCGCATTTTTCTCAAGCCTTGATACCTGTGCCTGAGAGATATTTATCTCCTCTGCCACCTCTATCTGTGTCTTGCCCTCGAAAAATCGCAGCTTTATTATCTGTCTCGCCCTGTCATCAAGCAGCTTTAATGCATCGTCGAGAACCAGATTTTTCACCCATGCTTCCTCTTTGTTTTTCTTATCCGATATCTGATCCATCACATAGAGTGTATCACCACCGTCAGTATATACAGGATCAAAGAGGGAAAGCGGTGTCTGGATTGCATCAAGTGCGTATAGTATATCGTTTTCAGGGATACCGCAATCCTTTGATATTTCCGCTAAAGACGGATCATGCACCAGCTTTCTCGATAACTTTTCCTTTGATTTAATAGCCTGATAAGCTGTATCCCTGAGGGAACGTGGAATGCGGTATGCACTGTTGTCACGCAGATACCGTCTCACCTCACCGATAATCATCGGAACAGCATAGGTGGAAAACTTAACACCTATAGTCGGATCAAAATTATCAATTGATTTCATAAGTCCGATGCATCCTATCTGAAATAAATCATCCATATTTTCATTATGGTTTGAAAACCTTCTGATTACCGAAAGCACCAGCCTTAAATTTCCACGAATATACTTTTCTCTTGCAGCCTTATCCCCCTTTTTTATTTTCTCAAACAGTTCTTCTTTTTCATCATCCTTAAGTACCGGCAGTTTTGATGTGGTCACTCCACATATATCAACCTTATATACAGACATGGGAATCCTCCGGATAAATTTCTTTATCTAAAGCATTCCCATTTACAGTAATTTTATTCAATTAATCCGCGTATATAATTCTACAGCACTGCCGCTATTTTTATATCCTTTTCATCCTTAAGCACCAGCACACTGTTGTCTTCAAGCAGTGTAACTGTAGGCCTTGAATACTTCTGCGTCACAAAAATTATTTTGGCCTTTTTGCCGTTTGTCAAAAGCACAGTGCTTCCGATATATGAGCTTGCAATCTTCTTCAAAAACATCCCTATATACTTCGGATGATACTTTGATATGCCATCATACTCAAAATCTGCTATCACATCAAACGGACACATCCCATCACGGTAACAGCGCTTTGACGTCATTGCATCGTAGACATCGGCTATCGTAATAATAGCTGATATATCATCGATTTTATCTGCTGTATATCCAAACGGATATCCTGAGCCGTCAAACTTCTCATGATGTAAAAGTGCCGCACGCTTCGTGCTTTCAAGAATCTTGAAATTATTAAGTATCTCATAGCCATATACCGTGTGCTTCTTTATCACCTCAAACTCTTCCTTTGTGAGCTTTCCCGGCTTCAATAATATCTCATCCGGTATCTTAAACTTGCCTATGTCGTGCAACAGACCTGCCATTGAAATCTCATCCAGCTTTTCTGTATCAAGCCCTGCCCATACACCAATGAGACGTGCAATGATTGATACATTCATGGAATGTGCCATCGTAGATACATCTGTCTGCTTTAATACCTGAAGTGCGTCAAATAGCTCATATGAAGTCTCAAACCTGTCAAAAATCTCTACCGAGTCCCTGATAAGCGTATTCTTATCCGGGATGATATTCCTGTATAGTATGTCATTCATATATTCATGCAGGTTATCGATGGAATCACGGTATTTTTCCTTAATGATGGCATATTTTTTATTCCATTCTTCTTTTTCCTGTGCTGAACTTCCCTCAACATAAACCGAAGCTATATTGTAGAATCCAAACTTTGCTATATCAAATGCCGATACAGCCTGATGTCTTTTAAGGATAAGCTGTCCCTTTGGCGAAAACACATCTACTGCCGTAGTCATTCCCTCTTTTAGTTCATTAACCTTTATTTCTCTCATAATACTGTTTCCCTCTTGTCATTCATCTTCTCACTTGCACTCATTATACCACAACTTCTCTAAATGGGCACTGACTTTATGAACTTCTTGACATTCAAAGCATTTTTTGTTAACATAGCAAGGCGAAATAATTGCGTCAGTTCGAAACCTTCCTGACGTAAAACAAAACTAAAGGAGAACTAAATATGAGAAACAAAAAAGTATTATTTGCAGTACAGGCAGCTATGATTGCAGCACTCTATGTTGTGCTCACGTATATCACCAATCTGCTTGGTCTCGCATCAGGCACCATTCAGGTACGCTTTTCTGAAGCGCTTTGCATCCTTCCGGTTTTCACACCGGCAGCCATTCCGGGTCTTTTCATCGGATGTCTGATTTCCAATCTTATCACAGGCGGCATCATCTGGGATATCATCTTCGGAAGTATCGCTACACTGCTCGGTGCACTTGGCACTTACTTCCTCAGAAAAAAGAAGTTTGTATACACGCTTCCACCTGTCATCGCCAACATTATTATCGTGCCACTCGTGCTCAGATACGGATATGGTTTTACAACTGTATACAAGGGTGTTGATATCTCTCTTCTTTTCAATGCAGTTACAGTCGGAATCGGTGAGATTATCTCAATCTGTGTACTTGGAAGCTTGTTAAAAGGAATACTTTCGAAATACAGAAATGTAATTTTCAAGCAGGACGAGGCGTAGTTACATACATAGCACTTTCAATAAGCTGCGCGTCATAAAATAAAAAGCTCTGTGTCATACACTTATATGTATGCACAGAGCTTTTTACTTTATTACTTTAATATGCTGTGATTACATTCTATCTATCCCACTTATCACACAGCGCATTTATCTGGTCTGCAAACTTGCTCAAGTCCTTATTAGCCATACCCTGGCACTTCTGGATAACAGATACAAGCCTCTGGCCTGCTGCCACAAGACGGTCAAATATAGTCTTCTCTCTGCTTGCCATGCCATATGCAGCCTTTTTCTCCACAAGCTTGCGGGAGCCATCTGCCACCTTCTGATTCGTGATAAGGTCATATGCATCACCACTGTACGGTGCCACTGCATCATAGCCGAAGGTCTCATGCACGTGGTTTGCAAAGGACTCTGCTGTGGACTCCTCTCCATGGACTATAAATACATGCTCCGGCTTGTTTTTTATTGCGCCAAGCCACTCGGTAAGCTGATTTTTGTCTGCATGTCCACTGATACCCGGCAGATTTACTATGCTTGCCCTAACTTCTATTTCCTCACCAAAAAGCTTCACCTTTTTAGCACCGTTTAAAAGTGCATAGCCAAGTGTTCCCGGAACCTGATATCCTACAAACAAAACTGTTGAATCACTTCTCCAAAGATTATGCTTTAAGTGATGCCTGATACGTCCGGCCTCACACATACCCGATGCTGATATTATGACCTTCGGCTTCTTATCGAAATTAATCATCTTTGACTCATCCGATGATACTGCCACACGAAGTCCGGGGAACTTGATTGGATTGATGCCTGCCGAAATAAGCTCCATAGCCTCCTCATCAAAGCAGTCCGATACATTCTCATGAAATACATTTGTCGCCTCAACAGCAAGGGGGCTATCGATGTAAACCTCAAAATTCGGATGCTCCGGCAACAGATTCTCAGTCTTTATACGCCTGATAAAGTATAGCATCTCCTGTGTCCTGCCCACTGAAAATGCCGGGATTACCAGATTTCCGCCTCTTGTAAATGTCGCATTGATGACCTTTGAAAGCTCCACCGCGTAGTCAGGCGGCGTATCGTGCAGACGATTGCCATATGTAGATTCCATAACCACATAATCAGCACTGTCCACATACTGCGGATCCTTGATGAGTGGCCTGTTGTGATTTCCAATATCACCTGAAAAGACAATCTTTTTGGTCACATTCTCCTCAGTCACCCACATCTCAATAGATGATGAACCAAGTAGATGACCTGCATCCACAAATCTCACCTTAAGCCCCGGGCATATCTCATACACACTGTTGTAATCACACGGTGTAAAGTGCTGCATGACATTCTGTGCATCCTCCACATTGTACATAGGAGTCACTTCCGGTCTTCCGGCTCGTCTTGCCTTTCTGTTCTTCCACTCCGCCTCAAATTCCTGAATATGTGCAGAATCCTTTAGCATGATGTTACATAAATCTGTTGTCGCCTTTGTCGCAAAAATGGTGCCCCTGAAACCATGATTGTATATGAGCGGCAAAAGACCTGAGTGGTCAATGTGTGCGTGTGTGACAAACACATAGTCTATGAGCGAAGGATTGACCGGTATCTCCTGATTCACGTACAAATCAGCTCCCTGCTCCATTCCACAGTCAATAAGTATATGTGTGTCCCCAAATGTCAGATAGTGACAGCTTCCAGTAACCTCTCTGTCAGCCCCAATAAATTCTAATACCATACTACCATCTCCTATTCTGTTTTATAATAGAATATTATACCACACTTATGCCATTTTCTGTATTTCTTTCTTCAATCTTGCCATTATTTTTTTTTCGAGCCTTGATATGTATGACTGTGAAATTCCCAGAATATCTGCCACCTCCTTCTGCGTCAGCTCCTTATTCTCCACACGGTTTACTCCAAATCGAAGCTCTATTATCTGTCTTTCACGCTCATTCAATGACAGCATGGCTTTTTTTAGCAGTGAAATCTCAACCTCAGTCTCAAGATCCTTATATATGACATCCTCATCCGTCCCCAGTATATCTGATAAAAGCAGCTCATTTCCGTCCCAATCCGTGTTTAGTGGCTCATCAAAGGATACCTCAAGCTTCACTCTGTTGTTGCGGCGCAGATACATAAGAATCTCATTTTCTATGCATCTGGATGCGTATGTGGCAAGCTTTATTTTCTTCTCAGGATTGAATGTGTTTATCCCCTTTATGAGACCGATTGTGCCAATTGATATAAGGTCCTCCACGCATACTCCCGTGTTTTCAAATTTTTTTGCCAGATACACCACAAGCCTTAGATTGTGCTCTATAAGCTGCTTTTTTGCCTGTTCCTTTGACATTGTCACATTTTTATCCACCAGTGCAATCAGACAGCACTTCTCCTCATCTGTCTCAAGCGGAGGCGGCAGCACCTCCGTCCCGCCTATGTAAAACACCTCATTTGTGTGCGGCTTGCTTCCCCAGAGTATTTTCCATACCCGTTTTATTACTAAAAACAGCTTCATTCAAAATCATATCATATGCATTGTCCTCAAATAAACTATCCGATGCTCTTCCCACCAGCACATTATGTAAAATCAGCTTACCATTTCCCTTCATGACTGTCATCTCATCAAATTCACACACTTTAATGCTTCCACCATCATTTCCCAGACTCTTGTACGGCACATCAAAAAAGCTGACATCTTCTCCTACAATATCAAACAATGCACTCCCGCCTATGTGCACCGGAATCTGCTGTGGCTGTTTTTTTAGCAGATTTCCCGTATCATACAAGGCTGTGGCACAAGCTCTTTTACCATCCTTTAAAAGTGTGACCCTATATAGTCTTCTGCTCTCATTACTTCGCTCACAGAAGCACTTTAACACTATGTATGATATGACAAAACCACAGCATATCATAACTGTCGCATCAGAGCTTAAAAAGCTGTCCAGAGCTGTTACTATGCCTCCGGTCAGCACTGTTACAAACATACATAGTGCAAAAAGTCTTAGAAACGGGATTTTTCTGCCAGCCTGTCTGCCTATTGCAAGCCTTGCCGCAAGCGGTACGACCACCAGAACAGAGGTCCATTTATAAAACGCATAGCTGCCTGCCAAAAGAAGCAGTACACATTCACATACCGATGCACCCATCGCAGAAGCAATCAAACGTACCACCTTCCCGATCAACGGGATTTTTAGCATATATATGACAAATATAAGTATGAGACAATTGGTGATAAATGTACGAAGAAGAAAAATATCGAGATAAAATGCATAGATAATTTTTCACCTCACTTTCACAGATAAGAATAGCGTAAAAGCAGGTTTTTAAGTGCCGTAATATGTCGACAATAAGCAAAAAAGACATGCAGCCAAAAAGCTGCATGTCCTATAAACTATCGTCTTGAATTCTTAAGGAAATCCGGAATATTAATCTCTACAGGCTTGACCGTGCTCTCAGGCTGGCGTGGCTTCTGGATACCTGTATATGCATGTGCAGGTGCTGTCTGCTGTGGCTGGGCAGCTGTATGAAGTCCGCTTGTGGCTGTTGTGTGAAGTCCTGCTGTTGCTGTGGACTGTGTTCCCATGCCTGAAACAGGTCTTGCAGCTGTCTGATTCGGATATACCATACGGTTTTGCATGCCGCCTGCCATTCCTGCACCAGGCGCTGCCTGTTTGCCCGGCATATCTATCTTCTCTGAAACATCCTCCAGTCCTGTAGCAATAACAGTGATAGAAGCCTGATCAGTCATGCTCTCATCAAACTTGGCACCAAAGATAATATTGGCATTCTCTCCTGCCAGATCCTGTACGTAGCTTGCCGCATCGTTTGCATCCATAAGGGAGATATCTCCTGAGATATTGATAATGACATGTGTTGCACCATTTATCTTTGTCTCAAGAAGAGGTGAAGCAACCGCAAGCTTAACAGCTTCGATAGCCTTATCATCCCCCTGTGCACTACCGATACCGATATGTGCCATACCCTTGTCCTTCATGACAGTCTGTACATCTGCGAAGTCAAGGTTGATAAGTGCAGGAAGATTAATAAGATCAGTGATTCCCTGAACTGCCTGCTGCAATACCTCATCTGCCTTCTTGAGTGCATCCGGCATTGTTGTACGGCGGTCTACTATCTCGAGAAGCTTATCATTTGGAATGACAATAAGTGTATCAACGCTCTCCTTAAGTCTCTCTATTCCTGAAACAGCATTAATCATTCGCTGCTTTGCCTCAAATTTGAATGGCTTTGTAACAACACCAACTGTAAGTATGCCCTGATCCTTTGCTATCTTTGCAACAACAGGAGCTGCACCTGTACCGGTTCCGCCTCCCATACCGCATGTGACGAATACCATATCAGCGCCCTTTACTGCTGCCTGAAGCTCCTCTGCGCTCTCCTCAGCGGCCTTCTGACCGATCTCAGGCTGCGCACCTGCGCCGAGTCCCTTTGTAAGCTTCTCTCCAATCTGTATAAGTGTAGGAGCCTTACAAAGCTGTAAAGCCTGCTTATCTGTATTGATACCGATAAACTCTACTCCACCAATATTCTCATCAATCATTCTGTTAACTGCATTGTTACCGGCTCCTCCGACTCCAATGACAATAATCTTTGCGCTGTTATCAGCCTCGTTACTTCTTATCTCAAGCAAGGTGATTCCTCCTCTTTCTTTCCCAAAATTTAATTTTCTATATAAAAATATCGAATATTCTTAAACTCATTTATTCTATAATATAATTTTTCTCCAAAATAATCAACTATAAAATATGATTTTTTTTATTTAGTTTTACATTATTATGACTTGTCAAACACAATATTTGTGGTTTCTTCCGTCCAGCTCTCTAAATGTAGTGTACCGGACTGTCCCTCAAGCGATGGCATGATAGCCTTAAGCCTCTCTATTTTACGTGTAAGCTTTGTCGTGTCACCAATTATCACACTCACATTACCATACTTGACTACCGGTGCATTTTGCGCACCATAATCCACAGAATCCGGCACAAGGTCCTGCCTTTTTAATCCCTGGGTAAGCTCAAGGATATCTTTTAGCATAGTCTGCTTTATAGGCAGCTTCTCATAAAGCACTACCTTGTCACAGCTTATGCCGTCTATACATGGCACACCCGGCACCGTGTCTGAGGATGTCTCCACCACAAAGCCATCCTTATCAAAATATGCATTCTCATTAATTCCCGGAATATATATGTATCCAAGCATTCCTTTTTCATAAACTGATATATGAAGAGTATGCGGACTATCCAGGCTTATGCTCATTGTATCAATAAACGGTATTTTTTTAGTATCCTTTACCTTATATTTCAGATAGACATACAATGAGTTCCATGAATACTTATCATTAAGCACCGCATCCTCTATAGTCTTTTGGTCGTAAAGCTCATTGCCCTCGACAACTACCTTTTTTACCGTAAACAGCTTAAGTGCAATAAGAAACAGTATTGCGAGCACTGCTATCGTAATTAGCAGTCCCATAAAAAAATGCTTTAATCTCTTTTTATGTTTTCTTTTTTTCTTAATCATTATATTTCACGCCTTAATCTACACATTTTCAAGCCTGATGCCTCTTGACACAGACAAAACAAGCCCTATTTCAGCCATCAGGAATATGATTGACGTACCTCCATAGCTGATAAACGGCAGAATAACACCGGTATTGGGAAGTGAATTGGTAACTACCGCAATATTCAGTATCACCTGGATTGCAATATGACTCATCACACCAATCACTAAAAGTGAGCCATACAGATCCCTTGCATTGTTTGCAATGACCATCATACGCCATATAAGCAGTATAAAAAGCAAAATAAGGCAGATAGCTCCAAACAGTCCAAGCTCTTCACAAATAATTGTAAATATCATATCATTTTGTGACTCCGGCACATTGCCAAGCTTCTGTAAGCTCTCTCCAAGTCCTTTTCCAAACAATCCGCCCGAGCCTATCGCATAAAGTCCCATCATAGTCTGGAATACTGCGTCTGTTCCCGCAGTCTCCGGATGCAGCCATGCCTCAATACGTGTACTTCTATAGCCTGCCAGCATGACAAACGCCACTGCAAACACAACTACCGCCACTGCTACAATAATAAACTGCAGATACTTTGGGCTTGCGACAAACAACATACAGACCGAAATGCCTATGATGATAACTGCCGTACTCAGATTGCTGATTGCAACAACTATTATGAGCGGAATAAGCATAGCAAGCACCTTTACCAGACTTAAAAATTTATCAAACTGCTTGGGTATCTTGTCTATAATCATAGCCATAAACAGTATGACCGCAATTTTAGCCACTTCTGAAGGCTGGAACTGTATTGGTCCTATGCCGATCCATCTCGATGAACCATGTGAGCTTGAGCCTATTTTCGGCACAAACACAAGCACACACAGTATAAGCGATACTATATACGCAAAAAAGCCAAGCTTTTTCCAATATCTGTAGTCGACCTTTGCCAGAAATACCATAGGTATAAGTCCCAGTACAATATTTCGTATCTGAAGCTTAAGATAGTGCATGCTGTCATGATTTTTGATGGCCGATGTGTATGCACTCGAGCTATATAGCATAACAAGACCAAAGCAGAGCAGAAATATAACTATAAACAACAGGTTGTAGTCGAAATAAGGTATTCCTTTTTCTTTTTTTTCTTTATTCTTGCTACTTCTTCTACGCTTTCCTGCCAAAATATTTACTCCTTAAATCCTTTTACTATTTCCTTAAAGATACGTCCGCGCTCCTCATAGTTAGGAAACATGCCCCAGCTTGCACATGCAGGTGATAAGAGCACTGCATCACCTGAAACAGCATGCTCATAGCAATAATTTACTGCATCCTCAAACGTATCCTTTTTTACAGTATTCATGAATCCGTGTCTGTGTGCACACTCTTCGATTTTATCTGCAGTCTGACCGATAAGCACAAGCTCCTTTACTTTGCCGTCAAAGGCCTCTATCCACTCATCATACTCCGACTGCTTATCATATCCACCGCCAATGAGAAGTGTCGGTCTGTTCATGGCACGTATACCCTGAATGGCTGCATCAGGATTGGTGCCCTTTGAATCATTGTAGAATCTGACTCCCCTCTTTTCGGTCACGTACTCTATCCTGTGCTCAACTGCCTTAAATACCTTAAGCACCTCGACAATCTTATCCATCGGTACCCCAAAGCTTATAGACATGGCACACGCTGCCATCACATTCTCAAAATTATGCTTTCCAAGGAGATTCAGCTCGTTTACATCAATTACCTCATCGCGTACACCGTCGTGTGCGTATATGATGATGTCTCCGTCCAGATAAAAGCCCTCTGAAAGTTCAGACTTACTGCTGAAAAATATAACCTTAGCCGGGCACTCTGCTGCAAAATCTCTAAGCACCTCGTCCTCGTAGTTTAACACGCAGTAATCATCTGCTGTCTGATTTTTTGTGATATTCTCCTTTGCCCTGATGTAATTTTCCATAGTATGGTGTCGATTCAGGTGATCGGGTGTGATATTTAAAATTGCGCTTACATGTGGCTTAAATGTATCTATTGTCTCGAGCTGGAAGCTTGATATCTCTGCAACCGTTACTGTCTCACCGGTGCTTCCTGTGACCATTGATGTATAAGGGATTCCGATATTTCCTACCACTCTCACATCCTTAAAGTAATTCTTCATTATCTCACCTGTCAGAGCTGTAGTGGTCGTCTTTCCGTTGGTTCCTGTGATAGCGATGATCTCACCTGCCCCAAATGTGTATGCAAGCTCTATCTCACCCCATATTTTAACGCCCCTGTCACGTAAGGAATTGACCATAGGAATGTCTGTTGGTACTCCCGGACTTAGCACAGCCACATCAAACTCATCAATCTGTTCATCTGTCAGGTCGCCTAAAATAAGCGGCACCTCCTTAAGCTTTGGTGCTTTCTCATAAAGTGTTTTTGAATCCAGTTCTTTATTTCCATCAAACAATACTGTATCGATGCCATTTGCGCACAAAAGTTCAGTCGCTGCAATGCCACTCTTTCCTGTTCCGACAACAAGTACCTTTTTTCCTTGTAAGCTCATTTTTATTCCTCCATCTTTTATTGCAGCCATCCGTATGGATATGTTTAACAAATCAAATTCTCCAAACGACTGCCTTAATCATTAAATTATAGTATACGTTATTTAGTTCTATTTCGCAAGAGCCCGTAAATCAGTTACACACTCCTATCTCCTGTGCATACGGTATGATTTCCCTAAATATTTCAGCTGCAACCGGTGCAGCGATTGTTCCGCCATAGTATGCACCGCCCTTTGGATTATTTATTTTCACAAGCACCATAAGTGCCGGATCATCCACCGGATAAAAACCAAGGAACGAGGCTATATATACATTGTCACTTCTCGGAAGTGTCTGCGATGTAGCAGTCTTTCCTCCTATCGCATAACCTTCAACCTTTGCATTTTTTCCTGAGCCCTCTGCTACCACGCCCTCCAAAAGCTTTCGCAGTGTATCAGAGGTTTCTTCACTACATATACCTGACGTCTGTTCAAAGGACAACACCTCTTTTACCGTGCCTTCGGTGCCATGAATCTCCTTACCTATATGAGGAGTAATTCTGTTACCACCATTTATAAGCGATGATACTGTTGTCATAAGCTCGATGGGTGTGAGCTGGAATGACTGTCCAAATGAAATTGTTGCAAGCTCCACCTGACCTATCTTATCAGGCTGATGCATTATGGTGGCGGCCTCTCCCGGCAAATCAATACCTGTCTTATCAAGCAGACCAAACCTCATGAAATCAGCATAATACCTCTCACTGCCTATTCTAAGACCTAAATCAATAAAGACCGGATTGCATGAATTCTGTATTCCCTGCACAAAGGTCTCACTTCCATGTCCTGTTCTCTTATGGCAGTGTATGCGTCTGTCCTCCACAGTAATATATCCCGGGCAGTAAAAACTGTCATCAAGGCTCACCACATCCTCCTCCAGTGCGATTCCTGCCGTAATTATCTTGAATACGGAACCGGGCTCATATGTATCACTTACACAGCCGTTTCTCCAGGCTTCATCATGGTTTTCACATGAAAAAGGATCATTCAAATTATATTCCGGGTAGTCGGTCATGGCATATATTTCTCCGTTTTTAGGGTTTAAGGCAATTATGCTCACACTGTCTGCCAGGTTTTGTGCATATGCCATCATTGCATTTTTCTCACATACTCTTTGTATATTTATGTCGAGTGTAGTGACAAGTGTGTCACCTTTTTGGGGAGCTTCTCTTCTCTCCTTATAGCCCTTCACCTCCACACCTCTGCCATCACATACAGTGTATATCCGCCCGGGTGTGCCACGCAGAATTTCATCATATGTGGTCTCAAGCCCAACAACACCCTGACCATCTGCTCCTGCAAAGCCTATAACCTTTGAAAACAATTCATTAAGCGGATAGTACCTGACACTTGACTCGTCAACCTTTACCCCTGCCAGGCCATATGATAGTATTTTATCGCCTGTTTTTTTAGAGACATTGTTCTTTATTTTTTCAATGGATGTAACCTTATCCACCTTACTGCGGATAGTCTTTTCGTCAATCGAAAGCTCACTGCTTAAAACAGAGATGACTGCTTCCTTGTCGGTTATCTGATTGTGTATAACACTTATGTTATATGCAGTTTCATTTGTCGCTATTATCCTTTCATTTCTATCCACTATATCTCCGCGTATTCCTGCAATATCACGCTCTCTTTCCTGAAGCGCACTTGCCTTTTTACTGTAATAACCGCCTTTTACTATCATGAGATAAAACAGTCTGAAACACAAGGCGATAAGAACAGCTGTCAGTATACTGCAAAATACGCATATTTTTCTTCTGTAGCGCGTATTGTTAAGTATCATAAACAAAAATACCTCAATATTTTTACACTAATATATGCAAAAAATATTGAGGCTATTCTCTATTCGCCCTGCTCACCCTCCTGGGTGACCTTTTCTCCTGTCGGAGGATTTGCGCCTGTTATCGTAAGGTCAGCATTTATACCGGTCTGCTCCTCATCAGGGTATATATTCATATACGGAAGTACTTCCTTTAATATCTCTCTGGTCAGGTTCTGTGCATAATTACTGTGAGGCTGATCCTGTACATTCGGCTGGTCGATTACAGTGTAAATAACAAGCTGCGGATCCTGCGCAGGCACACAGCCTATAAATGATACAAGATAGCAGCCCCTCTTTCTAAGGTGCGTTGTCTCATCATACATCTGCGCTGTTCCTGTCTTGCCTCCCATTGAGTATCCGTCAACCTTTGCCACCTTACCGGTTCCGTTTGCAACTACGTTCTGCAGGTAGTTTTTAAGTGTCGCACTTGTATTCTCTGACACTGTCTTTTTTAGCAGTGTAGGCTCAATTGTCTTTACTGTATTGCCGTTGTCATCTGCGATTTTCTTTACTACGTGCGGCTGATAATAATTTCCGCCATTCACCAGTGAGGAAAATGCACTGACCATCTCTATCATGGTACAGTTATAGTTCTGTCCGAATACGTTTGTCGCTAAATCGACAGGCTTTATATTGTCGAGTGTATACATGAGCGTTGATGTATTTGCCTCACCCGGCAGGTCAACACCTGTCTTTTGACCAAAGCCAAATACACTCTGATAATACAGAAAATTTTCTGCACCAATCTTATATGACATCTGCATGAGTGCATCATTACATGAATCCATGAGTGCCTTTTCAAGTGTCTCTATGCCGTGTCCGCTACGGTTGACGCATGATACCTTTTCACTGCCAAACATCTCGTATCCATCACATAAAAATGTCATATCAGTAGTGAGCGTGCCTGTATCCAGTCCACATGCCACGGTAAAAGGCTTCTGTACAGACCCCGGCTCATATGTATGTGTAACACAGAAGTTCTGCCACAGCTTATTTAGTGCATCCATCTCCTGAGTACTGTCCTTTTTAAATGCCGCAAGCTGTTCCTCGCTGTAATATGCACTCATATCCCTTGGATTGTTCAAATCAAAATTCGGATAATTCGCCATGGCCAGTATCTCACCATTTTTAGGATTTTCTATAACTACTGCAATATTTTCTGCGCCAAGTCCTTCTCTTGCATTATTTGCATAAGTATCTGAGAACAGTTTTATCTTATCCTCAACAATCGACTGGATATTTGCGTCTATAGTTGTGTACAGGGTATTTCCGTTTTGTGCAGCAATTACTGTCTTCTGGAAATCATTGTCTGCATTCAGATAGCCATACTCCCTGCCATTTACACCATTTAATGTGTCATTGTAATAGTTTTCGAGTCCGGTTGTACCTACATTTCCGGCGGAGGTAAAGCCGATAACTGAGCTTGCCAGTGTTTTAAACGGATAATTTCTCTGATACTCTGTCTCAAACCACACACCCTTGATGTTTGGGTTCTTCAGATTGCCCTTTTTGTCTGTTGCATCCTGCAGCTGTACAAATGGCTGAATTGCATCATATGACAGCTTTTTTAACAGTACAATATATTTGTTATCCTTGCTGTTATTTGCATAATCCTCAAGTGTTGCCCTGTCTAAATCCGGAAAGCACTGTGTCAGTGCATCTATCGTCGAAGTTATATACTCTTTCTTGCTGGTCATAACCGAGCAATCAAGTACAACATTATAAACAGCCACACTCGTAGCAAGCACTGTGCCGTTTGAATCTACAATATTTCCTCTCTGAAACGGTATTGTTTTGCTGTCATATGACTGTAATGATAGTACCTTTTTAGTATATGCGTCTCCGCTTGTATATTCAATAAACATCAGCCTGCCAATGAGTCCAAGCATGGCTACAACTATTAACATAAACAACGCAAACAGCTTTGTTTTCATTTTGCGTCCGATTTTTCTTACCGGTCTTTTTCTTGTCCTGGCTGCCAATATGATTCCTCCAATTTATTCAGGGATATCACTGTACTGATCCATATAGTTGTTCTTATCAATTGAGTAATAAACTATCTGATCCTGTGAAGCATATTTCATGCCAAGTCTGTTGATAGCTGCATCCTTGATTGCATTTAAATCGACAGATGTAGTAATCTGCTTGTATCTGGCATCATTGTCAGCCTTCATATCATTTATCTGGCTCTCAAGTGCTGCAACCTCCTTCATCTGCTGTGTCACATTTGACCTTATCTGAATAAGTGAAACAGATACAAGGGCTGAAGCTGCCACACACGCTGTGAGAAAGGCTACAAATGCCCTGTTCATTGAGAGTGCTCTCTCCTGATTTCTTCTTGCAGATGTTCTTCTGTTTTTCTTTCTTCTTATTTCCTCAAGCTCTCTTGTCGATTTCTGTGGTCTTCTGACCGGTGCTGCCTCGTCAAGCTCTCTTACGGCATTCCCATTTATATAATAAGTAGTTTTATTCATTTAGCTGCTCCTTTTGCTGTCATTCTACAAATCATTCTTTTCAAACACACGAAGCTTTGCACTCTTCGAGCGTGAATTCTCTTCAAGTTCCTTTTCTGACGGAAGGATAGGTTTTCTTGTGATAACCGTTCCCTTCGATTTATTACCGCATACACATACCGGAAAACTCGGTGGACATGTACATGGATTTTCGTTTTTTTTGAAATTGGATTTTACTATTCTGTCCTCAAGCGAGTGGAATGTGATTATACATATCCTGCCGCCCGGATTAAGTAAATCTATCATGTCATCCAGGTTGTCCCTTAGCACATCAAGCTCATGATTCAGTTCAATTCTTATAGCCTGATATGTTCTCTTTGACGGGTGCCCACCGGTAGCTCTGACCTTTTGGGGTATCGCTGCCTTTATTATCTCGTTGAGCTCTCCTGTTGTCGTTATCTCTTGCTTTTGTCTTGCTGCTACAATGTGCTTTGCAATATTCTTTGCAAACTTGTCCTCACCGTAATCCCTGATGATACGGTACAGATCATTTTCGCTGTAGGTATTTACTATATCCCTTGCAGTAAGGGCATTCCTGTCATCCATACGCATATCAAGCGGTGCATCCTCACTCCTGTAGGTAAAGCCCCTCTTTGGTGTATCAAGCTGGAAGGATGAAACTCCAAGATCCAGCATAATACCATCCACCTTTTCAATTCCGAGTGAATGAAGCACATTCTTCATATCAGAATAATTGCTTCTGACTATCGTTACCCTGTCTCCAAACTCCGCAAGTCTCTCTCCTGCCGCCTTTATGGCATCTGCATCCTGATCTATGCCTATCAGCCTGCCCTTGTCCGAAAGTCTCTTTGCTATCTCATATGAGTGCCCGGCTCCTCCGAGAGTACCATCCACATATATCCCGTCAGGACGGATGTTTAAATTTTCAATTGTCTCGTCCCTTAAGACTGAATAATGCTTAAATTCCATGTGGTCTCTCCATTTAAAATCAAATTCCTATGCCAAGCTCTGCCATATGATCTGCTATCTCATCCATATCGTCAAAATCAGAGTTTTCAAGGTATCTGTCCTTGCTCCAGATTTCTACTCTGCTGTATACTCCGACAGATACAACTTCCTTATCTATACCTGCGTATTCTCTTAAGTTCGCCGGTAAGAGGATTCTGCCCTGCTTGTCCACCTCACAGGTGGCTGCTCCTGCAAAAAAGAATCTCATAAATTTTCTTGCTTCTCTTGATGTGAGTGGTTTGTCGCGAAGATTTTCCTCAATGCGATGCCATTCTTCGTTGGAATAGACGAACAGACAGCCATCTAAGCCCTTGGTAACTACGAACTCATTACCAAGCTGTTCACGGAACTTCGCCGGGACAATCATACGGCCCTTGGCGTCTATTGAATGATTATATTCGCCCATGAACATGGCATCCATCCTCCTTTTCCTCATTTTGAAGCTTTCCACCACTTCACTCCACTTATATGGTATTTCGCTCCACTTTCCACCACTTGAATACAATATTACACCTAACAGCCCACAAAATCAAGGCTTTAAGCTAAATTCCCATAAAAAAGCAACAAAAAAGACGCTCAGTCTTTTCGTGGACTTTGCGTCTTTTTTATAAAATACATATGAAATTTACTCTTTAGTGGAGGATTGTGGTGGAGTGTCCACCATTTTGCCCATTTTCATCTGCTTATATCTGACAATACCTATCCATATGGCTGATACTGCCACCAAAGTGGCGGCAAGTGCCATAGACACCGGATAATTGATATGCGGGATGAGAAGCTGGTCTGTACGCAGGCTTTCTATCCAGAATCTTCCTATACCATAGCCTAGTAAATATAGAAGAAACACCTCTCCGTCAAACTTTCTGTGCTTAAAATAAAGCATCAACAAAATAAATAAGCACAGGTTCCAAAAGGATTCATACAAAAATGTAGGATGCACCGAGATATACTCCACTCCGTCTATCACAGTTGTATGTGACATAAGCTTTTCAGTCAAATCCGATGTCCTGACAGCTGATACCGGAAGCTGCATGGCAAAAAGTCCGTCATAATAATCGCCAAATGCCTCCCTGTTGCAAAAGTTTCCCCATCGGCCAATCGCCTGTCCCAGTATCAGTCCAAGCCCCGCCGTATCACACAACAGTGGAAACGACAGCTTTCTGACCTTTGCAAAAACGAATGTGGTGATAATTGCTGCTATCACTCCTCCGTAAATTGCCAGTCCTCCCTGCCTGATATTGAATATGCTAAGCAGGTCATCCTTGTACAAATCCCACCTGAATACCACATAGTATATTCTTGCGCCTATCACCGAGCATATGATTGCCACAAGTGCCAGATCAAAGTATGTATCAGGATTTTGTCCTGATTTTTTAGCCACATAGCAGGCCACGCCCAGCCCCGCAAGCATACCACATGCTATTATTATGCCATACATCGCAATACCAAAGCTTCCTATTGATATGCTCTTTATCACATGCTGCAGATATATATGAAGATGTGGGAAATTTATATTATAATCCATATTTTTCCTTTCCTGACTGTAATTGCTGTCTGTCACACCATAATATATACAGCAGCAATCACAAATTACGAAAATATATGTACCCGGAGCACCATAAACCTGATACTCCGGGCAACTGTCATTATGCGCTTCTTAGTCTACGCCTGACACTCAAAGCTTGCACACTCTGTACTGCACTTGTTTGGTGTACAGTTTTTCTTGATGCCAATCTGATTGGCCATGCAGCTATTGTGATCATTGTACTTACACTTTGCCGCATCACAGTGCACATCTGTCTCCTTGTGAATAGCTAACTCTGCAGATACCTCACAGTCACAGGCCTTGTTTGAAAAGCTGCCACACTGTGTATCGCAGGCTTTCTTTGCCTTAGTTCCTTTCACATCGATTTCTCTGAGCTTACAGCAGTTATCTGCATTATACGCACATTTTTCAACATTACAATCAAGTCTTGTCATACTTTTGCCTCCTTTGCTTATGCATAGGCTAGTATGTCCTGATTGATTTTTTTTATGCTTTTTAATTAATTATCTGTGTTTTTCCTCTTCCGGAAGCTCCACTCTGATTTCCTTTGTACGGATTTCCTTGCAAATCTGGTCGATGAAATCTGAAAGTGGCTTAACACCCTCATTTCCTTCAAAACGGCTTCTTACCGATACTGTGCCGTCTGCCTCCTCGTCAGCTCCGACAACAAGCATATATGGAAGCTTATCCATACGAGCCTCTCTGATCTTGTATCCGATCTTCTCAGCTCTGTTGTCAACTGTCACATCGACATCATTGCGCTTAAGCTCATCTGCTACCTTTTTAGCATAATCAGCATACTTCTCTGAGATAGGAAGTACTCTTACCTGCTCAGGGCAGAGCCATGTAGGGAACTTGCCTGCGTAGTGCTCGATAAGCCATGCAAGTGTACGCTCATAGCAGCCGAGTGATGTACGGTGGATGATGTATGGACGGATTTTATCGCCGTTTTGATCAATATAGTACAGATCAAAATTCTCAGCAATAGCACAGTCGAGCTGTATTGTTACCATGGTATCCTCTTTACCGTATACGTTCTTGGCCTGGATATCAATCTTTGGTCCGTAGAATGCAGCCTCGCCATCGGCCTCAACAAAAGGAACATTTTCCTCAATAAGGATGTTACGAAGAACCTCCTGTGTTGAGTTCCAGTACTCATCATCTCCTAAATACTTTTCTGTGTTCTTTGGATCCCATTTTGAAAGACGGTATGTCACATCATTCTCGAGTCCCAGCACCTTAAGGACATATCTGTTAAGATTGAAGCATGCCTTGAGCTCCTCCTCACACTGGTCAGGACGGATAACATTGTGACCCTCTGAGATAGTAAACTGTCTGACACGTGTCAGTCCGTGCATCTCTCCCGAATCCTCGTTTCTAAACAGTGTGGATGTCTCACCCATTCTGTAAGGCAGATCTCTGTATGAGTGCTGCTTTGCCTTGTATACATAATACTGGAACGGACATGTCATCGGGCGAAGTGCCATAACCTCTTCCTCGCCGTCCTTCTCAGGATCTCCGAGAACAAACATGCCGTCAAGATAATGATCCCAGTGTCCTGAAATCTTGTACAGGTCTGATTTTGCCATGAGTGGTGTCTTTGTACGCACATAGCCCCACTCCTTATCCTCGAGGTCCTCAATCCATCTCTGCAGCTTCATAATCATCTTTGTGCCCTTTGGCATCATAAGCGGGAGTCCCTGTCCGATTACATCTACTGTTGTGAAAAGCTCCATCTCACGGCCAAGCTTATTGTGATCACGCTTCTTAGCCTCCTCCATTCTCTCAAGATGTGCCTTTAAATCCTCTTTCTTATTGTAGGCTGTTCCGTAGATACGATGGAGTCTTGCCTTGTTTGAATCACCTCTCCAGTATGCCATTGATGATGCTGTGAGCTTGAAAGCCTTTACTCCCTTTGTGCTCATAAGATGTGGTCCTGCACATAAATCTACAAATCCACCCTGGTCATAGAATGAAATCTCCTCACCCTCAGGAAGCTCCTCGATAAGCTCTACCTTGTATGGCTCATCCTTTTCCTTCATGAATTTGATTGCTTCCTCTCTAGGGAGTGTAAATCTTGTTATCTCATGACCCTGTTTGATGATTTTCTTCATCTCTGCCTCAAGTGCATCGAGATCCTCTCTTGAGAATGGCTGTGAATCGAAATCATAGTAGAAACCATCGTCAATTGCCGGTCCGATTGTGATTTTTGCATCCGGGAACAGATTCTTAACTGCCTGTGCCAGCACGTGTGATGCTGTATGTCTGATAACACGAAGTCCTTCCTCATCACTTGCTGTGATTATATTGAGTGTGCAGTCCTTGTCAAGAACTGTTCTTAAGTCAACAATTTCTCCGTCAACCTCTCCTGCGCAGGCTGCTCTTGCAAGTCCCTCGCTTATATCTTTTGCGATTTCATATACGCTTTTTGCTTCGCTGTACTCTTTTGATGAGCCATCCTTCAATGTTATCTTCATGGTTATCTCTCCTTTATTTTTAATATAAAAATCCCCGACACCGCATTGCTGCGACATCGGGGACGATAAGCTTTGTTACCGTGGTTCCACCCACATTCTTTCCGCCTGAAAACATACTGCTTGTCTGTATCCGACAGAAACTCATTTGACTATAACGGTGTCACCGGGCTTTATTGGAGCCACTCCAAGCTGGTGTTCGGTATATCATCCACCGGGGAGCTTTCACCACTCTTTGGACTTTGATTCTCGTCTTTCAAGGCTTCCCTCTCTGCTGCTTTTAATATACTTACTGTGCTCTTCAACGTATTGTTATTATGCTAATGTTCCTTTCAAAAAATGATAATATACTTATTTTTCTAATCTGTAAAGTACTTTATGCATTTTTTCCGCAACATTTTTTATATTTCTTGCCCGAACCGCATGGACATGGGTCATTTCGGCCGATTTTCTTGCCTACTACCACTGTTCCTGACTTCTTCTGCTCGAGGTAAAGCGCATGCTTTGTCTCTGCGTCAAAGATTTCATCCCATGCCGGGAGATTGTAAAGCCAGTCTGCCTTTGCATCTACCATGTTCTTATAAAGCTTTTCTTTATCGAATGCAAGGCTTACCTTTGTGTCCTCATCCATCTCCTCGATTGGGTTTGGTGTGACAAGGCTGTCATTGATTCCGTCTAAGAAGCCTGTCATCTCCATGATTGATAACTCATATTTCTCAGCAAGCTCTTTGACTGTTCCCTCTACTGCCTCATCCGGATTTGCAAGGAGCTTCTCATATACACCCTTCTCCAAGAGGAAATAATGCTGCCAAAAACGCTGTAACTCTCCCTGATCTGCTTTGTCATTGTAGGCAATCTTGTGCCACTCTTCTAATAAAGCCATTTTTACTACCACCTTTATCTTTTATAAACTGATATGAGGCCAAACAGCCTCAACTTCACATATGGATGTATTATACCAAAATAACAGCTTGACGTCAATTTTGTTTTTTTATATTATAATTATTAAATAACTATTCAAAAACCACGGAGAACAATTCATGAAAAAGACAAAACGTATTCTGGCACTGATTGGCGCCATCCTTTTATTACTTTTATATGTTGTGGCATTTGTTGCCACTGTGCTCGATCACACAAGTGACATGCGCTACTGGAAGGCTGCCGTTGCCGCAACTATCATTATCCCGGTGCTTATCTGGGCATATTCATTTGTATACAGACTTTTAAAGGGTTCTGATGATAAAGAATCCGATGATGTAACCAAAAAACCATGAAACGCAAAATCACACCTGAATTATCATCTAAAGACTGGAAAGAATTCTGCAGCCGGTTTCATTTTGATAACGATAAGCTGCCGCTTATCCGGGCAATATACACCGCAATGCTTCCATTGGTGGATGCCTTCGCATACTATTCCATAAAACAGGATTTGCCCGGGGTATCACTGGCACACTATGCCTACGGTCTCGTGACACTCGGAAACGGTGCAGACGAGCTGTCAGAGCTGTATTTAAACCATGAGCAGCTTGAGGAGGCCTACATAGCAGACTGTTTAAGCCTTATGCTTTTGTCAAACGCATATGAGCAGTTTGCAAAGGCTGTCGAAGAAGAAAGCTCTCTTTATGCCATTGAGCTGTCATTTTTAGGCGATGAATATCCGCTTAAGCTGCTGCCTGAGATTTTTGAGCACGTAAGCCCTGATGGTATACATCTCACCGGTTCAAATATGCTCATGCCACTTAAGACAGCCGCCCTCATAATAAAGCTTGACTCACAAAAGCAGAAAAATATCAAAGAGCTCTGTAATACCTGCGCGAACTGTAAAAATCTGTCGTGCCCATCAAGAAAGGCCCCTGGTCCTAAGCTGCCACACACCTATGGTGCCATGCAGATTTTTAATATCAGACATTGAAGCCCTTCTTTTTCTCATATGAGCCTCTCAGTTTCTCAACCAGAAGTGTCAGATTCCTAAACAGTGACTCAGCCGCAAAGCCAAACACTATCATGAGAAGAATACATATATTTGACAAATCTGTCAGTGCAAACAGTTTCTTTAAGAAGAAACCCGAAAATACCAGACCTGCTATATTTCCGATAATAACAGCATATTTCATTCCATTTAGCGGCTCACTGATTTTAAAGAGAATCATAAAGCCCACTACTGAAAGTACAAGCGTCGCTATCGTTCCTATGCTTGCATCTGATATACAAAATACTTCTCCGCATACGACAAGCGCTCCGACAGCTATTACATCCGTAAGTCCACCCGGCAGTGCCTTTAGCATGACATTGGTGATAAAGTGTCCCTTTATCCTGTCCTTATTCTGCTCCAGTGCCAATAAGAATCCCGGTACTCCTATGGTAAACATACTGATGAGCGATACCTGTGCCGGCTCAAGCGGATACGTAACCATAAGAATAACCGAAAACAGTGAAAGTAACAGTGAGAATATATTTTTCACAAGAAACAGGCTTGCTGAGCGCTGGATATTGTTTACCACCCTGCGGCCCTCATACACCACATCCGGCATATGTGCAAAGTCAGAGTCCAAAAGGACAACCTGGGCTGCCTGGGCTGCCGCCTCACTTCCCGATGCCATAGCCACACTGCAGTCGGCATCCTTCATGGCAAGTATATCGTTGACTCCGTCTCCTGTCATCGCAACTGTATGACCTTTAGCCTGTAAAGCCTTTACAAGCTGTTTCTTCTGCTTTGGTGTCACTCGTCCGAATACAGTATATTTATTCACTGCATCGGCTATTTTATCCTCAGTATCAAGTGTTGCCGCATCAACAAAGCTTTCTGCACTTTCTATTCCTGCCTGTATGGCAATCCTTGAAACAGTACGCGGATTGTCACCTGAAATAACCTTTATCGCAACACCCTGACTCTTGAAATACTCAAAGGTCTTTACCGCATTCTCTCTGATAGGATTGGCAAGTGCCACAAATCCAAGCGGAGTAACGCTGCCATTTATGCCATTCTCCACGTTTTCCCCATCATACCTTGCAAATAAAAGTACTCTGTCGCCTTTGTCAGCGTATGGTATTATTTCTTCCTCAATGCGCGCAAAGTCTTCGTGCATGATAAACTCCGGCGCTCCGAGCAGATATGTTCCATCAGAAAAGGTAACGCTGCCATATTTGAGACTCGACGAGAATGCCTGCTGTGAAACCGCTGTACGATGCAGTGCAGATGTATTATTTGTCAAAGCATCCGCCGCATATGCTTTTAGTGCGAGCATAGTCGCATTGTTGTCAACCGAAGCATTTGCATAATCTAAAATAAGACTTTTAAGCTCATCTAATGTCAAAGCTGTCTGTGTACCATCTGCTCCACTGTTTTTACAGAGAAAAATTTCCTTAAGCTTCATATCAGGCTCAGTAATTGTGCCCGTTTTATCCACACAAAGCACATCCACACGCGCAAGCGTCTCAATACTTTTCATATCATGAAGCAAAACCTTTTTTCTTGCAAGCTTCATAGTGCTTAAGGCAAGCGCCACTGTGGTCAGCAGATATAAGCCTTCCGGTATCATTCCTATAATCGCTGCAACTGTCGATGTAACGCTCTTTGTGATAGACTCGCCATTCACAAAATGACTCTGCCAGAATAATATAAGCCCAATCGGAATAATAACTATGCCAACCCATTTGACGATCAAATTGATGGAGCGTATCATCTCTGACTGCTCCTTGCCGCCCATTGATTTTGCCTCAAGGCTCAGCTTTGAGATATATGATTCATTACCGACCTTTTCAAGCCGTGCATAGCACTCTCCCGATACAACAAAGCTTCCCGACATGAGAGTGCTGCCCTCTGTCTTTTCTACCTCATCGGCTTCACCTGTGAGCAGTGATTCATTTACCTGTATATTTCCGGATATCACAACCGCATCCGCACAAATCTGCTTTCCTGCGGTAAGTAAAATCACATCGTCCTTTACAAGTTCCTCCGTACTAATCTGCTTTACGCTGCCGTTTCGGATGACATCCGCATGCAAAGCATTCAGTAAACTCATTTTTTCAAGAGTCTTCTTTGCGCGGATTTCCTGAACGATTCCGATTACCGTATTTCCAATAATTATAGGCAGAAATGTCAGATTTCTGAAAGAACCTACCATTATGAGAAGTATCGTTATGACAAGAAATATAAGGTTAAAATATGTGAAAACATTTGAAATCACAATTTCCTTTGTCGTCTTGTCCGTAGATATATCAGCCTTGTTGGTAAGTCCTTCCTCTACTCTCTGCCTTACCTCTTCATCGGTAAGTCCCGTGATATTTATGCTGTCGCTGTCTTTTTTCATCTGATTCATGCTATTCACCGTTTCCCTCATTTATGATTAATCAGATTACTACATGCTATGCATTACCGTAATCTGACTCCACCTCGAAATCCACTAAAGCAGCTGTTTGCATATGCGAACTGCTGCTTTCTCGGTGTAGTGCGGACCACTAAGGTATACATCGAATTGCATGCAGGCATGCATCAATGATAGCTTTTGACCCTTTAATCATATAATAATAATGGTACAACATCAGCATGATTTCAATACATATTTCATTAAAAAAAGATGAACTATTTATTAATCCGTTGCTACTCACTTTCAGTCTCAGTACTCTCACTGTCTTCTGTTTCTACCATATCATCATTTCTTATACGCGTTTACCTGTAATCTACTTCTTTCTCCTCATTACCCATACAACGATTCCTATGATTATAAGCAGTATCGGTACAGCAATCATTATGATAAGTCCCGTAACAACCGCCTGCAGCGTATTTATAGTGATATTGCTTAAGGTGTAATCCTTCACCGGTATCACACTTGATGCAAGCTCAACATTTCCGGTCATTGATGTGATAACATCCTTGAACATGTCTGCATTGTTGCCGGAAACGGCATTGTCATATGAATCATCAACCACATAAGGCGTACCAAACACAACAATCGATGCGCCGGTGCTTGAATCATTTACAGCAAGACCTGTAGTAAACGGTCCGTTCTCATCTGCGTCCTCTGCCTTCGATGTGGTGATATTCTTCCAGTCCTTCTTTAAAACTGCGCTGTCTGATGTAGAAAGCAGCTTTGTATATGTCACATCATCTGTATCCTCAGGATAATTGATTGCACAGCTTCCTGCCAGGAATACATATCCGTCTGTGGCATCTGAGGTGTAATCTGTCGTCTCAACTGTTGGAAGCAGGTAGAGAGGATTCTGATAATATTTTGAGCTGTCATTTTCAGCTACCACACCGGTCTTGAAGCTGACATTGTAAGCCGCAAGTATCTTGTTAAAGTTTGTAAGCTCGTCATTATATGCGTAGCAGCCGATAATCATTGCCTTTCCACCGCCATTTAAATAATCAATCACCTTCTGTGCATCTTCCTCGTTGAAATCAACAGTCGGAGAATTAATAATAATGGCTGTTGCATCCTCCGGCACCTTTTCCTCGTTAAAGAGCTCTAAGCTCTTAAGATTTGCATTTGCCTTGCTTACAACACTCTGGAAATTGCTTCCTATTTCCGTTTCATTGTGTCCTGTTATCTGATAAATTACCGGGAGCTCATCTGCATCCATTGTGACATACTCTATAGCACTTGTAATCTGTCCCTCGGCATCATAGCCTGTGATGCTAGACTGCGACTGGTATCCGTAATAATATGATGAGCTGTCATATTCATATATATCATTGTAATCAATCACCTTTGAACGGTTTTTGCTCTCGATGATAAGGCTGTTTGTGGTAGGTGTCGTGTCTGTGTAATCCTGATAAAACTTCGGGCTTGTCGCCGGGTCTACATATTTTACCTTTATATGACTCGAAAGATCCTTGTATCTGTTGATTGTCTCATCTATCTTTGCATCCTTTGATTTCTTGGAATTCAAAACATAGATTGTGATATCCTCATCGAGCTTACTTACCCTGTCCTTTGTATCGCCTGTGAGCGAGTACAGCTTTGTAGCCGAACAGTCAATTGATGTGTACTTAGCAGGAAGCGCTGTCAGTACAAGATTTACAACCACACAGATTGCACACATTACGACAATCATTCCTGCTGAAAACGCCCCTGTGCCTATCATCTTCTTTGAAAATGCCCATCTTCTCTTCTGGATAGACTGCGTCGTCAAGAAGCATAAAAGCAAAGTAACCGTCACATAATAAGCTGCCGATGTGACACTAAAGCAGCCACTCACAAAATTCTCAAATGGTGTGTACAAATCAAAGCAATTAAGCACCTTTGTGAGCAGATTCCCACTTGACGAGATGAGCCCTGTGATGGACTGCATCATGTATGAGAGGAATAATGCCGCAAATGTAAGTATTGCAGATATTATCACACTCTCAGATATGGACGATATAAAAAGTCCCACAGCGATGCATGATAAACCGTAAAGCCAGTAGCCAAACAAAGCCACATACGCTTCACTGAGCGCCACCTTACCGTAAATTGACAGCACGAGCGGTGAAAGTGCAAAAAGCGCTATGTCTATGGTGTATACTGCTGCCATCGCAAAATATTTTCCTGCGACAATCCTTCCGACAGATACAGGCGATGTCAGCATGAGCTGATCTGTCTTTGTCTTTTTCTCATCAGAAAGTGATCTCATCGTGAGGATTGGCACTGCAATCATCATAATAAAACCGATTCCCTTTAAATTATATGAGATATACGGATAACCGTTTTTCAGATTGTATACATAAAAATACAGGCCATACACTGCAAGAAGTGCTGCAACAAACAGCCATCCTATAACGTTTTGGAAATATGATTTGAATTCTCTTTTAAATATTGCAAGCATTATTTCTCATCTCCTTCCCCTGTAAGCTCAAGGAATACATCCTCGAGTGACTTCACAGCAGTATGCATCTCAAGGATTGGCATATGCATTGCACTTGCAAGCTCAAATATTTCCTCACGTATATCGCAGTTTGCCTTTGCTATAACCATAGCCTTCACAGTTTTCTCTTCCTCAGACTTTTCAAATGTGACCTTATCAACATTTACTATCTTCTCAAGCATTTCTCTTGCACCAATCTCGTCTGATTTGAGAACAAGGTTAATTTCCTGGTTCTTTGACATGAGATTAATCAGGTTCTCTGTGGCATCACTTGCTACAAGCTTACCCTTTGATATGATAAACACATGATCACACACTGCACTTATCTCGCTTAAAATATGCGAGCTAAGTATCACCGTATGCTTTTCTCCAAGCTTTTTAATAAGCTCACGAATCTCTATTATCTGCTTTGGATCAAGTCCAACTGTAGGCTCATCCAGTATAATGATTTCCGGGTAGCCAAGAAGTGCCTGGGCGAAGCCCACTCTTTGTCTGTAGCCCTTGGAAAGGTTCTTTATGAGACGGTTTTTCACCTCCGTGATGCCGGTCATGTCCATGGCATCTGCTATCATTTCTTTTCTCTTTTTCCTGTCGAGCTTTTTGAGCTCTGCCACAAATTTGAGATACTCATATACAGTCATATCCACATAAAGCGGTGGTATCTCCGGCAGGTATCCGATACATTTTTTTGCTTCCTCAGGCTGTGCAAATATATCATAGCCGTTTATCTTTACTGTTCCACCATCAGCACCGATATATCCGGTAACAATATTCATGGTGGTTGACTTTCCGGCGCCGTTTGGTCCCAGAAGTCCGTATATCTTTCCCGGCTCAACAGTCAGCGAAAGATGATCTACGGCCATATGGTCGCCATATTTCTTTACGAGGTTACTAATTTCTATCACAGTAATACTCCTCCTGCTAAATTGTTATGATATTAGAGTATAAAAAAAGAGTGTTCAATCTGTGAATTCTGAACACTCTTTTGTACATTATTTAAAACTTTAATACTATAGTATTTTAGCTGTACTAATTGTCTGCGCGCACAATCATAGCTTCTCTGTCAGCACCTGTTCCGATGAACTTAACAGGTACTCCAATGTATTTCTCTATGAAACTGATGTATTTCTGTGCATTCTCAGGAAGCTCCTCGAAAGTCTTACAGCTTGCAATTTCATCTCCCCAGCCGCCTTTTAGCTCCTCATATACAGGCTTTGCGTTGTTTAAAACCTTGAGATTTGTGGTAAAGTCTTCTGTTACCTCACCGTTTACATCGTAGCCGGTGCAGACTTTTATTGTATCAAACTTGCCGATTGTATCGAGATGGTTTACAGAAAGTGCTGTAAGTCCGTTAAGACGCTTGGCATATTTTAAGGTGACAAGGTCTAACCATCCGCATCTTCTCGGGCGGCCTGTTGTGGTGCCGTACTCATGTCCGAGCTCACGGATTTTGTCTCCGGTTGCGTCAAGAAGCTCTGTCACATATGGTCCCTCACCTACACGGCTTGAGTATGCCTTGATGACACCGTATACATTTCCGATATCTGAAGCAGAAAGACCTGTTCCTGTAAGGATGCCACCGATTGTAGGATTTGATGATGTAACATATGGATATGAACCAAAGTCGATGTCAAGGAGTGTAGCCTGGGCTCCCTCAACAACCACCTTTTTGTCATCCTCAAGTGCCTTGTGTAAGAGGGTGATTGTATCACATACATATGGCTCAAGCTGTGCTGCATAGTCACTGTACTCTGCAAACATCTTGTCGAAATCAAGCTCCTTTGTATAATCAGTCTCAGGATCATATACCTTAAGAAGTGCAAGCTTGAGCTCTGTCTGCTCCTTAAGGCGCTCCTTGAAATCAGGTGCGTATAAATCCTCCATTCTGATTCCGCTTCTCTCATACTTATCGCAGTATGAAGGTCCGATACCCTTTCCTGTAGTACCGATTTTCTTTGCCTGTCTCACCTTCTCAAGCGCCAAATCAAGCTTGCTGTGATATGGGAAAATGACATGTGTTTTGTCACTGATTTTTAAGTATTTATCTACATCATATCCGTGCTCCTTCAGGTTGTTGATTTCCTCTAAAAGAACCTGCGGATTTAAAACTACTCCGTTTCCGATCACTCCGATTGTATGTCCTGATAAGAGTCCTGACGGAATAAGGTGCATTGCATATTTAACACCGTTTGCTTTGATTGTGTGACCGGCATTGTCTCCGCCTGTGCATCTTACTGCTACATCAGCGTCTGCTGCAAGGTAATCAATTACCTTACCTTTTCCTTCATCACCATAGAAACATCCTATTACTACATCTACCTTTGACATTTTACATGCCTCCCTTGTATTTTCTGACACGACACATTGTGCCATGTTACTGCTTGATTTTAGTGGTATATTTATTATGCTTTGTAACTATTAATAATTATTTATTACAATACTCTATCTTCTTAGAGCAGGCTATTGCAAGCGCTCCGGGTCCTATATGGCATGAGACCGAAAGTGAAAGCGGATTCATGACTATCTCGTTATTTGGAAATGCTGCCTGAACCTCTTCCTTAAATGCCTCAGCTGCTGCAATATCATGCGTGTATGCCATTTCAAGATTTATCTGGCTGCCATCCGGATTATTGAAGCGCTTCTCAAAATCCGACTTCATGGCATCTATCATGATGCTCTTTGCCTGCTTTACGGTACGTGCCTTTGCAAATGCATCAAGCTTCTCACCCTGAATCTGAAGCACCGGTTTAAGCTTTAAAAGTGTACCAAGAGCTGCCGCTGCAGGCGTGATTCTACCACCCTTTTTGAGGTAGTTAAGAGTATCTACCATGATATATATGGAAGACTCAAACTTTGCATCCTCTAATATCTGCTTTATCTCAGCTGCATTTTTTCCTGCTTCTGCCAGGTTCTTCGCATCTATAACCGACTGGCGCATTGTAACTGATATTCTCTGATTATTGACTACCTGCACTTTGCCGTCATAATCCTGCGAGAGCATATATGCTGTCTCACATGAGCTTGAAAGACCTGATGACATTGGAATGTATACAATCTCATCATTTTCCTTTAAAAACTCATCCCATTTATCTGTTACATCACCAACCAAAGGCATAGATGTCTTGATATCGCCGCCTGCCGTAAGCTTCTCATAGAACTGCTCCTGCGTCAGATCGATATTCTCATAATACATCTGCTCATCGATGTAAAAAGGCATTGGAATTACCTCAACTCCAAGCTTCTTTGCCTCGTCAGGTGTGATACCGCTGTTTGAATCGGTAACTACTATAACCTTACTCATTAATTCTCACTCCGATATAAATATTCGTTGTCGTATTTTTTCCAACACCGCTCATTATACCATAGGTGTAATTGTTTGAAAAGAAGTTTTTGATGGACAGTGGCGTTATTTTACTTACATCGTAGACACGGCTGGATTCTCCAGCCTCCGTATATTCGCAATCCGCACTTGCGTGCTACTTGCTCATATCCGGACATTCGTCAAATAAAAAATCAGAGGCAAGCGAGCTTATGGTGTTTTTCTACCTACATCGTAGACACGGCTGGCTTACACCAGCCTCCGTATATTCGCAATCCGCACTCGCGTGCTACTTGCTCATATCCGGACATTCGTCAAATAAAAAATCAGAGGCAAGCGAGCTTGCCTCTGATTTTTTATTTTCCTCATTGTCTACGATTACATCATGCCCATTCCGGCGCCGGCTCCGGCTGGCATTGCTGGAGTGTCCTCTTTGATTGTAGCTACTGCTGACTCTGTTGTAAGGAGTGTTGAAGCTACTGATGTAGCGTTCTGTAATGCACTTCTTGTAACCTTTACAGGATCAAGGATTCCGCTATCAACCATATCTACATACTCTTCTGTAGCTGCGTTGAAGCCTGTTCCAGGAGCTGACTCCTTTACCTTGTTGATGATTACTGCACCTTCAAGTCCTGCGTTTGCAGCGATATAGTAAAGTGGAGCCTCGAGTGCTTTAAGGATAACCTTTGCACCAGTCTTCTCATCTCCCTCAAGTGTATCAACGAGCTCTGCAACCTTCTTTGATGCATGGATATATGCTGATCCACCACCTGCGATAATACCCTCTTCAACTGCTGCTCTTGTAGCGTTAAGGGCATCCTCCATACGAAGCTTAGCCTCTTTCATCTCTGTCTCTGTTGCAGCACCTACACGGATAACTGCTACACCGCCTGCCATCTTGGCAAGACGCTCCTGTAATTTTTCTTTATCAAACTCAGATGTTGTCTCATCAATCTGACCACGGATCTGGCTTACTCTGCCTGCGATAGCATCCTTGTCTCCGGCACCGTCAACGATGACTGTGTTCTCCTTCTGAACCTTAACTGACTTAGCACGACCAAGCATATCGATTGTTGTATCCTTGAGCTCAAGTCCAAGATCTGAGCTGATTACCTGACCACCTGTAAGGATTGCGATATCTTCAAGCATTGCTTTTCTTCTGTCACCATATCCAGGAGCCTTTACAGCTACTACATTGAATGTACCACGAAGCTTATTAACGATAAGTGTTGTAAGAGCCTCGCCCTCAACATCCTCAGCGATGATAAGAAGTCTTGCACCGGCCTGAACAATCTTCTCAAGTAATGGAAGAATATCCTGGATGTTGGAAATCTTCTTGTCAGTAATAAGGATATACGGATCATCAAGTACTGCTTCCATCTTATCCATATCTGTGCACATATATGCTGAGAGATATCCTCTGTCGAACTGCATACCTTCTACAAGGTCAAGCTCTGTCTGCATTGTCTTTGACTCTTCAATTGTGATAACACCATCGTTTGTAACCTTTTCCATAGCGTCTGCTACGAGATTACCAACTTCCTCATCTCCTGCTGAGATAGCTGCAACCTTAGCTATCTGCTCTTTGCCCTTAACCTTCTGGCTCATATCCTTAAGTGCCTCAACAGCCTTGTCTGTAGCCCTCTTCATACCACGACGAAGCACGATTGGGTTTGCTCCTGCCTCAAGGTTCTTCATTCCTTCCTGAACCATTGCCTGTGTAAGAACTGTAGCTGTTGTTGTTCCGTCTCCTGCTACATCATTTGTCTTTGTGGCAACTTCCTTGACAAGCTGTGCTCCCATGTTCTCGAAAGCATCCTCAAGCTCAACCTCTTTTGCGATTGTAACACCATCGTTTGTGATGAGTGGTGCACCGTATGATTTGTCAAGTACTACGTTTCTTCCTTTTGGTCCAAGTGTTACTCTGACTGTATTTGCTAATTTATCTACTCCAGCTCCAAGTGCAGCTCTGGCTTCTGAGCCATATTTAATTTCCTTTGCCATGATTTATACGACCTTTCTATTTATTTATATATTTGATATTTAATTCCAAAATGTAAGCAGCTATGACCGGATATGTAAAACGTACCGGATCTTTAGCTTCTATCCGTAAATTAATCTTACTCTACTACTGCAAGAATATCGTTCTGTCTTACGATGATGTACTCTTCTCCGTCGAGCTTAACCTCTGTGCCTGCGTATTTAGAATAAATAACCTTCTGTCCGACTGTTACCTGCATCTTAACTTCCTTGCCGTCAACCATTCCGCCAGGTCCTACTGCGATAACCTCAGCCTCCTGTGGCTTCTCCTGTGCTGAACTTGTAAGGATGATTCCCGATTTTGTTGTTTCCTCTGCTTCTAACTGCTTTAATACTACTCTGTCTGATAATGGAACTAATTTCATTGTATTGCCTCCTTTTATCTCTGTTAGCACTCATTTCTTTCGAGTGCTAATTTCTTTCTGTAAATAAAATATCACTATTGCATTTCAATGTCAACAGTGATATTTTATTTTAATATTTATTTTACATTTTTTATATCAATCCATAATGCTTTAACGCATTTTTCACTCCATCATCTGAAATATCCGATGTGACATATTCCGCAATTTCTTTAACCGGTGGCATTGAGTTTCCCATCGCGATTCCATGTCCTACACTCTCAAGCATTTCAAGGTCATTTACACTATCGCCTATCGCATAGGTTTCATCAAGCGGGATATCCAGATGATTGCACAGCCATTTGATGCCGGTTGCCTTTGAGGTTCCCTTCGGCACGAACTCCACTACATTTTCCACATGCTCGAGTATCAGAAAATCATCGGCAAACTCTGCCTTCACATGTTCATAATCAGTACCATCTATCACGTCAGCGGAGAATTTATTAATTCTTATCTCGCCGTCATATCCTCTTATTATATGTGCATGCTCACCAAGTGACTCAAAAAGGTAATCCACATACGGATCATTCTCAAAGCCCTCGTCATCTATCCAGTAGTCCGTGGAGCCCTCAAGCACTACAGGCATTTTACACTCAGAAAGAACCCTTATGACCTTTTGTACCATATCTGCGCTCAGGTCATTTTCGTATATTACTTTGCCATCCATTTCAATATAGTTGCCACATGCCGCAATTATTCCATCAAAACCCATATTTAAAAGTTTCTCTGACCTCACACTGGCTCTGGCACGTCCTGTACATATAAATGCACGATGTCCGTTTGCCTTAAGGGCGGCCACAGCCTCCATGGTGCTTTCAGGAATCACCATGTCATCGTCCCATATTGTTCCGTCTATGTCAAAAAATACTGTTTTGCTCATTTGCCGCTCCTAATCTCTTCATTATCATGTTAAACACTGCTATCTTAACATCTTATAAGTCAAATTTCAATTAGTTTATCTGTAGTAACCGCTCCGTTAGAAAACAGTAATTTTTGTTTATACTCATCTTGAATATTTCATCAGCATAAGTTATACTATCCTTATCTTTTTAAATATTTGTGTCTTTTGTGTTCTATAATGTATTTTATTTACCCCAATTTATATGCTTAATTACAGTTTAACACTACTTTAAAAAACTATAATATGGGAAGCATCAGGAGGACATATATGACTCAAAATAACTTTAACAACTCAATGGAAACAGGTATTATAAAAAAATATGAGGATCTTACCATCAGCGATGATTTCATGTTTGGTATTATCATGCGTCAGGCTAAATACTGCAAGCCATTTTTGGAGACCGTGCTTGACATAAAAATCAAGCATATAGAGTATCCAAAAGTTCAGGAAGTTATCAATCTTGATGTAAAAGCCAAGAGCATACGGCTTGACGTATATGTTGACGATGGAGAAAACACTGTCTATAATATTGAAATGCAAAATATCTCTAAACCGGATCAGCCGAAACGCATGCGATATTATCAGGATTTAATCGACCTTGATCTGATTGATAAAGGGCAAAGCTACAAAGAGCTCAAAAATAATATAATTATCTTTGTATGTACTTTTGATCCTTTCAAACTAGGCAGGCATTATTATTCCTTCGAAAACATATGCGTTGAAGATCATGGACTCAGACTAAATGATGGAACCAAAAAGATTATCCTAAACACCAAAGGCATCATTGACGATATCACTATTAATCTCAAGACACTTTTAGATTTCATTGACGGCAGTGCCCCATTAGATTCATTTACCAGGGAGCTTTCTGACGCTGTTGAGGATGCCCGTCACAGTAAGAAATGGAGGGTACAGTATATGAACTTACAATTAGCTTATCTAGATAAACTCGATGAAGGAAAAGAAATTGGTGAAAAAATTGGTAAGGAAATTGGTGAAAAAATTGGTAAGGAAATTGGTGAAAAAATTGGCAGGGAAAATACCCAGAAGGAAAATGCGAAGCGTATGATTGCCGCCAAAAAAATCCCATTGGAGGACATCTCTTTCTATACAGGACTCTCTCTTACGGAAGTCGAAACGCTTAAAAAAGAATTATCTGCTCAATAATCATATTTCGCAATTATGCAGAGCTTTAAATCAAAATCCCGGTGCATTGCACCGGGATTTTTGATATAAAATGTATGAAATAAAATTTATTAAGAAGAATTGCTACTGTACTGAGAGATATGAATATCCCATGAGACTCTCATCAACCTCTCTTGCAGCCTCACGTCCCTCTCTGATAGCCCATACTACAAGGGACTGTCCACGGTGGTTATCACCTGCCACGTATACGTTTTTTACGTTTGTAGCGTAATGTCCCTCCTGTGTACTTACGTTTGTTCTGGCATTGAGCTCTACACCAAATGCCTTTGCCACATAGCTTTCTGTTCCAAGGAAGCCTGCTGCTATAAGCACAAGCTCTGCCGGAAGCTTTTTCTCTGATCCCTCTACCGGAACCATCATGAATCTGCCTGTCTTCTCGTCCTTTTTACTCTCAAGACTTACAATTGTAAGCTCCTTTAAGTTGCCGTTTTTGTCCTTGTGGAACTCTTTTACGGTTGTCTTGTAGATACGTGGATCATGTCCGAATACTGCAATGGCTTCCTCCTGGCCGTAATCTGTCTTTAAGACCTTCGGCCACTGTGGCCACGGATTGTTTGCGGCACGCTCTGTAGGCGGACAAGGCATCATCTCAAGCTGTGTGACTGATTTGGCGCCCTGACGGATTGCAGTTCCGACACAGTCGTTTCCTGTGTCACCGCCACCGATAATGACTACATTTTTGCCCTTTGCAGATACAAACTTGCCATCTGTCAGGTTTGAATTTAAAAGGCTCTTTGTATTCTGGGTAAGGTAATCAACAGCAAAGTAAATACCCTTTGCATCTCTTCCGTCTGCCTTTATGTCTCTTGGATTTTTGGCACCACAGCAAAGAATTACCCTGTCATACTTCTTGTAAAGCTCTGCCGGCTTTATATCCTTTCCGACATCACAGCCTGTGACAAAATGAATGCCCTCTTCTTTCATTATATTAACTTTTCTGTCAATAATGCTCTTATCAAGCTTCATATTTGGAATACCATACATGAGCAGGCCACCGACGCGGTCCTCTCTCTCATATACTGTAACCTCATGGCCTCTCTGGTTAAGCTGGTCTGCTGCCGCAAGTCCTGAAGGACCCGATCCAATGATTGCCACCTTCTTGCCGGTTCTGACCTTTGGTGGCTTTGGAGCTGCATATCCGTTTGCATATGCAGTCTCTATTACACCATGCTCATTGTCCCTGACTGACACCGGGCTGCCCCAGTGTCCGCATGTACATGCCTTCTCGCACAGTGCCGGGCAGACTCTTGATGTAAACTCAGGGAAATTATTGGTCTTGTGCAAACGATTATATGCCTGCTCCCAGTTGCCGGTATATACAAGGTCGTTCCACTCCGGAACCAGGTTGTGCAGAGGACAGCCTGATGTCATGCCTGCTATTGTCATTCCCGACTGGCAGAAAGGAACTCCGCAGTCCATACAACGGGCAGCCTGTTTCTGTTGATTTTCTTTTGAAAGGAACACATGGAACTCGTTAAAGTTCTTAATACGCTCCTTTGGCTCTACAGACGCTGCTTCGCATCTGTCATATTCCATAAATCCTGTTGGTTTTCCCATTATCTGCGTCCTCCTTAGCCTCTTGTGCTGGCATAAAATGCCTCAATCTGTGCCTGCTCTGCGTTAAGACCCTTTTCTTCCATCTGTACAATAGCCATCTGCATACGGTTGTAATCGTAAGGAATAACCTTCTTGAACTTAGGAAGATACTCACTGAAATGCTCAAGGATTTCCTTACCCTTTTCTGAGTTTGTAAGTGTTACATGCTCTTTTATCATTTCCTTAAGCTCTAATACATCATACTTGTTTGAGACCTCCTCAGTAAATACCATCTGTTTGTTGGTTCTCATGTAAAGGTCATTGTCCTCATCAAGCACATATGCTATTCCACCGCTCATACCTGCTGCAAAGTTTTTTCCGGTCTTTCCAAGGATAACTACGCGGCCACCTGTCATGTACTCACAGCCATGATCACCGACACCCTCAACTACTGCTGTTGCACCGGAATTTCTTACGCAGAAACGCTCACCGGCAACACCGTTTATGAAGGCTTTACCGCTGGTAGCTCCGTAAAGTGCCACGTTTCCGATGATGATATTATCATCCTTCTCAAACTTGACTCCTGCAGGTGGATATACGATGAGCTTTCCACCTGAAAGACCCTTTCCGAAGTAATCATTTGAATCTCCGACAAGCTCAAGTGTAAGTCCCTTAGGGATAAATGCTCCAAAGCTCTGTCCGCCTGCACCGTTACACTTGATAACAAATGTGTCTTCATCCAGCGTATCGTCATATTTCTTTGTAATCTCAGAACCAAATATTGTTCCGAGAGATCTGTTTGTATTTGTTACCTCAATCTCAATCGCGCGCTTTTGTCCGCTCTCAAGTGCACTCTTAAGCTGTGTCATGATCTCGGTCATATCCTTTGTCTTTGAAAGCTCAAAGTCATATACCTGCTTAGGATCAAATATAACCTTCTGCTTTTTGCCGTCAAACGGATTATTAAGTATACAGTCAAGGTCAATCTTTGACTGTCTCTCGCTTAGGTTATCACGCTTCTTTAAGAGATCTCCACGTCCAACGAGCTCATCCACTGTCTTTACGCCAAGCTTTGCCATATACTCACGAAGCTCTTCAGCGATGAAACGCATGAAGTTCTCAACGTACTCCGGCTTTCCTGCAAAGCGCTTACGAAGCTCAGGGTTTTGTGTAGCAATTCCTGCCGGACATGTATCTAAGTTACATACCCTCATCATTACGCAGCCCATTGTTACAAGCGGAGCTGTCGCAAAGCCGAATTCCTCTGCTCCAAGACACGCTGCTATTGCTACATCACGGCCACTCATGAGCTTACCGTCTGTCTCAATTCTTACTTTATTTCTAAGACCATTCATAAGAAGAGTCTGGTGTGTCTCTGCAAGTCCAAGTTCCCATGGAAGACCCGCATTGTGGATTGAGCTGCTAGGTGCGGCTCCTGTTCCTCCGTCGTAGCCTGAGATAAGCACTACCTGTGCTCCGGCCTTTGCAACGCCTGCCGCAACAGTTCCTACACCGGCCTCAGAAACGAGCTTGACTGAGATTCTTGCATCTCTGTTTGCATTCTTTAAGTCGAATATAAGCTGCTCCAAATCCTCGATAGAATAAATATCGTGGTGTGGTGGTGGAGAGATGAGTGCAACACCCGGTGTTGAAAGTCTTGTCTTTGCAATCCAAGGATAAACCTTCTTTCCAGGTAGGTGTCCGCCCTCACCCGGCTTAGCACCCTGTGCCATCTTAATCTGAATCTCCTGTGCGCTTGTTAGGTATCTGCTTGTGACACCAAAACGTCCTGAAGCAACCTGCTTGATTGCTGAACAGCGGTTCTTTCCGTCTTTTCCGATTGTGAGACGATCCTTGTCCTCTCCACCCTCACCGGTATTTGATTTTCCGTGCAGATGGTTCATGGCAATTGCAAGTGTCTCATGTGCTTCCTTGGAAATAGATCCGTATGACATAGCACCTGTCTTGAAACGTGTCACAATTGAGTCAACGCTCTCAACCTCCTCGAGCTTGACACCCTTCTTAGGATAGTTGAAATCCATAAGTCCACGGATATTTGTATTTTTCTCTTCCTCGTCCACAAGTGCTGTGTACTGCTTGAACAGATTGTAGTCACCGCGCTGTGTCGACTGCTGGAGAAGATGGATTGTAGCCGGATTGTACAGATGGTCATCAGCTCCGCTTCTCATCTTGTGTCTGCCCTTGCTGTCAAGTGTAACATCTGTCTCAAGTCCGAGCGGATCGTAGGCCGCAGAGTGAAGCTCATTCACATCGTTCTCGATATCCTGTAATGTAATTCCACCGATACGGCTTACTGTATTTGTGAAATACTTATCAATAACACTCTTGTCAATACCGATTGCCTCAAAAATCTTTGAGCCCTGATATGACTGGATGGTTGAAATACCCATCTTTGCTGCAATTTTTACGATACCTGTGATGATTGCATGGTTGTAATCATCGATTGCTGCATAATAATCCTTGTCAAGCATATGCTCGTCAACAAGCTGCTTAACTGTATCCTGTGCCAGATAAGGGTTGATTGCACTTGCACCAAAGCCAAGCAGTGTAGCAAAATGATGAACCTCTCTCGGCTCTCCTGACTCAAGAATGAGCGAAAGCGATGTTCTCTTTTTTGTCTTTACAAGATACTGCTGCAATGCAGCAACTGCAAGCAGTGAAGGAATTGCAACGTGGTTCTCATCAACACCCCTGTCTGAGAGGATAATAATGTTGGCTCCGTCCCTGTATGCACGGTCAGCCTCTATATAAAGTCTGTCTACTGCTTTCTCAAGACTTGTGTTCTTGTAATATATAATAGGTAAAACCTCTACCTTAAAGCCATCGGCCTTTAAATTCTTAATCTTCATAAGGTCGGTGTTTGTAAGGATTGGGTTGTTAATCTTAAGTACACGGCAGTTTTCCGGCTTCTCCTCAAGCACGTTTCCGGCCTCACCGATATAGAGTGTGGTTGATGTAACTACCTCCTCACGGATTGAATCGATAGGCGGGTTTGTTACCTGTGCGAAGCGCTGCTTAAAGTAGTTGAATAACGGCTCCCTGTTACCTGATAAAGCTGCAAGCGGTGTATCAGTACCCATTGCAGCTGTGCCCTCAACACCATTTTTAGCCATCGGAAGGATTGAATCCTTGAGTGACTCATATGTGTAACCGAAGGCTCTCTGCATTCTCTGGCGCTCTTCCTTTGTATACTCAGGTACTCTCTGGTTAGGAATCTTTAAATCCTTAAGATTTACCATGTATCTGTCAATCCACTCACCATAAGGCTGCTTGTCTGCATATCTCTCCTTGAGCTCATCATCATCTATGATTTTTCCTGCGACAGTATCCACAAGGAGCATCTTTCCCGGACGGAGACGATCCTTTTTCACAATCTTTGTAGGGTCAATCTCAAGTACTCCGACCTCAGATGAAAGAATAAGATAATCATCATCTGTCACATAGTAACGTGATGGACGAAGTCCGTTTCTGTCAAGCACTGCTCCCACCAGATCACCATCTGAGAATACGATTGAAGCCGGACCATCCCATGGCTCCATCATTGTAGCGTAATACTGGTAGAAATCCTTCTTCTTCTGGGTCATGATTGAATTGTTTGCCCATGGCTCAGGAATCATTATCATAACGGCAAGTGGAAGCTCCATACCACTCATTACCAGGAATTCAAGCGCATTATCAAGCATTGCTGAATCAGATCCTGCCGCATTGATAACCGGCAGAACCTTCTGGAACTCTTTTTTAAGCTTAGGAGACTCCATGTTCTCCTCACGTGCTGACATCTTGTCAGAGTTTCCAAGAATAGTATTAATCTCACCATTGTGTACGATAAATCTGTTTGGATGAGATCTCTCCCAGCTTGGGTTTGTATTTGTAGAGAATCTTGAATGTACTGTGGCGATTGCTGACTCATAATCAGGATCCTGTAAATCCATGAAGAACTGTCTGAGCTGCTCTACAAGGAACATTCCCTTATATACGATTGTTCTGCTTGAGAAGGAAACCACATAGGTATTGTCGTTTGACTGCTCGAAAACACGTCTTGCAACATACAGCTTTCTGTCAAACTCAAGTCCTCTCTCAACATCCTCAGGTCTTTTTACAAAGCACTGCATGATGCATGGCATACAATCTCTGGCTTTTTTAGAAAGCTTATCAGGCTCTGTAGGCACTTCTCTCCATCCGAGAAATTCAAGGCCTTCCTTCTCCACGATAACCTCAAGCATCTTCTTTGCCTGAATAGTCTTGAACTCATCATTAGGGAAGAAAAACATTCCCACACCGTAATCTCTCTCGTCTCCAAGATCTATTCCAAGTGGCTTTGTAACCTTCTTAAAAAACTTATGAGAAATCTGAAGCAGGATGCCGACACCGTCTCCGGTCTTACCGTCAGCGTCTTTTCCGGCTCTGTGCTTTAAGTTCTCAACAATCTTTAAAGCATTCTCGACTGTCTCATGTGTTTTGATACCTTTGATATTTACTACTGCACCAATTCCACAGTTATCATGTTCGTAGCGAGGCTCATATAATCCCTTAGCTGTGGCTGTGCTTTCATTCCATTGTTTACTCATAGGTTCTTCCTTTCCTAGTGTAAATTTGTTAACGGATAACTTATTAAGAAGTGAATCATTTCCTGTTTATGATTTTACAACGATGAAAGCTCAATGTAAATAGTTTTTTTCTCGCTATTATCTGATTATTTGATAACTTAATATTGTAAAGTTATTTTTCTGACTATAATTGTATTTTTATCTTATTTATAAGGTTATACGCACAATTTGCTTTATATAATTCCAAAACTTTTTTCAATAAAGTAAGGCATAAAACACTGTTTCAGCAAATTGTGTCTGAATTGTGTATGCGTTACAGTAGTTTTTCATGTCTTATATTATAAAAAAATCAGCTATACTTTTATTGTATAGCTGATTTTTATAAACATCTGGTAACTATCCTAAATCGCATTGCTCATATTCGTAAAACTGCACGATACTCGTATTTTGTCTACACTCCGTTTCGGTCCATGCTAAACAGTTCCTTCTGTGTGCTTCGCATAATAATAAAATATCACAGCACCAATACCAAGGCACATGACAGATACCACCCATGCCATTACACTACCATCAACAGTCCATTTCAAAATACCGGTCTCTGTCCTTATAACAGCAAACGCATTTGCGGTAATATGACCAATCATAGCTGCATACACATGCCCTGACTTATACATAAAAGCTGCAAGCACAAGGCCAAGTAAAAAAGCATAAACAAACTGCACTATATTAAAATGAATGAGCCCAAACAAAAGCGCCGACAAAAATACAGCCTGTGGCACATTCATTATTTTGCGCATATTTCCAAATACAATGCCTCTGAAAACGAGCTCCTCCATAATCGGAGAAAGAATTGCCGAGCCAATCAGCTCAATTACAAGAGTGCTTGCATAAAAGCTCTCATTCGCCCTGGCATATCCTTCTGAGAGCCCGATAAGCGGTGACATGGTGATGATATTATTGAGCGCAAATGAAATGAACAGTGTAATCACAATCACCCAGAGCACATTTATAAAAAGTGCCCTGTCTATCTTTGGTTTTTTAACAAACATCTGCTGTGTTGGCTTATAGCTTGCAAAATACATAAATGGTATTGTAATTGCTGCAGATATTATCTGCGCTATCATGTATGTCGAAGCTGTGTGTCCGATGAACGCAAAAATAAAGTACATTGCGCTCAGAAAAACAATGTAGTAAAGCACAATCGGGACAATTATTTCCCACACTATCGCTCTTAATTTTAAATTCTTATTCATGAAATCCCATTCCTATCTACTGTTTATAACCTCATGTCTCAATGCATTGCATTTTCATAAAAGCTAATCAAAAAGTTTGGAAAGTACATCCGGAAGCTGCCTTAAATCATCTATCACAGCTTTTGCACCGGCACTCACCATCTCGTTAACATCTCCAAAGCCAAAGCTTACCGCTATGCTTGGCACATTGACACGGTTTGCTCCCTCGATATCAAACATAGTATCTCCGATTAAACACATCTCATCCCTTGGAATGTCTGACCACCGGCGCATCACCTCGTTAAGCACCTCTTCCTTTGTATCTATCCTGCCGTCAAATGTAGCTCCGACCACCTCATCAAACATATCAAGTATTCCAAAATGCTCCAAAATACGCTCACACGATTTTTCCGGCTTCGATGATGCAAGTCCTATCCTATAGCTGGCTGCTTTAAGCGCCTCTATGCATTCCTTTACTCCCGGAAAAAGCGAACATTCAAATATACCTATTTTGTTATAGCGTTCTCTGTACTTTTCGACCGCTTCAAGTGCTCTCTCCTTAGTAAATCCGTAATGCTCCATAAATGTGTTTATGAGCGGTGGTCCTATAAAGAAAAACAGGCTGTTTCTGTCAGGCTCAGATATGCCAAAGTGTGAAAGTGCATATTGTGCCGACTTTGTGATGCCCTCTGATGAGTCAATCAGCGTTCCGTCCAAATCAAATAATATTGCTTTCATTTGTTATCTCCATTGCTTTAAGTTTATTGTACTTTTAATTAATATGCTAGTTCAGTATCTCATTTAACACTCGTCCGACAGCATCGGCAAACTCGTTAATACTCTTTATCTTCACTAGACTTCTGCCGAATATCTTTGTTGCAAGCTCACTGTCATGTGCACTTCCCATGAAGATGCCAATTACATCTATTCCATGGTTTTTAAGCCTCTGCACCTCATTTACGGTGTCCTTAACAGCAAGAGCATCAGTGTACTCCCTGTCCTTATAAAAGGCTCCCTCCCCTGCTATCTGATCATCCTGGGGACTTGCATCCGAAAACATGAAAAGCAACTTCTTGGGCTTTGGACTTAGCTCCATCAGATGTGATGCCGCGCGCAGAGCAAGGCCATCCCTGTTATTTCCTGCCGCAACAAAATGAAACAGCTCATCCTCCACACCATAATCATCATATTCCTTAAAAATGTGCATCACCGTGTAGCCTCTTATGCTGCAGTATGAGTAAATCTGCACCGGTATGCCACAATTTGTCAGGCTCTTTGACAGTACATATGCCTGTGCTGCTATTTTCTGCTGCATCTGTTTTCTGGAAGAAGACGCATCCATCAGTATGTCGACAGAAAAGCCAGGCGTCTCCACCTCATCTTTTCGCTCAAAAACACGCGGATTGTCCAGATACAGCGCCTTCCATACTCTCGCAGGCTTTATCCTGCCGTGCGTGGAGGCATCCATAAATGTCTCATCAGCTGTCTCCAGGTGCATTATAATGCTTTCTGTAAGTCTCCTTATACTGTTTTGATACACTGCCATGTTTTTTTCAAAATGCTCTTTATTCTTGTCGTATTGCATGGCTGTCTCTTTTTTAAATGCAAGAATTTCCCTGCGCTCTCTTTTGTTGTCAATCTCATCAGGTACAGACTGCTTTTTCTCCGATGAAATACCTCTGGTAAAAAGCAAGTGACAGTTTTTGTGATTTCCTACACAGAGCTTTTTCTCCAGCTCGGCCTGCTGCCTGTCAGAATACATGCTTTTTCCAAAACAGGCTGTCACATACCGCTTCGCTTCTATTGGATCTTTCTGCAGTGCAAACTGCAACAGATATCTCTTTGAATGCTCCATAGACAAAGCTGCTGTATCCGAGACCATATTTTTATCATAAAAGCTATTCGCTCTGACATACTGTGTGCTGACTTTTCCTATTGAGTGAAATGCTCCTGCTACCTTCTGTAAAAAATATATGCCCTGCGGCTTTACCACCTTTATCGGCTTATACGAGAAATACTTCCACAGATTTTCTCTCGTTTTTTCTATAATCTCATCCGTTGTCATATCAGATGTAAAACAAAAAGCATGCAGTATCTCTTCATCCTCTTTGCAAAGACCTGATGGTTTTCCAAGTATCCTTCTGCAATGTGCATTTCTGATTATATCAATCCTCGAATACTCCCTGTTTTTATTGACTCCTGCAAGGCTCTTTTTCGCGTACTCAAGCCTTAAATCATATAAGGCAGGTCTCGTTTGTCTCTCCTTTTCATACAGGGCATTTTCCAAACCTATCCATAAAAGCCCCTCATAAAGCATGGCGTTTTTCCCTGTCAGCTGATTGAATAAGGCATCTATCTTGTCATGCTCATACCACTTGTATTCAAGCCCAATAATCAGATTAAGGTAAATATCCGCAGTGCCATCCGGTGCAAATGCCAGAAAAAGCGGCTCTATGTCATAATCACAGGCCGCCATCCATATGAAGTTTCTTGCTCTTTTTGCTTCCTTTATATCCTGTTCTTCCATATGTTCCATTCCTTCATATGTCACAAGCTCATATCAACAAAACAGCTGCTCTCCGCTCATCTTCCTTGAGATTCTTGCACGGATTGTATCACGGATAAGCGTCTGCTCATATTCATCAAAGCTCTTGTTTGTTATTCCCATATCCAGAGCTGTATATATATTTAAGCCCTTTTCCATCATACCAATTGAACCGATGAGACCACGCAGATCAAGTGCCTTTGACGATATTTCGCCATTTTTGCACTTGGTATGCAGTTCAAGAAATACCTCCGCAAGCTCATTTGCTCCCGCTTCACGTATTGCAGGATAATGCTCCTTTATGAGCTTCACAAGGCTCTCTTTTGAAATCATAGGCATCCGGATTACCGCAAAACGTGATACAAGGGCCTCATTCAGCTCCTTTGTGCCTGCATAGCCGTAATTCATCGTGGCAATAAATCTTGTTGCCGGATGAAGCGACAACCTATCATAGCCCGGCACATCTATTGTACGTCTGAAATCAAGTGTGGCATGAAGCACTGCCATAGCCTCACTTTTTGCCATATTTATCTCGTCAAGCACCGCAAAGCCGCCGGTTTTTGCCGCTGTATACACAGGTCCCGGTCTGAAGGATACCTCTCCGGCGCGAAAAGTATCGGTTCCGATAAGTGATGCTGCATCCATATTTACGTGAAATGACACATCCCAGCGTGGTCTGTTAAATACACCTGCCAGATTCTCTGCGAAAAGATTCTTTCCTGTGGCCTTTTCTCCGACTAAAAGCAGATTTTCTCCACACAAAACAGCTGTTATAGCCTGTTCCCACACATCGCTTCCGTAATAAAACTGTGTAGGCACGGGGATTCTTGACTCATACTCCTTGTCCACCGGATACTGCGAGCGAAACTTTTCAATTTCCTTAATCAGATTTTCTGAAATGCCAAGCTCTCTTAATTTGTCCAACAAGCTCATCGCTTCCTTTCATGTCAGATATTTTAACTGTTATAGGCCATACATACTCAAAACCTTACACAGTTTATGCTTTACGTTATATTGTCATACGATATATTATTTCTTCACGCCCTTGGTGTCACGGTTTGCAATGTGCAGCCTGTGAAGCGCCACCTGCTTACCCTTTACCTCGACCTCTTTTTCCTCCTGGTCATTAAGCAGATAAATGTCAGTAAGCTCATCCTCTCTGTCAAGCCTCATTCCCCTGACACCTACTGCTGCCTTTTTCTTTTCAGGAATAGTGCCACAGTCGATTCGAAGGAACATCTCCTTCTTTGAACGCATTACCATTGTAGCATTCTCTGAAAGCATGTCAACAAATAACAGCTCATCATCATCCATGAGCTTTGTGGCCTGCGAAGTCTTTCGTGTCACCACAAACTCAGTACCATCCACGAGCTTTATCATGGCTGACTTCGTTCCAAATATAAGCTTGTGCTTTTCAACATCCATAAGAGGTGCAATAAATACTATATCCTCCTTACTGCTGTCATAGTTGCTTACATTGTCAATAGGTGTACCCTTGTCACGGAATTTGCCGTAAGGCAGGTCTAACACCTTGACAAGATGCATGTTTCCGTTGTTTGTGAAAATGCACAGCTTATCTATATTTTTGACCTTTAATATCAGCTTGTTCTCTGCGTCAGCTGTATCTTTGTTTCTATCATAGGTTGAAGTATCTACTGTCTTCACATAGCCGAAGCGGTCCATAAGCAGCACTACATCCGATACCTCAAGCTCTTTTTTGACCACAACAGCTTCCTCGAGATTGTCAAGCTCTGTGCGTCTGTCCCTTGCATACTCCTTGCGGAACGCTTTAAGCTCCTTCATAATGACCTTTGCCATGGATGAGCGATGCTCTAAAATATCGCTGTACTCTGCAATCTTTGCCCTGGTCTCCTCGTGCTCCTTAATCAGAGCCTCAATTTCGAGTCCAATCAGCTTGTACAGACGCATTTCAAGGATAGCAGCTGCCTGACGCTCAGTAAAGCAAAGCTGGGCTGCCATGGCTTCTGAAGCCTTTGACTTGAATTTAATCCCCTCTGTCTCTCCGTTTATGAGACATGCCTTTGCCATTTTCTGGTCACGGCTTCCTCTTAATATTTCAATAATCAGATCTATCACGTTGCAGGCCTTTATAAGTCCCTGCTGTATTTCTTCTTTCTCCTGCTCCTTTGCAAGAAGTGTCTCATACTTTCTTTTTGCAATCTCATACTGGAAATTGACATGATGCCTTATGATGGGTACAAGACCAAGCGTCTCAGGTCTTCCATTTGCGACGGCCAGCATATTTACACCGAAAGTGTCCTCCAGCTTTGTCTTTTTATACAAAAGGTTCTTAAGTGCCTCAACATCAGCACCTTTTTTAAGCTCTAAGACAATTCTTATTCCCTCTTTCGATGACTGGTTGGTTATGTCCACAATATCCGTTGTCGCTTTTGACTCGACAAGTGAATAGACATCATTTAAGAATTTTCCTATATTGGCACCAATCATTGTGTATGGGATTTCCGTAATGACAAGCTTGTCCTTTCCTGCCTTGCCCTTCTCTATTTCGATTCTTCCACGGATTTTTATCTTTCCCTGTCCGGTCTCATATATTGCTGCAAGATCATCCTGATTTGCAACAATGCCTCCTGTCGGAAAATCAGGCCCCTTTATATACTGCATCATCTCGGCTGTGGTGATATCAGGATTTTTCATATAAGCAATCACACCGTCCACCACCTCGCCAAAATTGTGTGGCGGAATGCTTGTCGCCATGCCGACTGCTATACCCTCAGCTCCATTTATCAAAAGGTTCGGCACCTTGACCGGAAGCACCTCTGGCTCTTTTTCTGTCTCGTCGTAGTTTGGAATGAAATCAACCACATTTTTGTCTAGATCAGCAAGATATGCTTCCTGTGTGATTTTTTGAAGTCTTGCCTCAGTATAACGCATGGCAGCGGCTCCGTCTCCCTCGATTGACCCAAAATTACCGTGTCCATCGATAAGCGGCATGCCCTTTTTGAAATCCTGTGCCAAAACAACCATCGCATCATAGATTGATGAATCGCCGTGCGGATGATATTTACCCATTGTATCACCGACTATACGCGCACTCTTTCTATATGGCTTGTCGTACCTGATGCCCAGCTCATGCATATCATAAAGTGTACGCCTTTGTACAGGCTTAAGCCCATCGCGCACATCCGGCAGGGCTCTTGCTATAATGACACTCATCGCATAGTCAATATATGATTTCTGCATCAGCTCCGAATATTCGGTCTGAATTATATTGTTGTCTACATTGTTATCTATATTTCTATCCATGTCTTTCTCCGATTATAAATACTGCTTAACTATTCAGAACCACTGAGAACCAAAAGCTGCTGCGTCATGCTTATACATCAAGCTCCGCGTCATGCGCATGCTCGTATATGAACTCTTTTCTCGGTGGCACATCACTACCCATAAGCAGTGATGTCACATCATTTGCCAGGCGTCCATCCTCTATTTCAATACGCTTTAGCATCCTTGTTGCGGGATTTAGTGTGGTATCCCAGAGCTGATCCGCATCCATCTCTCCAAGACCCTTATATCTTTGCAACGTAAACTTGCCTGTATGTGTCTTTCTGTACTTGTCAAGCTCCGCATCGTCATACAAATATTTTTCCTCGCCCTTTGACGGAATAGCCTTGTAAAGCGGAGGCATGGCAACATATACATGTCCCTCTAAAATAAGCTCAGGCATAAACCTGAAGAACAGAGTCAAAAGCAGTGTGGAGATATGAGCTCCGTCCACATCGGCATCGGCCATAATGATGATTTTGTCATAGCGAAGCTTTGTTATATCAAAATCATTTCCATACCCTTCCGAAAATCCGCAGCCAAACGCATTTATCATTGTCTTTATTTCAGCGTTTGCCAGTACCTTATCAATACTTGCCTTTTCAACATTCAAAATCTTGCCTCGAATCGGCATGATTGCCTGAAACATACGGTTTCTTGCCATCTTTGCCGAGCCTCCGGCCGAATCTCCCTCGACTATGAAAATCTCGCACTTAGAAGCATCCCTGCTCTCACAGTTTGCAAGCTTTCCGTTTGAATCAAAGGAAAACTTCTGCTTTGTGAGCAGATTGGTCTTTGCCTTCTCCTCAGCTTTTCTAATCTTTGCGGCCTTCTCAGCACATGATATTACCGTCTTTAAGACCTCAAGATTCTTGTCAAAATAAAGCGGTACCTCGTCATTTGTCACCTTGGCAGTTGCACGGTTTGCATCCTGATTGTCAAGCTTTGTCTTTGTCTGACCCTCGAATCTAGGGTCAGGATGCTTTACTGACACTACAGCAGTCATGCCGTTTCTGACATCTGCTCCGTTGAAATTCGCATCCTTGTCCTTTAATATACCAAGCTCTCTGGCATATGAATTGATAATACCTGTAAAGGCTGTCTTAAAACCTGTGATATGCGCTCCACCCTCAGAATTGTATATATTGTTGCAAAAACCAAGTATATTTTCATGGAACTCGCTTGTATACTGAAAAGCCACCTCAACCTTTATATTCTCACTCTCTCCTGTAAAGTAAATGACATCATGCAGCTTTTCTATATTTTTATTTAAATCCTTTACAAAACCGATAATACCCTCAGGCTCATGATACTCAATATGCTCTGTCGCATCACCTCGTTTGTCCTCGTATATGATTGTAAGCTTCGGATTGAGATACGCTGTCTCCTTCAGTCTGTTCTTTACATCCTCTTCCTTGAATCTTGTCTTCTCAAAAATCTCAGGGTCCGGCAGGAAATTAATCCTTGTTCCTGTCTTTTTGGTTTTGCCTAAAGTAGGAAGCAGGCCATTTTCAAGCTCCACGACAGGAACACCCTTTTCATATCTGTCATGGTGAATAAAGCCATCTCTGCTTATCTCCACATCCATATATGTGGATAATGCATTTACAACCGACGAACCAACTCCGTGCAGACCTCCACTGGTCTTATATACAGAATTGTCGAATTTACCTCCTGCGTGCAGTGTCGAGAATACAACACGCGCCGCAGATACACCCTTAGCATGCATACCTACAGGTATTCCACGTCCGTTATCCTCCACCGTACACGAACCGTTTTTCTCAAGAGTTACCCTTATGGTATCACAGGCACCTGCCAGATGCTCATCTACGGAGTTGTCCACAATCTCATATATCAGATGGTTTAGTCCCTTGGTTGTGACACTTCCTATATACATACCCGGTCTTTTTCTGACTGCCTCAAGTCCTTCTAAAATTGCTATGCTCTTCTCATCGTATGTTTGCTTCTTGGCCATACTTGTCTCCTACTTCTTTAAATTGCGTAATAATTATATTATCTGCCCTGCCTGCTATCCTTGATATGCGCTAACACCATCGTAGCTATTTTGAATATCATAGCATCATCAAAGGTTCTGATATCAAGACCTATCGACTTCTCAATACGCTCTAGCCTGTACACAAGCGTATTTCTATGCACATAAAGCTGTCTTGCAGTCTCTGATATGTTCAGATTGTTCTCGAAGAACTTGGAGATTGTAGACATTGCCTCCTCGTCATCAAGTATCTGTGGCACCTCATCACCAAAAACCTCACGGATAAACATCTCACACAGACTCATTGGAAGCTGATAAATAAGTCTTCCTATGCCCAGCCTGTCATATGCCATAATTTCCTTTTCCACGTAAAACAGCCTGCCGACCTCAAGCGCCATTTTTGCCTCCTGATAAGACTCTGCAATCTTTGGAAGAACATCCGTCGGATTGCCATAGCCCACCCGTACCTTAATCATAGCCTCTGCAAGCAGATTGTCAACCAGACTTCCTGCAATAGATGAAAGCTTTTCCTGAAGCTTTGGTGAATCTATGTCCTCAACATCCTTTACCAGCACTACATTATGCTCATCCATCGCCACCACAAAATCACCGCTTCTGATATCTGCCAGATTCTTTACAAGCTCAACTGCTATCTCATTGCTGTTCTTTCCGGTATCTATAACATATACTACTCGTTTTCTGTTTTCTATATGTAATTTCTTGGCACGATTTATTATATCAGAACCGAGCATATTGCCAAGAAGAATATTCTGAATAAAATTATTTCTGTCATATCGCTCTGACTCACCGAGCACAAGTGTCCGAAGCTGACAAACTGCCATCCTGCCTATTACAAGATTCTCACTCGTATACGGGCAGAATATTACGAGCACATACTCAAGCTCTGAATCAATTTCAACCGCAAATGCGATTGCATCGTTTTTTTCCCTAACATCCTCTTCGGATACTATAAACTCCTTCACAAAAATGTCGCTATGTTCCGGCTCTTCCACCGTACCTGTCAGATGCTTTCCCTTGGCTGAGTATAAAATCGCATCAAACGAAGTAATATTTTTTATTTCCTCAAGTGATTTTTTCAGTTTCTGATTCGTAATCATATTCTTATCCTCTCATTACTGTTCTGACGCAGGCAAGTAAAAAGCTTCCACAAGTCATAAGCTGTAACCCTGCTATAATTTAACACCGTAACTTAACTTTTCAGAACCTCACACACATTCGCAAAAGAAAACCGGGTGTAAATTATACACCCGGTCTGTCAATTTACAACTATTTAATTTTAACGAACTAGTTGGTAATTGTCAATTCAGTTTCTTTATCAAATACATGAATCTTGTGTGGATCAAATGCAAGCTCAATGTGATCACCGTAACGAGCCGGTGTATCTGAATCAACTCTTGCTGACATATTTGCGCCTGCAACTGTGAAGTATAATAATACCTCTGCACCAAGTAACTCATATCCTGTAACATCTGAATCAATCTTGCATGTAGCAAATTTATCAAGATGCTCTGCTGAATCGTAGATATCCTCAGGTCTGATACCGAATACTACGTTCTTTCCAGCATAACCGCCATCGATAAGCTTCTTAGCCTTTGCCTCTGGAAGTTCAACCTGGTATTTATCGAATTTAAGGAATGCCTTTGCTCCCTCAACAACACACTGAGCATCTATAAAGTTCATCTGTGGTGATCCGATGAATCCTGCAACGAACAGGTTGTTTGGCTGATTGTAAAGCTTCTGTGGGCTGTCTACCTGCATGATAACACCATCTTTAAGAACAACGATTCTTGTTCCAAGTGTCATAGCCTCTGTCTGATCATGTGTAACGTAGATGATTGTTGCACCTAATCTGTTATGTAATGAAGAAATCTCAGATCTCATCTGTACACGAAGCTTTGCATCAAGGTTTGATAAAGGCTCATCCATAAGGAATACCTTAGGATTACGAACGATTGCACGACCCATGGCAACTCGCTGTCTCTGTCCACCTGAAAGAGCCTTTGGCTTACGGTCTAATAATTTCTCAAGGTCAAGGATTCTTGCTGCCTCCTCAACTTTTGCCTTAATCTCATCCTTTGGAACTTTTCTAAGCTTAAGTCCAAATGCCATGTTGTCAAATACTGTCATATGTGGGTAAAGAGCGTAGTTCTGGAATACCATTGCGATATCACGATCCTTTGGCTCTACGTCATTCATAACCTTTCCGTCGATGATAAGCTCTCCTGAAGAAATCTCCTCAAGACCTGCGATCATACGAAGTGTTGTTGATTTTCCACATCCTGAAGGTCCTACGAAGATGATGAACTCTTTATCTTCTACTTCAAGGTTGAAATCCTTAACTGCCTCAAATCCGTTTGGATAAACTTTGCAAACGTTCTTTAATGATAAACTTGCCATTTTAAAAATACCTCCTAAGTATTATGTACATATATGTAACTGTTCAGTGCCTTGACTGTCTGTTACCTTGTTTCTTTGTATCTTTATAATACAAAACATATCGTCAATTGGCTATAGTCAATCCGCCAAATAATTTAACGTGTTGTTGTCATTATGACGAAACACAGTCTGATATCGAAACAATTACAAGGTAATTACTGCAATAAACGTACTAATTACAGCTTAGAATATCCAAAGCCATTGACCATAGCCTCAATCGGCAGCCCCTTCTTGCAGAATGGACACTCTGTAACAGGATATGTCTGGTAGTTTACCACATCATCGTCATCAAACAGCTTATCAATCTTTACTCCATTGACCTCATCGATGGTTGAGAATATGGACGCAATACATGTGACCATACCGCCATAATAGTTGATACACTCCATCGCTCTTCTGATCGTCTCACCTGTCGTGGTAGTTGCCAGAAGAAGTACAACATGCTTGCCATCTATAGCGCCCTTATTGTTATCCCTGAAAAGCATCTGTCCGTTGTTAATCTCAGGCGATACAACGTAAATTGTCTCGTGCTTATTCACAGACATAAGTCCGTTTCGCTCAATCTCCTGGCTTAAGAATGCACCAATCATTTCTGTTCCATCCATACATACTATTGTATCTATATATGAATGATGCGGTACCTTGGTGTAAAGAGCCTTTGCAGCTTCCTTTGCCTCGGACACACGGGTCTTGATGCTTGTCACATCTACATAATAATTAATATGCGAATGACTTGTAGCGAAATGTCCCGGTATAGCGTGTAAGTTTAAGCCTGCACTCTCCTTTGATTTAAATTTTACAATACGATTTTCCATGATAAGTCCCCCTTTTTAAGTAAAGATTAGTTTTAATTGTAACTCATTTGTGATTAATTAGCTCCTGTAGAACCGAATCCACCGGCACCACGCTTCGTATCAGAAAGCTCTGACACCTCATTAAACTCAACAGCCAGATATGGCATGACCACAAGCTGCGCTATGCGATCTCCGGGATTAATAGTGCGTGCCTGCGTTCCATCATTGTGAAGAGCCACAATATACTCTCCCCTGTAATCACTGTCACACACACCCACGCAGTTTGCCGGGCGAAGTGCCTGCTTTGCAGCTAAGCCACTTCTGGCAAAAACTGCCCCAAAATATCCGTCAGGAATCTCTATCGAAAGCCCCGTGCCTATCTTTGCTGTCTCGTGTGGCTCAATGACAAGATCCTTAGTAATGTCGGCATATAAATCATAGCCTGCTGCATATTCACTTCCCCTTGTAGGGATTTTGGCTGTGGTTGTCAATTTTTTTATATTTATTTTCATTTTATAATTTCCCCTGATGTAATTTTATATATGACCGTCTATAGCCATTTATTACCCAACCTGTTAACTAATTATTTCCACTCCAGACTTGAGTGCTCAATCTTCCTGTCACGAAGCATAAGCTCTGAGACAGCCTCCTTTGCCGGCTTATCCTCAAAAAGCACTCTGTTTACTTCCTCGATAATCGGCATCCTTACATCATATTTTTCTGCAAGGGCAAGTGCAGCCTTTGCTGAATAGATGCCCTCTACAACCATCTTGACTTCTTTTGTTGCTTCATCCATTGTGTAGCCCTGACCTATGAGCATTCCGGCCTTTCTATTACGGCTGTGACGACTCTCACATGTAACAATAAGGTCTCCGATACCTGTCAGTCCAAAAAGTGTCTCCGCCTTTGCTCCCATCTCAATCGCAAGCACAGATATTTCTGCAATTCCTCTGGTAATAAGCGCTGCCTTTGTATTATCTCCATAGCCAAGTCCGTCTGCCATGCCTGCTGCAAGTGCTATGACATTCTTGAGGGAGCCTCCAAGCTCCATTCCAAGCACATCAGGACTGGTATACACACGAAATACTTCATTCATAAAAAGATCCTGTACTATCTCAGCGGTCTTCTGTGTCCTTGCTCCTGCAACAACAGTCGTAGGAAGCAGCTGTCCGACCTCCTCTGCATGTGAAGGTCCACACATTACAGCTACATCAGCGCAAGGTATCTCACTCTCTACCACATCAGATATGGTCATAAGAGTGTTTTCTTCAATTCCCTTTGCCACACAGACAATTATCTGTCCTTCCTTCACAAACGGAGCCATTTTTACTGCTGTGCTTCTGGTGAATACAGAAGGTACCGCAAGTACAAGTATATCGTTATTTTTGATTGTTTCCTCTATATCTGTTGTAAAGGTAATGCTATCCGGAAGCTTTACTCCAGGAAGCTTATCAATATGCTCATGCTTTTCTTTAAGCATCTCAATCTCGCTCTCAACGATTGACCATATTTCAACAGAATGTCCGTTATTTGCAAGCACCAGGGATAGTGCTGTTCCCCAGCTTCCTGCACCTATAATACCTACTCTACTCATTTTCTATGCCTCGTATTTTATATAATTATTATAATCAAAAACTATTATTACTTTGCCTTCTGACCAAATTTATTTTCAGTTCCACTTAAAAGTCTCTTGATATTGGCTCTGTGTCGCCAGATAGCCATCGCCGTAAAACAAGCAGCAAGTATATCAAACTCGACCGCATAATTGCCACTTACTCCAAGCAGCCCCATATGGTTAAACACAATTGCCTGAATCAGAAACGATATAACGACCAGTATAGAACCAAGCGAGACATATCTTGTTATGGCTACAGCAAGAATAAACAATACCAGACATATCGGAGCCGCAATCGGACATACAGCAAGTATCACACCTGATGTACATGCTATTCCCTTTCCTCCCTTGAAATTGAGAAAGAATGGAAAATTGTGTCCAAGCACCGCTCCAAAGCCTGCATACAGCTCTATGCATTTAACAGCCTGTGGATATGTATTTCTATATATGAAATAAAATATCAAAACCGCTATGATTGCCTTGAACAAATCACCAAAGAAGGTAACTGCACCGGCCTTCCATCCAAGTGTCCGAAGCGTATTGGTGGTGCCTGAATTACCGCTTCCATGCTCTCTTACATCTATTCCATGTGCCTTACCATAAAAATATCCGGTCTGAAAGGTTCCAAAGAAATACCCTACGACCAATGCTAAAATCCTAGCCAGTATCATTTTACTCATTTTCCTTTCGTTCTCTTGTAATAAACTTAAGTGCAGTTCCCCTGAAACCAAATGTATCCCTGATTCTGTTCTCGAGATATCTGGTATATGAGAAATGCATAAGATTCTTGTCGTTTACAAAGATTACAAAGGTAGGCGGCTTAACCGAAACCTGAGTCACATAGTATATCTTAAGTCTCTTGCCCTTGTCTGTAGGCGGCTGCTGCATGGCAACTGCCTCCGTAACGATCTCATTTAGCACTCCTGTTGCAACACGCATTGAGTTATTTTCTATAACAACATCGATGAGCTCAAATATCTTGTTGAGTCTCTGACCTGATTTTGCCGAAATAAACAGTATCTCTGCATATGGTATAAAACTTAATATCTGTCGGATTTTCTCTGTGTGCTGCTTTACGGTATTATTATCCTTTTCAATGGCATCCCATTTATTGACAGCAATGATAATTCCCTTGCCTCTTTCGTGTGCAATACCCGCAATTTTAGCATCCTGCTCAGTAACTCCCTCTGTAGCATCTATCACTACAATGACAACATCAGCTCTCTCAACTGCGGAAACTGCACGTATAATACTGTATCGCTCTATATCCTCTTTTATCTTATTCTTGCGCCTGAGACCGGCTGTATCGATAAATATATACTCCTTACCATCATATTTTATGGCTGTATCGATAGCATCTCTTGTGGTGCCTGCTATATCTGACACTATTACCCTGTCCTCACGGGCAAGCTTGTTGATAAGTGATGACTTACCTACATTAGGCTTACCTACTATAGCAACTCTCGGTCTGTCATCCTCATCGTCCTGCTTAGATGAATCCGGAAAATGCTTTACAACCTCATCAAGCATATCTCCGAGTCCGAGCATCGAAGCTGCAGATATAGGATGTGGATCACCGATTCCTAAGTTATAAAACTCATACACATCAGTCATATACTTTTCAAAGCTGTCCACCTTATTGACAACTAATACAACCGGCTTGTGTGAACGACGAAGCATATCCGCCACCTTTGAATCGGAATCAACAAGTCCCTGCTTCACATCTGTAATAAAAATAATAACATCTGCTGTGTCGATGGCAATCTGTGCCTGCTCTCTCATCTGTGACAGTATCACGTCTCCGGATTCCGGCTCAATACCACCTGTATCAATCATGGTAAAATTATAATCAAGCCATGATACATCTGCATAGATTCTGTCTCTTGTGACACCCGGAGTGTCCTTTACTATAGATATCCTCTCTCCTGCAAGCGCATTGAAGAGAGTAGATTTTCCAACATTTGGACGGCCTACGATGGCCACTACTGGTCTGCTCATATACTCTCCTGTTCTAAATTCATATTAGATTATAGACTAATTGTAACTATTCAGAATAACGATAAAATAATAAACAAAACATCTATAACAGAGTAATTATATCACAATACCATTTACAGAGACAACTATTCATATGTCAAAAGTGGTTCTTTTGATGAAATTAATCCATTTTCTTTAAGAACAGCTATCAGATTAGTACAGTTTTCGCCAAAACTAATGTTGACCGAATACGTTTCAATACCATCGGAACGGGCATCCCCAAAATCAGAATACTCCTTTGTTACCCCCAGTATATCCAACAGCTCCTCATACCATGTGAAGCCATCGACATTCCAGCTTTTTCCAACCCTGTTGCCCTTTGGCACTGTAAAATTCAGCATAAGATTGTACATATAGCTGGTATCCTTATCCACTCCGTCAAGCATTCTCTGCAAATTATATTCCTGCATCACACCGGCCTCAACATCCTTCTTTACAGCATCAAAAATATCCGCAGCAACTTTTCCGTTAAAGCGCTCATTCAGCACATCTACATATTTATCATTATACTGCTCTGCCGAGCCATTGATAAAGGTAATATCTGTCGTATCACACTGCATTATAGCATTAATAATATTCTGTGGTTTATTTTCCTCCGCCATAATCGCCTTACACTGCTTATGTGGATTAAAATCATCCGTTGTATGATATACACGGTTGACCTTTTCTCCATTTTTTAATGTATATGAGATTGTAATATACCCGGAATCATCATATCTCTTTTTAAAATAATCCTTTTTCTGCGCCATAAGTATCTTTTGAGTCTCTAAAATCTTTTCAACATCCTTTCCCTCCAGGTTGATATCAAAATCTATGGCTATACTGGCAGAATCAATATCAGCAAGCTTCGGTATATAATTTTCCTGCACATTTCCGTAAACTGTTATACCTCCAAATACAACTATAACAAACCCACCAAAAGCAATGATTTCCTTAAATAGTGCTTTAGAAAAAATTTTAAAATTCTTCTTTATAATCATCTCTAAAAGTAAGAAGGCTATGATTCCAAGCACCACTGCAAGCATCATAATCGCAGGAACACCAATGCTGATTCTAAGTCCAAGCAAAAGCGACGCTGTGACAGTAGATAAAATCAGTCCTCCCAGACAGCCAAGCACCCATCTGAAAACCGGCTTAAGTTTTGGAATGGCAATAAAACTTCCTGCATTTTCCAAATTTCTATGCTTATAAATCTTATAAGAAATAAAGTATATAACTGCCGCCGCGATGACATAGACTACGATAGTGTTTGTGCCTCTGAAAGTATATTTAATACAGTAATAATCATCTCCTGCTTTCTTCATGGTCGGATGAAAGCCTACCCGATTGAGAAGCTGTAACATGGGTGCAAACCACGTAACACTTATTTTCCTTACAAATTCCATATATGGAAGCCCGTACGATACATATGTGAGCACATTGGCAATGGCAATAACCGCTCCTCCATACAGCAGATTGACAACCGCATACATCACCGCTACAGAAACCAGCTGTCCTGTAATCATTGCGCACAGACACACCAGGCTGTACATAAAAAATGATATTCCCATTGCAGCAAGCAGATTGATTCCAATATGTACCACCTTAGTATTTCCATATGATATACATATAACAAACGACATAAAGTACTTAATTATCTGCGGAATCCACATAAACAGCAGACCTGTCAACACATTAGTCGAAAAAAGCTGACGTCTTGTCACAGGCATAGAGTGAATCATATTACAAGCTCTCGAATTATACAGGTAACTGAACATTGCCATGCCTGTAACCAATGCCATGACAAAAATAAAAATCATATCCGCCTCCATGCTGATAGCCGGGGATATTATATCAAGCATATACTTATGCCAGTTTTTGCCATAAATAAACTCTGCATTCTTAAATCTGCTCCACATGGAAAACGGACCGTTGAGTAATAGCACTATTGTATACAGTGTCCAGATTGGCCAGTAAAGCTTTACATTCTTTTGCAGCATTGTTCTATTAATAAATGATATCTTTGACTTCATAGTCCTCTCCTCCCATCTCATAGATAAATATTTCCTCCAGAGTAAGAGGCAGTACATCCACTACCTGCGGACTGTCCTTGCCATCTGTAATAGCCTTTACAACAGCCTCAGGCTCTCCACGCACAATAACTGTGTATACTCTTCCTATATTTGACATATGAAGTACTTTAAAATCCTGCGGTATCTTAGGCATGCCATATGGACATGCAATCTGAATCTTTGAAATATTACCCTGCAGCTCTGTAAGAGAGCGCTCTATCATAATCTTTCCCTTATTGAGAATACCTACATGATCACACACATCCTCCAGCTCGCGCAGGTTATGAGACGATACAACCACTGTAGTATTATTTGCAGCCACATCATCAAGCATGATAGACCATATCTGTCTTCTCATGACAGGATCAAGCCCATCAACAGGCTCATCGAGTACAATAAGCTTTGGTTTACAGCACAGCGCAAGCCAGAATGCAACCTGCTTCTGCATGCCCTTTGAAAGCTTTCTGATATTTCTTTTAACATCTATAGATGGGAAAAACTCCTGCATCCTGTAAAACTGCTTCTCATCAAAATTTGGATACATTCCCTTATAATAATGCATCATATTAATTGTATCAGATTGCAAAAAATAAAACATATCATCCGGAATGTAAGCCATATGTCCTTTAATCCTTGCATTTTCATATACAGGCTCACCATCAATAAACACTTCCCCTGCATCCTGTCTCATTACGCCTGTAATATGTCTGATAAGTGTAGATTTGCCGGCTCCGTTTGGGCCTACAAGCCCATAGACAGCTCCTTTTTCCACGTTCATATTCACACCATCAAGTGCCGTAAAATCGTCAAATTTTTTCACTAAATTATTTATCTGTATCATCATTACCCTCTGTCACAACATCTTCTGTCTGCATATCTTGTGTTACAAATCTGACTAAGTCATCTTCCATGCTCAGCTGTTCTTTCGCATCATCCATTCTTGTTCTCAATTCCTCAACAGGTGTTTCAAGCACAAATAACTCTGTCACCACCTGGTCAAATAGTATTTTCAAATTCCTTGTCATACTCTGCCTGGCTGTCTTAGCATCAGCAACAAAGGTTCCTTTACCACTTTTAGTATAAAGATAGCCTTCCTCCTCAAGTTCCCTGTATGCTTTTGCGATAGTGTTAGGATTGATTGCATACTTGCAGGCAAGCACACGTACAGACGGTAGCTTTTCGTCCTGCTTAATAACATTCATAACAATCATTCGTCTGATGCCTTCCTTAATTTGTTCATAAATAGGCTTTGAATCTCGATAATTTAACTGCATATCGTTCTCCCCTGTTCATATACGCCAGTACCGCTGTGACTTTTATATTAACTCAAAGAACCAAAAACTGTCTGGCAGCATCAGTTCCCGCACAGTGTACTATCCAACGTGATACACCTATTTTAACATATATAGCTTTAGGCATTTCTTATTATTTCCTTAATAGATTGTGCGAAAATTACTTAAGAAACATAAAAGCTCCAAGATTTCCACGCTTTCCATGACTTGCTCTATGTGAAAATAAAAGAGAGGGATTACAACAAGTGCATATATTGCTTATGGCAATATTGTCTTCCTGCACTCCTGCCTCCACAAGCACTCTCCTGTTACATTCCCAAAGGTCGAGCTGATATTTGCCAGCTCCCTTATAGAGCAGAATATCACTCGCATGAGGATCGTCTGTTGTCGCAAACTCATCCACAAAATGCTCTGCAACATCCTGACTTATCTCATAGCAGTCCTGACATATTGAAGGTCCTATCGCAGCTATAACATCATGTGCCTCGGTACCAAACTCCCTGTTCATAGCAATAAGTGTCTCTTTTCCCATACGATTTACAGTACCTCTCCAGCCTGAATGGCTAAGCCCTATTGCCCTATGTACCGGATCAACAAAATAAAGCGGTACACAATCAGCATAAAATGTGGCAAGCACAACATTTGGCTCATTCGTGATAAGTCCGTCCACATCTGTATATGGTCTCTTTCTTGTCACCCCGATGCCACACTGCTTTTTTCCAACTCTCAAAACATTGGTAGTATGTGTCTGGTCTGTCGTAACAATCTGTCCTGCCTCTGCTCCGATTGCCTCCGCCACTCTTTTATAATTTTCTAAGACCTTTCTCTCGTCATCACCGCGCGTAAAGCTTAGATTTAAGCTTTCAAACATCCCTTCACTGAGTCCACCAAGACGTGTTGTAAAGCAATGCTCCATCATAGAAAGCTCATTTAGCTTCCTAAAATGTAACAAAGGAACAACACTTCCGCTTGAAAGGACGTGCTTTTTTAATTCCAGAACATCTTTATCATTCTTTGTAACAAAATCATTTATAGTAATTTCATCATCATTTTTGTGTATGTTTTCAGCCTGCATATTCTTATCCATCTTTATATTCTTTTCCTTCTTTATATTCTTATCAATGTCTTCATATTTATATCTATGCAACTATATATTACCGATAACTATTGCTGTTTATAATTGATATTTATAGTTACTTCGTAACTATTAAGTACAGAAATATGCGGTTTTGTAATACCTGTCCGTAACTGCCAAGCCAATAGTTATTGACTGCCCTCAAATGCATTCTTCAACACAGTAACCTCGTCATCATCCACTGCTATCACATCAAATCTGCATGGCGTCCACTCATCCAAACCATGTTTCATAAGATAATACCTTGCAACTGATATGATTTTTTTCTGCTTGCTATAACCAACTGCTTCAAGAGCCCTGCCGCAGCCGTTATCTCTACGATATTTCACCTCACAAAAACATATTGTATCTCCATCCTTTGCTATTATATCTATCTCTCCAAAGCGGTTTCTGTAATTGCAGGCAAGTACACTATATCCCATATTTATTAACTGCTCAGCTGCAAGCTGCTCGTATATACTTCCAACACTTCTTTTATTCATAACTGCCTCACATATCATATAACCTACACACTATCTTTGGTCAATTTTTGCCTTAAGATTATCCAGATTATTAACAAAAACAAGTATCTCTGCAACAACCTCATACAACTCCGTTGGAATCATATCACCTATTTTAAGCCTAGACAGTGTATCAGCAAGCTTATCGTCCTTATATGTAGGCACATTGCTTTCCTTTGCCCTCTCAATAATTTTGTCAGCAATAACACCCTTGCCTGTAGCTAGTATTTTAGGTGCTGCTTCTCCCGGCACATACTCTATAGCTACGGCTGTTTTGCCTATGTCTATTCCATTATTGTTGCGATTATCATTTTCGCCATGCATACAACTCACCTGTCCTTCTGAAGTAAGTTTTAATCATCTGTGACTATTCGTAAATTATCTTATACACTGCTACGCCCTAATGTCAAAGGAATATCTATGCACCTGACCTGTAGGTGGCAAATCCTTTTTCAGAAATCCAGCGACAAAATTCATCTGTTTCGAACCACTATTTACATTCAATTCACAATTATAGCCCTTATCCTGTAATCTCTTTTCCAACACCGGCAGAAATTGCTTTACCAGTGCATATGACTCATCACTATCCAAATAGAAATTAGTTGTAACCTTCCTATGAAGCATTTTAATTGACACATCCGTCCCACCGAGATGCTCTAAATCCAAATGTAAAAATGCTGATAATTCTTTGTCCGGATTGGACATACTTTTCTTATTTGTATACACATACAACTGTCCGCTGGCGTTTTTTTCATTCATCTTCAATGGAACCTGCACATATGTATATGCCTCGTTTATCTGATTCATAAATTCAATATTTCCACGGATATTATCTGCCAGTGCCTCTGCTTTAGGATTCACCACTCCTGATGTTTTCAAAATAATTTCCATATTTGTTATCTGTTTTTCAATTTTGTCGTACAAGCCATCAAGCTTCTTAGGATTCTTCTCTAAATCTCCCGGTTTAATCATCCATTGCTGTTCTAAAGCCTCCTTCAACATAAGCTTAAAGGCTTCTCCTGAAAACAAATGTCTCAGTGTATCGGCATTTGCCGGTGTATTTTCCAACATACTTTTTATATCGTTAAGTATTCCTACGACACTGCTATCCTCTGAATACAAAGAAATATTGTTTTCCTGTAAATCCGGAAGCAGCATCCTGACCTGTTCATTAAGCTCTTCTATCTGCTTATCCGATAAAAGAAATCCAATAGTATTTGATTTTGTTTCATTCTCCTGTAAAAGGATGGTATCTGTTGCCGGAGCATTGTTTATTTTCTGCGTTGTGTGAATATCCTGTGATTCACCGGAAACACTGTTTAATGATTCAAATAATTCAGCAATATTAAAGTGTTTTTTTACTACAGGTGCCGATTTATTATCACGCATTATTGCCTCATACTGTGACATATCAGAAGCTTCACTTGATATAAATGCCTCTTCCGGCAGCCCTTCTGTAACAATATTTAAAATATCCCTCGCCTGGGTTACAAGCTTATACATTGATAAATCTTCGGCTGAAAGAGCATTCGGCAGTTCATCTATCAAACTATCCATAGCAATTGTAATAGCCTGTTTGTCATTAGCATAATTTTCAAACTGAGCCGCATTTACCTGATTAATTTCAATTCCAAGCCTCTTTAACTCAACAAGTGTAGTCACATTAATATCCTTATTATCCTGCACAAGCTGATACATCTGATTAAGGCTTGTCTTATCAATTGGCATATGCTCTTCCATCATCTTGTTCACCATCGACAAATTTATGCCATCTACCGACAGACCTGCAGCCTTTAGCGCATCCATAAGTGTGAGGTTGGCTCCCTCGCCATCAACTGTATATGGTTTTATTTCTATAGTGCCTCCATCATTATTTTTCACCTGAAAAAACACAGACTGTCCCTGTTCAAATGAAAACTTTCCTGCCAGCCTTGCCAAAATCTGCTGACCATTTGACAAGGCAAGCTTAACCTGATTGCCACGGACACTGCTTACTGTTCCCTCAAATATCATCCCTTTTGACATTTCATTTAAAGAAGATACCAGCTTTTCAACGCCCTTTGCTCCTGTCATAGGCTCACCATTTGCCACTGAATTGTTGTATTGACTTACCAAATTTGATATCTGCATAGCATCACCCTGATATAGTATCGTTATGTTTAAGTATACATGTATAAATTGTATCATTTATTGGTATTTCTGTCACTATATTACTGTTCACACACCACAGTGTAACCGCAACAATTGATTTCTTTCAAAAATCAGGTAAATTCCACCATATTCTTCCTATACCACTTTGGACAAAGATTGCGCTGACATTGTGGATTGAACCGCTCCCTTATATCAGTGTGCTCAAAATACACCTTCCATAACTGCTCAAAACTGTCTGTCTTCACCGGCACACTTATCTCAAGCTGCTTAAATTCACTTTCATTGATATAAAAGCACTCCTTAAGCCTCGGGTGGACCACTGCATACCTTCTTCTATCATCATAGATTACAAAATTTTCCCCGGGATACCTGTCCACAAAATGCCACATAACAACCGGTATCATATCGCATTTTGGTTCAAAGTGCGCCAGCAGATAGTTTCCATTATCACTAAAACGAATAAACCCTCTTATCTTGTCAGCCTCTTTATTTACCTTTCTTGAAAGCTCAAATACCTCCATAACATATTTATCGGTCATATACTCCATAATCCTTTGTCCCACCTTAAATGCTCTGACAAGAAATCCAAGCACTATTGTTGCTCTATTATCAGAATAATGGCACAAAGCATCAAATACAGTCTCATATATCTTAAAACCAAGCTTCTTTTGAATTGTCAAAATTGTCTTTTGGACCTTTACCTCATCTGTTTCAATATCTATCATCTTTGAAAAAAGTGTATAGTTTCCTCCAATGCCTATCTCAATAGAAATATTGTCCCGGTATACTTCGTGATTTTCTTTTTGCATTTGATTTTTGTATACAAAAGCATCATATATAGCGGTAAAAATCCCATTTATATTATTATCACATCTAAGTATTATATTATCCATGCATCCTTCTCCCTGCAGCTTTACAAAAATATTGTCTATTCAGATATAAAATCAAATATACTCATCTGCTCATAAGTACATGATTTATTATCAGCTAAAAGCATAGTATCCGGCCTTTCGTTATATATGAGATGCCTTGTAATATAGCTTTCATCAAGCTTTGTATTGTACATCATACGACCATCACAGGTGATAAAGTACAGTGCTCTTTTGAGCACGACACCCATTTTCTTTAAATCTGTAAACGAAAGCTTTGCATGCTTTCTGGCTTTTATAATACGCCTGACACTGTTAGTGCCTATTCCCGGGACCCTGAGAAGTGTATAATAATCCGCCGTCATAATCTCAACCGGAAAACACTCCAGATGACCTACAGCCCACTGACACTTTGGATCAATATAATCATTAAAGTTCTGATTATCCTCCGACAAAAGCTCTCCTGCCTTAAAGCCATAAAATCTCATAAGAAAATCTGCCTGATAAAGCCTGTGCTCTCTCTTTAACGGTGGCGGCTGCCCGATACCCGGTAATGACTCATCCATATTAACATTCACAAAAGCCGAGTAAAATACTCTCTTCATATCAAACCTGTTGTACATTGCTTCTGCTACAGATATAATCTGATAATCACTCTCTCCGGTTGCTCCCACAATCATCTGTGTACTCTGCCCCGCCGGCACATAATATCTGTCCGGTCTTTTGATACTTAAGCCTGATTCCCAGCTTTTTTGTGCAAGCTTATCAGCCTTCCCGCAATCTGTAGCAACCCTAAGGCTTCTGTGATACTCTGATAATCTTGCAGTACTATCTTTTATTTCGGCCATCTGCTCATAATATGCCTGCTCATCTATATACATACGGTTTTTCATACTGCTATTGCCATGATACATTCGGCTGTCCTTTATACCATTTTGAATAAATCTCATAGGTGTAAGAATGTTTTTACGCGCCTTATTCGGAGCAACTGCCCTAAGCCCTTCCGCTGTGGGCAACTCCAGATTAACACTCATCCTATCACAAAGATATCCAATCATCTCAAGGACCTCAGAAGAGGCTCCCGGTATACCCTTGATGTGTATATACCCATTGAAATGATATTTGTTTCTCAAAAGAAAAAGCGTGGTATATAAAAGCTGCATGGTATGCTCGGGCGATTCTATGATACCGGAGCTTAAGAAAAGTCCCTCTATATAATTGCGTCTGTAAAACTCAACAGTAAGCTTACATACCTCCTCAGGCGTAAATGTCACTCTTTCAACATCATTAGTGCATCTGTTGATACAGTATTTACAATCATAAATACATTCATTTGTAAAAAGTATCTTGAGAAGCGATATACACCTGCCATCAGCTGTAAACGAATGACATATTCCACTGGCAAATGCACTCCCCATATCAGTTCCATTACCCGAACGGGATGCACCACTGGAAGTGCATGCAACATCAAACTTTGCCGCATCAGACAGAATCTTAAGTTTTTCCATAATATCAGCACTGATTGACGTTAACATAAGGCCTCCTCACATTTTTTCGAACATCTGTTTGCATTATACAACATATGTTCGGGTAAATCAAGTGAAAATTTTTGGAAAAATATTGTTATGGTTCATAAGCACAAAAACCATAGATATCTTAAATGCATTAAGATACTATGGTTTTTATTTATAATAATTATCGTAACTATTCAGTTGCAAAAAATATCGTAGCCTTTATAAACAGACTTTATTCCGACTAAAAAAATTTTCTTAAGAGCTACTGTATGACATGATTTTATCCCAATTTAGTCTTAAAAAACTCGATTATCCTATCCCACAGTTCATCCTGGAAAAACTGCATATCCGCATGATCAGCGCCTTCTAATGCAATCAAATCTGCATCACAGCCATTTTCAATAAGCTTGTCATAAAGCTCTTCACTCTGCTCAAACGGAACTGTCTGATCATTTATACCGTGAATAATCAAAAATGGAGGAGCATCTTTTGTCACCTTAGACACCGGAGAACTATTGTATGCTTCCTTGATATTTCTCATAATATTATATCCGAGTAAAAGTGACTCCATAGATGCTGCGCATTCTTCGGCATCTTTATACTTAAATGTGCTAAGGTTAGTAGGTGGATACCATGGACATGCTGCCTGAATACTGCTTGACTCTTCAAGATATTCTCCAACATCACGAGCTTTATCATGATCCAATGCCGCCATACATGTCAAAAATCCTCCGGCTGATTCTCCCATCGCACCAAAATGTTCCTTGTCAATTCTGTATCTATCTGCATGTGCCTTCAAATACCTGATTGCAGCCTTCACATCCTCTATCTGCATAGGATAGCAACCCTCATTTGATGTGCGGTATTCCACACTGCAAACAACAAAACCCTGATGAGCAAGCGTACTAAGATATGATAGATGTGCTGACTTATCAATCCTCATCCATCCACCACCGCATATCCATACTATACAAGGATAACGCTTGTCAGACATATCTTCCGGATATATTAAATCGAGTTTTAAATCCCTGCGACAGTGATCATACCACGAATCCACCTGCGCATATGTAATATCAGATACCTGCACATATTGTGGCTTCGTCACATTAATCTTAAGTTTTTCCTTCATTTCAAAATCCTCCTTACATTTGTAATCCATTTTGAAATACAAAATTAATATCATTTAAAATAAATACTTTATGCCCATTATAATACATCTATTTTCATTTTTAAACAAAAAAAACCTTGAAACAACTATCTTGCTTCAAGGTTTAATAACAGGGGATGAGAGAATCGAACTCCCGCTAAAAGTTTTGGAGACTTCTGTCATACCATTTGACCAATCCCCTATATTTAAATATTATATCAAATATAGAAAAAGGACGCAATAGGAATTACGTCTTATTTTAATATACCTTCAAAACTTCATACAAATCCGATTTGTTTTTCTCCGTTATTAACCAGATTAAGCCCTCGACCTATTAGTAACAGTCAGCTCCACATGTTGCCATGCTTCCACCTCTGCCCTATCTACCTTGTAGTCTTCAAGGGGTCTTACTCCCGAAGGAGGGATATCTCATCTTGAGGGGGGCTTCACGCTTAGATGCCTTCAGCGTTTATCCCTT
>ERZ831601.16-NODE-16-length-193574-cov-17.136643_pt1 | contig 193574 bp, 160 predicted proteins | sample MGYA00519578_ERZ831601 | MGnify/ENA primary metagenome ERZ831601 (study PRJEB31850, sample SAMEA3708717) | human gut metagenome | biome: human gut; feature: human-associated habitat; material: faeces | place: China | collected 2014 ... | reverse complement strand
AGGCCAATGGGTATACGGATACGGCCAAAGCGGATGCTATCAAACAGGCCAATGGCTACACCGATACAGCGAAGGCTGATGCCATCAAACAGGCTAATGGCTACACGGATACGGCGAGAGCCGATGCCATCAAGCAGAGTAGGGATTATACGGATACTACAGTATCCGGCGTCAAAGAATCCATTAAGACGCTCACTGATGCAAATAATATTAATGTAAAATATGATGACAGTAGCAAATCGAATATCGATTTAAATAAGGCTACCATTACTAACTTAGGTTCTGGTACCATTGCAGAAAACAGTAATGATGCTGTGAATGGTGGAGACGTTTATGAATACATTAGAAAAAATGTTACGAGTGGCGTAAAAGTTGATGATAAAGGGAATTCTGTGATTAATAACAATCTGACTGTCAATGGAGATACAAATCTTCAGAATACTACTGTCAATAAGAAGTTGATTGTTAATGGAGATACGAATCTTCAGGATACAACGGTGAATAAGCAGTTGACTGTCAAAGGCGATACAGATTTGCAGAATACGACTGTCAATAAGACACTGACTGTCAATGGCGATACGAATCTTCAGAATACAACGGTGAATAAGAAGTTAACTGTTAATGGAGATACGGAATTACAGAATACAACGGTCAAACAGAAGTTGACGATCAATGGTGATACGGATCTCCAGAATACGACGGTCAATCAGAAGTTGACGGTCAATGGAGATACGGATCTTCAGAATACAACAGTCAACAAGAAGTTGACGGTCAACGGTGATACGGACCTGCAGAATACGACGGTCAATCAGAAGTTGACAGTCAGCGGAGATACAGACCTGCAGAATACGACGGTCAATAAGAACCTGACTGTCAATGGCTATACCACTTTAGGTCAGACGACCATTAATAAACAGTTAGCTGTCCAGGGAAATACTTATATTTCCCAGAATCTTGCCGTAGGTGGCAATGCAACAGTAGCTCAGAACTTAGTCGTCGGCAATACGATTGCAGCCAAACAGGTAGTCGCTGATGACGCCATCATTGGAGGTCATTCCGTCATTGATGAATTCAATCGTCAGCGAGAAGATACGGACCGTGTCGGTGCCGGTGCGGCCGCATTAGCTGCTTTACAGTATCTGCCCTATGAAGACGGTTCCAAACTGGTCGGTGGTGCTGGTTATGGCCATTATCGCGGCAAGAATGCCGGTGCTGTAGGCCTTCGTTATTATCCGAACCACGATGTAGCCTTTTCGATGGCAAGCACGGTCGGCAACGGCGATACGATGCTGAATGCCGGCGTTTCCTTCCGTATCGGCAGCGGTACAGGCAGTGTTCACTCCATTCCGGATACGAATAAAGTCCTGAAGGAAACACAGGCTCTCAACAAAGCCTTAGCTGAACGTTTGGACAAGGTAGAAAAAGAACTGAAACAGTCTAATGATACTAATGAAGAATTGATGAAACGACTGGCTGCCCTTGAAGCCAAGATGAAATAATCTTGGGTAGATTATGGGATAGAGAGCACCTGGGATTTTTCCTGGGTGCTCTTTTTTTGAAGCTACGCAGGAACCTGGTTTTTTGGTACAATATTCGTGGAATCTTATTTTCACGAGGTGTCTGACATGGATATAAAATATTATGATATTGGGCTCAATTTATTTACCCGGTCTTTTCCCAAACCGGAAAAAATCATTGCCGATGCGGCGGCGGACGGTATCTGCTGTATCCTGACTGGGTCGGAAGCACGGGAGAACCGTCTGGTCAACCAGTTTGTCCGCCATCATACGGCTTTTGGCACGGCCGGTATCCATCCTCACGTGGCCGATGAAGCGACGGAGGCGGATTTGGAGGAAATCAGGCGCATCGTCACGACGAATCCGAAAGTCGTCGCTGTCGGTGAAACGGGTCTTGATTACGACCGCATGTATTCTAAGAAAGAGAACCAGCTCCACTTTTTCAAAGCTCTCATTGCCATGGCGGAAGAATTAGGTAAGCCCATGTTCCTTCATGAACGGGACGCAGCTGATGACTTCCTGGCTTGTTTCAAGGGGCATGAAGGGCTTTGCCCACAATCGGTCGTCCACTGTTATACGGGCGACAAGAAGACACTGGAAAAGATGCTCGATTTGGGTTTTTATATTGGTATTACCGGCTGGATTTGCGATGAACGGCGGGCGGCTCCCTTACGCGATGCTGTATCCATCCTGCCCTTGGACCGGGTCCTCATCGAAACGGATGCACCGTACCTGACGCCGCGGGGCTTCCACCTGCCCCGGACCAATGTGCCCAACAACATCACCTATGTGGCACAGACCCTGGCCGGGTATATGGGCGTATCTGTCGAAGAATTGACAGCTCATGCCAAAGCAAATACAGAAAAACTTTTCAAAATACAGCCATAATGCAAGGGCCTTTCTCTTTATAGTTATAGTACGGAGTTTGTAGGGGTCGCCCGTGGGCGACCCGTTAGGGATTTGGATGGCTTTCCTAGCAAGCTGATTGGGAAATCGTACATATTCCAGAGAGGGTGCCCTACGTGGTCGCCCCTACAAGAAAAGGATTTGTCGCACGTGCGACAAATCCTTTTTTTATGTCTCATACAGTCTCTTGCGGGCTACCCTTTTTTGCTGGTATAATAAACTTGATGGACTATGCATAAAATTTATTTTTGCCCTGCAAAGGAGGGTTTTTTATGAATATTGCGCAATATACGAAAGCGGCCTCTCTGGAAGAAGCGTGGGAGCTTAACCAGAAACGGTCTGCTGTCGTCCTCGGCGGCTGCTGCTGGCTCCGCTTGTCGCCGCAGCGGCGCATTGCCCAGGCTATCGACTTGTCGGCGCTGGGGCTGGACCAGATCGAAGAAGGGGAGGACTGTTTCCGCCTGGGTGCTATGGTCACGTTAGGGCAGCTCGAAGGCCACGATGGGCTGGCCGCTTTTACTCAGGGCGCCATGAAGGAAGCGGTCCGCCATATCGTCGGGACCCAGTTCCGCAATATGGCGACCGTTGGTGGCAGTATCAGCGGGCGCTTCGGCTTTTCCGACATTTGGACGCTGTTCCTGGCCCTGGATGCCCAGGTCGAATTGTACAAGGGCGGCATCGTCAGCCTGGCCGATTTCGGTCAGACCGGGCCGGGGAAAGACATCGTGACTCACATCATCATCCCGAAAAAGGCCTGCCAGACGGCGTATGATTCGCTGCGCCTCAATGAAACGGACTTCCCTGTCATCGCCGTGGCCGTATCGGCTGACGCAGAAAACGTGCGCTGTGCCATCGGCGCCCGCCCGGCCCGGGCAGAAGTCGTCCGTCTGTCGGCAGCTGATGTGCGCCGCCAGGGCTTGGAAGGGGCTGCCCAACAAATTGCCCATTCCATGACTTATGAAAGCAATATGCGCGGTTCCGCCGATTACCGCCAGGATATGGCTGTCGTCCTCTGCCGGCGCTTATTGGCAAAAGTTCTGGGAGGTGACCAGTGATGACCATTACGTATTGGCTGAATGGCAAGAAGGCGACGGCTGACGTCGCGCCGGGCCTGATGCTCTATGATTTTCTCCGCAGCCAGGGCTGTTACAGCGTCAAATGCGGCTGTGAAACGACGAACTGCGGCCTCTGTACGGTCTGGATCGACGATGTGCCTATGTTGTCGTGTGCCCTGCTGGCAGTCCGCATCGACGGCCGCCATGTGACGACCCTCGAAGGTTTGCAGGATGAAGCCAAAGAATTCGCTTTCTATATGGGCCGCGAAGGCGCCGACCAGTGCGGCTTCTGCAACCCCGGTTTCGTCATGAACGTCCTGGCCATGGTCCGCAAGCTGGATGCGCCGACAGAAGAGGAAATCAAGGAATTCCTGTCAGGCAATCTCTGCCGCTGCACGGGCTACATGAGCCATATGCGGGCTATCAAGGCCTATTTCAAAGCCAAGGGGAAGGAGGTCCGGGCATAATGGAATACAAAGCTATCAATCACGTTGTCGCCAAGAAGGATTCTCAGGCCCTGGTCACGGGCCAGCCGGTCTATACGGATGATTTGCGGCCCAAGGACTGTCTCATCGTCAAGGCCCTGCGCAGTCCCCATGCCAGAGCCATCGTCAAGAAGGTGAATAAGAGCGCTGCCGAAAAGGTGCCGGGCATCGTCTGCATCGTCACGGCTGAAGACGTGCCTCAGTCGCGTTTCACCATTGCCGGTCAGACCTATCCAGAACTGAGCCCGTATGACCGCCTCATCCTGGATAAGCAGATCCGCTTCGTCGGCGATCCCGTCGCCCTCGTCGCCGGTACGAATGAAGACGCCATCGACAAGGCCCTCCGCGTCCTCCGCGTTGAATACGAAGTCCAGGAACCGCTCCTCGATTTCACCAAAGCTCTGGACAACGATATCGTCGTCCATCCCGAAGACAACTGGAAGCCCCTCGTCGATGTCGGCGGCGACAACAAGCGCAATCTCGTCGCCCAGGCCTGTGACGAACACGGCGACGTCGATGCCGTCCTGGCTTCGTCGGACGTCGTCATCGACAGGACCTATCATACGCGTCAGAATCAGCAGGGAGCTATGGAAACGTTCCGGGCCTATGCCTATAAGGATGCCTTTGGCCGACTGACCATCGTCAGCTCGACACAGGTACCGTTCCACGTCCGCCGCATCGTCGCCAACGCCCTGGAAATCCCTAAATCGAAGATACGCGTCATCAAACCGCGCATCGGCGGTGGTTTCGGTTCCAAGCAGACGGCTGTCATGGAAGTTTATCCGGCTTATATTGCCTGGCTGACGGGTAAGCCGGCGTACATGGTCTACAGCCGGGAAGAATCGATGACCGTATCGACGCCGCGTCATGAATCGCAGATCCGCGTCGTCCTCGGCGCCAGCAAAGACGGCCGTATCCGCGGCATTTTCCTCGATTCCCTGTGGAATGCCGGTGCCTATGGCGAACACACGCCGACGACGGTCACCTTGTCAGGCCATAAGTCGATTCCTTTATACAATGCAGCCGAAGCCTTCCGCTTCAGCTATACCTGCGTCTATACCAATACCATTGCGGCCGGCGCTTATCGCGGTTACGGTGCGACTCAGGGGCTGTTCGCCCTGGAAACGGCTGTCAACGAACTGGCTGCGGCCCTGCACATGAGCCCCGTTGCCCTGCGCCTGAAGAATATGGTCCGCCAGGGTCAGGTCCTGCCGGCCTATTTCAATGAAACGGCCTTGAGCTGTACGCTGGATAAATGCCTGGAACGGGTCGTCCAGATGTCGGGCTGGAAGGACGACTGCCCGCGCCAGGTCCTACCTAACGGCCATATCCGGGCCATCGGCATTGCAACGGCCATGCAGGGGTCGAGCATTTCCAATGTCGACGTCGCTTCGGTCACCATCAAGGTCAATGACGACGGCTTCTATTCCCTCAATATCGGCGCTACCGATATGGGGACGGGCTGCGATACCATCCTGGCCCAGATTGCCGCGGAATGTCTCATGTGCCCTGTCGACAATGTCGTTACTTATGGCGTCGATACGGATACATCGCCGTACGACAGCGGATCCTATGCGTCGTCGACGACATACCTCACGGGCAATGCCGTCATCAAGACCTGCCAGAGCCTGATACAGCGCATGAAAGAACGGGCAGCTGTCAAGCTCGGCGCAGCTAACGTTGACGATTTGGAATTCGACGGCAAAGCCATTACCGACTTGTCTACTGGGAAGAAAATCACCCTCAAGGACTTGGGCAATGACGCCATGTTCATGAATGACATCGCCCTGGAAGCGACGGAATCGTGTTATTCGCCGACCAGTCCGCCGCCGTATATGGCCGGTGCGGCAACGGTCGACGTCGACCCGGAAACGGGGCACATCTCCCTGGTGCAGTATGACGCCGTCGTCGACTGCGGTACGGTCATCAATCCGGCCCTGGCCAAAGTCCAGACCGAAGGGGGCATCGTACAGGCCATCGGTATGGCCCTGACCGAAAATATCCAGTATACGCCGTCGGGCCGCCTGCAGAATAACTCCTTCATGCAGTACCGCATGCCGACACGCATGGACCTGGGCCAGATTAACGTTGAATTTGAACCGAGCTATGAACCGAACGGGCCTTTCGGCGCCAAGTCCATCGGTGAACTGGTCATCGACTCGCCGGCACCGGCCATTGCCCACGCCATCTATAACGCTACGGGCATCTGGCTGCGCGACTTGCCCATGACCGCCGAAAAACTCTACAAGGCTATGCAACTGTAGGGGCCGCCCAAAGGGCGGCCCGCAGGTCGCAGGTCGCAGGTCGCAGGTCGCACTCCGCACTCCGCAATGCGGGAGCCGTCCTGTACGGCCTGCCCTGGCGCCCTTTATAGGGGAGCTGTCAGCAACGCTGACTGAGAGGTTGCTTTTTCTCAGAAATTTCAATGAAAAAGGGCTATCGTATTAAGTGTTTTTGCTTAATGCGATAGCCCCTTTTTATGTATTCGGGTGTAATCGGAGTGCATTATCCCCGTCATTCGAGGCGGGCCGCCTTGACAGGACGGCCCCTACATACGGTCCAAGGGACTGTTGCGGTCTGCGTTATCCCCATCATTCAGGGCGGGCCGCCTTAGCAGGACGGCCCCTACATACGGTCCAGGGGACCGCTTCGGCCTGCGAACCACGAACCACTAGGCCGAAGGCCGAAGCCACGAGCCACGAACTCCTCACTTCACAATCATGACGGGCAGGCCCGAATGGGTCGTGATGTAGCGGCTGACGCTGCCCAGGAGAATCGAGGCCAGGCCGCTGCGGCCGCGGCTGCCCATGATGAGCAGGTCCGAGCCGTCTTTTTCAGCTTTTTTGAGGATTGTCGGGCCCGGACGGCCGATGTTGGCGACGAAGTGGATGTCGACGCCGTCTTTATGGTCGGCTATGGCGGCTTTGCACAGGTCAAAGACGCGGTCGGCGCTCTGGCGCAGGCGGTCGGTCAAGTCTTCGAGGCCGCGTTTTTTCTGGTCCAGTGCCGTTTCTTCGGCGATGAGGTCGCGCATGTTGGCGACGTGGAAGACCGTGACCGATGCGCCGTCGGCTTTGGCGAATTCTACGGCGTAGCGGACGGCTTTCAGTGATTCTTCCGAGCCGTCAGCCGGGACGAGGATGCGCCGGTACGGTCCTTCTTTCTTATTGTGCGCCAGGAGGACCGGGCATTTGGCATGGGCCAGGACGTAGGTGCTGGCACTGCCCAGGAGCTGCTCCGACAGGGAATGGCTGCCCCGGCGGCCCATGACGATGAGGTCGGCATCGCATTTGTCGGCTTCGCTGAGGATGCCGATTTCCGGCGTACTGACCAGCTGGACCGTGTGGACCGTCAGGTTTTCCGGAACGGCTTCCATGGCCTTTTCCAGGACGTAGCCGCTCTTATCATTGGCCAGTTTGGTCAGGTCCTTGACTTTTTCATCGGTCATGTCTTCAAAGACATCGAAGCTGTCCAGGACGGCATCGGCATTGGTGATATTGACGATGGTCAATTCGGCACTATATGCGTTGGCAATGTCGATGGCATGTTGCAAGGCGTTGCGCGACGGCTGGGAACCGTCAATAGGAACTAAGATGTTTTTCATGATACATACCCCCTTTTATTGGAACTATTTTTCCAGTGAGCTGTTGATGCGGACACCGCTCATGAAGGGCATGACCGGCTTGGTGTCTTCCTGTACCGGTTCGCGGATGCCCTCAAAAGTCGTCGTCAGCATCAGTTTCAGGCGGTTTGTCTGATTGACCGAGCTGGCACTGGGGTCATAGTCGATAGCGACGATATTCGTTTCCGGGAAGGCGGCTTTCAAGGTCTTGATCATGCCCTTGCCCGTAACGTGGTTCGGCAGGCAGGCCCAGGGCTGGAGGCAGACGATGTTCTTGGCGCCGCGGTGGATGAGGTCGATCATATCCCCCGTGAGGAACCAGCCTTCACCGGCTTCATGGCCCAGGGACAAGTATTTCTTCGCTTCGTCAGCGATGTCGTAAATGGATGTGATCGGGTCGAAATGGCGGCTCTTGGCGACGGCCTGTTCGTAAGGCTTGCGGTACCATTCCAAGAGGCGGACGGCAGTCTTGCTGAGGAAGGAATCCTTCCAGCTGCCCGACAGGTATTTATGGCGGAACTGGTTGTCCAGCTGGCCGTAGAGGAAGAAGTCTGCCAGGCCGGAGACGATGATTTCGCCGCCTTCTTCTTCAATCATGCGGACGATGTGGTTATTGGCGATGGGGTGGAACTTGACGTAGATTTCACCGACCAGGCCGATGCGCGGCTTCATGGTTTCACTCATGTCGATGTGGTCGAATTCGTCGATGAGGTCGCGGATATTTCTCTTGAATGATTTGAAATCGGCTTTCTTCAGCTGTTCGGCACATTTCTTCTGCCACTTGTGGAAGAGGGCTTCGGCTGTCCCCCTGACCTTTTCGTAAGGCCGCGTGCGGTAGAGGACCTGCTGCAGGGCGTCGCCGTAGATCATGCCCATGACCAGGCGGTGCCAGAAGCCGATGCCGGGCTGGAAACCGGGCTGCTTGTTCATGCCCTTGAGGTTCAGCGACAAGATGGCGACCTGGGACATGTTGGCGTCGTTCAGGGCCTTGCGAATCATGCCGATGTAGTTCGTCGCCCGGCAGCAGCCGCCGGTTTGGGAAATCATGACTGTCGTGTGGTCCAGGTCGTATTTGCCCGATTTGAGGGCCGTAATGATCTGGCCCAGGCTCATGATGGCCGGATAGCAGGCATCGTTGTGGATATAGGCCAGGCCCGTGTCGATGGCCTTCTGGCCCTGGTGGGGCAGGAGTTCGACGCGGTAGCCTTCATGTTCAAAGGCGGCACTGAACAAGGGGAAATGAATCGGCGTCATCGACGGAGCCAGGATGACGTTCTGCTTGGCGTCTTCCTTGGTGAAAATCGTCTTTTCGTAAGAATACGGTTCGACGACATGGTCTTCTTTGGGACGGTGATTCATGACGAAGAGCAGCGAGCGCAGGCGGATGCGGATGGCACCCAGGTTGGAGCCTTCGTCGATCTTGAGCAGTGTATGGATCTTGTGGCCGTGGGCCAGGATGTCCTGGACCTGGTCGGCGACGATGGCGTCAAGGCCGCAGCCAAAGGAATTGAGTTCGACCAGTTCCAGGTTCGGATGCTGTGTGATGTACTGGGCAGCCCGGTAGAGGCGCGAATGGTAGGACCACTGGTCAACGACGCGCAGGTGGCCCGGGAACTGGCCCAGGGGAGCGACGCCGTCTTCGGTAAGGACGGCCAGGCCCAGGCTGTTGATGAGTTCCGGGATGCCGTGGTTGATTTCCGGGTCGATGTGATACGGACGGCCGCAGAGGACGATGGCCCGCTGGCCCGTCTTTTCCAGGTTATCCAGGATTTTTTTGGTAATGTCGTATATCTTCTGTTTATATGCTTCTTCTTCGTCCCAGGCGGCAGCGGCAGCGGCTTTGACTTCGTGAGCCGGCAGGTTCCAGGCCTTCAATTCTTCGGCCAGGCGTTTGCCGATGCGTTTCTTGTCGTGGAGGGGCAGGAAGGGGCAGAGGTAGGGCGTATTGGTTTCGGCCAGGCGTTCGCCCATGTTGTTGCGGATGACTTCGGGATAGCTCATGACCATGGGGCAGTTGAAGGTATTGTCTTTGCTGCCTTCGCTGGGGCCGTTCTGGATGCACGGATAGAAGATGCGGTCGACGCCCTTTTCCAGGAGGTTCTCGATGTGGCCGTGGACCAGTTTGGCCGGGTAGCAGGCCGAGTCCGACGGGACCGTGTCCATGGCCTTTTCAAACAGGGCCTTCGACGACGGGTCCGAGAGGACGACGGTGTAGCCGAGTTTGGTGAAGAACGTGAACCAGAAGGGATAGTCTTCGTACATATTGAGGACCCGCGGGATGCCGACGGTGCCGCGCGGCGCATTTTCTACGGGCTTATAGCCGAAGAGCAAGTTATATTTGACCTTGTACATGTTGGGCAGAGGCTTCTTGCGGGCTGCTGTCGAGCCGGCGGCGCCGCGTTCACAGCGGTTGCCGGTGATGAAGGAACGGCCGTCGTTGAAGGTGTTGACCGTCAGCAGGCAGTTGTTGGTGCACAAGCCGCAGTGGCGGATGGACGTCGTGACCTGCAATTCTTCCAGGGCTTTCGGGCTGACGATGGTCGATTTGGCATGGTCTTCGTGGTAGGCCGTGCGGCAGATGAGGCCCATGCCGAAGGCCCCCATGAGGCCGGAAATGGCCGGGCGGATGACGTGGCGGCCCAGGAGTTTTTCAAATGCCCGCAGGACGGCGTCGTTGTAGAAAGTACCGCCCTGGACGACGATGTTCTTTCCTAATTTGGCCGGATCTTTGACTTTGATGACTTTATAAAGGGCATTCTTGATGACCGAATAGGAAAGGCCGGCGGAAATGTCGGCCAGCGTGGCCCCTTCTTTCTGGGCCTGCTTGACTTTGGAGTTCATGAAGACCGTGCAGCGCGAGCCCAGGTCAATGGGGCTCTTGGCCAGCAGGGCGGCCTGGGAGAAGTCCTGGATGGACATTTTCAGGGATTTGGCAAAGGTATCCAGGAAGGAACCGCAGCCCGACGAGCAGGCTTCGTTGAGCAGGATATCTTCGATATGACCGTCTTTGATGCGGCTGCATTTCATGTCCTGGCCGCCGATATCGAGGAGAAAGTCGACGTCCGGGCAGAAGTGGGACGCTGCCTGATAGTGGGCAATGGTTTCGACTTCGCCCAGGTCGAGGTGCAGCGCTTCTTTGAGCAGCGATTCGCCGTAGCCCGTGATGCCGGCCTTGGCGATGAAGGCCTTTTCCGGCAGGCGGCGGTAGACTTCAGCGACGATTTTCTTGGCTGCCGCCAAGGGACTGCCTTCGTTGTTCTGATAGTGCGAATAGAGAATCTTCATGTCTTCGCTGAGGACGACGGCTTTAATCGTCGTCGAGCCGGCGTCGATGCCCAGGTAGCACGGGCCGCTGTAGGTGGTGATGTCCGCCTGGGGGACGGTATGCTGGCTGTGGCGGGCCCGGAATTCGTCGAGCTCAGCCTGATTGTTGAACAGCGGTTCGACGCGGTCCGATTTGGCCAGCGTCGATTCGTCGACGCTCTTCAGCTGGCCCATGAGGTTCATGAAGGACACGGGTTTCGTGTCTATACTGCCCAGGGCGGCGCCGATGGCCACGTAGACCTGGGCGTTTTCCGGGGCGATGACCTGTTCCGGCGTCAAGTGGAGGGTCTTGGCGAACTGTTCCCGAAGCTGGGACAAGTAGGTCAGCGGGCCGCCGAGGAAGCAGACTGTCCCCTTGATGGGGCGGCCGCAAGCCAGGCCGGTGATGGTCTGGAAGACGATGGACTGGAAGACCGACGCCGCGACGTTTTCCTTGCTGGCCCCTTCGTTGAGCAGGGCCTGGATGTCGGTCTTGGCGAAGACGCCGCAGCGGGCGGCGATGGGATAGATCGTGTCGGCTTTCTTGGCCATTTCATTGAGGCCGCCGGCATCGGTGTCGAGGAGGGTCGCCATCTGGTCGATGAAGGCCCCGGTCCCGCCGGCGCAGTTGCCGTTCATGCGGTGTTCGTTGCCGCCGGTCAGGTAGGTGATCTTCGCATCTTCGCCGCCGAGTTCGATGATGACGTCCGACTGGGGATAGTACGTGCGGACGGCTTTGGTCCCGGCGATGACTTCCTGCAAAAAGGGGATGTGCAGGTAGTCTGCCAGGGCAATGCCGCCAGAGCCGGTGATGGCCATGGTGATTTGACGGTCGCCAAAGATTTCATAGGCGTTTTGCAGTAAATCCCAGACTTTTTGGCGTATATCCGTATAGTGGCGGACATAGCATGCGTGGAGGCACTGTTTGGCATGATTGAGGACGGCGATTTTTACCGTCGTCGAGCCGATGTCAATGCCGATATGTAAGAGATTTTTCATGTTTTGTCACCCTATCGGTTTACCAACCGATTCTTTCTTATAAATTTCTATATGATAAAGACTATATATAAAGAGTCTACTTTATATTGTACCATATTCCTCTTATTCTGTAAGGGGTGGGGCAGAGGATTTTTTTACGACCCAAAATGAGTTACGACAAATGGTGGTAAATATGGTAGAATAAAAGTGTCAATGTCTTAATGAAAACTATACTTTATATGATAAAGGAGCCTTGTCATGAGAAAATTCGTAACGGAACATCAGTCCCCCTACCTGGATTTGACGACGGAAGTGTCGGATATCCTCTACCGCGGCCATTCACAATTCCAGGATATCATCGTCGCCGATTCTAAGGAATTCGGCCGTATGCTCGTCCTGGACGGCGTTTTCCAGACGTCCATCAAAGATGAATTCATGTACCATGAAAGCATCGTCCACATCCCCATGTTCCTCCATCCCAATCCCAAGAAAGTCCTCATCATCGGCGGCGGCGATGGCGGTGCCGCCCGGGAAGCCGTCCGCCATCCGGAAGTCGAATCGGTCACCATGGTCGACATCGACGGCAAGGTCATCGAATTATCCAAGCAGTATTTCCCGGAAATCGCCAAGGCCATGATCGAAGGCGACCCGAAACTGACTGTCAAAGTCGGCGACGGCATCGCGTTCATGCGGGAAGCAGAAAATTACTACGACGTCATCATCGTCGACTGCTCGGACCCTGTTGGTCCCGGCGAAGGCCTGTTCTCGTATGATTTCTACAAGGATACCTTTAGGGCCCTCAAAGACGACGGCCTCTTCGTACAGCAGACCGAATCACCGTTCATGCACCGCAAGCTGGTCAAGGATATCTTCGACTGCGTGTCGGACATCTTCCCCATCACCCGCCTGTACACGGCCTTCATCCCCCTCTATCCGTCGGGCATGCACTGCTTCACCATGGGCTCGAAGAAATACGATCCCCTTACGTGGCAGCCGAACCGCAAACGGACCTTCCCGACGCGGTACTATAACGAAGGCATCCAGCAGAGCGCCTTCGTCCTGCCGAATTTCGTTAAAGATTTATTGTACGGTGAAAAAGAACGCTAAAAAAGTTTGAAAAAGTGCTTGACTTTGTGAGCGACTCGTGGTAAGATTATCTACGTTGACGGCGCTAATGCAGCGCGGCCGACGCAGATAATCTAATATGGCGGGTATGGTGAAGTGGTTAACACGGCGGATTGTGGCTCCGTTACGCTAGGGTTCGAATCCCTATACTCGCCCCATAGGGGTATAGCCAAGTGGTAAGGCACCGGACTTTGACTCCGCTATGCGCTGGTTCGAATCCAGCTACCCCTGCCAGCCATGATTCATTAGCTCAGCTGGTAGAGCACCTGACTTTTAATCAGGGTGTCCCGAGTTCGAATCTCGGATGGATCACCAAATGAAAAGGGCTTGTCGCACAGCGACAAGCCCTTTTAAGCTGTTAGCAGCTAGCTGTTAGTGGTTAGGTGATGGCTTTAAATTTAAAGAGGTTCTCTGTAAACTATAAATCCTGTATTACAAACTATAAGGTAAAAGGGACTACGCATGATGACATAAGCCTTTATACGATAGTCCCTTTTTACGTTCTGATGGAGAAATAGCAAGCAACCGGCAGCCAGCCACTAACTGCTAACTGCTGACTGCTGACTGCTAACTTGCTAACTACAACTTACAGGAAGAAAACGACGGTGTCGATGATGAACAGCGGGATGAGGATGGCTACGGACCAGCCCATGTAACCGAAGAAACTCGGCATTTTGATCTTGTTTTCTTCGGCAATGGATTTGACCATGAAGTTCGGTGCATTGCCGATGTACGTATTGGCGCCCATGAAGACGGCACCGGCCGAGATGGCTTCCAACATGATTTGGGATACGGTCCCGACAGAGGTCGTAATACCCTGGGTGGCGCCGAGAGCCCCGGCAGTCTGGAGGAAGACCAGGTATGTCGGTGTGTTATCCAGGAAAGACGACAAGGCACCGGTTGCCCAAAACATCTGCCACGGGTGGGACAGGCCCAGTTCAGCGCCATGGGCCTTGAGCAGAATCAGGGCCGGGATCATGGTGATGAAAATGCCGATGAACAGCTTAGCGACTTCCAGGATAGGGGCATACGTGAATTCGTTGAGTTCCCGCGTCGACGTCTTCGTCGTCTTGATGGAGAGGAAGGCTGCGACGAGGATGATGACGATTTCTGCCAGTGTGGCATAGGGGAAGACGATTTCGTCGTAAATGTGCAGGCCAGCGCCATTGGCGAAAGCCGGGAACATATCCGGCAGGAGGCCGTTGGCCAGGACTCCGATGATGATCAAGACGATGAAGATGAGGTTGTGAGCGCCTTCCAGGCGGAGAGGCTGTTTATCGTTTTCATCGATTAAATCGAGCGGAGTCCGGCCTTCTTTTACTTCCTTATTATAGAAGTGTTTGTCTAAGAAGGCGAAGAGGGCGAACATGAGGACCAAGTTGAGCACCAGGATGGGCAGGAGATGGAAGGTCCACGTGAAAGGAACGCCGCGCTGGAAGCCCATGAACAGGGGAGGATCACCGAGGGGTGTCAGGCAGCCACCCATGTTGGCGACGAGGAAAATGAAAAACACCATGAGGTGTACTTTATTTTTGCGCCAGGCATTGGCCCGGATGAGGGGACGGATCATCAGCATAGCAGCCCCGGTCGTACCGATCCAGCTGGCCAGGAAGGTGCCGATGAAGAGTAGAAGACAGTTGATTTTCGTCGTCCCGGCTAAGGTCCCGCGGACGGCGATACCGCCGGCGACGACGAACAGGCCGAAGAGGAGGACGATGAAGGGGATGTAGTCGAGGAGCACCGATTCGAGCAGGCGAAACCACGACTCACCGACGCCATAGGCAGCGGCGAAGGGGATGAGGAATAAAAGAGACCAGGCGAACGCAGCGCCGAGCATGTGTTTTTCCCACCATTCCGGACGGACGAGGGGGACGATGGCGATGGATAAGAGCATCCCAGCGAATGGGATGATACTCCATACGGGCAAGGTCGCACTTACGAGTTCATGTGTCATAAAAACCACCTTTCTTATTATCTGATTGCAGAGAAACTTAAAAATTTTACAATCATATTCAGTATTATAGCATAGAGACATGAAAGTTTATACTCATTTTTCAGATTTCGCATAGTCATTTAAGTATAGGCTAAATAATTTTATAAAAATAAAAAGCAGACATTTTCTGAAAAAATTTTGGATGACAAAGAAGGAATCCGTAAAAGTCATGGCGAATATATATGTTAAGGATAAGAACAGGCCTTAATAAGGAGGGATTCATATGAAAAAATATAATAACATCATCGTGCCGACGGATGGTTCGGTTAACTCGAAACGTGCGCTGGAACATGCCGTCGTCATCGCTTCGTCGTTAGGGGCTACGATTACACTGGTCTATGTCGCCAATATCGTATCGGTCATTTCTAACTTCGACCAGATCCCCAATGCCAGCGGCTATGTAACGGAACAGGTCGCACTGGACATGGAAGAAGAAGGGAAAGGTATCCTCGATGAATTCGCCAAATCCATTCCCCAGAACATCGAAGTCAAGAGTGTCTTTGAAGTCGGTTCTCCGGGACCGGCCGTCTTGTCGGTAGCCAAGAAGTACAATGCTGACCTCATCGTCATGGGCAGCCGCGGCCTCGGGCCGTTGAAAGGCTTGTTCATGGGTTCTGTCAGCAGCTACGTCGTCACCCATTCCGTTTGCCCTGTATTGATCGTTAAATAAGTAATTAGTGGTTCGTAGTTCGTGGCTCGTGGTTCGCGAAGAGACGACCTGCGTTACTTTCCCCTAGCCACTAGCCGCTAACCACTAAAAAGTAGTATGAAGTTTGTAGGGGTCGCCACGTGGGCGACCCGTTAGGAATTTGGATGATTCATCTAGCAAACTGATTGGAAAATTTTACATGTCCCGAAGCGGGCGCCCCACGTGGCGCCCCTACAGAAAAAAGGCGCTGTCTTCATGGATAGCGCCTTTTTTCTGAAAATTTTACGTTACGCCATAGGGGAATCGTTCTTTTTGTGGTATACTGGGTACACAGGTATGCCTTTTTTTGCCTGATTACACAAAACCTATTCATGAGTATAGGGTCCCGGACTGCCTCGTTCCGGGATAGGTGCCTGGGAGGCAAGTATGAAACGAAATACCAATGAATGGCTCGACCGCAAGGTCGCTGACTGGGTTTCTAAGGGCTGGATCAGTGAAGAATCCCAGCAAAAAATACGAAAATCTTACGGCAGGGACGAACAAAGGAATCCTCTTTTGACGACCCTGCCTTTATATGCCCTGCTGGCCGTCATCGGCCTGGCCGCTGCCGGTATCGCCCTGATTTGGGGCCTTTCCCAGTTCTGGTACTATGTATCACTTACGGTCCGCATGGGCCTGGCCTGTGGTTTGCTCCTGCTTACTCAGATCGGTGTCGGCGCCGCCATGTTCCAGGAACGGCAGGGGAGCCTCGTCGCCGAAGGCGTGGCCCTGGTCCATTGCCTGGGCGTCTTTGCCGTCCTGGCAATGGCCGAGCAGTCTTTCTATATCGGCTGGGATGTGACGGCCTACGTCGCCGTCTGCGCCATCCTCTGCCTGCCCGTCGTCTATCTGCTGCGGTCCATTGCGGCCCTCGTCGTCTATGACCTGTCTCTCTTGTACTGGACGGCTGCCGGCGGGCCACTGAATACCCTGGGCGGGACGGCGCTGTTGTGGATTTTACTCCTGTTGGCCGTGCCCTTTTATGATACCCTCATCACCATGCGTGATGAACGGCGCCTGTCTATTTTTTCCTGGGTCATGACGATTACCGTCTTTGCTGCTTTTGGCCTGGCAGCCAGGTCGACGGACTATATCCCTTTCCTCATGCTGGGGAGTTTGGCCGTCACCATCATGCTCGTCGGTTATTCCATTGACATCCATCAGTCCTGGGGCGTACCCTTCCGCTGGTTCGGCCGCTTTGCCGCTGCCGGCTCGCTGCTCATTTCCTGCCTGCCTGCGGCTTGGGATGGCATCGCCCGGGTCCATGCCTTTCACTGGGTCACGGCCTTGGTGACGCTCGTCCTCTTTGCCGTCATGATCGCCCTCATGGCCCAGACCGTAAAGAATCGCTTGTGGGGACCGGTCCTGTACCTAGCGGTCCCATTTATCCTGGCTTTTGAAACAATCCTCGTCCGGGCCGGGCTCTATTCGTCGATTCCCTTGGTCCTTTCGTCGCTGTACATGGTCGTATTAGGTTTCTTTGAAACGTCTCAGGGCTTCAAGCCGGGACACAGCCTCCATATGAAATTTGGCGTCGTCATCTTCATCAGCCTGGTGCTGGCCTTTATTTTCGGGACGCAGTTCTCCCCGCTGGCACCGCTCCTGGCCATCGTCGTCCTGGCCCTGATCATCTTCCAGTTCAAGCGGACCCGCAAGGATAAGGCGGCTGCCGCCTTGCGCGCTGCCCGGCGGGCAGGTCTGCGCCATTCGTCGACGCGCGTCCGCCGTGAAGGCGAAGAAAAACAGGACGAACTTCCGCCTAAAGAGACACCGTCCTGGCAGGCTCAGGATGCCGCCAGCGATGCCGACACCCTGGCCGAGTGGATGAAAGAGGTACGCATCCCGTCGCCGGCTGAATTGGGACTGCCTGCCGAACCGGCAGAGGAAAAGACGTCCGACGATTTGCCCAAAGCGCCGCCTGTCCCGGCCGAGCCGGAAGAAGCACCGCCGGCATTTACTTTCACGGCACCCGCTGATGACGTAAAGAAAGAAACGCCGGAAACGCCGGCGTCGCCGGTCACACCGACAGTCCATGAAAAGACGGAAGCCGTGCCCCAGCAAATGGCTGTTCCTCAGGAACCGGAAGCGGAAGAAAAGCCGCGGGTTACGGAATCGCCGTGGAGCTCGATGAAGCCGGCACCGAAACGGAAAAAATACTTTACCCACTCGCCGTGGTCTCACCAAGGAGGCGATATGAAATGAAATTTCCATTGCCTTTGCAGGGATTCCACTTTTCCTTTTCACTGGATGGCCGTTATCGCTGGATCTTTTTCGTCTTCGTCGTTCTCGTCCAGTTCGCCGTCGTCGCCTATATGGGCTGGCGCTGGCATAACATCGCCGTCGATGGCATCCCCTATCAGTGGCGCTGCGTCCCGCGGCTGGAAGTATCCGCCTTTGGGACGGACTACGTCCGCGTCGTTTTTCCCGAAGACACGACGCAGTGGAAGGACGATACGCCGCCTGAAAAGGGACAGCAGATTTACGTCTATATTTCACGGGATACGTCGGGCCTCATGGAAATCCAGGGAGCTTCGGCGTCGAAGCCTTTCGTCGGCGGCGACTATATGCAGGCCACCGTCGTGTCCTATCAGGATGGCTTTGTCCAGTTCCAGGTTGGCTTTGACCGCTATCGCATGGCACCGGAGCTGACCGATGGCATCTACAACCTCCAGCCCGATGACAGCGTCATCGCCAGCATCCGCATGAAGCGGGGCGAAGGCGTCATCGAAGGCATCTTCGTCAATGGAATCCCGTTGGAAAATATCAGCAATGGCGCCGCCATGGCCAAGGCCCGCCAGGAAAAAGAGGCCCAGACCTTATTTGACCGGCCTCACCTCGTCGATACCGGCATGGTACCGCCGAAAGAAGAATGATGGCACAGAAAGAAAGCGAGGATTTTATGAAAGCGTACGCGAGAATTGCCAAGATTGCTATGACAGTCATGCTGTTGGCAGCGTTCTTCCTCTTATCGGGGTTCCGGGCGCAGACCATCATCCACGACGATGGCAGCGAAACACAGGATGTCCTGAAAGTCTCCGATTCGGCTAAGGGGCAGAAAGATTTAAAAGCCGATGCCGATGAATTCCAGAAGCGCAATTATACCATTATGGATTATAACAACGATAATGGCGAAGGCTTCCGGGCTATGAAAACGATTACCAAGGATGGAGCCAGCAAGAGCTCTGTCGACCACATTGTCCACAAGACCCACGATGGCCTCATCTGTTCGACTTATTACATTGATTATAATTTTGATGAAAATAGTATCCAGACCCTGCGCTTAGGCGCGCCGATGCCGGAAAATGGCGTCGACCTGGAATACATCGTCTCCTTCCCGTCGGGGACCCGCGTTGTCAGCAACAGTGATAAAGCCGATGACCAGGGCAGTACCTATTTGTGGAACCTGTCCAATTCCAATCCGACGGAAATCAAGCTCCAGGCCACAGTCTGGCATAAATTGTTCATCTATATCGCCCTGTTCCTGGTCGTCCTGGTCCTGATCATCGTCCTCATCATGGAACACCGCCGCAAGAACGTCATCAGCTGGAAACGGGCAGCGCATATGCGCAAACTGGAAATGATGCTCCTCTGTATCCCTATCATCATCCTGGGCTACATGGGCTATGAATATTACGTCGGGACCCATGTGACGGCAGCGTCGCTGGATAAAGTGGCCGAACAGCAGCAGGAAGAACTGCTGGAAAACCGGGAAGAAGACAAGCGCCTGCAAGATGCCGATGCCCGTAAGCAGCGCAGCGGCGAAATGGCAGCGGCCCGCATCCGCAGCAAGGCCAATGACATTTCCAATGAACTGCGCAATTTGAAGGTCCAGTACCGCAACGGCTCCATCAGCCGCAGCTCGGCTCGTTCCCAGGCCCAGAGCCTGGCCCAGCAGGCCAAGGACATGCTCAGTGAAAGCACCAACCTGTCCCAGGCCGACCGCGATGTCCTGGAACAGCTCATCGACAATGTCGTAGCCGAAGCGGATTCCATCGGCGCATCGGCACCGAGCCGCAGCTCCTCTCAGGAAACGCGGCGCAGTGAATCGGCTTCCGAGTCCCAGAGCACGACCCGCAGCCGGTCTGACGATAAGTCGACGAATGCGACCAAGAGTTCCGATTCGTCGAAGAGCCGCCAGTCGTCCGATAACAATCGCGATACGGGTAAAACGAATAAACAATAAAGATTTTTAATTAACTTTTTTTCTTGTTAGTATTTCCTATTTGTCCAAAAGATGGTATGATATGGGTATGAGAATTGACATTACAGCATGAATGCTGCTTGTACTTTTTAAGGAGGTCATATCAGTATGCATTGTGTAGAAGAAATTAAAAATGGTATTTATTGGATGGGCTGCAACGATTTCCGTACGGAATTGTTTGAACGGATTTTCCCGATTCCCGAAGGCGTTACGTACAATTCCTATTTCATCGATGACGAAAAGACTTGTGTCGTCGATGCCATGGATAAATCGTGCCGTGACGAATTCCTGGAAGACGTTGAATACCTGCTCAAAGGCCGTAAACTGGACTACTTCGTCCTCCAGCATATGGAACCGGACCATGCCAGCTCGGCTTTGGCTCTCCTGGAAAAATATCCGGATGCCAAGATTATCGGCCAGCCGCAGACCTTCAAGCTCTTTGAACAGTTCTTCCGTCATCCCATGACGGACCGCTATGTTGCCGTCAAGGAAGGGGACCAGCTGGCTCTGGGCAAACATACCTTGCAGTTCGTCAAAGCGCCGATGGTCCATTGGCCGGAAGTCATCATGTCCTATGACCTGACGGATCACGTCCTCTTCAGTGCCGATGCCTTTGGCCAGTTCGGTACGGTCGGCAACGTCTATGCAGACCAGGTCGACTTTGAAGAAAACTACCTCGATTCGGCCCGCCGTTACTATGTCAACATCGTCGGCAAATACGGCCCGCAGGTCGTCAACGTCCTCAAGAAGGCATCGGGCCTTCCTATCGACTTCATCTGCCCGCTCCACGGCTTCGTATTCCGCACGCCGGCTACGATTAAGTATATCATCGACAAATACCTCCACTGGGCTAAATACGTACCGGAAAAGAAAGGCGTCGTCATCGCTTTCTCGTCCATCTATGGCAACACCGAACGGGCTGCCTGCGTCCTGGCCCATAAATTGAGCCAGCGCGGCATCCAGGATATCCGCCTCTACGACGTCGCCAAGATCCATTCGTCGTACATCACGGCTAAAGCCTGGGAATACAGCCACCTCGTCCTGGCAGCTCCGACGTACAACCTGAACCTCTTCCTGCCCATGGAAAACTTCCTCCACGACTTGAAGACCCTCATGTTCCAGAAACGCACGATCGGCGTCATTGCCTGCCACAGCTGGGCATCGGCTGCCTATAAGACCATGGTCGACTACGTCGAAAATCAGTTCAAATGCTGCGAACTCCTGGAACCGACGATGGATATGAAATCGTCTCTCCGTGATGACCAGGAATGTGAACTCGACGAACTGGCCGATAAACTGGCTGAAAGCATTAAAGACTATCCCGATCCGAAAACTTTGATCTAAGGTGGTGTAAGCGTGATCATCCGTGACGACAGCGCCAAGAGCGGCGATAAGCACGAACAGGACAAGGCCCGCAGCAATGGGGAAGAACTCCACATCGACCTGGGCCGCGACCTGACCGAAGACGAACAGAAAATCTTTGAAAAATTACGCGAAGGATTACATATGTAAGGAAAAAGGACTTGCCCTATGGGCAAGTCCTTTTTCCGCTGTAGGGGCGCCCGCGTGGGGCGCCCGTCGTTCGCAGTCCGCAGGCCGCAAATGTAGGGCGCCCGCGTGGGGCGCCCGCCGTTTGCAGTCCGCAAGCCGCAAATGTAGGGGCGCCTGCGACCGGCGACCTGCGACCGGCCAATCAAAACATACGTTTGCAATAGGGCCGGCCTTATGCTATGATAAAGGGAAAGAGGGGGGCTTTATCATGGATTGGGACCGGATTCAACAGAAACTGCATATTCTCAGCGACGCGGCCAAGTACGACGTGTCCTGTTCGTCCAGCGGCAGCCGGCGGGCCAACCAGGCCGGGGGCATCGGCAATGGGGCCGTCTGCGGCATCTGCCATACCTGGTCGGCTGACGGGCGCTGTGTGTCGCTCCTCAAGATCCTCATGACCAACCGCTGTATCTACGACTGTGCCTACTGTGTCAACGCGGCCAGCCGGGAAGCGGAACGGGCCATCTTGACGCCAGAAGAGATCGCCGACGTGACCATCGCCTTTTACCGGCGCAATTACATCGAAGGCCTGTTCCTCAGTTCCGGCGTCTATCGTTCGCCGGACTATACGACGGAGCTCCTCATCCGGACGGCCCGCATCCTGCGGGACGAAAAGAAATTCAACGGCTACATCCACATGAAGGGCATCCCCGGGACGAGTGCCCAGCTCATCCGTGAACTGGGCCGCTACGTCGACCGCCTGAGCGTCAACATCGAACTGCCGTCGGCGCCGAGTCTGCGCCTGCTGGCGCCGCAGAAGACGAAGGAAAACATCCTCGTTCCCATGGGGCACATCCGCCAGGGCATCCTGGAGCGGCGGGAAGAGAAGAAACATCATAAGAAGGCGCCTTCCTTCGTCCCGGCCGGCCAGACGACGCAGCTCATCGTCGGCGCGACGCCGGACAGCGACCGGACGATCCTGCGCCTGAGCCAGGCCTTATACGATAAGGTGGAATTGAAGCGCGTCTATTATTCGGCTTATGTCCCGGCCGTGACCGGCCCGAACCTGCCGGCCATCGCAAGCCGCCGCTCCTGCGGGAGCACCGCCTCTATCAGGCTGACTGGCTGCTGCGCTTCTACCAGTTCAAAGCCGATGAGATATTGACTGACGAGGCGCCTGATTTCGACCTCGACCTGGACCCCAAGGCCTGCTGGGCCCTGCGCCATCCGGAGTTTTTCCCGGTCGAAGTCAACCGTGCGTCGTACCACGCTTTGCTGCGCGTCCCCGGTATCGGCGTCACCTCGGCCCGGCGCATCTGTGCTGCCCGGCGCCAGGCTTTCTTGTCGTATGACACACTGCGCCGCCTGGGCATCGTCCTCAAGAGGGCCCAGTATTTCATTACCTGCAAGGGAAAATATTATGGAGCGACGACGGACCCGGTTCGCATCCGCCAGCTGCTCCTGGTCCGGCCGTCAGCCCAGACGGCTTATGAACCGATGAGTCTGTTTTAGGAGCGGTAGCGATGATTTACAGTTATGATGGAACTTTTTTTGGCTATTTGTCGGCCGTCTTCGACGCCTGGCACGATGGCCTGGACCAGGTCGAAGATATCTGCCCGGACAGCCGGCTGGGCCTGGTCTTTTCTGAGCAGCGCTTCGTCCCGGCCGATGACGGCAAGGCCCGGCGCATCCTCGACGCCCTTCTGGCCCAATGTGGGCCCAAGCCCTGCCATTACTTATACTATGCCTTCCTGGCCGAAGAGGAAGGGCGAGGCCTGGCCCTCTTGCAGTATCTGCGCCGGGCGTTCCGGTATAAGCACGAGTTTCTACACCATCTCAGCGAGGAACCCATCTGGATGGTCCGCCAGTGGGCCCGCCGGACCGGTAATGAACGCCATAAGCTCCTGGGGCTGGCCCGCTTCCGGGAGCTGTCTGACGGCATGCTCTATTGCCAGCTGCAGCCGACGTGCTGCGTCGTCCCCGTCATGGCGCCGCATTTCGTCCGCCGCTTCCCGGCCGAACGCTGGGCCCTACACGATACGGGCCGCGGCCTCGGCGTCTACTATGACGGCCGTCAGCCCGTCGTGGTGACCATCCCCCGGGCCGCCGCCCCGGACCTGTCAGCCGATGAAGAAGCTATCGAAGGAGTCTGGCAGGATTATTACCGGACCATCGCCATCCCGTCGCGCCGCAACGAGGCCCTGCGCCGCAGTTATATGCCCAAGAAGTATTGGTCTTTTCTGATTGAAATGAAGTGAAAAAAAGTATTTCTTTTTCCCGGCACTTGTTATATAATAGTAACATTGGATTTGTGATAGGAAAGGTGGAATACATTGAAACCTGTCTTAGTAAGTGTAAAAAGTATCCAACGTAACAAAGAGGGAGAAGAGCTGAAAATGGAGCTCGTTTCCGAAGGCAAGTTTTACGTCAAGGACGGGACGCAGTACATCGTCTACGAAGAAAGCGAGCTGACGGAAATGAAGGGCGTTACGACGGTCATCAAGGTGTTACCCGGAGGGTCCGTCTTATTGTTGCGCCTTGGGAAGCTCCGCCAGCGTCAGGAATTCCGCAAGGGAAAAGTGACGCGCTCCCAGTATGACACACCGGTCGGCACGTTCGACGTGCAGATGAAGACCTATGAATGCCGCGCCGACTTGCTCGATGGAGTCGGTACGATTCAGTTGGGCTACGACGTCCATATCGAGGGCGTCAGTGCCAATTATACACAATTAACCATAACCGTGCAGGAGGATCAAGCGTAATGGAAATGAAGGATTTATTGAAGCAGGGCATTACGGAAGCCCTGAACAAGGCTATTGCAGCCGGCACTCTTCCAGCCGGCGACTATCCCGACGTCGCACTGGAAGTACCGCCGCAGAAGGAATTCGGCGACTTCGCCAGCAACATTGCCATGCAGTCGGCCCGCGTCGCCCATAAAGCACCGAGACTCATTGCCCAGGCCATCGTCGACGGCATGGATTATCCCTGGCTCGACCATGCGGAAATCGCCGGTGCCGGCTTCATCAACTTCTTCTTGAAGAATGACGTCATTTACGATACGCTCAAACAGATCCTGGCTGCCGGCGATGCCTATGGCCATGCACCGCTGCGCAAAGAAGACACGATCCAGGTCGAATACGTCAGCGCCAACCCGACAGGGCCGCTCCACGTCGGCCACGGCCGCGGCGCCGCTTATGGCAGTGCCCTGGTCAATCTCCTGCGGGCTGCAGGCTATAACGTCCAGGCCGAATACTACATCAACGACGCCGGCAACCAGATGAACAACCTGGCCGCTTCCGTCAATGCCCGCTACCTGGAACTGTTGGGCAAGCCGGCAGAAATCCCGGAAAACGGCTATCACGGCCACGACATCATCGAAACGGCCCAGGCCATCATCGACCAGGACGGTGACAAATACTTGGACATGCCTGAAGAAGAACGGCTGGAACTCTTCAAGGACCGGGCCTATGCCGAAAAGCTCAAGGCCCTCAAACGCGACCTGGCCCATTTCAACGTCCATTATGACAACTGGTTCAGCGAACGGACCCTCCATCCCGATGCCATCCAGGCAGCCTGCAAGGTCCTGGAAGAACGGGGCAAGATTTATGAAAAGGACGGCGCCCTGTGGCTGAAATCGACGGATTACGGCGACGACAAAGACCGCGTCGTCATCCGCGACAACGGCGTACCGACTTATCTGGCTGCCGATATCGCTTATCATAAGAATAAATACGACCGGGGCTTCAAGAAGATGATCAATATCTGGGGCGCCGACCACCACGGTTATGTAGCCCGCGTCAAAGCGGCCATGGCGGCCCTCGGCTATGACGTCAATCAGCTGGAAGTACTCCTCTTGCAGATGGTCAGCCTCTTCCGCGACGGCAAACCGGTTAAGATGAGCAAGCGCACGGGCCAGGCCATTACGCTGAACGAACTCATCGAAGAAGTCGGTACCGATGCAGCCCGTTACTTCTTCATCATGCGTTCCCTGGATACGCAGCTCGATTTCGACCTGGACCTGGCGAAATCGCACAGCAACGAAAACCCGGTCTATTATATCCAGTACGCCCATGCCCGTATCTACAGCATTTACCGTCAGGCCAAGGAAGCCGGTGCCGACCTCAGCACGGACTGGTCCGACGTCAAATGGGATACGCTGACCAACGAATACGAACTGGAACTCATCAAGAAGATGGCCGCCTTCCCGGAAGAAGTCCAGCGTGCCGCCCGCGAACGGGCACCGCACCGCATTGCCCACTTCGTCCACGAACTGGCCGGTATGTTCCATACGTTCTACAATCACTGCCGCATCATCCAGGAAGACAAGGATCTGGAAAGAGCCCGTCTGGCCCTGGTCACGGCAGTCCGCATCACCATCGCCAACAGTTTGGCTATTTTAGGGGTTTCTGCTCCTGAAAAAATGTAATATAATAAAATAAAAGTTATTGATTGATTTTTGATTCGATGAGCAGAAGCTCAACAGGGAGGAAATATGGCTAAATACATCTTTGTCACAGGCGGCGTCGTTTCTTCGTTAGGGAAAGGCATTACAGCAGCATCGCTGGGCCGTTTGCTGAAGAACCGCGGCTACAAGGTCACGATCCAGAAGTTTGACCCCTATATCAATATCGACCCGGGCACGATGAGCCCGTACCAGCACGGCGAAGTCTTCGTCACCGACGATGGCACGGAAACGGACCTCGACCTCGGTCACTATGAACGCTTCATCGACATTAACCTCGGCAAGAACTCCAACGTCACGACCGGCAAGATCTACTGGTCGGTCCTGCAGAAAGAACGGCGCGGCGACTATTTGGGCCATACTGTCCAGGTCATCCCGCACATCACCAATGAAATCAAGAACCGCGTCTACCGCGTCGGCGACGATGACAATGCGGACATCGTCATCACCGAAATCGGCGGTACTGTCGGCGACATCGAAAGCCTGCCGTTCCTGGAAGCTATCCGCCAGATCAAGAAGGAAGTCGGCCGCAATGACGTCTTGTACATCCACGTCACCCTCGTACCGTATATCGGCGCTGCCGGCGAACTGAAGACCAAACCGACCCAGCACAGCGTCAAGGAACTGCGCAGCATCGGCATCCAGCCGGATATCATCGTCTGCCGGACGGAACGCCCCTTGTCGGACGAAATGAAAGAAAAGCTGGCCCTGTTCTGCGACATCGACAAAGATGCCGTCATCGAAAACAAGACCTTGAACAGCATCTATGAAGTACCCCTCCTCTTGTCGGAAGAAGGGATGGACCGCATCGTCCTGGAAAAACTCGACCTGCCCAATCGTCCCTGCGATATGGAAGACTGGAAGAAAATGGTCCATGCCATTTACAATACGGAAAAGACCCTGGAAATCGCCTTGGTCGGTAAATACGTCGCTCTCCACGACGCCTACCTCAGCGTCGCTGAAGCTCTGAACCATGCTGGCATCGCCTATAAGACGAAAGTCAATATCCACTGGATCGATTCGGAAACCCTGGAAGACCCGAACCTCTCAATGGAAGAAGTCTTCAAAGGCATCGACGGCATCGTCGTCCCCGGCGGCTTCGGCAACCGCGGCGTCGAAGGCAAGATCCGTGCCGTCCAGTATGCCCGTGAAAACAACGTGCCTTACCTCGGCCTCTGCCTGGGTATGCAGTGTGCTGTCATGGAATTCGCCCGCCACGTCGTCGGCCTCGAAGGCGCTACGTCGTCGGAATTCCATGAAGATGCCAAATTCCCGGTCATCGACCTCATGCCCGATCAGGTCGACATCTCCGATAAAGGCGGCACCATGCGCCTCGGCCTCTATCCCTGCAAGCTGACCGAAGGCACGAAGGCCCATGAAGTCTATGGCACCAACCTCATTTACGAACGCCATCGCCATCGCTGGGAATTCAACAACAAATACCGCACGGAAATGGTCAATGCCGGCCTCATCCTCTCCGGCACATCGCCGGACGACCGCCTGGTAGAAATCGTCGAACTCAAGGATCACCCCTGGTTCGTAGGCTGCCAGTTCCATCCGGAATTCAAATCTCGCCCGACCAAAGCCCATCCGTTATTCAAAGGCCTGATCAAAACGGCTTTGGAATTGAAAGGGGAATAATTAGTGGGGGCCGCCGCATGAAGGGTTCTGCCATCATGCAAGGCCCCTTTTAATTTATAGTTTGTAGTACGGAGTTTGTAGAAGATGGCTTTAAATTTAAAAACCTTCACTAAAAACTACAAACTGCAAACTTAATACTCCCAAAGGCGCTGTCATAAGACAGCGCCTTTTTCACGTCTATGCAGCAGACGCATATAGGATGCATATATATGTGATTTATTGAACGTATGGCAAGTTGTTCTAGAGCCGTCAAAATACGATAAAAGTTAGTTATGGCGACATGAAAGATAAACTATTTTTTGTTATTATGCATCCTTATAAAATAGGGTAAGAACGGCCTTTATACTATACAAAACAGGTGACGTATACGGAAATGTAAACTACGTTATCTCTTTGTATCCGGACAATTTTTGACTTCTTTTTCCTGCGCCCGGCAGGTCATAAAAATAAGTTAAATGTGTAACTTTGCTCTGATTTTCACATTGAATAATATGCTACATAATGATATAATGTAAGCGATTGAAAGCATGATTCATGTTTTTATTATTTTTCATTATATAATAATGAGGTGATTTTTGATGTTGAATACCTTTAAAAGAGGTGGGGTCCATCCTGACGATGGCAAGATCTATGCAAAAGACAAAGCCATAGAAACCCCGGCAGTACCGGCTCAAGTCGTCATTCCCATGAGCCAGCACTTTGGTGCGCCTTGTACGCCGACCGTCAAAGTCGGTGACCTGGTCAAGAAAGGCCAGCTTATCGGGACGAGTGACGCATTCTTGCATGCCGACATCCATGCATCTACGTCCGGCAAAGTCATCAAAGTTGCGCCTATGCCGCACAACATGATGGTCAAATGCATGGCTGTCGTCATCGAAGCAGATGGCAAAGATGAATGGGCAGAAGGGATTCCCCAGGCTCACGACTGGAAACAGCTCGACAGCAAGGAAATCCTGGAACTCATCAAAAAAGCCGGCGTCGTCGGCTGCGGCGGTGCTACTTTCCCGGCTCACGTCAAATTGGCTCCGAACAAACCGGTCGATACGTTCATCGTCAACGGTGCCGAATGTGAACCGTATCTGACTTGTGACTATCGTGCCATGGTCGAAAAGGAAACGACGGACAAACTCGTCACGGGCGTCCAGATCTGCATGAAAGTCCTCGGCGTCAAGAAGGCCTTCATCGGCATTGAAGACAACAAGCCGGAAGCCATCCAGAACCTGACCGAAGCTTTCAAAGATATTCCTGAAGTTACGGTTCTCGCTTGTAAGACGAAGTACCCCCAGGGTGCTGAAAAGATGATGATTGAAGCCTGCACAGGTCGTCAGGTCGAACCGGGCGGACTTCCTATGAACGTCGGCTGCGTCGTCAGCAACGTCGGTACGGTCATTGCCATCACCGATGCTGTCTGCCAGGGTATCCCCTTCATCGAACGCCTTACGACCGTTACCGGTGACTGCATCAAAGAACCGAAGAACCTCCGTCTCCGTATCGGTACGACTTTCCAGGAAGCCATTGATTACTGCGGCGGCTTCTCCAAACAGCCGGATCGCCTGATCGCCGGCGGCCCGATGATGGGTCTGGCCCAGTATCAGCTCGATGTGCCGATCACCAAAGGCGCTTCCGGTATCCTGGCTCTCTCTCCGGAAAAATGCCAGGTCGGCGAAGAATCTCCATGCATCCGCTGCGGCCGTTGCGTAGAAGCATGTCCCATGGGCCTCATTCCGAGCCAGCTCAGCATCTTCTCGTCCTGCCAGGCATGGGATAAGTGCATGGAATACGGCGTCATGAACTGTGTCGAATGTGGCAGCTGTGTCTATACCTGCCCGGCAAAACGTAACATTGTCCAGTATATCCGCAATGCGAAAGGCCAGTGCAAAGCTATCCAGCGCGCAGCGCAGGCTAAAGCTGAAGCACAGAAAGCCAAGAACTAATTGGAAGAAGGGATATCATGAGTCCAGAAGCTAAAGGACAAACAAATGGAAAGGATGCTAAAGACATGCAGGAATTTAAACTTACCGTAGCATCTTCACCGCATGTTCGCTGTAACGAAACCATTCCTAAGATCATGTGGAATGTCGTCGCCGCCCTTGTACCGGCTGCTGCGTTCGGCGTCTACTATTTCGGTGTCAATGCTCTCGTCAATATCATCGTCGCAATTGTCTCGGCAGTTGTATTTGAATTCTTATGGGAAAAACTGATGCACAAACGCGTCACCATCAAAGATGGTTCTGCCGTCATCACAGGCCTTCTCCTGGCTATGTGCTGCCCGCCGAGCCTTCCCTGGTGGATGAGCATCATCGGTTCCTTCCTGGCTATCGTCGTTTGTAAACAGGCCATGGGCGGCCTTGGCTACAACATCTTCAACCCGGCTCACGTCGGCCGTGCTGGCTTGATGGTTTCCTGGCCGATCGCCATGACGACCTGGACCCAGCTCAATGGGACCGTCATCGACGGTGTCGCTGGGGCTACACCGCTGAACGTCTTCAAACACGGCGGCGTAGATGCTCTCTTCAATCTCTTCGGTACCAACGATTGGGGCACGATTTATCAGAACCTGTTCTTCGGGTTCCGCAACGGTTCCCTCGGCGAAACGTCGACAGTCCTCCTCATCCTCGGTGGTCTGTGGCTGATCTACAAAGGCTACATCAACTGGCAGGTTCCGGTCATCATGATTGCTACCGTCGGCGTCCTCATGGGTGCTTTCTATGGCGTCAACGTTGCAATCTTTGAAATGATGGCTGGCGGCCTCATCATCGGCGCCTTCTTCATGGCAACCGATATGGTCACGGCTCCGATTACCCTGAAAGGCCAGATGATCTTCGCATTGGGCTGCGGCCTGATTACGGTCCTCATCCGTACCCTTGGCGGTTATCCGGAAGGGGTTTGCTACTCCATCTTGCTCATGAATACCTTGACTCCGCTCATCGACCGTCTGGTCAAACCGACCGTCTTTGGCGCAGTAAAAAAGGGGGCTAAATAAAATGGCAGACAAAAACGAAAGCGGAATCTTCAAGGTTGCGATGAACCTTATCCTGACCTGCCTGGTTTCCGGCTGTATCATCGGCGTCGTCTATGCTGCTACCGGCAAGATTGCCTATGAAAAAGCTGAACAGATGAAACAGGATTCCATGAAATCCCTCGTTCCGCAGGCTGAAAAATTCGATCCCGTCCCTGACGAAAAAGATACCTTCGTCGCTGAACAGGGCGGCAAGAAAGTTGCTTATATCATTCCGACGGCTCCGAAAGGTTACGGCGGCGCTATCAAGATGCTGACGGCTGTTTCCATGGATGGCACGGTTATGGACTACACGGTCCTCGAAGCCAACGAAACTCCGGGCCTCGGCGACAGAGGTGCTAAATCTCCGTTTAAAGATCAGTTCAAAGGCAAAAAACTGGAAAACTTGGAAGTCACCAAGGAAGCTGGCGTAAAGGATAAAATCCAGGCCATGACCGGTGCTACCATTTCTTCCCGTGCTTTCACTTTGGGCGTTAAACAGGCTGTTCAGAAAGCAGCAGAGTTAGGGGGTAAATAATAATGAATCTTTGGAAAGTATTTACTAGAGGCATTATTGAAGAAAACCCGTACTTCGTCCTGGCCTTGAGCCTGTGCCCGGGCCTTGCCGTTACGACAAGCATCGTCAATGGCCTGACCATGGGCTGCACAGTATGGTTCGTCATCACGGCTAACAATACGGTCGTTTCCATCATTCACAAGCTGATCAACAAAAAAGTCCGTATCCCTGTTTACATCACCTGTATCGCTACTATCGTAACGTGCGTACAGCTGTTCTTACAGGCTTTTGCTCCGGATCTGTACAAAGCCTTGGGCGTATACCTCGACCTGGTCGTCGTATTTGCTATCATCCTGGCTCGTGCTGAATCGGTTGCATCGAAAAACGGCGTCGTCGTTTCCTTCCTCGACGGCATGGGCATGGGCATTGGCTTTACCATTGCTATGTTCCTCATTTCCTTCGTTCGTGAAATTCTCGGCAACGGTACCTTCTTTGGTATCCCTGTCTTCGGTCCGTCCTATCAGCCGGCTCTGATCATGGCCTTGCCGCCTGGAGCCTTCATGCTCATCGGTTTCATCATGGCTGGTTTCAAAATCTGGAATGAACATGTTGAAAGACAGAGACAACTGAAAGGGAGTGAAGGATAATGGAATACTTTACGCTGTTCATCGGGGCTGTCTTGATTAACAACTTCGTATTGACCAAGTTCCTCGGTTTGTGTATCTTCTTCGGCGTTTCCAAGAACCTGAACGCCTCTGTCGGCATGGGCTTCGCCGTCACTGCCGTCATCACTATGAGTACTATCCTGGCATGGTGCCTGTACAACTTAGTCCTGGTACCGCTTCATTTGGAATTCCTGCGCACGATTTCCTTCGTTATCTTGATCGCAAGTTTCGTACAGTTACTGGAAATCGTCATCAAGAAAGAATCGCCGACCTTGTATAACATGTGGGGCATTTACCTCATGCTGATCGCTACGAACTGTATCGTCCTGTCCGTCCCGGTCATCAGTGTCACCAGTGGTTATAACTTCTTGGAAAACATCGTCTTCGCTGTTGGCGCAGGCCTCGGCTTCGCCGTAGCTCTGATCCTCATGGCAAGCTGCCGTGAAAAATTGGACTATGCCGCTGTTCCCCACGCTCTGAAAGGCACACCAATCGCTTTCATCGTCGCCGGTATGATGTCCCTGGCCTTCCTCGGCTTCTCCGGTATGATTTAAGGCAAAGGAGTGAATTAGATTATGTACGATTATACAACGATAGCTATGTATGCTGTCGGCGTCATGGTTTGCATCGGTATCGTCTTCGGCTTTATCCTTGCAAGTGCTGATAAGAAATTTGCCATGGAAGAAAATCCGCTCATCGGCGAAGTAAAAGAAGCACTTCCTCAGGGCCAGTGCGGTGCCTGCGGTTTCGCCGGCTGTGCAAAATATGCGGAAGCCGTCGTCCTCGACCCGAACGTTCCGCCTAACCTCTGTGTTCCTGGTAAAGCTGAAGTCGCTGCTGTCGTCGCTAAGTTGACAGGCAAAGTCGCTGAAGCTACGGAACCGAAATACGCTCACATCAAATGCCGCGGCGGCAATGGCATTGCCAAACTGGCTTATGAATACAAAGGTGTTCATGACTGCGCGGCTGCTAAGATTGTCCAGCAGGGCCCGAAATTCTGTAAATTCGGCTGTCTCGGCTTCGGCAACTGCACGCGTGCCTGCCCGTTCGGTGCTATGAGCATGGGCGAAAATGGCCTGCCTGTCGTCAACAAGACGCTCTGCACAGGCTGCGGTAAATGCGCTTCTGTTTGCCCGAACCACGTCATCGAACTCCTGCCGATCAGTGCCAAAGTCAGCATCAGCTGCAGCTCCAAAGATTTCGGCGCTCCGGCTATGAAGAACTGCAAGGCCCTGTGCCTCGGCTGCGGTTCCTGCATGCGTAACTGCTCGCACCAGGAAGAAGGGGCTATCAAGATCATCGACCATCTGGCCGTCGTCAACCAGGACATCTGCCATACCTGTGACAATGCTACCTGCCTGACCAAGTGCCCGACCGGTGCCATCAACGAAATGATTAAAGGCTCTTTCAAGAAAGAAGAAAACGTAGGTTAATACATGGATAAGAAACGGTATGTATGGGTTCTTCTCACCATGGCGTTCCTCATCATCCTTAGTTGCTCCGGATGCAGTCTGCATCCGGAGTCTTCTTTTGATAGGAGCGGTGTCGCCATGGATACGACGGTCTCCCTGCGGGCGTCCGGGAAAGAAGCCAAAGAAGCAGTCGATGAAGGCTTTGAATGCCTGAATCAGCTGGACAAACTGGCAGGACAGAATGAAGACAGCGACGTAAGCCGTATCAATGCCGCTGCCGGCAAAGCATACGTCCAGGTCGACCCAGCCATTTATGAAATGATTGAATACGCCAAGGATTATTCGGCCAAGAGCCAGGGCGAATGGGACATCACCGTCGGCGTCATGACCAATTTATGGCGCATCGGCAACGACGACCAGCACGTGCCGTCAGCCGATGAGATTTCCCAGGCCCTGATGAAGGTCAACTATAAGGACATCCTCCTGCGGCCGGAAGACCACAGCGTCATGCTGGCCAAACCGGGCATGGCCATCGACCTGGGCGGCGTGGCCAAAGGCTATGCTGTCGATGAAATCCGCAAGATTTATGAAAAACACCACATCGAAAGCGGCCTCATCAACCTCGGCGCCAGCTCGATGTATGCCGTCGGCAAGACGACCAAGGGCAAGCCCTGGCGCATCGGTATCAAACATCCCCGCTCTGACGACGACAAGAGCTTCCTGGGCATCGTATCCATCGAGAACCAGGCCCTGTCCACATCAGGCGACTATGAACGCTATTTCATCCAGGATGGCGTCCGCTACCACCATATCTTCGACCCCCGCACGGGCTATCCCGCCCGGTCCGGCGTCATGAGCGACTCTGTCGTCATCGACGGTTCCGTACCTCATGCAGGCATGCTCAGCGACATGATGACGACTATCGTCTTCGTCCTGGGACCGCAGAAGGGGATGGAACTGGCAAGCAGCATGGAAGGCGTCAACTGTGAAATCACAGGCAGTGACAATGCCGTCTACATGACCCAGGGCTTTGCCGATAATTTCTCTGACTTGAATAGTGATTTCCATCTTTCCGATTCGGAATAAACCAGCCTCCATAGAAGCAAAAAGTATAGCAGAAAAAAAATTAATATCTTTAAGTCTATTTACTTTTTCATTCGTTTGTAAGATAATAGATATGTAAATTTTAGAAATTATGGAGGGTAGTATCTACATATGGATCATATCGATGACAAAATTTTAACGATACTCAAACACAATGGCAAAGCTTCGGCTACGGAAATCAGCAAGGTCGTCGGCTTGTCCATTCCGGCTGTTGCCGAACGCATCCGCAAGATGGAACACAACGGCATCATCGAAGGCTACGGTGCCAAAATCAGCCGCCGCAAGACCGGTTACAACGTGACGGCTTTCATCATGGTCAATCTCGAACGCTCTGGCGATGTCGAAGAATTCCGCTCGAAAATCGTCCAGTACCCGGAAGTCCTGGAATGTCACCACGTCGTCGGCGCCTTTGACTACTTGCTCAAAGTGCTGGTCAAGACACCGGATGACCTGGAACACTTCCTCATGCAGGTATTGAACGAAATCCCGACGGTCGCCTCGTCCCAGACCTTCATGTGCCTGTCGACACTCAAAGAAGAATGGAATGTGTAAAGAGCGTCGTGGCTCGTATTCGTAGGGGACGCCAAAAGGGCGCCCCGCAGACATTGACGAACCGCTAACAACTCAAAAGAGGCTGCCGCATTAAGACAGCCTCTTTTTGAGTGTTAAGTTTGCAGTTTGTAGTTTTTAGTGAAGACTTTTAAATTTAAAACCATCCGCTAACAACTAACCAGAACGGGCCGCCCTTTGGGACGGCCCCTACGATAAAAAGGCTTGCCGCTACGCGGCAAACCTTTTTACTATCCTTTTATCTTCCCGTCGAGGCTGATGATGCGTACCTCGAAGGGGATATCTTTGCCGCTCTGTGCGAGGGCTCTTTTGGCAGCCATTTCCAGGCCGCCGCAGCACGGGACTTCCATGCGTACCAGGGTGACGTCGTGGATGTCGTTCTGGCGGAGGATTTCTGTCAATTTTTCGGCGTAGTCGATGTCGTCGAGTTTAGGGCAGCCGATGAGGGTGATGCGGCCCTTGATGAAATCTTCGTGGAAGCGGGCGTAGGCATAAGCCGTGCAGTCGGCAGCGATGAGCAGGCTGGCACTGTTGAAATAAGGCGTATGGGGCGGTACGAGCTTGAGCTGGACCGGCCACTGGCTCAGGCGGGAGATGGACGGCCCGGCAGAGATATCACTTGCGGATTTCTGCGTTTCGCCGAGGCTGCGGGCCTGGCTGCCGGGACAGCGTCCGGTGTAGGTCCGTCCCTGGGCGGCCATGTGATGTTTCACGGCTTCTTCATCATAGGCAGCGGCTTCGCGTTCGACAAAGGTGATGGCATCCGTCGGACAATGGGGCAGGCAGTCGCCCAGGCCGTCGCAGTAGTCATCGCGCATGAGGCGGGCCTTGCCGTCGACCATGGCGATAGCTCCTTCGTGACAGGCCGTGGCGCAGGCGCCGCAGCCATTGCATTTTTTCGAATCAATCTGTATAATTTTACGTATCATAATTTCCTCCATCGTGGTATATGCATCAAACTGGTTTGGGACCTTTATGGTCTAAGTATAGTCGATGGAGCAAAAATAAGCTGTTGTTTTTCCAACTATCATCTTTTTTTTGGAGGTCTTTCCATGGAACAATATCTTTCCCTCATTGAAACGTCGCCGCTCTTCCACGGCGTCGCCGAAGCCGATGTCCTGCCGCTCTTGCAGCGCTTGAAGGTACGCAAGAAGAAGTATGAAAAAGGGGAATTCCTCTTTTATTCCGGCGATGCCGTCCCCTATATCGGACTGGTCCTGGAAGGGGCGGTCCACATTATCCAGGAAGATTACTGGGGGAACCGCAATATCCTGTCTCAGATCCCGGCAGGCTTCTTTTTCGGCGAAGCCTTTGCCTGTCTGCCCGACGCGCCGGCAACGGTCGACGTCGTCGCTGCCTCGGATGCGGTCATCATGCAGGTCTATGTCGGCAACATCCTCCATGCCGGTCAGGTCCTGACGCCGGACCAGGCTCGTTTTACAGGCAATCTCCTGGGCCTGATGGCTGAAAAGAACCGCCTCCTTACGGAAAAGATGCGTTACCTGACCCAGCGCTCGACGCGCCAGAAAATCATGCTCTACCTGTCCGACATGGCCCGGCAAAAAGGGAAGGCCACCTTCGTCCTGCCTTTCAACCGCCAGCAGATGGCCGACTTCCTCTCCGTCGACCGTAGCGCCTTATCGGCCGAACTGAGCAAGATGAAAAAGGAAGGCCTCATCGATTACCACAAGGACAAATTCACCTTGCTGCAGGAACATTAAGGAAATCGGCGGGCCGCCAGCTAAGCTGTCCGTTCTGGCAGCTACCCTGCGCCTCCCGCTAATCGGTACCTGGTGGGCCAGAAAGGCTTTCAGGACGGCCCTTACGAACCACGAGCCACGAGCCACGAGCCACTGCTAAAAAAAGGCGCTGTCTTCATGCGACAGCGCCTTTTTTACTCGCTTTTAATGCAGATGGGGGAGGATGTGGCCCATTTTATTCTTTTTCGTTTCCAAGTAGAATTCGTCGAATTTCTGGGGTTTCATTTCGATGGGGACGCGTTCTACGATTTCGACGCCGAAGCCTTCGAGGCCGTAGACTTTTTCCGGGTTGTTCGTAAGCAGGCGGATTTCTTTAGCGCCCATGTCCTGGAGAATCTGGGCACCGATCCAGTATTCGCGAAGGTCCGGAGCGAAGCCGAGTTTTTCGTTGGCTTCGACTGTATCGTAGCCCTGTTCCTGGAGGACGTAGGCTTTGAGCTTATTGATGAGGCCGATGCCACGGCCTTCCTGGCGCATGTAGAGGAGGATGCCCCGGCCTTCGGCGTTGATCTGTGTCAGGGCAGCGGCCAGCTGTTCACCGCAGTCGCAGCGGCGGGAGCCGAAGACGTCGCCTGTAAGGCATTCGGAATGGACGCGGCACAAGAGGTTCTTGCCGTCGCCGATTTCGCCTTTGACCAGAGCGACGTGATGTTCGCCCGTCAGGTCGTTGATGTAGCCGTAGATCTTGAAATCGCCGTATTTCGTCGGCATCTTGGCGACGGCTTCGCGGATGACGTGTTTGTCGTGGCGGCGGCAGTAGTTCTGGAGATCGTGGATGGTGATGAATTTCAGGCCGTATTCGTCGGCGATTTTCCAGAGGTCCGGCGTGCGCATCATCGTGCCATCGTCTGCCATGATTTCGCAGCACAGGCCGACCTGTTTGAGTCCGGCCAGGCGCATGAGGTCGACCGTGGCTTCCGTGTGGCCGTTGCGGGTCAGGACGCCGCCGCGTTTGGCGACGAGGGGGAAGTTGTGGCCAGGACGGCGGAAGTCTTCGGGACGGGCCGATTCTTCAGCGCATTTGCGGGCCGTCAGGGCGCGTTCGACAGCCGAGATGCCCGTCGTCGTGTCGACGTGGTCGATGGAAACAGTGAAGGCCGTTTCGTGGTTATCTGTATTTTCGCTGACCATCTGGGGCAGGCCGAGCTTATGGGCATATTCGATGCTCATGGGCATGCAGATCAGGCCCTTGCCGTGGCTGGCCATGAAGTTCATGTTTTCTGTCGTGCAGTACTGGGCGGCGCAGATGAAGTCGCCTTCGTTTTCGCGGTCCGGGTCATCGGTAACGATGATGACGTGGCCGGCCTGTAATTCTTCCAATGCTTCTTCGATAGTGTTGAATTTGCGTTTTTCTGTAGTCAAAATAAAGACCTCCTTAAAGTCTGTATTGTCCATAGTTGGTGGTACTCAAAAAGCCCTGGCGATGAGGCACAGGGCTTTGACATGCAAGGAAAGGCACGCTGCAGAAACAGCACGCCACATCTTCTTCCATCCAGACTATACTGTCGGTTTTGGAATCGCACCAAATCACGAGCCAATGGCTCCTACGCCGTAGCGTTCGCGGACTATACCGCCGATCGGGAATTTCACCCTGCCCTGAAGATATACGTTTTATTCAGTTCTGTTATGTATTATACACGGTAACTTTCATTTTTGCAAGTTAGTCGACGTCGAAGATTTTCCCCGGGTTGAGGATGTCGTTCGGGTCGAGGGCTTTCTTGATGGCCTTCATCATTTCCAGTTCGCCGGGATCGGTGAATTCTTCCATCAAGTGCTTGCGCTTGTAGCCGATGCCGTGTTCGCCGGACAGGCGGCCGCCGTGGGCATAAATGAATTTGTACAGTTCCTGCTGGTTGGCCTTGACCCGCTGGTCCCAGTCTTCGTAGGTGGCATCTTCATTCTTGAGGATGTTCAAGTGAATGTTGCCGTCGCCGGCGTGGCTGGCGATACGTGTGACCAGGTTGTATTTCTTGGCCAGGCGCAGGATTTCGTCGAGGAGGGCCGCTTCCTGGTCGACAGGAACGACGACGTCTTCTTTGCAGACGATGAGGCTTTCGGCGCGGACGGCTTCGGCAAAGGCCTTGCGGGCCTGCCAGATCTTATTGTGGTCAGCGACGAGGACTGACGACGCGCCGTTTTCCGTGCAGACTTCGTCGAGGATGACGGCCTTGTCGTCCAGGTCGTCTTCGCTGGTCCCTTCGACTTCGACGATGACGTAGTTGCCGTTGTCGCTGCCCTGGAGATTTTCATTGAGGTATTTTTCGACGGACTTGATGGTGATGTTGTCCATGAATTCGACGCACGTCGGCGTGATGCCGGCCTTGATGATTTTGGTGACGACGCCCATGGCCTGGCGGCGGTCGTCGAAGATGGCCAGCAGGTCGAGGGCGTACTTCGGCTTGGGCAGGAGCTTCAGCGTCGCCTTGGTGATGATGCCCAGGGTCCCTTCGGAGCCGATGACCAGCTGGTCCAGGGAATAGCCTGTCGACTGTTTCTGCAGGCGCGCGCCGAGGTTGACGATGCGCCCTGTCGGGTTGACGACTTCCACGCTGTAGACCTGGTGGCGCGTCGTCCCGTATTTGACGGCCCGGTTGCCGCCGGCGTTGGTGGCGATGTTGCCGCCGATGAAGCACGAGTCGCCGCTGCATGGATCGCCGGCGTAGAAGAGACCTTTCTTTTCGGCCGCTTCCTGCAGGTCCGACGTGCGTACACCCGGTTCGACGACGGCATAGAGGCCGTCTTCATTGATTTCCAGTATCTTGTTCATCTTTTCCAGCGACAAGACGATGCCGCCGTATTCCGGGACGGCGCCGCAGGCCAGACCCGTGCCGGCCCCGCGGGGGACGACAGGGAAGTGGCAGGCATTGGCCAGCTTGATGATGGCGCTGACCTGCTGGGCTGTTTCGGCAAAGACGACGGCTTCGGGCATGTGATGGTAAGCCGGGTCGGTCACTTCGTCATGGGAATAAGGCTGCATGGCGTCGGCGTCGGTGACGACGTCTTTCGGGCCGACGATGGCCTTTAATTTTTCCAGGATTTCTGTCGTTATTTTTTCATAGTGCATACGTGTTCCCCCTCGGATAAGATACAAAATGTCGTGCCTCTATTATATATAACTGCCGCCCATTTTAAAAGGAATTTTACAAAAAAACTTTATCTTGCCAGCAAAGCACGGTATACTATAAGGTAAGACTTTTTCAGTCTCTTGTTCTTAGAAAGGGTGATTGGGTGGAAACCAAGCAGTATCGCCAGCCTCGGCGCCGAAAGAAGCGCCGCAAGGTCCCCCGGAAGCGCCGTACAGGGCTGCTCATCCGGCTCCGGCAGATGAGCTGGTATAATCTTATTCTCGTGGCCATCATCGTCGCCGGCTTCTATCTCATCGGCGTCCGCCTCTACAGGCTGTGGGAAATCCATGACGACATGAACCGGACCCTGCAGCAGGAACAGACCTTGCGGGACGAAAATCTTCGCCTTCGCGAACGGCGTGACAAGCTGAATGATCCCGATGAAATCGCCCGGGAAGCGCGCGAACAGTTCGGCCTGGCCAAGCCCGATGAAATTCCCTATAAGCCGTGATTCCCTATATTTTGTATTTTGATGATTGAATTTTTTGGCATTTATGAGTATAATGGCTTTATACGTTTAGCAGTAATGCTGATATTACAAGGAGGAAATCAAAACAGCATGACAATCGAAGTAGGCAGTGTGATGGAAGGTACCGTTACAGGAATCACAAAATTTGGCGCATTCGTAGAGCTTCCGGATAAGAAGGTAGGTCTTGTACATATTTCTGAAGTCGCTAATGAGTATGTCAAAGATGTAAATGATTTTTTGAAAGTTCGAGACAAGGTCAACGTCAAAGTGTTGTCTGTAGACGATAAGGGAAAAATCGCCCTGTCTATCAAACAGACCCAGCCGGCGCCGGAAAAGAAAGAATTCCGTCCGAAACGCGATTTTCGGCAGAAACATGAATTCCGCCAGCATAACGGCTTTGATTCGCGCCGTTCGTCGGGCTCGCTGTCTTTTGAAGACCGGCTCAGCAAATTCCTGAAGGAAAGCGATGAACGCCTGATGGATTTGAAGCGCAATACGGAATCGAAACGCGGCGGCCGCGGTGCGCGCCATGCTGATTGAGTGCGTATTGAATAGCGGAAGGTAAAAAAAGAAGGGCGCTGTTGCACAAAGACAGCGCCTTTTTACGTTGACAGGAAGGAGCAGATATGGAGTATCAGAAGTATGCAGTCATCGACATCGGCTCCAACTCCCTGCGACTCATGACGGGCTGGCAGGAAGTCCCGGGCACGTGGATCTTTTCGCCGAAAGAACTGGCGACGACGCGGCTGGGGAAAGATATCGATGAAACACACCATTTGTCACCGGCAGGGATGGAAGCGTCCTTTGCGGCCATGGAAGGCTGGAAAGAACAGCTGACAGGCGTACCGGTCTGTGCCGTCGCCACCAGTGCCGTCCGCGAAGCTATCGACGGCCAGGCCTTCCTGGCAGAAGTGCGGGCCCGTTTCGGCTGGCACTGCCGGGCCATTTCGGGCCTGGAAGAAGCGTCGCTCAGCTTCACTGGAGCTACGGCTTCGCTCAGCCCCGATGTGACGGCAGCCGTCATCGACATCGGCGGCGGCAGCAGTGAAGTCGCCGTCGGCCGCGGCGGTGACCTGTGCTGGTCCCACAGCTATCCCATGGGGGCTGTGCGCTTTACGCGGGGCGAAGTTATGAGCCATCAGGCCGTCGCCCATCTGGAAAACCGCTGCTATCAGGAATGGCTGCCCATGCAGGTCCAGCCGGACCTGCTCATCGGCGTCGGCGGGACGCTGACGACGCTGGCGGCCATGGACTTGCAGCTGGCCGTCTACGATGCAGAGAAAGTCGAAGGCCATCGCGTTTCCTATGATGCCCTGTGCGGCCATATCGAACGCCTCCAGGCCATGACGCCGGAAGAACGGCGCCACGTACCGGGCCTGCAGCCCAAGCGCAGCGACATCATCGTCGCCGGCCTGCTCATTGCCAAGTCCTTTCTCCAGCGCTATCACATCCCGGCCATCACCGTCAGCGAACGGGATCTCATGGAAGGCGTCTTTTTCCGCCATTCCTTCCATGATGCGGCCTGGAACTCCCGGGACCGCCAGTCGTGAACCTCGTCGACCGCGTAGACGCTTACGGCAGGCAGCACGGCCTGTGGCAGCCGGGAAGGGCCCTGGTCGTCGCCTGCTCCGGCGGGCCCGATTCGCTGGCCCTGCTGGATATACTGAGCCGCCTGGCCCCGTTATATAGGCTGACCTTGACGGCCTGCTACGTCCACCACGGCATCCGCCGGGCGGCCGATGAAGAAGTCGGCCTGGTACGGCGCGAAGCCGTGCGCCGCCATTGCGGTTTTGCCTGGCAGTACGTCGACGTGCCGGCCCTGGCCCGGCGGGAAAAGGCGTCGGAAGAAGCCGTAGGCCGGCGCGAACGCTACCGCATCCTGCGGGAAACGGCCCGGGCCTGCGGGGCCGAACGCATTGCCGTGGCCCATCACGCCGATGATCAGGCCGAAACGGTATTGCTCCATCTCCTGCGCGGCAGCGGCCTCGACGGCCTCTGCGGCATGGCGCCCAGGCGGGGTGACATCATCCGGCCGCTGCTTATGGTGACCAAGGCGGAGCTGGCAGCCTATGCCGCGGCCCGGGACCTTCCGGTCTGTCACGACGAAACCAATGACAGCCGGCGCTACAGCCGCAACCGGATACGCCTGGACCTGCTGCCGCAGCTGCAGGCTTATAACCCGGCCATTACGGCGGACCTGAATCGCCTGACCGATATCGTCAGGGCCGACGAATCCTTTCTGGACGACGCTGCCGAAACACTCTATGGGCAGCTCGTCCTTCCCGAAGACGTACCGGCTTTAGACAAGAAGCGCTTGCTGGCCCAGCCGCTGGCTATGCAGCGGCGCCTCATCCGCCGCTTGTGGCAGGAGGCGACGGGCTCTCGTCAGGACCTGCCTTTTCATTATGTTGAAACGATACGGGATCTGGCCGCCAAAGGAGCTGGAAAACAGTTCCAGTGTGGCCGGGCCTGTGCTTATACGACCCGGACAGCCCTCTGCCTGGGTCCTGCCGTTCCCCGCAGGGGACGGCAGGGGTAATTTACTTTTTCACGGAGGAAAACAAGATGCATCAGGATATCAAAGAAATTTTATTTACAGAAGAACAGATTGCTGCCCGCGTCCGCGAACTGGGTGCGCAGATTACTAAAGATTATGCCGGCAAGACCATCCTCATGTGCGGCATCCTCAAAGGGGCCGTCACCTTTTTCACCGACCTGGCCCGCTGCATCGACGGCCCGGTCTACTTCGATTTCATGAGCTGCTCCAGCTACGGTTCGTCGACGACGTCGTCAGGCGTCCTCAAGATCCGCAAGGACCTCGATAACGACGTCAAGGATAAAGATGTCCTCATCGTCGAAGACATCATCGACACGGGCGTCACCTTGAGCCATCTCGTCCCCATGCTCCAGGAACGGGGGGCCCGCTCGGTCAAATTGGCAACCCTCCTCAGCAAGCCGGCCCGCCGCCAGGTCGAAGTCCCTGTCGATTACAACGGCTTTGAAATCCCCGATGCCTTCGTCGTCGGCTATGGCCTCGACTACGACAGCCGCTACCGCAACCTGCCGTACATTGGCATTTTGAAAGAAGAAGTATATTCCAAGTAGTTGTTGCTTTAGAAGAAGTGTGGTAATATAAGACTGTATTGGTTGGAATAAAAAAGCATTATCATAAACTAAGTGAAAGGAGCCATATTTTGAGTAAATTTGTGCGGAATGTAAGTTTATACTTACTCATCATCATCGTCGCCGTATCGATCATAGATGCCTTTACCAGCAGTAAGACAGATAAATCGGAAATTTCTTACACGAATTTCATGAGTCAGGTGCAGCAGAAAAAAGTCGATGCCGTCCAGATCACAGCCGACCACGCTATCGTCGGACAGCTGAAAGACGGAACCTCTTTTACTTCTTATGCCCCGACCGATTCGGCACTCTTGCCGGCACTGCGCGATGCTGATGTCAACATCATCGCCAAACCGCCCGAACAGCCTTCGTGGTGGATGAACATGCTGACAGCAGTCCTGCCAATCCTGGTCCTCATTGCCGTCTGGTTCTTCATCATGCAGCAGACCCAAGGCGGCGGCGGCCGGGTCATGAACTTTGGCAAGAGCCATGCCAAGATGCACGGGGAAGGTAAGATCAAGGTTACCTTTAAAGACGTTGCTGGTGAAGACGAAGCGAAGGAGGAACTGGCGGAAATCGTCGAATTCCTGCGCAACCCCAGCAAGTATAATGCCATTGGCGCCAAGATACCCAAAGGGGTGCTCCTCTTCGGCCCTCCGGGGACCGGCAAGACCCTCCTGGCCCGTGCTGTAGCCGGCGAAGCCGGTGTCCCCTTCTTCAGCATCAGCGGTTCCGACTTCGTCGAAATGTTCGTCGGCGTCGGTGCCTCCCGTGTCCGTGATTTGTTCACACAGGCCAAGAAGAATGCGCCCTGCATCGTCTTCATCGACGAAATTGATGCCGTCGGCCGCCAGCGCGGTGCTGGCCTTGGCGGCGGTCATGACGAACGGGAACAGACATTGAACCAGCTCCTGGTCGAAATGGATGGCTTCGGTTCCAACGAAGGCATCATCACCATCGCTGCGACCAACCGTCCGGATATCCTCGACCCGGCGCTCCTCCGTCCAGGCCGTTTCGACCGGCAGATTACCGTCGACCGGCCGGACCTGCGCGGCCGCCGGGCTATCCTCGACGTCCACGCCAAAGGCAAGCCCCTCGGCAAGGATGTCGACCTCGACGTCATCGCCAAGAAGACGCCGGGCTTCACCGGTGCCGACTTGGGCAACCTGCTCAATGAAGCAGCCCTCCTGGCTGCCCGGGCTAATAAGAAAGTCATCAACATGGCTGAACTGGAAGAAGCCAGCGAAAAAGTCTGCTTCGGTCCGGAACGCCGCAGCCATGTCATCAGCGATAAGGAAAAGCGCCTGACGGCAGTCCACGAATCGGGCCACGCCCTCATCGCCTATCTCCTGCCTGATGCCGACCCGGTCCACAAGGTCACCATCATCCCCCGCGGCCGGGCTGGCGGCTATACCATGATGCTGCCGGAAGAAGACCGGTCGTATGAAACGAAGTCGTACTACCTGGCCCAGATCCGCGTCGCCCTCGGTGGCCGGGCTGCTGAAGAAATCGTCTTCAACGAAATCAGCAGCGGTGCTTCCGGTGACTTGCAGAGCGTCACCCGTATCGCCCGCCAGATGATCACCCGCCTGGGCATGAGCCCGAAACTGGGCCCCATGGTCTTTGGCGAACAGCAGGACCAGGTCTTCCTCGGCAAGAGCCTGGGCCACGAACGCAACTACGGCGAAAGCGTAGCCGAACTCATCGACAAGGAAATGCACGACACCGTATCGGAAGCCTATGCCGACGTGCTCCACATGCTGCGGGAACACCTGGATACGCTGAAAAATATGGCCAATGCCCTGATGGAAGTCGAAACGATCAACCATCAGCAAGTCGATAACCTGGTCAAATACGGCACCTTGGAAGGGCCGCAGGACGCTAAAAAAGAAGCTGCTGAAACACCGGCAGAAACGGCAGAAGCCGAAACACCGGACACAGCAGCCGTTTCCGAAGCCGCTCCGACAGCCAAGGAAGAAGCACCTGCACCGGCAGCTCCCAAAGCCGAACAGACAGAAGTACAGATCAGCCCCTGGGGAAACCCTGTCCCCAAAGGCGGCCTGACCACAGGCCTGACCGATAAGGACGAAGAAGAAAAAAAGGCTGACGAAGAAAAATAGAGAGTGAAAAAAGCTTGTCGCATGTGCGGCAAGCTTTTTTAGCAGCTAGCAGTTAGGGGTTAGCAGTTAGCCCCTAGCCCCTAGCCCCTAGCCCCTAACCCCTAACCCCTAACCCCTAACCCTAACCTCCCCTTGACAGGGTTATCGTTTATGTTACAATTTCTACATAGAATAGGTGAGTTATGCGCTAGGGAATAGCGCTTTTTTTTGAATGGATGCTGCCAGGGGCAGCGGCAGAGGTGATTGATATGAGACAAGACATTCTCGATTTTTTGATACAGCACAAGGACGAATTCGTATCGGGCCAGCAGATTTCTGAGCAGCTCGGGATTTCCCGGACGGCCGTGTGGAAGCATATCCGCGTCCTCAAACAGCGGGGCTATGTCATCGAGTCGTATACCAAGAAAGGGTATTGTCTGCGCGAAGCGCCGGAACTGCTGTCGGAACAGGCTATCGAAGAAGAGCTTTCGACGAAAGTCGTGGGACGTCATATCGTCTACCGGGAACGCGTCGATTCGACGAATAATGTCGCCAAGAAGCTGGCCGATGAAGGCGCCCCGGAAGGGACCATCGTCGTCACCGAAGAACAGACCGGAGGCCGGGGACGCATTAACCGCTCGTTCTTGTCGCCTTTTGCCAAGGGCGTCTGGTTCTCCCTGATCCTGCGGCCTAACATCCCGCCTATGGAAGTCTCCAAGATGACCCTCCTGGCTGCCGTCGCCGTGGCCCGGGCCATCCGCCATCACGGCCTGACGGACTGCGGCATCAAGTGGCCTAACGACATCCTGGTCAAGGGCCGCAAGATGGTGGGCATCCTGACCGAACTCAACGGTTCGGCAGAAAAGGTCAACTACATCATCATGGGCATCGGCGTCAATACGGGCATCACCGCCGAGGACCTGCCTAAGGATTTGCAGTCCATCGTCACCAGTTTTGCCCGCGAAGGCGTCCGCGTCAGCCGGCTGGCCCTGCTGGAAACGCTGCTGAAGGAAATCGAAGGGCTGTACCAGACCGTCTGCCGTGAGGGGTTCGCACCGATCCTGGCCGAATGGCGGGCCCTGTCCTGCATGTTGGGCCAGGACGTAACGGTCACATCCATCGACAAGACCTTTTCCGGCAAAGCCGTCGATATCGATGAGAACGGCAATCTCCTCGTCGCGACGCCAGAAGGCGTGGAAGTCGTCATGGCAGGGGATATTCATGTCCGTCCGGCTTAATTTAGCCGTAAAGACTATTCAAGACAGGCAAACTCTGTTATTATAATAGGCGTATTATCAACTTAAAGTAGGCAGGAGATAAAGTTATGCTATTAGTCATTGATGTAGGGAATACAAATATTGTCCTGGGCATTTTCAAGGGAAAAGAGCTCATGGACCACTGGCGCGTATCGACGAACCGCCTCCGGACGACCGATGAATACGGCGTCCTCATTCGCAACCTCTTTTATTTGAACGGCGTCAACTCCGATGAAATCGATGCCATCATCATTTCGTCCGTCGTCCCGCCGGTCATGCCCACGCTGGAACGCATGTGCCAGCGCTATTTCGGCCTGACACCGCTGATCATCGGACCGGGTGTCAAGACGGGCATGGACATCAAATACGACAATCCCCGTGAAGTCGGTGCCGACCGCATCGTCAACGCCGTTGCAGCGTATGAAAAATTCGGCGGCCCGGTCATCATCATCGACTTCGGCACGGCGACGACCTTCTGTGCCGTCGACAAGAAAGGAAATTACCTCGGCGGCGCCATCTGCCCGGGCATCGGCATCTCTACAGACGCCCTGGTCCAGCGCACGGCGAAACTGCCGCGTATCGAAGTCGTCCGCACGGATAAGGTCATCTGCCGCAATACCATCGAAAGTATGCAGGCCGGTGTCTTCTATGGCTTCGTCGGCCAAGTCGACGGCATCGTCACCCGTATGCGCAAGGAACTGGGATGCAAGGCTAAAGTCGTCGCTACGGGCGGCCTGGCCGTCATCGTCGCTCCGGCTACGGATGCCATTGACGTCGTCGAACCCATGCTGACCCTGGAAGGGTTGAGAATCATTTATGACCGCAACCATTAAGCCCTTTGCCATCGGCACGGTCGAGCTCGATGCCCCGGTCATCCTGGCCCCTATGGCCGGCGTCTGCGATGCGCCGTACCGGGTCATCGCCCACCGCTATGGAGCGGCCCTGGTCTGCGCGGAAATGGTCAGTTCCCAGGGCATCCGCTACCGCAACCAGCATACGGAAGAACTGCTGCACATCGAAGATGGGGAACACCCCCTGTCCATGCAGATTTTCGGCTCGGACCCGGACGTCATGGCCCAGGCAGCGGCCGTCGTCGAAGAAGCCGGTGCCGATATCGTCGATATCAATATGGGCTGTCCCGTCAAGAAAGTCGTCAAGAACGGCGACGGCTCGGCCTTGATGAAGAACCTGCCCCTGGCAGAAAAAGTCATCCGTGCCGTCGTCGGCGCCGTGTCCATCCCGGTCACGGTCAAGATGCGCACCGGCTGGGATGACGCCTCTTTTACGGCGCCGGAGCTGGCCAAACGGGCTGAGGCGGCTGGTGCCGCTGCCGTCACCGTCCACGGACGGACGCGGGAACAGTTCTATAGCGGCAAGGCGGACTGGCAGAAAATCAAAGCCGTCGTCGATGCCGTATCCATCCCGGTCATCGGCAACGGCGACGTCGTCGACGGCCCGTCGGCGGCAGCCCTGATGGAACAGACCGGCTGCGGTGCCGTCATGGTCGGCCGCGGCGCTCAGGGCAATCCCTGGATTTTCCCGCAGATACGCCATTATTTGGCGACGGGCGAAGTCCTGCCGCCGCCGACGGCCATGGAACGTTATGAACAGATGCTGTCCCATTTTGAAGCCCTGCTGGCCTATAAAGGCGAATACATCGGCGTCCGGGAGATGCGCTCCCACGCCTCGTGGTATACCCACGGCCTCTATGGCTCGGCGGCCCTGCGCGAACGCATCAACCGGGCCGGTTCAGCTGACGAATTCCGAGCCATCGTCCGCGACATGATGGACAAGGCGCGCCGGGCAGGGACATAGCTGTTTTATTGACACAAGGGACGGATGTGCATATAATTAAGAGTACGGTATAAATTAAAGATATAATATTGAAACGTGATTATATCGCAGGAGGAGCAGGAATATCATGACCAACGAAACGCTGATTACCCAGGAAGGGTTACAGAAATTAAAAGATGAATTGAATGAACTGAAATCGGTCCGCCGCATTGAAATTTCTCAGCGCATCAAAGAAGCTATCGCCCTCGGTGACTTGAGCGAAAACGCCGAATACGATGCCGCCAAGAATGAACAGGGCATCATCGAAGGCCGTATTGCCGAATTGGAAGCCAAAATCCGCACGGCTAAGATCATCAAGGAAACCGATGATGGCTCGGATAAAGTCCGCCTCGGTTCCAAAGTCATCCTGGAAGATGCCGAAACGGGGGACCGCTTCGATTACACCGTCGTCGGTACGGCAGAAGCCGATCCGTTCAACGGCCGAATTTCCAATGAATCTCCTGTAGGGAAAGCTATCCTCGGCCAGGTCATCGATGCTGCCAATCCGGCTATCGTTACCGTCAAAGCACCGGCAGGTGAAATCAAATACCGCATCTTGCCGCCTGATGCAGAATAAATCCTAGGAGGAATATCATGTCGGACACGAAAGAAAAAGAAACGCCCATTATTGAAGAAGAAAAATTGAATGACCAAATGAAGGTCCGCCGCGAAAAGATGCAGGAATTCATCGACGCCGGCGTCTATCCCTTCGGTCAGAAATACAACTGGGATCATCATGCACAGGAAGTCAAAGATGACGCCGTTGAACTGGAAAAGAATGAAACCGTCGTCAGCGTCGCCGGCCGCCTCATGGCCATCCGCCGCCACGGCAAGACTGCATTCTGCGTCCTCCGCGACTTGAGCGGCGAAATCCAGCTCTATTTCCGCAAAGACGTACTCGGTGAAGAATCGTACAATTTGTTCAAGCTCCTCGATATCGGTGATATCGTCGGCGTCGAAGGGACAGTCTTCGTCACCCATACGGGCGAAACGACGATCCGCGTCGAAAAATGGACCCTCTTGTCCAAATCGCTCCGTCCGCTGCCGGAAAAATTCCATGGCCTGACCGATAAGGAAACGCGGTATCGCCAGCGCTACCTCGACCTCATCGTCAATCCGGAAGTCAAAGACACGTTCATCAAACGGTCGAAGATCATCAAGGGCATCCGCAAATACCTCGATGACCGCCACTTCCTGGAAGTCGAAACACCGATGCTCCATACCATCGCCGGCGGCGCTGCAGCCCGTCCGTTCAAGACACATCACAACGCCCTTGATATGGACATCTACCTGCGTATCGCACCGGAACTCCACCTCAAACGCCTCCTCGTCGGCGGCTTGGAACGGGTCTATGAAATGAACCGCTGCTTCCGCAACGAAGGCATCGATACACGGCATAACCCGGAATTCACGACGGTCGAATTGTACCAGGCTTATGGCGACTTGGAAGACGTCATCAACATTACGGAAGACATGGTCTCCAAACTGGCAGAAATGCTCTATGGCACGATGAAATTGACCTATATCGACAAGGAAATCGACCTCACGCCGCCGTGGGACCGCATGACCATGATCGAAGCCGTCAAGAAATTCAGCGGTGCTGACTTTGAAGGTATTACCGATGTCGAAACAGCCCGCAAGATGGCTGACGAACACGACGTCGAATATGGCCAGTACGATGGCGTCGGCAAGATCATCAACGCTTTCTTTGAAAAATTCGTTGAAGAAAACCTCATCCAGCCGACGATCATCACCGGTCATCCCCTGGAAATCTCGCCGCTCACCAAACAGGACCGGGACAATCCGCTCTTGACCTATCGTTTTGAAGCCTTCATCTATGGCCGCGAACTGGCCAATGGCTTCTCGGAATTGAATGACCCCATCGACCAGCGCAACCGCTTCATCGAACAGATGAAGGAACGGGAACGCGGCGATGACGAAGCGCATCAGATGGACGAAGACTACTGCCGCGCACTGGAATATGGCCTGCCTCCGACAGGCGGCCTGGGCATCGGCATTGACCGACTGGTCATGTTCCTGACCAACAGCCCGTCTATCCGCGACGTTCTCCTCTTCCCGTTGAGCCGCCCGGAACAGCATAAATAAGACAAGGACGGTTCCATGAAGGTTTCTGCCATCATGCACGATTCCTTTGACTTAAAAGTTTTTCGTTCGTCGTTCATCGTTCATCGCGATGGCTTGTTATTTTTGCTCCCTTGCGACAAACGATGAACGGCCTGCGACCAACGTAAAACGGAGCTGTCTTCATTGGACAGCTCCGTTTTCTCAATCCTACGAAGGAGGAACGCTATGAAATGTACAGCCATGGCTGCGCTGGTCTTCGCTGCCTGCCTGGCCTGGGGGCCGGCAACGGGGGCGGCACCAGCTGAAAAGCCGGAAAAGGCCCTGACCGGGACTGCCGCTGCAGCCGCAGTGGATGCCGGCGGGAAAGCCGGGACCGTTCCGTCTGCCCAGAAGGACGCCGATAAGGCCATCAAGGCCGTCGCGCCCCAGTCCGATGACAAACCCGGCAAAGCGGATAAATCCGATAAAGACGGCAAAGAGAATAAAGACAGCAAAAAAGAAATGGCCCATGTACCGACGGATGATGACTGCGTCCTCCTCGATTCGCTGGATACGCTGACCATTCCGCCCCTGCAGGCCAGTGATTTCTACATCGGCAGCATCCATCACGGCGACAGCCCGGCCAAGGTCAAGCGCATTTTTGGGCCGCCGGCGAAGTTTTCCCGCAGCACCCACTATACGACCATGCAGTACAACGACAAGGACTTGAAGATGCGCTTTATCTTCCGCAACAAGACGGCTGACAGCCTGCGCCACAGTGCCGATACGCGCAAAGCCGTCCTGCCCGGTGCGGAATCGATGTTCCTGTCGGCTGGGACGAACATCCTAATCGGCCGGGACGTACGCCTGAAATATCCGGCCGAAGTGCTGCTGCGCCAATATGGCCTGCCCGATTCGGTCCTGCGCGATGCCGATGCCAATGTCTATTACTTCACTTATGAAAGTCCGCGGAAAGATGTCATGTACGTCTTTGCCATCGGCAACCGCCGCATCGAACGCGTGGCTCTCATGCCCGTGCGGCCGCCGTACATTACTGGCGACGAACCGGCGGACCGCATGAAACTGGGCGAACGTGACTTTACCCTCATGGGTTTTGGCCTCAACCAGCCTTTCGAGCCGAACAAGTACAACATGTGGACCAACCTGGTCAAGCGCAATAACAGCAACTTCTGGCTCTATGGCGATTACGGCGTCGAAGTGGACCGGCGCAATATCGTGCAGAAAGTCTTCCTCTTGACGAATAACGCCTATACTGGCCGCGGGGCGACCCTGGGTTATCACGTCTCGACGATCCTGGCCTTATATGGCCGGCCGGACCGCGTCGAATGGGGGCCGGACAAAGAAAAATCCGTCGACGCCTATTACTATGACAGTCCCTATCAGAAAGGCGTGTCCCTGGTCATCGTCGTGCGTCACAACGAGCCCTATGTTGATGACATCATCCTGACGTCGACGCCGATCAAGAACATCCAGGACCCGATGGAACGGTATGGATTGAAATGATGATACATATTGTTTTGTCATATGTCAAAATAAAATAGCAAAAATGCTTTACTTATATGATGAAAGTTAGGTATAATAAAATAAATAATATAAGAAAACGAAGGTGATTTTCATGGTTACAGATGCAGATGTTTTAAAACGGTGGAAGTACATTGCCCAGGACGATGAAAAATTGTTGATTCTCATTGGCGGACCCGGTTCCGGCAAGAGCAGACTGATTCGTGAACTGACATTCCAGGATGGCTGGAAAATCTGTGAAGCCCGGGAACTCTTTGATGACGAATTCCTGGAAATCCCCCGCGCTGATCGCCCGGATAAGGCCATTGCCCTGGTGTCGGCAGCCATTCATCGTCTCAATGCCCGTGTTGTCATGATTGATAATGTTGAATTCCTGTTCGCACCGATCCTGAACCTCGACCCCGTAGCGATGCTGAAGAAGTTGAGCCGCGAATGCCCGATCATCGTCAGCTGGCGCGGCAGCCTGGAAGGCAATACTTTGTATTTTGAACACAATGGCGATCCGAAATATGCTAAATTCGTCATCGATAACCCGAATCACGTCATTTGCCTCGACGAATAAAAATAGGCGTAATTTAAAGATTCGTTATTTTTTCGCAATCGTTTTTTCATAGATACTTGTTAGAATGAGTGCTGTCCCGCAAAGAAAAGCTCTTTGCACGGCAGCACTTTTTTTTTACCTGCCATTGTGGTATACTTTCTAGTATTGTTGTAAACATTTCATCAGGTATTCAGCGAAAAGGAGTTAGAAACATGAGTGATTATATTATTGCCGTCATCCTGGGTATCGTCGAAGGGGTCACGGAATATTTGCCAGTTTCATCGACAGGCCATATGATTCTCGTCGGCGATATGCTCGGCTTTACCGGTCCCCGGGCCAGCGTCTTTGAAGTCTTCATCCAGCTCGGCGCTATCTTGTCGGTCATCGTCATCTATAAAGAGAAGTTCATCCGCATGCTCCATCAGTACCGCTGCTGGGACCTCTTCCGCCGGGAAAACTGGTTCCGCACCGATACGGGCCTGACCCTGGCCCACGTCGCAGCCGGCATCGTGCCGGTCATGGGCATTGGCTATCTGGCCCACCACGCCATCAAGACCTATCTCTTTTCGGCAGGGACGGTCATCATCGGCCTCATCATCGGTGGTATCTTCATGCTCGTCGCTGAAAAGTCCCATACCAAGACGGTCTGTAACGACGTCGAAAAGATGACTATTGCCCAGGCCTTCCTGACGGGCATGTTCCAGGTCCTGGCTTTATGGCCCGGCTTTTCCCGTTCCGGTTCGACCATTGCCGGCGGCCTTTTCCTTGGCCTCAGCCGGAAAGCAGCAGCTGACTTTTCCTTCATCATTGCCGTACCGGTCATGATCGTCGCCTGTTTCTATGACCTCTTGAAGAGCCTGAGCGACCTCAGCGGCAACGACCTGGTCATGATCGTCATCGGCTTCATTACGGCCTTCATCGTCGCCTACATCTCGGTCCTCTGGTTCCTGAAATTCATGAACAAGTCGACGCTGGCATCCTTTGCCTACTACCGTTTCGTCGTAGCCGTCATTTCCTTCGTCTACTTCTTCATCTTGTAGGGCGTTGGCCTGCCATCATGTGAGTATGGTTTGTAGTATGGAGCTTGTAGTTTTCAGAGAAAACCTTTAAATTTAAAGCCATCCCCTAACCACTAGCCACTAGCTGCTAACCCCTAAAAAGGGGGCTGTCGTACGTACGACAGCCCCCTTTTTTTGAATCGGGTGGAGTGATTTTCACAACGGGCGCCCCACATGGTCGCCCCTACGGATGCCGATGGCGGGATTCCCACAACGGGCCGCAGCCACGAGCCACTAGGCCGCAGGCGCCATCACGATCCGCTGCCGGCGAGCTGGCGGAATTCGTTGGCCAGTTCGTCCAGGAAGGGGATGATCTTGGCGTCGTCGATGTCGGCGTTGAAGGCTTCCATCATGTTGGGGAAGAAGATGTACAGGCCCTGCATATAGACGTAGTAGTAATACTGCAGGTCGTCATGGCTCATGATGGCCGAGGCCAGGGCGTCGTTGACGGCGAAGTTGAGGTCGTAGAAGTCGAGGATTTCATCTTTGAAGCGGCCTAAGTCGAGCTCGCCGCGCTGGTAGTCTTCCATGAGGTGGCTGCCCATTTCTCCCAAGGCATCGGCAATGTCGCCGACGTTGTCCGGAACGGCAAGGCCTGCGTCTTCCATGACGTGCGTCAAGGTGTGGAGCGACGTGATCAGGGATTCACAGAAAAAATTAAAGGTCAGGGCTCCTTCAGAGCCGCGCAGATTCGTAAAGACAGTAGATTCCATAAGGACCTCCTTGAAGTAATTTTTTCTATTATAGCATATTTTGCCGGAAATGAATTGAATCGAGGCCATGAATATAGTAGGATAATACTAAGAGTATTTTATAGGAGGTAATCGTTGTGTCTCAACGCAATCAAAAAATTAAATTGAAGAAGCGGTCCCGCCAATCGGCACGTATCCATCGCGGCTTTGCCATGCCTGTCGGTCCGGGCAGTGAAAACAGCCTGGTCAGTTTCCGCGACTTTGCCGATCTGAAGGCCAAGTATTTCCGCTTTACCGGCCGCATCCAGCGCCGGCCTTTTATTTTCCGGACGCTGATCTTGATGTTCGCCCAGTTCATGTTTTCCATCATCCTCTACAGCAAGATCGTCGAATCTATTTTAATCAATCATATGGAATATGCCATCATCTTCGGTATCATCTTCGTCCTGCTGTCCATTCCGGCTATTTGGTCCCAGATTTCCCTGGGCGTCCGGCGCTGTCACGACATCAATAAGCCCGGCCTCATGTTTGCCGTTCCCTTCATTTGTTACCTGGCCAGCTATGTCCTGCCCGTCCTGGGACAGGATACGGCGGCGACGGCAGCCCAGTCGATCATGGCTGTGTCATATTTAGGCTTGTTCACGGTCAAGGGGACGTCCGGCGATAACGCTTACGGTCCGGAACAGGCACGATAGGGGGCGGCAGCATGACCTTAGCAGAAGGAAAAATCGGACACGACTATATCATCGAAACATTGGATTTGCCGGACCAGACGGAAAAGCGCCTCCAGGCCCTGGGCATGATTGAAGGGACGGAAATCTCCGTGCTCAATAATAAGAACGAAGGGACGGTCATCATCAAGATGCGCAGCACCCGCCTGGCCTTGGGCAAGGGCATTTCGTCGCATATCGGCATAAGGGGGAAAGACCATGACTAGCGAAGTAAAAATAAAGGCTGGCCAGCCGCAGGTCCAGAAGGCACCGGTCAAGGCTGAAAAAAAGGAAATGACCGTCGCTTTCATCGGTAATCCGAACTGCGGCAAGACGACGCTGTTCAACGCCTATACGGGGGCCAACCTCAAGGTCGCCAACTGGCCCGGCGTTACCGTCGAAAAAGTTGAAGGCGCCATCAATGCCCACGGCTATCACATTCATCTCGTCGACCTGCCCGGGACGTACAGCTTGACGTCGTACACCATGGAAGAACAGGTTTCGCGGAATTTCATCCTCAGTGACGATGTCGACGTCATCGTCGATGTCATCGACGCGTCGGCGCTGGAACGCAATCTCTACCTGACCTTGCAGCTCCTGGAACTGGGGAAACCCGTCGTCGTCGCCTTGAATATGATGGACATCGTCGAAAAACGGGGCATGGAAATCGACTTGCACCGCCTGCCGGAAATGCTCGGCGTGCCGGTCATCCCCGTATCGGCCCTGAAGCGCCGCGGCCTGAGCGTCCTGCTCCATGCGGCCGTGCATCACAAGGACCACGTCCATCCGGACCGGCTCATCCACAACCATTCAGACCATACCCATCATCAGCATAATCATCACAGTGAATTCGCCATGGTCTACAGCGACGCCATGGAAGACCGCATCGACGCCGTGCGACAGCTCCTGCATGACAAATATCCCGATTTGTACAATCACCGCTGGCATGCGCTGAAGCTCCTCGAAAGGGACCCGGAAATTACGGCCAAGTATCCCGTCGACGACGTCCATCACGTCCTGGACCGCAGTTATGAAACGGATATCATCACCGAAAAATATGCCTTCATCGAAGAAATCATCCATGAAGTCGTCGTCAACCAGGCGTCGAAAGCAGCGGCAACGGATTCCGTCGACCGCTACTTGACCGATAAATGGCTGGGCATCCCCATCTTCCTGGCCATCATGGCCATCGTCTTTTTCCTGACCTTCTTCATCGGCGATATGGTCCAGGATTCCTTCCAGGGCTCCATTGATACTTTATCGGCCCTAGCTGAAAGCGGCCTGACTTCGCTGGGGGCTAACGATATGCTCGTTTCCCTGGTCTGTGATGGCATCATCGCCGGCGTCGGCGGCATCCTGACCTTTTTGCCCAACATCTGTATCCTCTTCTTTGCCCTGGCCATCCTGGAAGACAGCGGTTACATGTCCCGCGTGGCCTATGTCATGAACGATATCATGAACCGTTTGGGTTTGTCGGGCCGGGCCTTCATCCCCATGATCCTCGGCTTTGGCTGCAGTGTGCCGGCCATCATGGCGTCGCGTGCTCTGGAGGATAAACGCGACCGCTATCGGACGATGCTGGTTACGCCTTTCATGTCCTGCAGTGCCCGCCTGCCCATTTATATCCTCTTTTCGGGCATGTTCTTCCCGCACAATGCCATGATCGTCGCCTATTCCATGTACCTCATCGGCATCGTCGTCGCCCTGGCAGCCCTGAAGGCGATGAATCTCTTCAGTCATGAGAAAAAGGAAAACGACCTGCTCATCGAGCTGCCGGAATATAAGCGGCCCAGTGCCCATACGGTCTACGTCTATGTCTGGGAAAAGATTAAAGATTACCTGAGCCGTGCCGGTACAGTCATCTTTGCCGCTTCCATCCTCATGTGGTTCATCCTCAACTTCGGCCCTGCCGGCTATGGCGATATGGCCGACAGTTTCGGGGCCATCATCGGCAAGGCCATCGTGCCTTTCTTTGCGCCCATCGGCCTGGGGTACTGGCAGATCTGTCTGGCCCTCATCGCCGGTATTTCGGCCAAGGAAGTCGTCGTATCCAGTTTCGCCGTCCTCTTCGATGGCGTCAACATCAATTCTCCGGCAGCCCTGGCGGCTTTGGCCTCTATGATGAGCCAAGGCGGCTTTACTCAGCTCAATGCCTACTGCATGATGCTCTTCTCGCTGCTCTATATTCCCTGTGCCGCCACGATAGCCACGATCCACGCCGAATCGCACAGCTGGAAGTGGACGGCTTTCTCCGTCTGTTTCCAGATTGCCGTTGCCTGGGTCCTGACCTTCGTCGTCTATCAGATCGGAAGCCATGTTTTTTAACGAGCTCGCCATACGGCGAGAACTCGTTAAAGTTGTTAGTTGTTAGTTTTTAGTGGATGGCTTTTATTTTAAAAGGGTTTCTAAAAACTACAAACTCTGAACTACATACTATAAAGAAAACGGGACTGTGCATAATGACCTATGTCTTGACGTGATAGTCCCACTAATAACTAAGGAGTGCAGTATGACAGAACCTATGATAAAAACGGATCATCTCAGCCATACCTATGAAGACGAAGACGGCAAGGTGGTCTATGCTTTGAAGGATATTTCCCTGGAAATCGGCAAGGGCGAGTTCGTCGCCATTATCGGGACCAACGGTTCGGGCAAGTCGACGCTGGCCAAGCATTTCAACGTCCTCCTGACGCCGACGTCCGGCACGTGTGAAGTCCGCGGCATGCGGACTGATGACCCCGACAATATCTGGAAGATACGCCAGCACGTCGGCATGGTCTTCCAGAATCCGGATAACCAGATCGTCGCCGCCGTCGTCGAAGAAGACGTGGCCTTTGGCCCGGAAAACCTCGGCGTCCCGTCGGACGAGATCAAGACCCGCGTCAGCGATGCCCTGCGCCGCGTCAACATGACCATTTATGCCAAGCACGGACCGCACCTCCTGAGCGGCGGCCAGAAACAGCGCGTCGCCATTGCCGGTATCCTGGCCATGCAGTGCGACTGCATCGTCCTCGACGAACCGACGGCCATGCTCGACCCTGTCGGCCGCAAGGAAGTCATGGATACGCTCCACCAGCTTCATGACGAAGGCATTACCGTCATCATCATCACCCATTTCATGGAAGAAGCCGTCCAGGCCGACCGGGTCGTCGTCGTCGACCGGGCCGAACTGAAGATGGACGGGGCGCCGCGTGACGTCTTTACGCACGTCAAAGAGCTGAAGGCCATGGGCCTCGACGTACCGGTAGCGGCGGAACTGGCCGAACGGCTGCGCCAGAAAGGCCTCGACCTGCCGGACTCCATCATTACCGAGGAAGAATTAGGAGATGCATTATGTCAATTAAGTTAAGCAACGTGACCTATACCTACGGCATCGGGACGCCTTTTGAAAAGACGGCCCTCTACGATACAGATGTCGAAATCCATGAAGGGGAATTCGTCGGCATCATCGGTCATACCGGATCGGGCAAGTCGACGCTGGTCCAGATCCTCAACGGCCTCATCAAGCCGACTTCCGGAACGGTGACCGTCGACGGGACGGATATCGGCAAGAAGACGAAAGAAGCCATGGCCGTGCGCCATAAAGTCGGTATGGTCTTCCAGTATCCGGAGTATCAGCTCTTTGAAGAAACTATTGCCAAAGACATCGCCTTCGGGCCGCGCAATTTCGGCCTGAGCGAAGAAGAAATCACGGAACGGGTCAAAGAAGCCATGGATTTCGTCGGCCTCGACTATAAGACTTATGCCGACCGTTCGCCGTTCCGCCTGAGTGGCGGCCAGATGCGCCGCGTCGCCATTGCCGGCGTCATCGCCATCCATCCGTCGTATCTCATCCTGGACGAACCGTCAGCCGGCCTGGATCCTATCGGCCGGCGGGAAATCTTTTCGGAAATCCAGCGCTGGCACCAGGAAAAGGGCATTACCGTCATCTTGGTATCGCACAACATGGACGATATTTCCCGCCTGGCCAGCCGCCTCCTGGTCTTGTCCCACGGCCATATCGTCCTCGACGGCGAACCGCTGGACATCTTTGCGACTCAGCAGCAGGCCCTGCACGATGCCGGCGTGTCCGTGCCGCCTGTGACGGGGGTCCTCCAATATCTCCAGGGCCGGGGTTTTGCCGTCGACGACCGGGTACGGACGGTCGAAGAAGGGGCACAGGCTATTTTTGACTGCCTGAAAGGAGGCAAGGGCCATGCTCACTGATATTACTTTGGGCCAGTATTTTCCTGGCACGTCTTTTTTGCATAAACTCGATCCGCGCATCAAGATTGTCGCTACGATAATCTTCATCGTCGCCATCTTTTTTGCCCATTCCCTGGCATCCTATGCCATCGTCACGGCCTTCGTGGCCTTGAATTTCGCCATTTCCCGCCTGCCGGCGAAGTTCATCGTCAAGTCGCTGAAGCCCTTGTGGGTCATCATCATTTTCACCATGGGCGTCCATATCTTCACGACGCCAGGCGATGTCCTCTGGCAGTACGGCATTTTCCACATCACCAAAGAAGGCCTGTATCAAGGGGCCCTCATGACGGCCCGCCTGGTCTTCCTCATCGTCTTTTCGTCGCTGTTGACGTATACGACGTCGCCTATCGTCCTGACCGACGGCATCGAACACCTGCTCAATCCCTTTAAGCGCATCGGCGTGCCGGCTCACGAACTGGCCATGATGATGACCATTGCCCTGCGCTTCATCCCGACCCTTTTGGAAGAAACGGACCGCATCATGAAGGCCCAGACGGCGCGGGGTGCCAATTTTACCAGCGGCAGCCTCTTGCAGCGCGGCAAGAACATGATCCCCCTGCTGGTACCGCTCTTCGTCAGCGCCTTCCGCCGGGCCGATGACCTGGCGACAGCCATGGAAGCCCGCTGTTACCGCGGCGGTGAAGGGCGGACGCGGATGAATGAATTGTCCTATACCTATCGGGACGGCATCGCCATGGCGGCTGTCCTGATCGTCACGGCCGTCCTGGCCGCTATGCGGTGGTTATGATGAAGAAGAATATCTGCCTCGTCGTCGCCTATGACGGTACGGATTTCCACGGCTTCCAGCGCCAGACCAACGCCGAGTCGATCCAGGGCTGCATCGAACAGGGCTTGTCGGCTATTTTCCAGACGCCTATTACGATTTATGGCGCCGCCCGCACGGATGCCGGTGTCCACGCCCGCGGCCAGGTCGTCAATTTCTATGGTCAGGGATCGATTCCGACGGAAAAGATTCCCTATGCCATGAAAGGCTATCTGCCGCCGGAAATTGCCGTCCTGTCGGCCCGGGAAATGCCCGACCGCTTCAGCGTCCGCCACGATAATGTGGGCAAGCATTACCGCTATTCCATAGACAACAACCGCATGCATGACCCCTTTCTCCTGCGCTATGCCTGGTTCATCCGCAGGCCCCTGGACCGGCAGGCCATGCGGGAAGGGGCGGCCATCCTCTTGGGGACGCATGATTTTTCTGCTTTTGAAGGCCAGAATACGACGCCCATGAATCCTGTGAAGACGATGTATTCCATTACCCTCCATGAGCGGGGCCATGTCCTCGACATCGACGTCGTCGGCGACGGCTTCCTCTACCATATGGTGCGGAACATTGCCGGCGGCCTCGTCGACCTGGGCCTGCACCGCCTGACACCGGAGCGCTTCCGGGAAATCCTCGCCAGCGGCGACCGGACTCAGCTCGGGGCGACGGCACCGGCCCAGGGCCTGTGCCTGGAGACCGTCTTTTATGATGAAGGGGAGCTGAAAGGGCGCATTGCCGAATTAGAAGGAGAATGAGCCTTTTTACAGCGCTGATGGGCATAATATGCTATAATAAAAGAGAATAGTATAGTTCCGTTTTTTTCAGGCGGAGGTGAGGACCATGCTGACCAGCTTACTGAAAACCATTACTAAAGGAAAAGACCTTAGCGAACGGGAAAGCGCTATCGTCATGGAGCAGATCATGGAAGGGACGATTTCAGACGTCCAGTTGGCTGCTTTTTTGGCAGCCTTGACGACGAAAGGCGCTTCAGAGCGGGAAATCACGGCCTTTGCCCGGACCATGCGGAAATACAGTATGCATGTTCCCTGTACGATGGACGTCTTCGACATCGTCGGGACCGGCGGCGGCCGGACCAAGACCTTCAACATCTCGACGACGGCGTCTTTCGTCATCGCCGCCGGTGGCGTCCGCGTCGCCAAGCACGGCAACCGGGCCAAGACGTCGCGCAGTGGTTCTGCCGACGTCCTGGAAGCCTTAGGGGCCAATATCTTCCTCAGCCCCGAAAGCTGCCTGGATATGCTGGGGCAGATCGGCCTCTGTTATTTCTATACGCGTTACTACTATTATATGATGAAACGTATCGATGCCGTCCGCGAACAGTTGGGTATCTATACGGTCTTCGATGTCCTGCGGCCCTTGACCAATCCGGCTCATGCAGTCTATGAGATCCTCGGCGTCAATGCGCCGCACCTGGTCGAACCCATGGCCCATGTCCTGGCCGCCCTCGGCGTCCGCCACGGCATGGTCGTCTATGGTCAGGACGGCAGCGATGAAATCTCGGCATCGGCAGCGACGACGATTTGCGAATTTACGCCAGAATCGTTTTCGACGTATGAAATCAGGCCGGAAGATTTCAACCTGCCCAGGGCTTCGCGGGACGAACTGCGCGGCGGCCTGCCCAAGCACAATGCTGCCATTACCCGCGCCGTCCTCGACGGCCGCAAGGGCGGGGCCCGGACGGCAGTTATCCTCAATGCCGGCGCCGGTCTCTACGTCGGCGGCAGTGTCCTCAACCTCTATGCCGGCGTCCGCAAGGCAGCCCGCCTCATCGACAGCGGCCTGGCCCGGCAGAAACTCGATGACTTCCTCATCCTGAGCCAGCGCCTGGGACAGGCGGAAAAAGTGAAGCTCATAGCAGACAGGGACCCGGAAGATATGGTATAATAAAGGGTACGAAAAAATTCATTATTACGTGAGGACCGCATTTCTATGAATGATAAATATTTAGGCTGGCTCCTTCATATCGGCGGGGGCATCTTAGTCGTCTTGATGTTTTTATCGATTCAGCTCATGGCACCTGATTTTTATTCGATCATGTGGCATCTGACCGTCAGTGGTGATCTGGATGGGTTAGCCGATTACATTGCCTCTTTTGGCTTCTATGCCATCGGCATCAGCGTGTTCATGATTGCCTTTGTCAATGCCATCGGCCTGCCGTCCATTCCCTTCCTGACCGTCAACGGCATCATCTTCGGCCTCATTCCGGGCATCATCATTTCCTGGATCGGCGAAGTCATCGGCATTGAAATCAGCTTCCGACTGACTCGGACGCTGCTCCGCAAGCAGGCCCAGAAGGTCATTTCCAAGAGCAAGATGCTGGAAAAACTCGATTCCTACAGCTGTATCAAGACAGTCATGATGGGCCGGGCCATCCCGTATGCACCGAATGTCGTCGTCACGGCGTTCAGTGCCTTGAGCCATATTTCTTACCGCGACCACTTCATTGCCAACTTCTTCGGCAAGATGCCGGCCGTCCTGGTCGAAGTCTGGCTGGGCCATGACCTCCTGCGCATCCAGGAACACTGGGGCCGCCTGCTCATACTGGTAGCCGTCGTTTCTTTCATTTATGGCATCATCTGGTGGCGCAAGCGTCACATAAAAAAAACCGATATCATAGGGTGAAGTAAAAAAAAGGAGCTGTCGCATCGCGACAGCTCCTTTCAAGTTGTTAGTTGTTAGTGGTTAGCGGATGAGTTTAATTTTTTACGAGATTTCCTGTTCTGACGATTTTTTATCGTCCTGGACGATATCAGTCCATAACTTATCGGCTGCCGGCTGCCAGTGCTTGGCATAGGCTTTGCATTTAGCACAGAGGTGTTCAACCGATTCTGGTGACTGCATGTCCGTCGATTTGGCTCCCGTCCGTTTGACCATATCGACGAGGGCTTGGGGATTTTCCAACATCGGGCAGGGGCGAAGATGATTGTGGTTGAACGGCTGCCCTTTTGCGTATTCCTTAAATAAGGGCTGCTGGAGACAGGTGATGAGGTCCTGGTCGTTGATGTTGGCACTAGAGTAGTGGATAAAGACGCACGGTTCGACGTCGCCGTTAGGATTGATATGGCAGTAGTTGCGGCCGCCAGCGACACAGCCATCAATGAACTGGCCATCGTTCTGGAAGTCGATAGCAAAAATGGGTTTGCCGCCCTTTACGCTGCGGATTTCACGGATACGCCGTACCATATAAGCACGCTGTTCCGGTGTGGGCAGTAAATCGACAGAGGCATCGTTGCCGACGGGCATATAGTGGAAGTACCAGGTAAACCAGGCTCCCTTGCTGATGAGGAGGTCGAGGAAGGTATCGGATGTGACGGTCTGGATATTCTTACGGGTATAGCAGATGGAAGTACCGAAGACGATACCGTACTGGCGCAGCAGGTCCATGGCGTGCATGACCTTGTCGAAGACGCCTTCGCCGCGGCGGCTGTCGTTGACTTCGCGGAAGCCTTCGACGCTGAGGGAGAAGCTGAGGTTGCCGACCTTGACGACTTCCTGGCAGAATGCATCGTCGATGAGGGTTCCATTGGTAAAGGCGTGGAATTCGCAGTCCGGATGTTTCCGACAAAGTTTCAGGATGTCCGCTTTGCGGACCAGCGGTTCGCCGCCAGTGAGGAGGTAGAAATGGCAGCCTACTTCTTTGCCTTGGCTTACGATTTTATCCATGACATCGTAGGACAGGTTCAGGGTGTGACCATATTCGGCAGCCCAGCAGCCGATGCAGTGCAGGTTGCAGGCGCTGGTCGGGTCGAAGAGGATGGCCCAGGGAATATTGCAGTGATATTTGGCTTTGGCTTCGTCCCGCGTACGCAGACCGTAGAAGCCCGATTCAAAGCCCAGGTCCATGACGGCTGTACGGACTACGTTGGGATTGAGTGTATCCAGGGCTCGGTTGAGGAATTGGAACCACTTGCCGCCTTCGTCAATGAGCTTGCGGGCATTGGCAAAAGATTCTTCTTCAAATAAGTCACCGAAGAAGGTTTCCATAATCGTGGTCAGTCGTTTCAAAGTCTTCTTACGGGTTTCTGGATTTTTTTCGGCCATGATGCGGTTGACCAGGAGGGCGACCGATTCTTTTTGGGCTTTATACATGAGTTTATTCAAGGGAATCATCTCCTGAGGAGTTTAATGAAGTAATGATTAGCGGATGATGAGGACAGGAAGGCCTGAATGGGAGGATACATAGCGGCCGACGCTGCCCAGGAGGACGCTTTGGATACGGCTCAGGCCGCGGCTGCCCATGACGATGAGATCCGTTTCCGTATCAGCTGCGGTCTGCAAGATGATCGGACCGGGCGAGCCGATTTTATATAGGCATTGCAAGGGGACTTGAGATGACAATTCTTCCTGGCAGCGCAGGAAGGCGTTATGACCCTTGGTCCGCATGTGAGCGGCTAATTCCTGTAATTTATGCGGTTCCAGCGTATTGAGGATGGCCGTATCGCGCAGGCTGTCGCTGACGCTGGCGACGTAGAGGACGGTCAGGGAAGCGCCATCTCCTTTGGCCAGGACTTCGGCCTGTTTCAGGGCCTGTAAAGACGATTCAGACCCGTCTACAGGCACCAGGATATGCCGGTATGGGCCTTTCTTTTCATCGCGGGCCAAGAGGACCGGGCAGGGTGCGTGGGTGATGACGTAAGTGCTGACGCTGCCGAGAAGAAAATTCTTGAGGGCCTGGCCGCCGCCGCGGCCCATGCAGATGAGGTCTGCCGATTGGGATTTCTGTTCTGCCAGGATGGCCGCTTCCGGGGCGCTGAGTTCAAAAATAGACTGGACTGACAGGGAAGCGGGTACCATGGCGGCAAATTTTTTTAACAGTCCTGTGCTGTTGGCCTGGGCCGAAGCCGTCATTTCATCCATAGTCAGTTCGCTCGTATTTTCCATTTGCCCGAACTGGTTGATGATATCGGCCATATTGGCGACGCTCAGCAGGGTAATGGCACCGCCAGTGATCCTGGCGATATCGATGGCGTGCTGTAAGGCTTGTTTAGAATGATCGGATCCGTCGATAGGGACGAGGATATGCTGATATGATTTCATAAAAATACCTCCTTCAAGGGTACCTTTAGGATAGCCTTGAAGGAGGCTGGCGTCAAAGTGGTTTTGCCGTATACGAACTATAGCTCTTGTGTTATAATTAGGCATACGAATATTTTTTGTTACATAAAGGAGCTTTTATGGAGTTGGAAAGACGTGAATATGAATATATCCGTAAAATTGCTGAGACAGGGAGTTTCATAGCGGCAGCCGAAAAATTATACATCACCCAGCCGTCGTTGAGCCAGTTCATCCGCCGCATCGAGCGCCATGTCGGTGCGGAACTCTTTGACCGTTCCCATCAGCCTGTGACCTTGACCGAAGCCGGGCGTATCTATCTGGACATCGAAGGGCAGATCCAGGACTTGTGCAAGGTCCGGGAACAGCGTATCCAGGATTTGGGGCAGACCGTTGGCGGCACCGTGCGCATCGGCAGTTCCAATTATCGCAGTTCGACCATCCTGGCGCAGGCTATTCCCATCATCAACGAACGCTATCCGCACATCGATATCTGCCTGGAAGAGGGGACGACGCGGGAATTGGAAGATTTCGCCATCCAGGGAAAGACGGATTTTTCTATCGTCGTTAAGCCTACAGGGCATAGGGACTTGGATTATATCGAACTTTTCCGGGAAGAATTGCTCTTGGCTGTCTCGCCGGCCTGGGACCTGGGGCGGGAACCGCTGCATGACGAGGGCCTCCACTCCCGCTATCCTGTCTTTGATTATCACAGCCTCGACGGGCATCCCTTCCTGGTCATGAAAGAAGGCCAGGAACTGCGCCATTCCTTTTTTGCCCTTATCGAAGCCCTGGATATATCGCCAACAGTGGCCCTGGAAACGACGGACATGGCCACGGCCCAGACCCTGGCCGGCATCGGCGTCGGCGCGGCTATCGTACCGGGTGGCCTGGCTCTGGCCAATATCCCGGCTGTGGAACCGAAGTATTTTTCCCTGCGGGCCTATCTGGACGACTGGGATATCGTCCTGGCCTATAAACGGGGACGTTACTTGTCCAAGGCCGATAAAGCCGTCATCCGCGTCATCTGCGACGTCACTGGTTGAAAAGCGCTGTCGCGTAGCGGCTTCTGCCATCCCCTAACCACTAACCCCTAGCCACTAAAAAAAGCGCTGTCTTTATAAGACAGCGCTTTTTGCATTCCCGAACGGATTATTTTGCGAAGTAACGAGCCAGGAGGCCATCGAATACACGGCCATGACGAGCTTCGTCTTTTGCCATTTCATGAACGGTGTCATGGATAGCGTCGAGGTTGAGCTGTTTAGCGAGGGTTGCGATTTCTTTCTTGCCTGCGCAAGCGCCCTGTTCAGCAGCAGCACGCATTTCGAGGTTGGTCTTGGTGTCGTCCGTAACGACTTCGCCGAGGAGTTCAGCGAATTTAGCAGCGTGTTCAGCTTCTTCGAAAGCGATGCGTTTGTAGGCTTCAGCGACTTCCGGATAGCCCTGGCGGTCAGCGACACGGCTCATAGCGAGGTACATGCCGACTTCGGAGCATTCGCCTGTGAAGTTGAGGTGGAGGCCTTCGAGGATGCGTTCGTCGACGCCTTTAGCGATGCCTACGCGATGTTCGTCAGCGTATTCTTTGACACCAGCGACGAGTTCCGTGAATTTTTCTTTCGGAGCGCCGCACTGAGGACACTTTTCCGGAGCTTCCGTACCTTCATAAACAAAACCGCAGATACCGCATACAAATTTTTTCATCATTCATTCCTCCTGATATTATAATACATTTTGAATAAAATGGATATTAACTGAATACTAACAAATAACTTTTATTTGTTATGGCTACATTATAACAGACTGATGGGGGAAAATCAAGAGTAATTTTGTAAAACTTTTAATTGAAAATAATTATTGATTAAAAAATAAGGCCTTGGAGGGGCGAGGCGGCACCATTTTATTGCAATTTATACATGAGTCTTATATAATGGAGGTAGTATTCAGAAAAAGCCAAGACGATACGATTAGCATAGAAAGAGACTGAATTTTGGAGGTTACGCCTATGTGGAAGAAAAAAGTAGCATGCATCCTGGCTGTCATGGCCTTGTGTGGGACCATGGCTGCCGGTGCGGCCGATTATACGATTCTGGAAAAAGCGGATAAAGTCGAAACGACGGTCTACGGGACGACCCAGACCGGTTCCCTGAACGACCGCATCGCGGCGCTGGACAAGCTGCTCAACGGTCAGTCGACGGTATCCGGCAGTCTGCAGGATAAGACCAATGCCCTATATAAAGATGTATATGGGAATTCCGGTTCCGATTTGTCCCTGTTGACGGCAGTCAACCTCATGCAGTGGCAGTATTCCGGCCAGATTACCGATGAACCCCTGCTGGTCCGCATCGAATCGCTGGAACAGAGCATCGACGGCAAGACCATGAGCGGCTCCCTGGAAGGCCGTGTCCTGGCCCTGCGCCGCACGCTCTTGGGCAATAAGAAGTACGTCTCCCAGACCGTGACCATTCCGGCCAATACGCTGGTGACGATGACCAATATCGACGCCCTCAACTCGAAGACCATTCAGGAAGGCGACGTCGTCCGCTTTGCCGTGGCTGATGATATCTGCGTCGGCGACGTCATTGCCATTCCCCGCGGCATGGAAGCGATGGGGACCGTCACCAAGGCCCGGAAGTCCGGCCGCTTTGGCAAGGACGGCAAAATCGAAATCACCTATGACAACGTCCGCGCTGCCGACGGTTCACCCGTAGCCCTGACGGTCGGCGATAAGACGAAAGAAGAATATAAGCGCATGGCCGGTGCTGTCGGCGCGTCTGCTGCCGGGGCCATCATCCTCGGACCAGTCGGCCTGGTCGGCGGCCTTTTCGTTCATGGCAATGAAGTCGATATCCCGGCAGGGACGACGATGTATGCCGAAACCAAGGAAAATGCCGAAGTCGTCGGTTTCAAGGAAAATGGCGTCATGGATGACATGAAGACGGCCAATATGGCTGCCAGTGGCGTACAGGTGCCGACCTTTGCGCCTGTCACCAATAGTGATGTCGACAACAGCGGGGCTGGCGATGCCAGTACGTACACCGATACCGATACGGCGCCTCAGAGCAGCAACGGCGATTTGCAGGCCGGACTGAAAGATGGTACGGTTACGCCTGTCGACCTGTACAACAGCAAACACAATGACGACCAGCAGGCCGTCGTAACCATTCAATCCAATACAGCAGGTGACGCGAATGAATAAAACGTGGACAGCGGCGATGATCGCAGCCCTGCTGCCTCTGACCTTTTCGGCCAGTGCAGCTGATACAGCGAAACTTCATACAGATAAGGTCATGGCCGTTCCCGTGACAGAAAAGAAAATCCTGCCCGTCGATTTGGACCAGGCTTCTGCTTCGCAGGACGTCGTCCTGCCGCAGCAGCCTGTCCACATGACGGCTGATACATTCGTCGCCCGCAACTCCGACGGCTATGTCAAGAGCCGGGGCAATGTCGACATCAAGCAGGGCATGGATGAAATCCACGCCAACTATGTCGAAGGCAACATGAAGAGCGGCGTCTACCATACGAAAGGACCCGTAGTCTACGTCAACGAAACCAATGCCCTGACGGGCCAGGACGTGACCTATAACAGCCAGAACGGAAGCATGACCATGGATAAGGTCGAAGGCTTCGTCGGCCCGACGACATACGTCCGCGGGACCGATGCCGAAATGTACGATAATATCGGCTATATCAAGCATGGCCTGATTACGACGCCTCACGCCGTCGCCAAGACGCCGGACTATTATATTACCGGTGATGACATCCGCATCTATCCGGGCGAAAAGTTCACGGCAGAAAATACGGCCCTCTGGTTCAAGCACATCCGCCTGTTCACATATGGCCATTATGAAGGCCGCCTGGACAGTGAACATACGAAATCTTATTTATTCACGCTGCTGCCGCGGCCGACCTACAACAGCGATGACGGCATCGGTGTCCGGGGCTATGCCGATGTACCCCTCAACCAGTCCGGCGACCTGAGCTTCCATGCCAGCTATGCCCTGAATAGCAAGAATGGCTTCAAGCCGGCGGCCCAGCTCCAGAAGAATACTAAAATCGGCACTTTCCGTTTTGGCTACAGCAAAGAAGAAAGTACCGATAACGACGATAACATCTGGGCTACGAAGTGGCCGGAACTGGAATACTTTGCACCGCGCATCCATCTCGGCGATACGGGTATCTACATCGATTCCAGTGCCAACTGGGGCCGCTGGGCTGAAGACGGCGTCAAGACGGGGACGCATAAGGGCTTCCGTACGGAAATCACGCATACGCCCATTCCCTTGTGGCAGCGGGCCAATGTCCGCTTCTTCGCCGGCTATCGTAAGGATTTATATTCTACCAATGATGCCCAGCGCCGCGATCCCTATTCGGGCGTCATCCTCAACCAGGGCATCAACGACCGCTTGTGGACCAGCTTCTGGTATAAGAAACACAATGTCAGCGGCTATACGCCGTACCGCTTCGATACCCTCGATGACCCGCGCCAGCACGGCATGTCCATCGGCTACGTCCTGACGCCGCGGGATACGGTCATCTTCACTTGGGCTCAGGACCTCGACGATGACCATATTTCGGACCGCAATTACACCTGGGTCCGCGACCTCCACTCGTTCATTGCTACCATCACGTATAAACAAGTCGATAAAGAATGGCAGGTCAAAATAAAGGCCAAGGACTTTGATTTCTAAAAGGGGAGAGGACAGGAAGACCTTTTTGCTATCATGCGTAGTCCCTTTCTCTTCCGCGTTTGTAGGGGTCGCCACGTGGGCGACCCGTTAGGATTTTGGAGGATTCTTCTAGCAATCTGATTGGGAATCGTACATATCCCCAGAGCGGGCTCGCCACGTGCGAGCCCCTACAATGTAAAAAAAGGGCTTGTCGTCATGCGACAAGCCCTTTTTTTACCCTCTTTTTACAGGGCATATTTGAATTTTTGCGCTATAATGGAATAAAATGAGAAGACTAGATTTTACATGAAAGGACTGTCGCTTTATGCCTTTGATTTACTGTGTAGAAGATGATGAAAATATTCGTGAACTCGTCGGTTATGCCCTGCGCAGCCAGGACTTCGAGGTGGAAACCTTTGCTGACAGCAAGGAATTCTGGCCGGCTTTGGAGAAGCGGACACCGGCTTTGCTCCTCTTGGATATCATGCTGCCCGGTGAAAGCGGCAATGATATCCTTGACAAACTGCGCAAGACTCAGCAGTACAAGACACTGCCCGTCATCATGCTGACGGCCAAGACCAGCGAATACGATATCGTCAGGGGCCTCGATGGCGGCGCCGATGACTACGTCTGCAAGCCCTTCGGCATCGTCGAGCTCATTTCCCGCATCCGCGCCGTCCTGCGCCGTTCGGGCCGGCAGAGTACGGAAACGAACCTCTATACGTATGGCCCCGTTTCCCTGGACCAGGAAAAACATATCGTAACCGTCGACGGCAAGCCCTGCCACTTGACGGTCAAGGAATTTGAACTCCTGCGCTACCTCCTGGTCAATACGGATATCGTCCTCAAGCGGGAACAGATCATGGAAGCCGTTTGGGGCTTCACGTATGAAGGCGAAAGCCGGACCATCGATATGCACATCAAGAGCCTGCGCCAGAAACTGGGAGACGGCGGCAAGATTATCCATACTGTGCGCGGCGTGGGCTATGTCATCGGAGGGAACGTATGAAGCGGAAAGTCTACCTCAGCCTGCTGACCATGGGGCTGGCCTGTATGGCCGTGACCCTGCTCATTTCGACGTGGTTCTTCTGGAACTCCACGCAGCACCAGATACAGCAGGAACTGGTCATGGCCATGGACGTCGTCGAGACGACGATCGAGGAAGGGAAGGATACGTCCCTGTATTTGAAGAAACTCGGCGTCCACGAGACGGATGGCCTGCGCATTACCTGGATCAATACCGATGGCGATGTCCTCTTTGAATCGGACTATGACAAAGGGGTCATGGAAAATCACCTGGCCCGGCCGGAAGTCCAAGCGGCCATCGAGAACGGCAAGGGGACGGCCGTCCGCGATTCCCAGACCGTATCCAAGGCCCTCTATTATTATGCTAAGAAACTGCCCGACGGGACAATCCTGCGGGTCAGTCTGGAACGGGATACTTTTTACGCCCATTTCCTCAGCCTCCTGCCCTGGGCGCTGCTGCTCCTGGGCTTGTCGGCACTGGCCTGCATCAAGGTGTCGCGCTTGCTGACGGCGAGCCTCCTCAGCCCGCTTCGGCAGACGGCCCGGTTCATCCGCCAGATCAACGACACCGACGTGAAGATGGTGCAGCCGCCGCGGGTCGACCATGAATTGCAGCCTTTGGTCGATAAGATTTTTTTGCAGAGCCAGACCATTACCGACAATATGCGCAGCCTCGAACAGCAACGCAATATCATGCGCCTCATCATGGAAAATCTCCAGGAAGGCGTCATCCTGACGGACCAGGCCTATGGCATTGCTGGTCTCAACCTGCGGGCCGCCCATTTTCTCGGCGCCGGCCAGACCCAGGAAGTCTTGCAGCGCAATCTGAAGGAACTCCTGCCCGATGTATCCTGGGATACGCTGCAGCACATCGACAGTGCCTGTGACGTGAAACTGACCCGGGCCGACCGACTGTACCTGCTGACCATCCAGCCTGTCTATAAAGATGATGATTTCTATGGCATGCTCTTCATCATCGACGACGTGACCGAACAGGAGCACCGGGAACAGCTGCGCCGGGAATTCACGTCCAACGTATCGCATGAACTGAAGACGCCCCTTACATCAATCAGCGGCTTTGCCGAAGTCTTGTCGACGGGCATTTTCAAGAATAAAGACGATGTCATACATTTCGGCACACTCATCCGCAAGGAAGCCCTGCGCCTCTTGCAGATGATCGAAGAAATCATGCACCTGGCCCGCATCGAAGACGGCAAGCGCCAAATCCATCCCGAACGGCTGCGCCTCAGCGGTTTGATTCAGGATATCGTAGAATTCATGGAACCGGTCCTGATGGAAAAGAAAGTCACTGTCCACTGTACCATGGACGATACGGAAGTATGGGCGGACCGCGGCCTGTTTCGGGAAATGATCATGAACCTTCTCGATAATGCCGTCAAGTACAACCGGCCTGGCGGCCATGTCTACATCGATGTCCGCCACGACGGCCATAAGGCCTTCTTCGTCATCCGCGACACGGGCATCGGCATCCCGGAAGATAAACAGCAGCGCGTCTTTGAACGCTTTTACCGGGCCGATTCCAGCCGTTCCCGCAAGATCAAGGGGACGGGCCTGGGCCTGGCCATCGTCAAGCACATCGTCGAACAACATCACGGTACCATTGCCTTGAACAGCAAAGAAAGCGAAGGCACGACCATCACCGTTACCCTGCCGATGTAGGGGGAATCCGTAGGGGCTTGCACGTGGCAACGCAGCGGGCGACCCACGGGACGCCCCTACAGAAAAAAGAGGCTGTCTTAATGCGACAGCCTCTTTTTTTACAATATTTTACAATACATACATAAAGTCCTTACATCTCCTTGGTAGGATAAGACTGTATTCAGAATCAGGAACATCTCGGATTCGTTTATTTAAAGGAGAGGATTTTTTATGAAGTGGAAAAAGTTAGTTCTTGTCGCCTTAGCTGCTACCATGGCCATTGGGGCTGCCGGTTGCGGAAGTCAGCAGAAAGCTGATTCCGGGAAAGGCGCTGCTGTTTCCGGAAGCATTACCGGTTCTGGTTCTTCGGCTTTGCTGCCGTTGGTCAAAGATGCTGCCGAAAAATTCAAGGCCAACAATAAGGACGTTACGATCACCCTTAATGCCGGCGGTTCTGGCACGGGTCTGAAACAGGTTTCCGATGGTTCTGTCGATATGGGTAACTCCGACGTACCGGCTGAAACGAAACTGGACAAAGCCAAAGCTGAAAAGCTGGAAGACCACAAAGTCTGTGTCATGACAGTCGCTACGATCATCAATAAAGATGTCGGCGTCAAGAACTTGACCCGTCAGCAGTTGCAGGACGTATTCACGGCCAAAGTCACCAACTGGAAAGATGTCGGCGGCAAAGATATGCCTATCGTCCTGGTTACCCGCCCGAGGACGTCCGGTACGCGTGCCCTGTTCAAACAGTACGCTATCAACGGTGCTGAAGAAGCGGACAACAAATCCCTGGAAACGGATAACTCCGGTATCCTCATCCAGAGCGTCGCTCAGAATCCGGGCGCTATCGGCTATGTCGCTCTGCCGTATCTGCTCAATAACGACACGGTCGATTCCGTTTCTATCGATGGCGTAGCTCCGACACTGGAAAACACCTATAACGGTACATACAGTGTATGGGGTTATGAACACATCTACACCAGCAAAGAACCGAAAGCCGCCGTCAAGGCCTTCATCGAATACATCACAGGCGCTGATTACGGCAAACGCATCGAAGAACTCGGCTATGGCGTAAGCTCGAAGATGCAGACCAAAGAAGTTCACTAATTTACTGGAGGAACGGGTATGAATGCAATCGAAACGGTAGTCCAACGGGCTCACCGCAATGAGAAAGCAGCCAAAACGTTCATCACTATTTGCGGCATCGGTATGGCACTGGTGCCGCTTCTCATTGGCGCTTTTCTCTTCATTAAAGGTACAGATACATTTTTCACATTTGGCCACAGCGTGACGGAATTCCTTTTTTCCGGTCAGTGGAAGCCTAGCGATACGGCGGAAGGCGGCGGTCAGGTCGGCGCGGCTATGTTCCTGGCTGGCTCGCTGGTCACCTGTCTCTTGTCGCTGATCATTTCCCTGCCTTTCAGTCTGGCATCGTCCATTTACATGACGGAAATCGCGACGCCCCAGCGGCGCCGCCTCATTCAGCCGGCTATCGAATTGTTCACAGGTATCCCGTCGGTTGTCTATGGCTTCGTCGGCATGACCGTCCTCATTCCGGCACTGCGTCATATTTTCCCCATGCCTTTTGGCTTTTCCGTTTTAGCTGCCGGCATTGTCCTGGCTATCATGATTTTCCCGACCATTACGACCATGGCCGCCGATGCCATGGCCGCTGTGCCCAAGTCGTGGCGTGAAGCTTCTTATGGCCTCGGCGCGACGCGCTGGGAAACGATTGCCCACGTCGTACTTCCGGCCGCCAAGAGCGGTATCTTCACCGGCATCATCCTGGGCCTGGCCCGCGCTTTGGGCGAAGCCCTGGCTGTCGCCATGGTCATCGGCCAGATGAAAGTCTTCCCGACGTCCCTGTTCCTGCCGGCCAGCACGCTGACGACGGCTATTTCGGCCGATATGGGCGGCGCCATGGAAGGCGGCGAATACAACGCTGCTTTGTGGACGATGGCTCTGGTCCTGTTCCTGCTGTCGTTCCTGTTCATCTTTGTAATCCACCAGATCAATGCCGCTTCCGAATTAAAAGGAGGACGGAGTTAATATGACAAGTATCGAAACGAAAAAACAGAAAGATAAAATGATGACGGCCATCTTTACCGGCGGTGCCGCCTTTGCCGTCATCCTGCTCATCGCCTTTGTCCTCTACGTCGTCGTCAGCGGCGTCAGCGGCATGACCACGCAGCTTTTGTCCTTCAGCCCGACCGGTCTGGGGAACATGTTCTTCAATACGATTTACCTCGTCGTCCTGGCTCTCGTCGCCAGTACCATTACGGGGATCCCGGCCGGTATCTTCCTGGCCGAATACGCCAAGAAAGGGCGCATCACTCATTGGGTCCGCATGGCCGTCGAAACCCTGGCCTCCCTGCCGTCTATCGTCGTCGGCTTGTTCGGCTACCTGGTCTTCATCGTCATGACCGGTTCTCAGTGGAACCTCATGGCCGGCGCCCTGGCCGTATCCATCTTGACCCTGCCTTTGGTCACGTCCGTTACCGAAGACGCCCTGCGCAACTTGCCGCCGAGCTACCGCAACGGCAGCCTGGGCCTGGGTGCCTCTCATTGGCAGACTATCTGGCACGTCCTCTTGCCGGCCTGCTTCCCGCGCATCATGACCGGCCTCATCCTGGCCGCCGGCCGTGGCTTCGGTGAAGCCGCTGCCCTGATGTTCACGGCCGGTATGTCGACAGATATCGACTGGACGAACTGGGATATTACGGCCACGTCGTGTCCGCTCAATCCCTTCCGTCCCGGCGAAACCCTGGCCCTTCACATCTGGGCCCTGCGTACGGAAGCCCTTCATGCAGACGCTGCCCAGCAGGCGGCTGCGTCGTCGGCCATCCTGATGATCATGGTCCTCGTCTTCAGTCTGGCTGCACGCTACTTCAGCTATCGAATTGACAAGAAAATGGGAGGAAATAAATAATGGCAGAAATGACTACGACGCTGACCGGCTTTGCCGCAGCGACGATTGAAAAGAAACGGGCTGCAGAAGCCGTACAGGAAGGTGCACAGGCTGCTGGTACGGCGGAATATACCTTTGATGTCAGCCACATGGATCTCTTCTATAATGAGTTCCAGGCCTTGAAAGATATTAACATGAAAATCAAGAAAAATGAAATTACAGCCCTCATCGGCCCGTCGGGCTGCGGCAAGTCGACGTTCCTCAAGACGCTGAACCGCATGAACGACTGGGTCGAAGGCTGCCGGGTCACTGGCGATATCCGCTTTGAAGGCAAGGATATCTTCAAGGAAGTCGACCCCCTGGCCCTGCGTTACCGTGTCGGCATGGTCTTCCAGCAGCCGACGCCGTTCCCGAAGAGCATCTATGAAAACATCGCTTATGGTCCGCGTATCCAGGGCATCAAGGATAAGAAGCAGCTCGATGCTATCGTCGAAAAGAGCCTGCGCCAGGCTGCCTGCTGGGATGAAATGAAGGACCGCCTCAATAAGAGCGCCCTCGGTCTTTCCGGCGGCCAGCAGCAGCGTCTCTGCATTGCCCGTACTTTGGCAGCGGATCCGTCAGTCATCCTCATGGACGAACCGACATCGGCCTTGGACCCGATTTCGACGCAGAAAATCGAAGACCTGGCCTTGGAACTGAAGGAAAAATATACTATCGTCATCGTCACACACAGTATGCAGCAAGCCCGCCGCATTTCTGACAAGACGGCATTTTTCCTCTTAGGCAAACTCATTGAATACGATAACACCCTGGACATGTTCACCAATCCGTCCAATCCTAAGACGGAAGAATACATTACCGGCCGTTTCGGCTAAGAGGAGGAAAGGGACTTATGCTGGAAGTTTACGAAAAATCCGTAGCAGAATTGAAAAATGATATGATTAACCTGGGCATGAAGGTCGAACAGGCCGTCGAAAATGCCTGGAAAGCGCTGGAAGACAAAGACATCGAATTAGCTCAGCGCATTTACGATGGCGACGATGTCATCGATGATTTGGTCAAGAACTGTATGAAGAAAGACTTGACCATCAGTATGATGCAGGGTCCCGTAGCGGCTGACTATCGGAGCTTGATGGCGACGTTGAAAATCCTCTCCGACTTAGAACGGATTGCCGATCACTGCGCCGACATCAGCCACTACGTCATCCATTTGGAACAGACCCATCACAACGTACCCTTGCCGCAGGGCATTAAAGAAATGTATGGCGTCATGGCCTCCATGGTCAGCGATGTCATCGATTTCTACAAAGAACGGGGTACTTCGTCTCAGGCCAGCCTCATGCGCGATAAAGACGATATCGTCGACCAGGCTTTCAATAACCTCATGGAAACCTTGGCTGCCGAAATGGCGGCTCATCCGGAAAACTCCAAGGATTACATCGACCTGGTCCTGGTCATCAAATACATCGAACGTATGGCCGACCACGCCAACAATATCGCCGAATGGCTCATCTACCGCGATACCAACGAAATCCGTATTTAGTAATTTGTAGGGGCGCCCACGTAGGGCGCCCGCTTTCGTATATGTGGGAATTTCGTACAGTGCCAGGTTCGTGATATGTGATATGTGATATGTGATATGTGATATGTCGGGGCCGCCGCATGATGGGTTATGCTATCATGCGGCGGCCCCTTTTTTTCTTGCAACAAATTTGATATACTAACACCTATGGGATAGTCCGATGTATTCGGTTTTCCTCGCGAAAGCGGGGTGATCAGCATGAGTGTATACGAATCATTGTCACTGATGATTGCGTTCGCAACTCTGGTAGTGCTGATTATTTCAGCAACCAAGCGATAAGCTTGTAGCATGAAAAAAACCGCGTACTTGCGGTACACGGCCTTCTTCACGTATAAAATTCATCGAGGAGAGCCGATGCACCACCATCGGGCTATCTCTGTTTTTATTTTACCATGTCACGGTAATAAATCAAGTATAGATGCAGCCTCAATATTCCGGCGGCATGTTCTTTTTCGTATGCGGCATGGAGAGGGCATCGCCGGGATACTGGTGGTATTTGACGGGCGATGTCGTGAAGCCGCGGCCTACGACTTCCGAGGCGTCGCTGATGATCATAAAGGCCTGGGGGTCGAGCTTGTTGACGATTTCTTTGACCTTGGCCACTTCGGTCAGTTTGATGACGGCGTAGATGACCCGTTTATCCTGCATGGTATAGGCGCCCTGGCCGTGGAGATAGGTGGCGCCGTGGCCGACATAGCGCATGAGGACCTGGGCGATCGGCGTGGCCCGGTTGGAGATGATGATGACGCTTTTACGCTGTTTCAGGCCGATGACGACTTTGTTGGTAATGAAGGCGGCGATGTAGATGGCGACGAAGGTCAGGACGGCTCGTTCCAGGGAGAAGAGCCAGGCTGCGGCCAGGAGGATGACCAGATTGAGGATCATCGTGACCGTACCCATTTCCAGGGAATAATATTTCTTGACGATGGCGCCGATGACATCCAGGCCGCCGCTGTTGCCGTTGTATTTGTAGATGATGCCGAAGCCGATACCCGACAGGATGCCGCCGGTAATGGATGACAGCATGGCATCGTGCATGATGTTCCACGTCGACAGGAAGGACGTGACGTCGACCAGGACCGAGAGCATGATCGTGCCGACGATACTTAGGACCGTATAGCTGCGGCCCATGAATTTGTAGCAGGCGATCATGATCGGGATGTTGAGGATGAAGATGCCAATGCCGACGGGGAGGCCGGTCAGGAAGTAGAACATGATAGCTATCCCGCTGAGGCCGCTGCTCAATAACTGGAAGGGAATGAAGAAGGCGTTCATGCCGATGGCGACGACCAGGCTGCCGACGAAGGACGCCAGGTAGGGGACGGCTAATTCCCAAAGGGTAGGTGAAGTCAGGGTTTTCATAATTTTTTTTCCTCCGTATTGAATGAAGAATTGTAAAGTAAAGGAAAAAACGGTATAATCATTATAGTATAATGATGAAAGTGTGCATTCACAGAGGATGCGCAAAGGGCGCTGTTCTCTGCTGTCGTCTCATTATAACATAGGAAAAATTTTAATCAATAAGACAATGCACATTTTATGCACGGAGTGAAAGTATGATGAATATAGTAGAAAAAGGATATGGGAAAATTAATCTGGCCCTGGCCATAACTGGCCGTCGTGCCGATGGTTATCACAATATTGATACTATCTTTCAATCGATAGGCCTTTGCGATGCCGTGACCGTGAGCGAAGCCGATGCGTTCGAGCTCACTTGTTCGCAGCCGTCGCTGGCCTGTGACGAAACGAATCTGGCCTATAAGGCTTGGAAGGCGCTTTGTCCGTATAAAAAGGACAATCAACAGGTGGCCATCCACATCGAAAAGCATATCCCCATCGCTGCCGGACTGGCCGGCGGCAGTACCGATTGCGCCGCTGTCCTGCGCGGCCTCAACCGCCTCTGGGGGCTGGGGCTGTCAGAAAAAGAACTCTGCCGCATCGGTGCCGGACTCGGCGCCGACGTGCCTTTCTGCATCTGTGGCGGCACCATGCGCGGTACCGGTATCGGCGAGGAACTGAAACGCCTGCCGCCCCTGCCGGCGTGGCCTGTGGTCATCGTCCATCCCCGCGTGCCCGTACAGACCCAACAGGCCTATGCCCTGTTCGACAGCCGGAGCCATACGGTGCCCGTCGCTGTCGATGCCGTCGAGCAGGCCGTCCGGGCCGGCGATTTCCAGGGATTGACGGCGGCCATGGGGAATACCTTTGAGGAACTGGTCATTCCCAATGTGCCGCAAGTCGCCGATTGTCAGCAGCGTCTGACCGCGTTAGGACTGCAGCCGCTCATGGCCGGCAGTGGGCCGACAGTATTTGCCCTGGTCCCGCCTGGACAGGAAGAGACCGTCCGCAGCCAGACGGCGGCGTGGCATGATGTCGACGTATATATGACGGCCATAGTGAAACGAGTGGAAGGTGAGAGATAGAACGATGAAAAACACGAAAAGACAACATGCATTAGAACCGATTAAATTAGATGCTTATAAGCCGCTGCGCGAAGTCGTCAGCGAAACCCTGCGCCAGGCCATCAAGGACGGCGTACTCAAACCGGGGGAACGGCTCATGGAAATCCAGCTGGCCGATGAGCTCGGCGTCAGCCGGACGCCGATCCGCGAAGCCATCCGCAAATTGGAACTGGAAGGCTTCGTCGTCATGGTTCCCCGGCGCGGGACGTATGTCGCCGATATTTCCTTGAAGGATATCGCCCAGGTCTTCGAGATCCGCAGCGCCCTGGAAGAACTGGCAGCCGGCCTGGCAGCTGAACGGATCACGCCGGACGAACTGGAATACCTGGAACGGATCCTCGTCGAAATCAACGAATATATCGACAACGACGAATTCGATAAGATCGTCGATGCCGACGTCCGTTTCCATGACGTCCTCTATCATGCCAGCCGGAACCAGCGCCTCGTCGATATACTCAATAATCTGCGCGAACAGATGCTGCGCTTCCGCTCCATTTCCATGCACTATCCCGGCCGCCTGGCAGCGACGTGGGAAGAACATCGGCAGATGGTGGAAAACATTGCCGACCACAACAGTGCCATGGCCCGCAAAGTCGCCAAGAAGCACATGGAAAATTCCGAACGGACCCTGCTCAAGGGCATCAGCAAAGACGAAGAGTCGGCCCGGCGCGTTCATGAATTATTTCCGCACGGCGGAGAATAAGGAAAGGAAGCGACCATCGGATGGGACATTTTCTCTTGAACCATTTCCGCCATGTCCACGAGAAGTCGGAACATATGGATGACTTTGAAAACTTTTTGTATATCCTGACCTACATCTTGTTCGTCTGTCTGTTTATCCGCTCCCTGGTCGCCTTGTACATGGGACGCTGGAACTTGTTCTAAAACTATATTTATATTAAAGAGGGGTATTTTTTATGATGAAGACTTTTTCTCTTCCCATTGGGAAGGGTACACAGACCGTTTCGCTCGATGAAGCACACGTATTGTATGACCTGCACGGCAATCCCGTCGATGCCGTAGCCGATGAACAGGAAGCCATTCGACAGGCTCTGCGCCACCCTATCGGCAGCGCACCGCTCAAAGACGTCGTCCAGGCCGGCGATACGGTAGCTATCATCGTCAGTGACATTACCCGTCTGGTCCATACGGCACAGATGCTGCCGGTCATCGTCGATGAATTGAACCAGGCCGGCGTCCGGGACGAACAGATTACCGTCGTCACGGCCCAGGGGACGCACCGGGCCCATACGCCGGAAGAAGACGTCACCGTCTGCGGCGAAGACATGGTCAAGCGCGTCAAAGTCGTCAGCCACGACTGCCGCGATGCATCGCAGCTGACCAAAATCGGGACGACGACGCATGGCAATGACGTCTATCTCGACTCGCACGTCGTCCAGGCCGATAAAGTCATCTTGACCGGCGCCGTATCCTTCCATCCCATGGCCGGTTTTGGCGGCGGCCGCAAAGCCGTCCTGCCCGGCGTTGCCAGCTATGAAACGATCATGCGCAACCACGCCATGGCCTTGACCGATACTTTTGGCGGCGGCTGCAATCCCCGATGCGAAACGAGTCTGTTGGAAGACAATCCCCTCCACGACGATATGAAACAGGCCGCAGCCCTGCTCAATCCCTGTTTTCTGGTCAACACCGTCTTTTCTGCAGACGGCGATCTCTATGAAGTCGTCGGCGGCCATTGGTACGATGCCTGGAAAAAAGGCTGTGACGACTTGCTGCACATCGCCAGCGTTCCTATCCAGGAACTGGCGGATATTACCATCGCATCGGCCGGCGGCTATCCCAAGGACATGAACCTCTACCAGAGCATGAAGGCGCCCATGAACGCCGTCTTCGCCACCAAGCCGGGCGGCACGATGATCCTGACCCTGGACTGCCCGGATATCAAAGAACCGGCCATCTTTACGGACTGGTTCTTCCGCAGCGACATGGAAGCCTTTGAAAGGGACTTGCGGGCAGACTTTTCCATTCCCGCCTTCGTCGCCTTCAAGTCGCACTGCATTTTTCGCTCCATGAAGGCGGTATACGTCGTCACGCGGCCGGAAAACTTCGACATCATCCGTCACAGCGGCCTCATCCCGGCAGCAACCCTGGAAGAAGCCTGGGAAAAAGCGCAGGCCAATCTGCCGGAAGACTACAAAGTCACTGTCATGGGCCACGCCGCCGCCACCTTCCCCGTTCGGCAGTAGGGGCTGTCCTGTAAAAGCGGCCCGCTTGTGGGAATCCCGTGTTCGTGATTTGTAGGGGCCGTCCTGTTAAGGCGGCCCGCCTGTAATAGTGCTGTACACGTTGTCCCTTTTACTTTGTAGTTTGCAGAAAATGGCTTTAAATTTAAAACCATCTGCTAAAAACTACAAACTGCAAACTTAATACTCAAAAAAGAGACTGTCTTAATGCGGCAGTCTCTTTTTATGCCCTACGGTTATACGTTTTACTAAATTCATTACTATTATGCATGAAATAAAATGACTAAACTGTATATCTTTTTTTTACAAATTCCAAGACAAATGGCGCCGGGTGTACTATAATATTCATAATTCACGAGAAATAGTTGCAATAGGTGAAATGATAGTTCCATTTTCATTAAAAAGTAAAGGGGTTCTTACAATGAAAGAATATAATCCGGTTACAGCTGAAGTCATCGACGCTTTGAAAGCCGTCGTCGGTGATAAATATGTAAAGACCGATGCCGATGTCCTGGACATCTATAAATCCGATGAAAGCCTGGCACCGTCCTTCTGGAAGACGCCGGAAGTCGTCGTCCTGCCGGCTAATACCCAGGAAGTTTCGGAAATCATGAAGATCGCCAACCGCTTCGACGTCCCGGTCACGCCGCGCAGTGCCGGCACCAGTGTCAGCTGCGGCGCCGTCCCGGCTTATAAAGGCATCGTCCTGCTCATGGAACGGATGAACCACATCATCGAATTGAACGAAGATGGCATGTATATGACCGTCGAAGCCGGTGTCCGCACTATCGACATCCAGAATGCAGCCCGCGAAAAGGGCCTGCTCTATGCCGGTGACCCGTGCAGCTCCGACAGCTGCCTCATCGGCGGCAACCTGGCTACCAACGCCGGCGGCAACAAAGCCGTTCGCTATGGCACGACGCGCCACCAGGTCTACTCCATCGAAGCCGTCCTGCCGACGGGCAAGATCGTCAACCTCGGCGCTACTTTAAAGAAATGCTCGACCGGCTTCTGTCTGGACCAGCTTATCATCGGTTCCGAAGGAACCTTGGGCATCATCACCAAGGCAACGTTGAAGCTCGTTCCCTTGCCGCCGTATAAACTCGACGTCCTGGCCGTCTTCACGGACCTGTCCAAGGCGACGGCTCTGGTACCGAAACTGATTAAAGCCGGCCTCAACCCGACATCTGTCGAATTCATGGATAACAACTTCGTCCGCAGCGCCAGCGATTACAGCGACTTGAAACTGCCTCACTACGAAGATGGCTGTTATGATATCATTTCTATCGAAACCTTCAACGAAGACGAATTGGACGATAAAATGGAAAAATTGGCCGCTGTCTGTGAAGAATGTGGGGCTACGGACATCGTCGAAGCCGACGACCGCGTCTGGAAAGTACGCCGCAACTGCCTGGAAAGCACGCGCGTCTTCTCGAAAGTCGCCACGTCGGAAGACTTGGTCGTTCCGGTCACGAAAATCGCCGACTGCATCCAGACCCTGGTCAAGGAAAGCAAGAACTACGATTTCCGCGTCTTCTGCCTGGCCCACGCCGGTGACGGCAACCTCCATTTCCAGATCCTCAAATGCGATATGAGCGACGAAGACTGGGAAAAACAGCTGAAGGAATTCCGGGCCAAAGCGTATAAATACGTCTACGGCTTGGGCGGCCGCCTGTCCGGTGAACACGGCATCGGCTTGAAGCGCCTGAAATACATGGAAGAATATACGGATCCGGCTGAATTGGACCTCATGAAGACCATCAAACGCGCTGTCGACCCGAAATGGATCCTCAACCCGGGGAAAGTCATCGAAGAAAACTAAATGAGTTTAAGTTGTAGGGGCGCCCACGTGGGGCGCCCGTTTACGTTATCATGCGACAGGACGAAAGGCTCCCCTGATAGGGGAGCTGGCCGCCGAAGGCGGTCTGAGAAGTTCACTTAAACGTATTACTTTAAACTATAAAGAAACAGCTTAAAATTATAAATTAACTATTGGACAATGGCAGCCTTTTTATGTTATACTAGTAGCACAAAAAACGATAATTAGTATCAAAACATAAAAAGGAGATGTTATGATGAACGCCATTGTTGTGTATTCTTCTCAGACCGGACGTATTGAACAAATTGCACATGCCATCGCCGCAGGCCTTCCGCAGGGGACGCCCTGCGTCAGTGTCGACGACATGCCCGATGACTTTTCATCGTATGACTGCGTCTTTGCCGGTTTTTGGATCGACGAGAACCAGGCGGACCCTAAAGGGCAGGAAGCGTTGAAGAAAATCGGCAACGACCACGTCGCCGTCTTTGCCACGCTCTACGACGATCCCTATTCGGATCAGGCCTCCAAGCACCTGCGCAGTGCCGTAGAGTTCCTCAAGCCTGGCAGTGGCGTCATCGGGACATACGTCGCCTGGACGGACAAGGACAAGTACATGCATCGGCCGGAAGCGGGGGAAGACCTGCACCTGGACCGGGCCAAGGCCTTTGCCCAGGATACATTGAGCCGCCTCAAAGGCCAGTAAGCCGCAGAAAAGGCGCTGTCGCATGAAGACAGCGCCTTTTTTATGCTGTAGGGGACGCCCATAGGGCGTCCCGCCTTGAATTATGTGCATTCCCTTACCATGACGAATGACTCGCGGTAAAAAAGCTTGCCATCATCCTAAATGGCCTGTATCTGAATCTCACAGCGGGCCGCCCTTTGGGACGGCCCCTACTACAGACGGCGGATGCTCGTTACGAGGGCGTCTCGCCTGATAGCAGCTACTTTCGTTCGAGAATCTCTTTTTTATAAGCTTCTGCGCCTTGTTCCGGGCTGATATAGCCTTGTTCTGCCATCAAGGTCAGGACTGTTTTCTGCCGGGCTTTGGCAGCGTCGTAATTTTTCAGGGGATTATAGTAGGTCGGTGCCTGTACCAGGCCGGCCAGCATGGATGCCTGGGCCAGGTCCAGTTTTTCCGGCGTCGTCGTGAAATACGTCCGGGCCGCGTCGTCGATGCCCGTGGCATTGGCGCCGAAATAGGCTGTATTCAAATAGATTTCCAGGATTTCATCTTTGCTGTAGTAATGTTCCAGCAAGAAGGCCATGACGAATTCCTGGGCCTTGCGGGCCATAGTCCGGTTCTGGGAAAGGAAGACATTCTTGACGACCTGCTGGCTGATGGTGCTGCCGCCTTCGACGGTCTCACCGGATTCGATGTTGACCAGGACGGCCCGGATGATGCCGATCGGGTCGATGGCACCGTGGTCGTAGAAGCGGCGGTCTTCCGTGGCGACGACGGCATGCTGCATGGGCTTGGAAATGGCGTTGATGGCTACGTAGACGGGGATTTTCTTGATCTTGTTGTCCATAGCTTCGTGGAAGTGCAGATACGGATAGATCCGGATTTCCAGCGGCCGCAGCGGTGCCGGCCAGCTTCCCTGCGGTTCCTTTTCTTCTTGGAGCTTGGCCGCCGTCTCGACGGCAGGCTTGGCCGTTTTCGGCGCGTCGAAGAGCAGGTTCCAGCCGGCACAGATGGCAAAGGCCAGGGCAAAGATGGCGATGTATTTTAGTTTCATTGAATTCCTCCTACTAAACACTTTTATTATACTATACTTTGCAGGGCGAGGGAATTGACAGGCCTGTAAAAAAAAGTTTGCAAATTTTTTATGCAATATACTTGCATAATATTTCATCTGGGTGTATACTATCAAACGTAGACAGAAACAAACACAAATCAATCGCTTTGGTTCATCAGATAGAGGAGGAAATCATCATGAGTAACACGAAAAAAGATATTAAAAAAATTGTCCTGGCTTATTCCGGCGGCCTCGATACGTCGGTCATCATTCCCTGGCTGAAGGAAAACTATCCTGGCGCCGAAGTCATCGCTGCCTGCGCCGACGTCGGCCAGCCGGACGACTTTGAAGCCATTGAAAAGAAAGCCTATGCTTCGGGCGCTTCCAAAGTCTATGTCATGGACATCAAAAAAGAATTCATGGAACAGTACGTTTGGCCGACGGTCAAAGCCGGTGCTGTCTATGAAGGCAAATACCTCTTGGGCACGTCCTTCGCTCGGCCCCTTATTTCCAAGAAACTCGTCGAAGTCGCCAAGAAAGAAGGCGCCGATGCCATCGCTCACGGCGCTACGGGCAAGGGCAACGACCAGGTCCGCTTTGAATTGACCGTCAAAGCCCTGGCTCCGGAAATGACCCTCATCGCTCCCTGGCGGATGTGGGACCTCAAATCCCGTGAAGACGAACTGAAATACGCTGAAGCCCACAACGTCCCCATCGACTATCAGTCCGAAGAAAATCCCTATCCCTACAGCATGGACTGGAACATCTGGCACCTGAGCCATGAAGGGGACGACCTGGAAAACCCGGCCAATGCCCCGAAAGACATGGTCTACATGGTCACCAAGACGCCGGAACAGGCTCCGGATGCTCCGGAATACGTCAAGATCGACTTTGAACAGGGCGTCCCTGTTGCCGTCAACGGTCAGAAACTGGGCGCTGTCGAACTCATTACGACCCTCAATGAAATCGGTGCCCGCAACGGCGTCGGCATCGTCGATATCGTCGAAAACCGGCTGGTCGGCATGAAGAGCCGTGGCATCTATGAAAACCCGGGCGGTGCCATCATCATGTATGCTCACAGAGAATTGGAATACCTCTGCCTCGACCGCGACACGTATCACTATAAAGAAAATGTGGCCAATAAATTTGCCGAACTCGTCTATGACGGCAAATGGTTCTCGCCGCTCCGCGAAGCCCTGTCGGCTTTCGTCGATGAAACGCAGAAGACCGTTACCGGCCAGGTTACATTGAAACTCTATAAGGGCAACATCATCAGCGCTGGTTCTACATCGCCGTACTCCTTGTACAACGAAGAATTCGTCACCTTCGGCGAAGACGACGTATATGACCAGACCGATGCCGAAGGCTTCATCAACCTCTTCGGCCTGCCGCTCAAGATGCGGGCCCTCATGAAACAGCACGTAGAAAAACAGGGTAAATAAGGAGCGATTCGTATGAAGTTATGGGGCGGCCGTTTTACCAAGGCCACGGATAAAAGTGTAGAAGAATTCAATGCGTCCATCCAGTTCGATTGCCGCATGTATGCTGAAGATATCTGCGGCAGCATTGCCCATGCGACGATGCTGGCCAAACAGGGCATCATCTCCCAGGAAGACAAAGACGCCATCGTCAAAGGCTTGAAGGCTATTTTCCAGCAGATCGAAGACGGGAACTTCGATTTCTCCGTCGAGTTGGAAGACATCCACATGAACATCGAAAAACGACTGACCGATGCCATCGGCGAAGCCGGCAAGCGCCTGCATACCGGCCGCAGCCGCAATGATCAGGTTGCCTTGGATACGCACATGTATGTCCGCCGCGAAATCGCCGCCGTCGCCAAGCTCCTGGTCAAGCTCCAGGAATCGCTGGTCAAGGCTGCAGAAAAGTACAGCGACGTCATCATGCCGGGCTATACCCACCTCCAGCGGGCCCAGCCGATCCTCTTCAGCCACCACCTCATGGCCTATTTCTCCATGCTGTCCCGTGACTTCATCCACTTGAAATACGCCTGGGACATGGCCGATATCATGCCCCTCGGCGCCGGTGCCCTGGCTGGCACGACGTATCCCCTCGATCAGCCTTTCGTCGCCAAGACCCTGCATTTCGGCAAGATTTACGACAACAGTCTCGATGCCGTCAGCGACCGGGACTATATCATCGCCTTCCTGGAATTCGCAGCCGTCCTGATGATGCACCTCAGCCGCTTGTCGGAAGAATTCATCCTCTGGTCCAGTTCGGAATTCAAGTTCATCGAACTCGATGATTCCCACTGCACGGGCTCGTCCATCATGCCCCAGAAGAAGAATCCCGACATCTGTGAACTCGTCCGCGGCAAGACGGGCCGGTTCTACGGCCACCTCATGGGCGTCCTGACCATGATGAAGGGCATCCCCATGGCCTACGACAAGGATATGCAGGAAGATAAAGAAGGCGTCTTCGATGCCATCGACAATTTGAAATTCGCCCTGACCATCTATGCGGCCATGATCGACAAGATGACCGTCAATGGCAAACATATGCGGGAAGTGCTGGAAAGCGACTTTTCCAATGCGACGGATATGGCCGACTACCTGGCCAAGAAAGGCCTTCCTTTCCGGGAAGCCCATGCCGTCGTCGGCAAGGCCGTCCACTACTGCATCGAACAGGGCAAGGTATTACAGCAGTTATCGCTGCAGGAATTGCAGGCCATGAGCCCGCTCTTCGCAGAAGACATCCATCACTACTTGGATATCGAAACCTGCGTCAAGCAGCGTAACACGTATAACGGCACGTCGCCTCAGTCCGTGGCCCGCCAGTGTAAAGCCGGCAAAGCCGCCATGGATGGGGAACAGGCCCAGATTGAAACCTGGAACGACGTCGTCGCCTCTGTCTATGAACTATTGAAGTAAAAAGCGATTGAACGAAAAGGAGCTGTCCCCTGGGGCGGCTCCTTTTCGTTTGCAAGGAATTAGGTGGGGCGCGAACCACGAACCACTAGGCCGCAGGCCGAAACCACGAACAACACCCTTGTCATACACCCTATAAATAAGGTATAATAAAAAAGTATGAAAAAAATTATCTTACTCGTAACAGGAAAGGAGGGGCCTGCCTATGTCAATAGTAGCACAAACGACGCTGGCTCATGACGTTTCATATAACGGCATCGGCCTGCATGCTGCGAATGAAGTTCATATGGTATTGCGCCCGGCTCCGGCTGATACAGGCATCGTCTTTATCCGGACGGATTTGCCCGGCAGACCGTCTGTACAAGCCCATCTCACGAATGTAACCAATACAATGCGGGCGACGACGTTGGAAAACGGGGAAGCCAAGGTCTTCACAGTAGAACATCTGCTGTCCGCCTTGAGCGGCATGGAAGTGGATAACTGCTTCGTCGAAATGGATTCGGTCGAACCGCCCGTCGCCGACGGAAGCAGCCTGACTTTTGTCAAGCTCATCGAAGAAGCGGGAATCCGTGACCTGGACGCACCGCGCCGCCTGCTGGCCGTCCAGAAACAGCATCTCGTCCAGGAGGACGATAAATTCATCGCCATCGTGCCCTATGATGGCTTCCGCATCACCTTCACTTCGATCAACCCGCACCCCATGCTGGGCGTGCAGTTCCTGGACACGACGATTACCAAGGAATCGTATGTCCGCGACATTTCCTTTGCCCGTACCATCGCCTTTACGGAAGAATTGGAAATGCTCAAGAAATTAGGCCTCGGCAAAGGGGGCACCATCGAAAACGTCGTCGTCTACGATAAGACGTCGTGCCTGTCCGTTCCCCGCTGTGACGACGAACTGGTCCGTCATAAGGTCCTCGATATCATCGGCGACCTGTCCCTGCTCGGCCGTCCCGTCCGGGGGCACATCATCGCCGTCAAATCGAGCCATAAACTGAACAACCTGCTGACCCATAAAATATTTGAAGAAATGCAGTGATTTAAGGAGGAATTCTCATGACTTTGGAAGTAACTGATATTATGGAAATTTTGCCGCATCGCTATCCCATGCTGCTCGTAGACCGCATCATCGAACTGGAACCGATGAAATATGCCATCGGCATCAAGAATGCGACCTTCGATGAACAATTTTTCCAGGGCCATTTCCCGGGAAAACCGGTCATGCCCGGCGTCCTCATCGCCGAAGCCATGGCCCAGGTCGGCGGTGTAGCCCTGCTCTATCCGGAAGAAAACCGCGGCCTCATCCCGTTCTTTACGGGCATCGACAAACTGCGCTTCCGCCATCCCGTCATCCCTGGCGACCAGCTGGTCATGCGGGCTGACATCGAAAAGATCAAAGGCCGCATGGGCAAGGTCAAGGCCCAGTGTCACGTCGGCGACACGCTCTGTGCCGAAGGGGAATACCTCTTTGCCCTCATGCCGGGTCAGAACACGAAAAAATAAGTTAAGAAAAATTTAAAAAATCTTTACTGTATGTTAAATAACGGCCTAAATGGGCGTATTTGCGAGCATACAGAGGAATATAGCGGGAAAAGGCCTGATTTTGCCCGGCAAAACCGGACTGGTATTCTGCGAATGTATATAATATGTGATTTAGGTTGAAAATAAGCGCCTGCCGCTCAGGCAGGGAAGCGAGGAGTGACTTTAATGACCGAGGAAACGAATAACATGCCTCAGAGCATGATACATCCGACGGCTATTATAGACCCGCAGGCAAAAATCGGTGCCGGTGTCAAAATCGGGCCGTATGCCGTTATCGGGCCCCACGTTACCATTGGCGATGGTACGGAAATCATGGCCCACGTTACCATCGACGGCTGGACCACGATCGGTAAGGACTGCCGGTTTTTCCCGAGCTGTTCCATCGGTTCGGAACCACAGGATTTGAAATATCACGGTGAAAAGAGCTACCTGATCATCGGCGACCGCTCGGTGTTCCGGGAATTCGTCACCGTCAGTACGGCCACCGGTGAAGGCGAAGAAACGCGCATCGGCAACGACTGCCTCTTCCAGGCCTGCACTCATGTGGCTCATAACTGCGTCGTCGGCAATCACGTCATCATGAGCAACTGCGCCGGCCTGGCCGGCCACGTCACCGTCGAAGACCGCGTCGTCATCGGCGGCATCGCCGGCGTCCATCAGTTCGTCAAGATCGGGCGCAACAGCATGATCGGCGGCCTGGCAAAAGTCGTCCAGGATATTCCGCCCTTCGTCATCGCCGACGGTCAGCCGGCCCGCTGCATCGGGCTGAACAGTGTCGGCCTTTCACGGGCCGGGATTCCGGAAGAAGTACGCCGGGAACTGAAGAAGGCTTTCCGCATCCTGTACCGTTCCGGCCTGAACCTGCGCCAGGCCATTGCCGAAATGGAACAGGAACTGGACAGCTATGAAGAAGTAGAACATTTCCTCCGCTTCCTCCGCAATGCCGACCGCGGTATCTGCAGAGGGACGAAAGATTAGGCAGCCGCTATTGGCTAAAAAGGGGTGTCGCGTCTGCGATGGCCCCTTTTTTTGCTGACAGGGGGCCTGTTTTTTTGTTATAATATAAAGATGAATATTTCTCTTTATGAATAAGGATGATTGCTATGGAAAAAGTAGGATTGCTTGCCGGTGTCGGCAAACTGCCTGTAGAATTTATGCGCGCTGCCAAACAGCTGGGGCACGAAGTCGTCGTCATCGCCGTCGTCAGTGATGTCGAACCGGAACTGGCTGCCGAAGCAGATGCTTATTATGAAATCAACGTCGCCAAACTGGATAAGGTCATCAAGACCCTCAAGAAGAATGGCGTCGCCAAAGTGACCATGATTGGCAAGGTCACCAAGGAAATCCTCTTCAAAGGCTTGAAGTTCCCTGACTGGCGGGCTATCAAGCTGCTGGCGAAACTGCGCAACCGCAAGGACGATACGATCATGCTGGCCATCGTCGAAGAACTGGCCAAAGATGGCCTGGAAGTCGTCGACCAGACACTGTACCTGAAACCCCTCATGCCATCTTGCGGTGTCTTGTCGCGCCGTAAACCGACGGCGTCGGAAGAAGACGATATCCGCTTCGGTTTCGTCACGGCCAAGGCCATGGGCGGCATGGACATCGGCCAGACTGTCGTCGTCAAGCACAAGGCCGTCATGGCTGTCGAAGCCATCGAAGGGACCGACGCCTGCATCCGCCGCGGCGGCGCCCTGGGACGGGAAAAATCCGTCGTCGTCAAAGTGGCCAAGCCCAACCAGGACCCGCGTTTCGACGTGCCTGCCGTGGGCAAGCAGACCATCTTGTCCATGATTGAAAGCCATTGCAATGTCCTGGCCATGGAAGCCGGCCGGACGCTTTTCGTCGAACAGGACGAAGTCCTGGACCTGGCCAACCGCCACGATATCTGTATCTGTGCTGTCGATAAGAATTTTTAGGAGAGCCTATGAAAATCATGTTTTCTGCCGGTGAGGCGTCGGGCGACCTGCACGGGTCCAATTTGGCCCGGTCCCTGCGCGAACTGGATCCGCAGATCGAACTGCTCGGTATGGGCGGCAAGGAAATGGCAGCGGCCGGCGTCGACATCGTCTACGACATCAAGAACTTAGGCGTCATCGGCGTCGGGGAAATCATCCGCAAGATTCCCTTTTTCTTCCGCCTCCGCGACTTCCTCGTCGATACGATGCGCAAAGAAAAGCCCGACGTCCTGGTCTGCATCGACTATCCGGGCTTCAACATGCGCCTCATCAAGGCGGCCAAAGCGGCGGGCATCCCCGTCGTCTATTATATCCTGCCGACCATCTGGGCCTGGCACAAGAGCCGCGGCAAGACCATTGCCAAGTATACGGATCTGGCCATTTCCCTCTTTCCCTTTGAAGCCAAGATGTATGAAGACATGGGGACGAATGTCATCTATGCCGGCCATCCCCTGGTCGATACGGTCCATGCGACCATGAGCCGCCGCGAGGCCTGTGCTCATTTCGGCCTGGACGAACGGAAGAAGACGGTCCTCCTCATGCCGGGCAGCCGGGTCCAGGAAGTACGCGGCCTCCTGCCGTGTATGCTGGAAGCGGCCAAGCTCATCCGCAAAGAGGCAGGGGACGTCCAGTTCATCCTGCCCAAGGCGTCGACTATCGACGAAGGCCTCCTCGATGAGATCATCCAGGCTTCAGGCGTCGCCGTCACGGTCGGTGAAGAAAAAGTATACGATATGATGAATCTCAGTACGGCAGCCATCGCGGCTTCGGGGACGGCGACGCTGGAAACGGCCCTCATGGGCCTGCCGACGCTCCTGGTGTACCGCGTCAACCGCCTGACTTACTGGTTATCGAAAGTCCTGGTCCATATCGACAGCATCGGCCTGCCGAACATCATCATGGGCCATCGGGTCATCCCTGAATTGTGGCAGGATGAGGTGACGCCGGAAAACATCGCTGCCGCCATGGTGCCTATGATCACCGATAAGGTGCACCGTGAAGCATTGCACGAATCCCTGGCGGCCGTCCGCCGCACGATGGGGGAACCCGGCGCTGTCCAGCGGACGGCCCAGGCTATCTTAGATTTTGCAAGAGAAAGAGGTGCCCATGAAGCAATACAATAGTTGGCAAAGTTATAAGAGATTATTAATGTTCATCAAGCCGTACAAGATGCGCCTCGTCGTCGCCGTCATCTGTATGGCCCTGTCCGGGGCGAGCAACGTCGTCGTTCCGTGGCTCATCAAGGACGTCATCGATAAGGTCCTGGCCAATAAGGATATCTACACGCTGAACCTCATCGTCATCGGTATCCTGGTCCTCTTCCTGCTCCGCGGGTTCTTCTATTTCGGCCAGAAATACCTCATGAGTTTCGTTGGCCAGAAAATCGTCAACGATATCCGCGAAACCCTGTATCGTCACTTGCAGACCCTGTCCCTGTCGTACTTCGACAAGCACAAGACAGGCAATATCATGAGCAACCTGACCAATGACGTCACGGCTTTGCAGACGGCCATTGCAGGCAACCTCATTTCCTTTGTCCAGGAAGCGGTCATCCTCGTCGGCTCCCTGGGGTCCATGCTCTTCCTCTACTGGAAGCTGACCCTGTTGACCTTGGTCATCGTCCCCCTCGTCGTCTTTACGATCAACTTCTTCGGCTCCCGCCTGCGCCGGGCCGGCCACGACGTCCAGGGCAAGATGGCTGACATTACGTCGCTTTTGGAAGAGGCTATTTCGGGGATCCGCATCATCCGCTCCTTCAACCGGGAGGACTTTGAAATCCGCCGCTTCATGGTCCAGAACGACCGCAACTTCTGGGCTCTCATGACGACGACCAAACTGACGGCCCTGCTGACGCCGTTCATCCAGTTCTTCGCAGCCATCGCTGTCACGGGCATCATCTGGTACGGCGGCATGAGCGTCATCGACGGCGAAATGACGGCCGGCGCCCTCATCGCCTTCCTCATCTACGCCATCAACCTGGCCAACCCGGTCCGCCGCATCAGTGAAATCTACGGCGATATCCAGAAATCCCTGGCTGCTGCCGACCGCGTCTTTGAAACGATCGACACCGAACCGGATGTCAAGGAAAAGCCGGACGCCATCGTCCTGCCGCCGGTCAAAGGGGAAGTCGAATTCAACCATGTCTCCTTTACCTATGACAAAGACCACCCGGCCCTTACCGATTTCAATTTGAAAGTCGCCCCTGGCGAAGTCGTCGCCCTCGTCGGCCCCAGCGGTGCCGGCAAATCGACGGTCGCCAACTTGCTGCCCCGTTTCTACGATGTCACGGGCGGCAGCCTGACCATCGATGGCATTGACGTCCGCGACGTCACCTTCTCGTCCCTGCGCCAGCAGATCGGCCTGGTCCCGCAGGAAACGATGCTCTTCAACGCTACGGTCCGGGAGAACATCCTCTACGGCCGCCTCGATGCGACGGATGAAGAAGTCGTCGCCGCTGCCAAAGCCGCCAATGCCCATGACTTCATCCGGGAACTGCCCGGCGGCTACGAAGCCCTCGTCGGCGACCGCGGCAGCTCCCTGTCCGGCGGCCAGCGCCAGCGCATCGCCATTGCCCGGGCCATCCTCAAGAACCCGCGCATCCTCATCCTCGATGAAGCGACGTCGGCTCTCGATACGGAAAGCGAAAAGATCGTCCAGGCTGCCCTGGACCGCCTCATGGAAGGCCGCACGGCCGTCGTCATCGCCCACCGCCTGAGCACGGTCCGCAATGCCGACAACATCGTCGTCATCGACCACGGCCGCATCGTCGAAGAGGGGACCCATGATGAACTGCTGGCAAAAGACGGCCTCTATGCCCATCTCTATGCCGTACAGTTCAACGATACTACGGAAGAAACAGCGTCAGAAGGTTGATTGTGATGAAGAATCTAAAATCGCACCCCATGTACTGGCTGTATAATATCCTGCTCCTCATCTATTGGGCTACGCTCATTCCCATGCTCATTTACCGGCTCATCAGGGAAGAAGGATTTTATCAGCGCATCAAACAGAGCATCGGCTTCTTGCCGGAAGAATTAAAAGATAAAATATCCAATCGCCATGCCATCTGGGTCCATGCCGCGTCGGTCGGGGAAATCGTCGCAGCCAGCCCGATTGTCCGGGAAATGCGCAAGACCCATCCCGACGAAGTCATCATCGTCTCCGTCGTCACGGCGACGGGCTTCCGCATGGCCCATCAGATCATCAAGGGCGCCGACGGGATCCTCTATTTCCCGCTGGACCTGCCGTATCTGACCAACCGCATCCTGACCATCGTCAATCCCCAGGCCATCGTCCTGGTAGAAACGGAAATCTGGCCGAATTTCCTGCGCATCGCCGCAGATAAGCATATTCCGGTCATGATGATGAACGGCCGCATCAGCCAGCGCAGTGCCGTCCGCTACCGCATGATTACCTTCTTTACGCGCCGCGTCTTGTCGACGATACGCATGTTCTGCATGCAGAGCCGCATCGACGCCCAGTATATCATCGACATCGGCGCCGATCCCAACAAGGTCATCGTCACGGGCAACACCAAGTACGACCAGACCTATGGCATCGTCACGGAAGCCGAAAAGGAGCGCTTCCTCCACGAACTGGGTTTTGCCGAAGGGACGTATCCCATCATGATCGCCGGCAGTACCCACAAAGGGGAGAACGGCTCGGTCTACAAGGCTTTCGTCAAGATACGGGACCATTTCCCGGAAGCCAAATTGATCATCGCCCCGCGCTATATCTATCAGGCCGATCTCATCATCGACGAAGGCATCAAGCACGGCGTCACTATGGTCAAGCGCAGCGATATGAAGGCCGGGAAACCGATCCGGTCCGAATACGACGGCGTCATCCTCGATACCATCGGCGAACTGGGGCGCGTCTACAGCCTGGGCGACCTCATCTTCGTCGGCGGCAGCCTGGCCCATATCGGTGGCCATAATATCCTGGAACCGGCAGCTCATGGCAAGCCCATCGTCGTCGGTCCCAATATGTTCAACTTCGTCGAAATCTTCGATCTCCTCAGCAGCCGCGGCGCCTGCGTCATGGTCAAGAATGAAAAGGAATTCATCGACACCTGCCTGGATATCCTCATCCATCCCGACCGGGCCGAAGCCATGAAGCGCAGCTGCATCGAAGTCGTCCAGGAAAACCAGGGGGCTACGCGCAAGAACCTGGAACAGCTGCAGAAGATGCTGGACGACGTCCACGGCGGGAGGTGAGCCCATGGCTTTGCGAAACTGGGCTGCCGCCTATTTCCATTATTTGACCGGAAGCGGCGCCCATCACTGCTGGGACTGGCCGGCCCTGGCCCTGCTGCGCGGTGCCGCCTGGCTCTACCGCAAGGGCGTCCTGGCCAAATATCACGCCATCGCCGACCATCCGGAACGGCAGGAACACGTGCCGGCCGTCGTCATCAGCCTGGGCAACATCACTGTCGGCGGGACGGGCAAGACGCCGACGGCGTGTATGCTGGCCCGGCGCCTGCAATCCCAGGGCTGGCGCGTGGCCCTGCTCAACCGGGGCTACCGCTCTCAGCGCGAAGATGGCGGCGCTGCCGTCATGTCCGATGGACAGCGCGTCCTGCTATCGGCCGAAGAAGGCGGCGATGAAGCCTGCCTCATGGCCCGCAGCCTGCCTGGCATCCCCGTCCTGGTCGGCCGCAAGCGGGCCCTCGGCGGCCGCCTGGCCGTCGAACGCTTCGGTACACAGGTCCTCATCCTCGACGACGGCTTTCAGCACTGGCAGCTGTACCGTGACCTGGACATCGTCCTCGTCGACGGGACCAATCCCTTCGGCAACGGCCATGTCCTGCCGCGGGGCATCCTGCGGGAGCCCATGGAGCAGCTCGGCCGGGCCGATGCCTTCATCATCACTAAGGGCGACCAGATTACGCAGGACCGGGCCGAAGCCATCGCCGCCAAGCTGCGCCAGTACAACCCGGCCGCGCCGGTGGCCATGGCCATCCACAAGCCGTCTTCGTGCCTGGCCTTTGCCGCCTGGCATGACGGAAAGGGCCATGGCTCCGGGGCCTTACAGCCTGACGGCCAGTCCGTCCTGGCCGTATCGGCCCTGGGAAACCCGGCTTCCTTTGAACGGACCCTGGCCGATGCGGGCTTCACCGTCGCCGGCTCTCTCCGCTATGAAGACCATCACCATTACAGCCGCGACGATATCCGCCACATGGCCGCCAGGGCCGCCGAAACGGGCTGCCTTTTGGTGACGACGGAAAAGGACGCCGTCAAACTGCCGGCGCCGCTGATCAAGGAATACGACCTGCCGCTGTACGTCTTGAGCATTACTATTGAATTCACAGCAGGGCAGGACCAGATAGATACGATTTTGCAAGCAGTATTGGAGGATAAACTATGAACTTTGTATGCATCATCCCATCGCGCTATGCATCGACGCGCCTGCCGGGCAAGCCGCTGTGCGATATTGCCGGCAAACCGATGGTACAGCGTGTCTATGAACAGGCTGCCAAGGCCTCGAAACTGACGGCTGTCGTCGTCGCCGTAGATAACCCGAAAGTCTATGATACGGTCGTCACCTTCGGCGGCCATGCCGTCATGACCCGCGAAGACCACGCCAATGGCACGGACCGTTTGGCTGAAGCCGTCGGCCATTTTCCCGATGCTGACGTCATCGTCAACGTCCAGGGCGACGAACCGCTCATCGCACCGGACGTCATCGACGACTTGTGCCGGGCCTTTGAAGCAGAACCGGACCTGACCATGGCGACGGTCGCTGCGCCTTTGCAGGAAGACGAATACGATGACCCGAGCGCCGTCAAAGTCGTCCTCAACCAAAAGGATGAAGCCATGTATTTCTCGCGTTCCCTCATCCCGTATCCGCGCCATTCCTTTGAAGAAGGGGGCATCCAGCCGTATAAGCATATCGGTATCTACGCCTATCGCCGCGATTTTCTCCTGCAGTACGCGGCCATGGAACAGACGCCGGCAGAAAAAGTCGAGTCCCTGGAACAGTTGCGGGTTCTCGAAAATGGTTATAAGATAAAAGTGATAAAGACTCATCACCAATTCATCGGCATCGATACGCCGGATGACCTGGAACACATCCGCCGTTATTTTGCCGAATCTGCTCATAAAGGGGAATAGACTATGGAAAAAGTGAAACGAATTCAGGTTGGCAGCCAGACTGTCGGCGGCGATGGCAAACTTTTCGTCATGGCCGGCCCGTGTGTCATCGAGGATCCCGAACGGACCCTGGCTATTGGCAAGACCATGAAGGCTATCTGTGAAAAACTGGGCCTGACATATATCTTCAAAGCCTCTTTCGATAAGGCAAACCGCTCGTCTTACACGTCCTACCGTGGACCGGGCCTGAAAGAAGGCCTGCGCATCCTGGCTGACATCAAGAAGGAACTCCAGGTTCCCGTCGTCAGCGATATCCACGAAACCTGCCAGGCCGAAGCGGCTGCTGAAGTCCTGGACGTCATCCAGATCCCGGCCTTCCTCTGCCGTCAGACCGATTTGCTGGAAGCCGCTGCGGCTACGGGGAAATGTGTCAACGTCAAGAAGGGTCAGTTCCTGGCCCCGGAAGATATGAAGAACGTCGTCGCCAAGATCGAACACGCTGGCAATGAAAATATCATGCTCACCGAACGGGGCATCAGCCTGGGCTATCATAACCTCGTCGTCGATATGCGTTCCTTCCCGATTATGCGCAGCTTCGGCTATCCCGTCGTCTTCGATGCCACCCACAGCGTCCAGCTGCCGGGCGGTGCCGGTACGAAATCGGCAGGCCAGCGCCAGTTCGTCGGCAACCTGGCACGAGCCGCTGCCGGTGCCGGTATCGACGGCGTCTTCATGGAAGTACACGATAACCCGGCAGAAGCCCTCAGCGACGGGCCAAATATGCTCTACTTATCGCAGGTCGAAGATGTCCTCCGCGATATGATGGCTATCAACGAAATCGCACAGAAAAGCGTAAGCACGGACAGGTAAGGAGACGAGACCATGATGGATATTTTAGAAGAAGCAAAAGACGTGCTCCATCAGGAAGCACAAGGCATTGAAAAGTTGATCCCTACGCTCAACCAGAACTTCGTCAATGCCGTCAACATGATTATGAAATCGAAAGGCCGGGTCATCGTCACGGGCATGGGGAAATCCGGTCACATTGCCCGCAAAGTATCGGCAACCTTGTCCAGTACGGGGACGCCGTCCATTTTCCTCCATCCGGCAGAAGCCATCCACGGCGATTTGGGCATGGTCACGGCAGACGATGTCGTCCTGGCCTTCTCGAACAGTGGGGAAACGGTGGAAATACTCAATATCCTGCCGTCGCTCAAGCGCATCGGTGCCAAACTCATCACCGTCGTCGGCAATCACAATTCGACCTTGGCCAAACATGCCGACATCATCCTCGACGCATCGGTCGAAAAAGAAGCTTGCCCCCTGGGCCTGGCGCCGACGACGAGTACGACGGCGGCTCTGGCCTTAGGCGATGCCCTGGCTGTCGTCCTCTTGACGCAGCACCATTTCACCAAGGAACAGTTCGGCATCTTCCATCCCGGCGGAGCCCTGGGCAAGAAACTCCTGCTCACTGTCGACGATGTCATGCATAAAGGCCAGGACAACCCGGTCGTCAGCGAAGACAGCATCGTCCAGGATGCCCTCTTCCTCATGACCGAAAAGGGCCTGGGTGCTGTATCCGTCGTCGATGAAGACGGCAAACTCGTCGGCCTGGTCACCGACGGCGACGTCCGCCGCGGCCTGGAAACAGGGTCCAACTTCCTCCAGTGGCCTGTCGATGCCATGATGACCAAGAACCCGCGGGTCATTGCCAACCATAAGCTGGCTACGGAAGCCCTGCACATCATGGAAAAGAACCAGCCCCGTCCGATTACGGTCCTGCCTGTCGTCGACAAGGATGACAAAGTCGTCGGCATGATCCATATTACCGATTTGCTGCGGCAGGGAGTGGTCTGATGAGCTTTTTGACACATATCAAGATGCTGGCCCTTGACGTCGACGGCGTCATGACGGACGGCATCATTTACTACAGCCCGTCGGGCGATGCCATGAAAGGCTTTTCTGCCCGCGACGGCATGGGTATTTCCCTGATCCGGGCCGCCGGCATCCAGACGGCCCTGGTCACAGGCCGCCGCTCACCCATGGTCGAGCAGCGGGCGAAGGACCTGCATATCGACTACGTCCTCCAGGACTGCTCGCGCAAGCTTTTGGCCATGCAGCAGTTGTGCAGTGAAATCGGCCTGTCCCTCGACGAAGTGGCATACATGGGCGACGACCTGAACGACGTCGAACTCATTGCCAATGCCGGTTTCGGCGCAGCGCCCCTCGATGCCTGCGAAGAAGCCCGTCGGTCGGCCGCTTTCGTATCGGCCTATCCCGGCGGCCACGGGGCCTTGCGGGAATTCGCCGAATATATCTTGAAGAGCCAGCATGTCTGGGATAAGGTCCTGCGCCAGTACTTTGGCGACGCGACCTTTACGTTGCGCCAATAAGAAAGGAGAGTCTGTATTGTGAGTAAGGAATGGCAGTATCATGCTGCACGCGGATTCGGCAAGATTCTCTGTCATCTGCCCTATCCGGTTATCATTTCCTTGGGTCGCAAACTAGGCCCTTTCGTAGGAAAACTGATGAAAAAGCAGCGCGAACGCGGTATTTTCCAGATACAGCGCGGCATGGAGTGCAGCCGTGAAGAAGCGGAACGCATCATGACCGACGTCTTCCGCAATCTCGGCCAGTCGCTCATGGAAATCCTCTATACGCCCAATCTCAATCCGGAGAATATCCGGGACTATGTGACATTGGACCATCCGGAACGCCTGGACGAAGCCATGAAGGAAGACAAAGGCGTCATCGTCCTCACAGCCCACATGGGCAACTGGGAATGGCTCGGCGCCCTGGCCATCTACGGCTATCCGGCGACGACGATCGTCAAGAACCAGGCCAACGACGCCGTAACACGCCTGCTCAACGAAAACCGTGAGAGCATGGGCCTGGAAGTCTTCGCCCGCGGCGGCAATGAAATGATCATCGCTGCCCGTGCCTTGAAGCGCAAGAAACTCCTGGGTTTCCTGGCTGACCAGGACGGCGGCTTCCACGGCGTGCCTCAGCCTTTTTTGGGCAAGATGAGCTCGACGCCGAAAGGACCGGCTATGTTCGCCCAGAAGTTCCATTCACCTATCGTGCCGATTTTCCCGGTCCACGACGAAAATCATCATACCCATTTGATGATCGGTGAAATCATGCATTTCGAAGACACAGGCAACAAGGACGAAGACATTGCCCGCATGACCCGCAAGATGGCCGTCGTCACGGAGAATTTCATCAAGGAACACCCGACAGAATGGCTGTGGTTCCAGCATCGCTGGAGTACAGAACCGGAAGAAATCATAGCACTGCAGCAGAAACCGGAGGCGCATACCGATGATAGCCGAAAAGCTGAAAAAGAATAAAATCTCCATCATTGCCGTCATCGCCGTCATCGGCTTTGCCGTCATGCTCTATAGTTTCATGCATCCCCAGAAGACGGAAGACCCCATGGTCAGCCCGGATAAGCTCGTCGAATTCGAAGGGACGGAGCTGGAAGAAAAGAAAGACGGCCAGCTCGTCTGGCGCTTGACAGCCGATAAGATCCAGATCGACCCGGACACGCAGATCATGTATTTCACCAACCCCAAGGCCCTGGTCGTCGCCGAAGATGGAACGCAGATGACCATTACGTCGGACAAGGGCATCGTTGACCGCCAGAAGCGGACCATCGAAATCAAGCCGCCTGTCAAAGCAGAAACCGATAAGGGCGATACGTTGCAGACCGACGGCAGTGTGTATTATAATATGGATACGCGTATGATCAAAGGCGGCAAGGTCGTCATGGACCGCCATGACAAGACGTCGCTCAAAGCTGATGCTTTTGAAACGGACAGCAGCCTGACCAAGGTGACGCTGACCGGCCATGCGCAGGTGACAAAGGGAGAATAACTATGATGGATTTACTTGGAAAGAAACTGGCAGCAGCCGCCCTCATGGGGGCCATGATCCTGCCGGCTGCCGGCGCCCTGGCGGCGGATAATGACGGCAACCCGGCCGTATCCGTCACGGCAGACACGCTGGAATATAACGGTAAGACCCAGGTCGCTACGGCGACGGGCAACGTCGTCATCGTCCGCGACCAGGCTACGATGACCGGCAACAAGGCCGTCTATAACTTGAAGACCGCCGAAGCCGACATGGAAGGCAACGTATCGGTCCAGCAGCCGGACATGCAGCTCAACGCCGATAAGGTCCATTCGACCAACAAGAATTACGTCGTCGCTACGGGCAGCGTTCGCGGCGTCTATGGCGACAAGAAGGTCAATGGCGACAAAGTCGAATACTATCTCGACCAGGATTACGGTATCGTCACGGGCAACGGCTATCTTGAAGCCCAGGGTTCGCAGATGTGGGCCGATCACATCGACGCCTGGTTCAAGCAGATAAAGGCCATCGGTACGGGCAACGTCCATATCGAATCGCCGGCGGAAAACCTCATCGCCTATGCCAATCAGGCCGTCTACACCCAGACGCCGGGGCAGAATGACGGCGTCGTCCACTTGACGGGGAATGTCAATGCCACTCAGAACGGCAATTCCCTCAACGGCGACAATGTCGATATCCGCCTGGCCGATAATTCTGTCCAGACCCGCAGCCGGTCGACTATCGTCATCGTACCGGGCAGTAATCCGTAATCGTAAGGGGTATCTATGTTTATTCAGACTGAAGATCTCGTAAAAGCGTATAAAGAACGAAATGCCGTCAACGGCGTCAGTATCCGCGTCGACCAGGGCCAGATCGTCGGCCTCCTGGGACCGAATGGCGCCGGCAAGACGACGACTTTCTACATGATCGTCGGCATCGAACGGCCGACGTCGGGGAAGATAACCATTGATGGCAAGGACATCACCAACCTGCCCATTCACAAGCGGGCGGCCTATGGCATCGGCTATCTGCCCCAGGAAGCGTCGATTTTCCGCAAGCTCACCGTCGAAGACAACCTCCTGGCCATGCTGGAGACGACGAAGCTCAGCAAGAAGGAGCAGCATGAAAAAGCGGAAGCCCTGATGGAAGAATTTTCCATCACCCAGCTCCGCGACCGCCTGGGTATCCAGCTGTCCGGCGGTGAACGGCGCCGCGTGGAAATCGCCCGCTGTCTGGTCATGGACCCGGCCTTCATCCTCCTCGATGAACCTTTCGCCGGCATCGACCCCCTGGCCGTCAACGACATCCAGGGCATCATCAGCCACTTGAAGAACCGCGGCATGGGCGTCCTCATTACCGACCACAACGTCCGGGAAACGCTGAGCATCGTCGACAAAGCCTATATCTTGAGTGAAGGGAAAATCCTCCTCGAAGGCAGTCCGGAAATGATTGCCAATGACCCGGTAGCCAAGAAATTCTACTTAGGCGAAGAATTCAGGATGTAACAGGGAGTATGGAATGCGAATATTAGATAAGTATATACTAAAAGAATTTATTGGCCCCTTTTTATTCGGCGTCTGTGCCTTTACAGCAGTCTTCGTCGGGACGGGTACGCTCTACCGTATTGCCAACCTCATCAACCAGTACGGGGCTTCGGCCTGGGCTGCCTTCCGCGTCTTCGTCCTGGCCATGCCGTCGATCATCGTCGTCACCTTTCCCATGTCCGTCCTTTTAGGGTCGCTCATGGCCTTTGGCCGCCTTTCCAGCTCCAGCGAAATGATCGTCATGCGGGCTGGTGGACAGAACTTCATCCGCCTGGCCATGCCGATTTTCATTGCCGCTTTCTTCATTTCCATCGGGGCGACGGCCTTCAACGAATACGTCGTGCCCAAGGCCAACAACGCCTATAACACGATCATCAATGAAGAAATAAAGCACAATGTCGCGCCGACGACGCAGGACCATATCATCATCAAGAACACCAAGGGCTCCGATATATCCAGCCTCATGTATGCCCGTCAGTACGACGCCAACACGAAGCAGCTCAAGGATATTACCGTCCAGGAATTTGAAAATGATACGCTCATGCGTGTCGAACAGGCTGACCGGGCCGACTGGAACGGCCAGAAATGGGTCATGCACGAAGGCATGATCTACGACGTATCGGCCAATGAACAGACGACGCGGTCCCTGAAGTTCCAGAACCAGGCCCTGCCGATTACGCAGAAGCCGAATAAAATCAATGCATCCCAGAAGAAACCGGATGAACTGACCATCCGCGAACTGCGGGAACAGATTAAACTCTTGGACCAGAATTCCGTCAACACCAATAAGATGAAAGTCGAAATGTACAACCGCTTCGCCCTGCCTCTGGCCAGCCTGGTCTGCGCCATCGTCGGCGCGCCCCTGGGGATGCAGAAACAGCGCGGCAGTTCGTCCATCGGCTTTGGCATCAGTGTCGTCGTTATCTTTATTTACTATTCCATCATGACCCTGGGCAACGCCCTGGGCAATGGCGGCAAGATACCGGCCTACCTCGCCGCCTTCCTGCCGGACATCATCTGTGGCGTCGCCGGCGTCATCTTAGTCTACAAAAAATCGAAATGAGGGAAAAGGCGCTGTCGCATGAAGGCAGCGCCTTTTTTAGCTGTCAGCAGCTAGCTGTTAGCAGTCCGCAGCGCTATTAGTCGATACGGCTGTAGGGACGACCACGTGGGGCGTCTAACCCCTAACCCCTGTCCGCGGCCGTCCTACGTCAGCCCTTGCAGTACACGGTAGTTATGGGCTATAATATAATGATATAAAGGAATGAGCAAAGGTGGTGTCTTATGGAATATGGATGGGTCATGCTGATCGTCTTGTCTGTTATGGGCGGAATCATTGCCTATCTCGGCGATAAGATCGGCTCCCGTGTAGGGAAACGGAAAATTAAATTATTCGGTTTGCGGCCGAAGTATACGTCCATCCTGGTCACCATCCTGACGGGAATCAGCATTGCCGTCATCACTTTAGGCGTCATGTCTATCTTGTCGGAAAATGTCCGCATCGCCTTGTTCGGTATGCATCAGCTGCAGATGCAGAAGGCCCAGCTCGAAGCCCAGCGGAATGAACTGCTGCAGCAGGCCAAGGACCTGGGCAAGGAACTGGACGACAAGAACGAGCTCATCGCCTCCAATGAAGAACTCCTGAAGAAACAGCAGGAACAGCTGGACGGCAAGAATGAAGAAATCCGGACGACTCAGCTGGACCTGCAGCAGGCCCAGGTCGCCCGCGACGACAAGGCCCGCCAACTGACGGTCATCCAGGTTGCCATGGACGAAGCCAAGAAGCAGCGCGACTCGGCTCTGGCTGACAGCGAAAAGGCCCGTCAGGACGTAGCCATGCTGGAAGAAACGAAACAGAAGATGATGGGCACCATCGACGTCCTCGACAAGCGCATCAAGCTGCTCAATGAAACGATGACCAATATTCGCGAAGGAACCGTCGTCTTCCGCGTCGGCGAAGTCCTGTCCAGCAACGTCCTCAACGGCGGCCTGAGCCAGGCCCAGACGCGGGAAGAACTGAGCCGGGCCATGAGCCAGACCAATACCATGATCTGCCGTCATCTCGGCGTCCGCGATGAAAATACGGTCCTCCTCTACATTTCGCCAGACGAATTCAACGCCACTGTCGATGCCCTGCAGAAGGCAGGAAAAACGCAGAAACTGCTGCGCATCATCGCCGCCGGCAACATCATGCTCGGCGAACCGGCCCTGGTCCATGTCGAAATGTATGACAACAACCTCATTTATCACCGCGGCGACGTCGTCCACGAAGAACGACTGACAGCCCAGGAATTGTCGGGCAATGCCGAACTGCAGGTTATGCGTTTCCTCCATAACGTCAATCAGCAGGCCCAGGCCAAAGGCCTCCTGCCGGACCCGCTGACCGGCAATGTCGGGGCCCTGACGGCAGTCGAAATGTTCGAGACCATCAACAAGATAAAGAACCACAGCGGCGCCGATATCGTCCTCAAAGCCGTCACCGAAGCCGATACCTACACGGCCGGCCCCTTGCAGATCGACATCCGCGTAGAAGCCGACGAATGATGGGAATAAAAACAAGCCGCTAGCCACTAGCCGCGTAAACGGGCGCCCCACGGGGTCGCCCCTACAACTTAGGTGTGCCGCAATGCGGCAACGCCGATAACAGGGGGAGTTATTTTGATCTTTGCCATTGACCCTGGTTCGGAAAAGACGGGGACTGCTGTCGTCGCCGATGACGGCAGCCTGGTCACGAAGGCCATCGTGCCGACGCCGGAACTGGGCGACTATTTGAGTCACGTTTATGAAAACTATCCTTTTTCCCATATCGTCATGGGCGATGGGACCAATCATAAAAAGCTGCAGCCCCTGGTCGAGCAGTGGATCGCCAGGAACCACGGGGATATCACTTTTTCTCTGACAGATGAAAAATTCACCACTGTCGAAGGGCGCAAGCTCTATTTTAAATATACCCCGCGCAAGGGCTGGCGCCGTTTCGTGCCACTGTCCTTCCAATATCCGCCAGAACCGGTCGATGACTTCGTCGCCTGGATCATCGGCCGCCGTTATTTAGCGAAACAACGAGGAGAAAAAATATGAAATACATCTTGCGTGCCCTGGGCCTGGCCTTTGGCGCTCTCATCTACACCATCGGCCTGGACGTCTTCCTGGTCCCGAACCACGTCATCGACGGCGGCGTCGTCGGCATTGCCCTCATGGCAGCGCAGGTGACAGGCATCAGTTTCAGTGTGTTCATCATCATCCTGAACATTCCTTTCTTTATCTTTGGCTATAAGAAGATAGGTGCCTTTTTCACCATATCTTCGCTCTTTTCCATCCTCTGCCTGTCCGGGTGGAGCACGTTCATCCATTACGAACGGGTCACGTCGGATCCTTTCTTGTCGACCATTTACGGCGGCATCATCATCGGCCTCGGCGTGGGCCTCATCATCCGCTGGGGCGGTTCTCTGGACGGGACGGAAGTCCTGGCCATCATCGCCGACAGGCGCACGCCTTTTTCCGTCGGCGAGACAATCATGTTCTTCAACCTCTTCATCCTGGGCAGTTCGGGTTTTGTCTTTTCCTGGGACAGTGCTATGTATTCCCTTGTGGCATACTTCATCGCCTATAAGATGATCGACGTCGTCACCAACGGCCTCGATGAAATGAAGGGCATGCTCATCGTCACGGGCAAGCACGAAGAAGTGGCCGACTGCCTGACCAGGGATATGGGCCGCGCCGTGACCCTCATCAACGGCGAAGGCGCTTACAAGCGGGAAAAGACGATGATTCTCTACTGCGTCGTGTCGCGCCTGGAGATCACCAAGATACGCGATGCCATCACCGGCGTCGACCCCAACGCTTTCGTATCGGTCTTCGATATCAGTGAAGCACATGGCGGCCTCTTCAAGCGGCATAAAATGCATGAATAAAAAGTCAAAAAAAGCTTGACATAATTGGCGAATCTGCTGTATTGACATACAGCTCATATTTGCTATTATATAAAATAATTGGGTTATAGCGTTAACCTGAAAAAATGACAACACAGGTGATAGAACACCTATTGGGAGGTATACAATGGCACAGTTAAATTTCAATATCGAAGACATTTGCGGCACTTTGTCGGAAAATAAAGACGGCTGGCGCAAAGAACTGACGTACATCAGCTGGAATAATCGGGCACCGAAATTCGACCTCCGCTCGTGGGATCCGGATTATCAGGCCATGACCAAAGGTATTACCATGACCAAGGAAGAACTGGAAAAACTGCGTGATGTATTGAACGAAATGGATTTCGATAAATACTAAGGAGTGATTAAGTATGCTTTCGGCAATTCAATGAGATGAATGAAAGCATACTTTTTTATTTTCCTTGCCAAATTTGCCAAAACATTATATAATCTCTAGTTGTATGTGCTGTTAGTACTTGGTAATAATTTCAAGGGTGAATGAAATGGTTCGTATAGCGAGAGATAAGCGACATGCTTTATTAAAGAAGCGGATTGAAGAAAATCCTTTTATAAACGATGAAGAATTGGCTGAAGAATTTTCCGTCAGCGTGGCTACTATCCGCTTGGACCGCATGGCCTTGGGAATTCCCGAAATGCGTATCCGCATCCGCCAGAAGGCAGAAGCGGCGCAGCCGAAACTGCGCAATGCCCCTGTCGTCGGGGAGCTCGTGGACTGCATCATCGGCAAGAATGCCATTTCGATTATGACGGCAACAGACGATATGGTCGACGAAGCGCACATCGTGCGCTCCCAATGCCTGTATGCCCAGGCCAGTTCCCTGGCCCGGACGGTATTGAACCTTCCTGTCTGCATTACAGCCGTAGCCAATATAAAATATAAACAGCCCGTCACTGTAGGCGACAAACTGATTGCCAAGGCCGAAGTCATGCGCCAGCGCGATCAGAAATACTACGTATGGGTCACGATCCGGAAGATGCGAAAAGAAGTATTCCGGGCAAAATTTATCATAGAATCTTTGGAATAATGGAGCGGTAATAGAATGAAAATAGCTGTAGATGCTATGGGCGGTGATTACGCACCTGAAGAAATCGTCCTCGGTGCCGTAGAGGCCGTCAAAGCATATGATTTTGATGTCGTCCTGGTAGGTGACGAAAAGAAAATACGCGGCGTACTGAGCAAATATGGCGCCAAAGAAAGCGACCGCCTGTCCATCGTACACGCCAGCGAAGTCATCGAAATGGGCGAACATCCGGCTCAGGCCATCCGCCGCAAGAAAGACGCATCCATCGTCGTAGCGACGCGGCTGGTCAAAGACGGCCTCTGCGATGCTGTCGTCGCCGCTGGCAGCACTGGCGCCGCTGTGACGGCAGCCCTCTTCGGGCTGGGACGTATCAAAGGCATCGAACGGCCCTGTATCGCGACACCTATCCCGTCGAAGAAGGGCATTACGGTGCTCCTCGACTCCGGGGCCAATGCCAACAGCAAGCCGAAGCACCTCGTCGAAGGGGCCATCATGGGATACCATTATGCAAAATACATCCTGGGCGTCGAAAAGCCGACGGTCGGCCTGCTGAACATCGGCGAGGAAGCGTCGAAGGGCAACGAACTCTGCCAAAAGACGTATCCTATGCTGGAAAATTTGAAAACTATCTCTTTCTATGGTAACGTAGAAGGGAGAGATATACCGAAAGGCACGGTCGATGTCGTCGTCTGTGACGGCTTCGTCGGCAATGTCATCCTGAAATTTGGCGAAGGCATGGCCATGTTCATCATCCGCCTCGTCAGAGATACGATCAAACAAAGCGGCTTCATCGCCAAACTGGGGGCCTTAGCGGTCTACCCGGCCTTGAAATCGCTGAAGAAACGATTGGACTTCACCGAATACGGCGGCGCGCCGCTGCTCGGTGTCGATGGCAGCTTTATTATCTGTCATGGCAGTTCGAAAGCCAAGGCCATCAAGAACGCCGTCCGCGTTGCCGGTGAAATCGCCGAACAGGACGTCGTCGGCCATATTCGTAAAAGTATAGAGGAAGAAGAGGTAGAACAGTATGATAGTGAAAGCTAATTCAGCTGGTGTATTGGGTACCGGTCATTATGTACCGGATAAAATCGTGACCAATGCAGATATGGAAAAGCTCGTCGATACATCGGACGAATGGATTCAAGGTCGTACGGGTATCAAGACACGTCATTTTGCTGAAGACGGACTGAATACGTCGGACATGTGCACCCGTGCAGCCGAACAGGCCCTGGAAATGGCCCAGCTTACAGCCGAAGACCTGGATATGATCATCGTCTGCACGCTGACACCGGATATGACCATCCCTTCGACGGCCTGCATCGTTCAGAAGAACCTCGGCGCCAAGAACGCCGCTGTCTTTGACTTGTATGCTGCCTGCTCAGGCTTTGCCTATGGCGCCATTACGGCAGCACAATATATCGAAACGGGCATGTGCCGCCACGTCCTGGTCATCGGTGCTGAAATCCTCAGCCGTTTCCTGGACCTGACGGACCGCAACACGTGTGTCCTCTTTGGTGACGGTGCCGGTGCGGCCGTTTTCGGCCCCGTACCGGAAGGCTATGGCATCCTCGGTGCCGATATGGGTGCCGACGGCAACGGCGGCAAATACTTGAACATTCCGTCCAGCGGTGTCGCCATCCTACCGACCGATGAAGCGCGGGCCAAACACCTGACTTTCATCAAGATGGATGGCAAGGAAGTCTATAAATTCGCCGTCAAGGTCATGGGCCGTACAGCGGAACGGGCTTTGGAACGGGCCGGGCTGGATCATGAAGACATCGATCTCCTCATCCCGCATCAGGCCAATATCCGCATCATCAAATCGGCGGCTAAACGGCTCCACCTGCCGATGGAAAAGGTGTTCGTGAATATCGACAAATATGCCAATACGTCAGGCGCATCCATTCCGATTGCCATGGATGAAGCGAACCGCCAGGGCCGCATGAAGCGGGGCGATATCATCACCCTCGCTGGTTTTGGGGCCGGTCTGACGTGGGCTGGTTTAGTTATGAAGTGGTATTAATTATTACGAGAGGTGTGACTGATGATGAAAAAGGCATTTGTTTTTCCCGGCCAGGGTGCCCAGAAAGTTGGGATGGTCAAGGATTTATACGACGCATATCCCGTTGTCAAACAGCTTTTTGAAGAAGCCGACGACGCTTTGGGTTTCTCCCTGACCAAGCTCTGCTTTGAAGGTCCCGATGAAGAACTCATGAAGACCTATAATACACAGCCGGCTATCCTGACGGCCAGCACGGCCTGCTGCCGCGTCCTCGCCCAGGAAGGACTGACACCGGACATTGCTGCCGGCCACAGTCTCGGCGAATATTCGGCCCTCGTCGCTGCCGGCGCCCTGACCTTTGCTGACGCCGTCCGCACGGTCCGCCTCCGCGGCCAGTTCATGCAGGAAGCTGTACCCCTCGGTGAAGGCGGCATGGCCGCTATCCTCGGCCTGGCTGAAGATAAGATCAAAGACATCTGTGCTCAGATTTCGGCCCAAGGCGGCACGGTCCAGGCCGTCAACTTCAACTGCCCCGGCCAGATCGTCATCGCCGGCAGTACCAAAGCCGTCGAAGAAGCTGCCGCTGCCATGAAGGAAGCCGGTGCCAAACGGGCTATCCTCCTCCATGTCAGCGCTCCCTTCCACAGCACGCTCATGGAACCGGCTGCCAAACGGTTGGCCGAAGTGCTTGACGACATCACCATTTCCGATGCCAAGATCCCCGTTGTAGCCAACGTCAACGGCCAGATCGAAACATCGGCTGCCGATATCAAGGCCAACCTGGTCAAACAGGCTGCCAGCCCGGTCCTCTGGATCGACTGCACCAAGACCATGCAGGCTTTCGGTGCCGAAACCTTCGTCGAAGTCGGCCCGGGCAAGACCCTTTGCGGTTTTAACCGTAAAATCGACCGCAAAATCCACAGCGAAAATGTAGAAGATATTCCTTCCTTACAGAAAACGCTTGAATTTTTCCAGGAGGTTCGATAAAATGCACTTAACAGGGAAAACTGCTATCGTCACCGGCGGCTCCCGCGGCATCGGCCGCGCCGTAGCCATCGCCCTGGCTGAAGCCGGTGCCAGCGTCGCCATCATCTATGCTGGCAATACGAAGGCTGCTGAAGAAACGAAGCAGGCCATCGAAGAAAAAGGCGCTCAGGCTATGGTCATCCAGTGCGATGTCTCTGATGAAAAAGCCGTAGCCGACATGGTGAAGGCCGTCAAGAAAGAATTGGGCCGCGTCGATATCTTAGTCAATAATGCGGGCATCACCCGCGACGGACTGCTCATGATCATGAAAGAAGAAGACTGGCAGGCCGTCCTCAATACCAACCTCAATGGGGCGTTCCACTGCACCAAGGCCGTATCGCGGCTGATGATGAAACAGCGCAGTGGTTCGATCATCAACATTACGTCTGTCGTCGGCGAAACGGGCAATGCCGGCCAGGCCAATTACGCCGCTGCCAAAGCCGGCCTCATTGGTTTCACCAAGTCCGTAGCCAAAGAACTGGCTTCGCGCAATATCCGCTGCAATGCCGTAGCACCGGGATGCATCGCCACGGATATGACGGCTGTCCTCGGTGAAGACGCCGGCGATGCCATGGTCAAGACCATTCCCATGGGCCGCGTCGCCCAGCCGGAAGAAGTGGCCAAGGCCGTCTTGTTCCTGGCATCGGACGATGCCAGCTATATTACCGGCCAGACCCTCAACGTAGACGGCGGCATGGTAATGTAATACAAAAAGCATACTCCACTGAAAGGGGGTGAATGGACGTGAGCGAACAGGATACTTTTGAAAAAGTTAAGAGCATTGTTGTTGAACAGTTAGGCGTTGACGAAAAAGAAGTCAAAATGGACGCTGCTTACATCGATGATTTAGGCGCTGATTCCTTGGACATTGTTGAACTTATCATGGCTTTCGAAGAAGAATTCAATATCGAAATCCCTGATGATGTGGCTGAAAAAATCAAAACTGTCAAAGATACAGTTGATTACATTGAAAAGGAAAAGAAAGCGTAAGTACGCAATAAGAGCCCGAAGGGGGAGGCATGTTGCATGTCTTCCCCTCCCGGTATCTTGAATGGAGGAAAACAGAGTGAAGCTGCCAGAATTAAGAATAGGTAAGCTCGTAGCAAAGGTGCCAATCATTCAGGGCGGCATGGCCATCCGTTTGTCCACAGCCCGGCTGGCTGCAGCCGTGGCCAATGAAGGCGGTATCGGCCTTATTGCGGCATCTGGCATGCCTTTTGACGAATTGCGACATGAAATTAAGTTAGCCAGAAAATTGTCTCCTCATGGAATCATAGGTATAAATGTAATGGTTGCAGCCCGTGAATTCAAGGGCATCGTGACCACTGCTATTGAAGAAGGAATCGATCTGGTTGTGGCAGGCGCAGGTTTTTCCCGGGACATGTTTGCCTGGGGCAAAGCATCGGGCACGCCTATTGTCCCTATTGTGTCTTCTGCCAAACTAGCTAAAATATCCCAATCCCTGGGTGCTTCGGCCGTCGTCGTCGAAGGAGCTGAAGCAGGCGGGCATTTGGGGACCAACCGTTCGAGCCGCCTCATCGTGCCGGAAGTCCGCGCTGCCGTTGACATCCCTGTCATCGGTGCCGGCGGGGTACTGCATGGTGAAGACATTGCGGAAATGCTCCGCCTCGGCGCCAATGGCGTCCAGATGGGCAGCCGCTTTGCTGCCAGCGTTGAATCGAATGGTTCTGAAGAATTGAAGAAAGTCTATCTCCGGGCCAATAAACCGGAAGACTTCATCCTCGTACACAGTCCTGTCGGCCTTCCCGGCCAGGCTATCCGCACGCCTTTCTCCGAACGGATCCTCCTGGGGACGGCACCGAAGCCGGAAACATGTGACCAGTGTCTCAAGAAGTGCAGTCATAAATACTGCATCATCCGGGCATTGACGCGGGCTCAGCAGGGCGATGTCGAAACAGGTCTGGTATTTTCCGGCAGGCGCATGATGGAAATCCACGACATCCTGCCGGTCAAGGATATATTTGCCAACATCAAACGGGAAATGGAAGCCATTCCCGACTGATAGTACGTTACTTTTTATAATGAGGTGAAAACTTTGGAAAAACGCGTAGTAATTACAGGGTTAGGTGTCATTTCTCCTGTTGGCATCGGTAAAGATGCTTTCTGGAATGCCCTGCTCAACGGCGAAAACGGCATCGGCCCCATTACCCACTTTGACGCAACCGAATATGCTGCCCGCATTGCCGGCGAAGTCAAAGATTTTAACCCCGCTGACTACGGCATCGACCGTAAAGAAGCCCGCCATATGGACCCGTCCACGCAGTTCTCCGTAGCTGCTGCCAAACTGGCTCTTGACGATTCCAAAATCAATCTGGATGAAGAAGACCGCGACCGCATCGGCACCATCATCGGTACGGGCATTGGCGGTATGGAAACGCTCCACAACTTGTACAAAGGCTTGTTCGCGAAAGGTCCGTCCCGCGTCAACCCCTTCGTCGTACCGAAGATGATCGCCAACATGGCATCGGGCCAGGTATCCATCTTCTTCGGCCTCCAGGGCCATTGTGCCAGCGTCGTCACGGCTTGTGCTACAGGCACGAACTCCATCGGCGCTGCTTACCGCATGATCCAGCGCGGCGAACTCGACGCCGCTGTTGCCGGTGGTACCGAAGCCGCTGTATCTCCCGGTGCCGTAGCTGGCTTTGCCGCTATGAAAGCTTTGAGCACGCGCAACGATGACCCGGCTCATGCATCGCGCCCCTTCGATAAAGACCGCGATGGTTTCGTCATGGGTGAAGGCGCCGGCGTCGTCTTCCTGGAAGAACTGGAACACGCTAAGAAACGCGGCGCTCACATTTACTGTGAAATCGGCGGTTATGGCAGCAATGCCGACGCTTATCACATCACGGCTCCGGCTCCGGAAGGCATCCAGCAGTCCAAATGCATGGCTCTGGCCGTCAAAGATGCCGGCCTCCAGCCGGAAGACGTCGATTACGTCAATGCTCACGGTACGTCGACGCACCTCAACGACCTCAACGAATCGAAGGCCATTGCCCGCGTCTTCGGCGACCATGCCAAAGACATGCTCATCAGCTCGACGAAATCCATGACCGGCCATCTCCTCGGCGCTGCCGGCGCTGTCGAAGCCATTGCCTGCGCCATGACCATCGAAACGGGCAAGGTCCATCCGACGATCAACCTCGTCGAACCGGAAGACGAATTGAAAGAACTGGGCCTCAATTATGTACCCAATAAAGCCGTAGAAGCTGACGTCAACGTCGCCATTTCCAACTCCTTCGGTTTCGGCGGCCATAATGCAACCCTGCTCTTCAAGAAGTACGCTGAATAATAAAGAAGACTGACCTGATGGATACCGAACGAAAACAACAGTTAGAACAATTCATACAGGTTCTGGGCCTCAAGGAATTCCACAATCTCCTCATTTTGGATCAGGCCCTGACCCATTCATCCTATGCCAATGAAAACAAGGCCAGCCACGGCTATTATAACGAACGCCTGGAATTTTTGGGCGATGCCATCCTGGACCTGGTCGTAGGTGAATATCTATTCCTTCATTATCCCAACATGCCCGAAGGGGAACTGTCCAAGGCCCGGGCTAGTGTCGTCAGCGAAACGCCGCTGGCTTCGGTCTGTGCCAAGTTCCACATGGGGGACTATATCCTCCTGGGCAAGGGGGAACTGGCTACGGGGGGACGCACGCGGCCGAGCATCATGGCCGACGCCTTTGAAGCCGTCGTCGGTGCGATTTATATTGACAGTTCCTATGAAGAAGCCCGTAAATTCATCCTTCACCAGCTCAAGGGCTACCTGGACCTGGTCAAGAGCGGCCATTATGAAAAAGACTATAAGACCCTCTTCCAGGAATACGTCCAGCAAAAGGGCCCGCAGCACATCGAATACGAACTGTGCCGCAGCGAAGGACCGGACCACGACAAGACCTTCTACATGGAAGTCAAAGTCAACGGCAAAGTCCTGGGCGAAGGATCGGGAAAAACAAAAAAAGACGCCGAACAACATGCAGCCCATACAGCGCTCATGGATTTGAAAGGCGAAGGTTTTTGAGCAGTTAGCAGTTAGCCGTTAGTAGTTAGTGTCTGGTTTGGCTAACCCCTAACCCCTAACCCCTAGCCGCTAACACCTTGAAAGGCTTGTCGTCATACGACAAGCCTTTTTTCATTCCACGGGAGGCATCATGCAAACGTCTATCATCCCTATTTTCATTCCCCATATCGGCTGTCCCCACCGCTGTGTCTTCTGTAATCAGTGGCAGATTACGGGACATCAGGGCCTGCCGTCGCCCGATGAGGTGCGCTGTCTCATTGCGTCCTATACGGCGTCGGCCCGGACGCCGCGCCACTGGGAAGTGGCTTTCTACGGCGGCAGTTTCACGGCCATGCCCGGGGAGGTACAGGAAGGCCTTCTGCAGCCGGCTTACGAAGCCTTGGAGGCCGGTACGATTGCCGCCATCCGCTGTTCGACCCGGCCGGACTGCATTACGCCGGAGATATTGCAGCGCCTGCAGCAGTACGGCATGACCTGCGTCGAACTGGGCGTCCAGTCCATGGACGATACCGTCCTTGAGCAGGCCCGGCGGGGCCATACGGCAGGGGATGTCGTGGCGGCGACGGCTCTCCTGCGGCAGTACGGCTTCACCGTCGGCCATCAGCTCATGCCCGGCCTGCCCGGCGAAGACTGGCCGAGCCTGGTCCGGACGACAGCGGCTATCTGCCGGCTCCAGCCGGACCTGGCCCGCATCTATCCCGTCGCCGTCCTCGCCGGGACGGACCTGGCCGACAGCTGGCGGGCCGGCCGCTATCAGCCCTTGACCATCCATGAAGGCGTCGTCCGGGCGGCCTACATGAAGCAGCACTTCCTGGAACAGGGCATAAATTGCATCCGGACGGGCCTGCAAGCCACGGAAGACCTCGACGACTACACGCAGGTCCTGGCCGGGGCCTACACGCCGGCTATGGGCGAATTAGTCGATACTCGCCGCTATGGTCGGCAGCTCCTTTCCTTCCTCCGCAGCCTGCCCGATGAACCGGCAATCACCATCAGCTATAACCGGCGCGATACGTCCCGCGTCCGGGGCTATCGCAACGTTACCGTCAAGACGGCCCGCTGGAGCCTGCCTCAGCACCTGACCTGGCATCAGGATGAGGTACCTCTTGGTCATATCCGTGTCTGTCAGGGCCGGACTGTGTATGACCTCGATGTGAATAGCAAAACCGGGCCTACTATGATATAATAAGATGGTACGCATGATTTTCGCATCCAACCTTTGAAGATAAATACAACATTGGAGGAAATAGAATGGCAAGAGTAAAAATCACAGAAACGGTCCTTCGCGACGGCCACCAGTCCATTGCGGCCACGCGTATGCGCCTGCGCCAGATGCTGCCGGTCCTGGAAGCGATGGATGAAGTCGGCTATAATGCCCTGGAATGTTGGGGCGGCGCTACCTTTGATACGTGTATGCGCTTCCTCGACGAAGACCCGTGGGAACGCCTGCGGACCATCAAGAAGCACGTCAAGAAGACGCCCTTGCAGATGTTGTTCCGCGGCCAGAATATCTTAGGCTACCGCCATTATGCCGACGACGTCGTCTACGAATTCGTCAACCGCGCCGTCGATAACGGTATCGACATCATCCGCGTCTTCGACGCCCTCAACGACCCGCGCAACCTGGAATCGTCCATCAAGGCGGCGAAAGACACGAAGTCCGTCCACGTCCAGGGCGCCCTGGTCTATACCATCAGTCCTATCCATACGATGGAATCGTTCACCAAGGTCGCCAAGGAACTGCAGGACATGGGCGTCGACTCCATCTGCATCAAGGATATGTCCGGCCTGCTGTCGCCGTATGACGCATACAACCTGATCCGCATGCTCAAGAAGCACTTGTCCGTGCCTATTGAACTGCACACGCACTGTACGTGCGGCCTCGGTGAGATGACCTATATGAAGGCCATCGAAGCCGGTGTCGACATCATCGACACGGCCTTGTCGCCATTCGGAGAAATCACCAGCCAGCCGGCGACGGAATCGATGGTCATGGCTCTGCAGCACAGCATCTATGATACGGACATCGACGTCGACCGCCTGTGGCCCATCGTCGACCACTTCAAGCATGTCCGCAAAGAACTGGAAGACGAATTCAAATTGACCATGCCCAGCCAGATCAACCCGGCTGTCCGCAAATATCAGATTCCCGGCGGCATGCTGACCAACCTCTATAACCAGCTAAAAGCCCAGGGCGCCGAAGACCGCTTCGACGAAGTCCTGGCCGAAATGCCCAACGTCCGCCGCGACCTCGGCTATCCGCCGCTGGTTACGCCGACCAGCCAGATCACCGGTTCGGCAGCAGCCCTCAACGTCCTCTATGGCCGCTATAAGATCGTCACCAACGAAGTCCGCGACATCGTCCGCGGGAAATACGGCCGCGTCCCCGGCAAGATCGATGAAAAGTTCCGCAAAATGTGCATCGGCGACGAACCGGTCATCACCCACCGCCCGGCCGACGACTTGGAACCGGAACTGGAAAAATCGAAGAAAGCCCTGGCTGACGAAGGATTCCCCGATGCCAGTCCGGAAGACGTTTTGAGCTATACCCTGTTCCCAGAAGTAGCTCTGCCGTTTTTCCGTAAAAGAGATAACAAATAGACTATTGACAAGTCCTGTCGAATCAGTTAAAATAGAAAAGTCGACGGGACGTGGCGCAGCTTGGTAGCGCGCTTCCTTGGGGTGGAAGAGGTCGCGAGTTCAAATCTCGCCGTTCCGACCAAGACAAAAAAAGGGTTTGTCGTTATGCGACAAACCCTTTTTGTTGTTAGTAGCTAGCAGTTAGTTGTTAGCGGATGGCTTTAAATTTAAGGGCTTTTTCTGCAAACGACAAACTCTGTGCTACAAACTGTAGAGTAAAAGGGACTGCGCATGATGACATAATCTTCGTGCGACAGCCCCTTTTTTGTCATTTCAGGGGCTCGCACGTGGGGAGCCCGTTCCGGAATTTGGATGATTCTTCTGACAGACTAGTTGGGAAAAATCACACATATCCTGAAGCGGGCCGCCCTTTGGGGAGGCCCCTACGAAATGCTAACCACTAGCCACTAGCCACGAGCCACTAACCACTTCTCACGGTTGCTTTTTCGGCCATTTCTGATAGAATGATGATAAATAGTATAGTATATATCCGTTTGTCATCCGCTTATTTTCTGTCAGAGGAGGTTTTCATCATGGGTTACATTTTGAAGAAAGACCAGCAGGACCTGGTCAATTTGGCTAAAGATTTTGCTGAAAAGAAAGTCGCTCCTTTTGTTCATGAATTGGATCAGGCTAAGGAACCGGGCCAGAAGTTACTGGACATCTATCAGGAAGCCGTCGACATGGGCTTCTGCGGCCTGGAAATCCCGGAAGAATACGGCGGCCTGGGCCAGGACTACTACACCGTTGCTGCTGTCTATGAAGAACTGGCAAAAGTCGACGCCGGCGTCGCTACGGCTATTGCCGCTTCCGGCCTGGGCCTGAAACCGGTACTCCAGCACGGCACGGATGCTCAGAAGAAGCTCTATGCCGAATACTTGACCGGTGAAAAAGGCAGCGGCTTCTGCGCTTTCTGCCTGACCGAAGCCAACGCCGGCTCCGATGCGGCAGCTGGGACGACAGTCGCTGTCAAGCAGGGCGATGAATACGTATTGAACGGTACGAAATGCTTCATCACCAACGGCGGCGTTGCCTCTGTCTACACGGTTTTTGCCATTACTGACAAGACAAAGGGCGTCAAAGGCATTTCGGCCTTCATCGTCGAACGGGACCGCCCAGGTGTTTCTGTCGGCAAAGAAGAAGATAAAATGGGCATCCGCCTGTCCAACACGACGGAAGTCATTTTCCAGGACGTCCACATTCCGGCAGACCACCTCATCGGTGAAGAAGGGAAGGGCTTCATCTATGCCATGCAGACCCTGGACCTGGCCCGGCCTATGGTCGCATCCCTGGCCGTCGGCATTGCCCAGCGGGCTATTGACGAATCGGTCAAATACGCCAAACAGCGCGTCACCTTCGGCAAACCGATCATCAAGCACGAAGTCATCGCCTTTAAACTGGCTGACATGGACATGAAGACCGAAGTCGCCCGTGCGGCGATCATCAACTTCCTCAACACCTACTATGCCGTACCGAAACGGAACTACACCCGCGAAGCTGCCATTGCCAAATGCTTTGCCGGTGACATGGCCGTCCAGGTCGCATTGGAAGCTGTTCAGATCCTTGGCGGCTTCGGTTACAGCCGGGAATATCCGGTAGAAAAACTCGTCCGCGATGCCAAAATCATGCAGATTTACGAAGGCACCAACGAAGTCCAGCGCATGGTCATTGCCGGCTTCGTGGCGAATAAATAACACTCATCAATGAAGGGGGAACCAATTCATGAGGGATTTGAACATTATACGTTCTAAAAAAGGTTTTATCAGTGATATGGACGGTGTTATCTACCAAGGCAGCACCTTGATTCCGGGGGTAAAGGATTTTGTGAACTGGCTCCAGAAAGAAAAGAAGCAGTTTCTGTTCCTTACCAATTCTAGTGAACGGACCCCGCTGGAACTTCGCAAAAAGCTTCAGTCTATGGGACTGGATGTCGAGGAAAGTCATTTTTATACGAGCGCCCTGGCGACGGCTCATTTCCTGAAAACCCAGGCTCCAGGCTGTTCGGCTTACATCATCGGGGCCCATGGCCTGATCAATGCTCTGTATGAAGTTGGTATTCCTTTCAATGATGTCAATCCGGAATACGTAGTCGTCGGCGAAACGACAGGCTATAATTATGAAATGATCATCAAGGCAACCGAGCTGATCAACAAAGGGGCCAAGCTTATTGGCACCAATGGCGATATGACCAGTCCTAGTGACCGGGGCGTTATCCCGGCCTGCCGGGCCTTGATTGCACCGATTGAACTGGCTACGGGGAAGAAAGCTTACTTCATCGGCAAGCCGAATCCATTAATGATGCGCACGGGCTTGAAAAAACTGGGCGTCCATTCCGAAGAAGCCGTCATGATTGGCGACCGGATGGATACGGACATCATCGGTGGGGTAGAATCGGGTATGGAAACAGTCTTGGTCATGAGCGGTGTCTCTAACCGGGAAAATATCCAGCAGTTCTCTTACCAGCCCCATTATATCCTGGACCGGGTCGGTGATTTAGTGCCGAAAAAAGCAAAAGCTTAATTGAAAAAAGACCACGCACGAAGGTTTCTCTGCCATCATGCGTGGTCCCTTTTGTCTTATAGTTTGTAGTACGGAGTTTATAGTTTGTAGAAGATGGTTTTAAATTTAAAAGCCTTCACTAAAAACTACAAACTGAAAACTTAAAGCTCAAAAAGAGGCTGTCTTAATGCGACAGCCTCTTTTTGGCATACCCGCATATCTGCCAGGCAATATTTCCGATGATAATACCCAGGACGGCACCGGTCAGGACGTCGCTGGGGAAATGCATGAACAGGTACATACGGGAAAAGGCGACGACACAGGCCAGGCCGTAGGCCACTATGCCCAGGCGCCGGCAGGACCGGAATAAGACCGTGGCCCCGGCAAAGAAGAAGAACGAATGGCCTGACGGAAAAGAGTAGCTGATCGGGTACTTCAGCGTATCCAGCGTCGGCGCACCGGGAATGACCAGATACGGCCGGATACGCATGACGAAGTGCTTGATGGCCACATCGCCGACGAGGATGGCCAGGATGACGGCGACGATGATGGTAAGCGTGACCCAGCGGCTCCGCCGTTTCCAAAGACCAGCGGCCGCCAGGATGGCCCAGAGCCAAAGCGTATTGATCACCGTCGTGAAGTAAGTGATGAAAGCATCCATGTGCGGCCCGACCAGGCGGTGCAGCCCAAAGAGGATGTGAATATCCGTCGTCGTAATCCATTCCATAGTAAGACTCCTTTCGTAGAAACAAAAACCAGTATATCATGAATTTTATAATTAGAAAAATATATATATCATAGATTATCCATATGTAAAAAATATATCTGTAAAATCGTTGTAAAACAAAACAGAATGCATTGAGAAAGCCATATGTCGGGAATATAATAATAGATATGAAGAAAATTCATGATATTGAGGTGATTACATTGGAACAGGAAATATATACATCGACGAACGAACTCTACGACGTCCTCTGCCGGCTCCGGCGCGACGTCCTTTCCCGGGGTGACGCCTTATTCCAGCACTGGCTGCCGCAGATACAGCGGACACGCTTCATTTATAGCGCCTGGAATATGGCCTTTTACTTAGCTCTGCGCTGCCATGACCTGCGGAAAATCCAGCGCTCCCTTCTGCCATTGGGCCTGTCCTCCCTGGGACGCGGCGAAGCCCGGGCGATTACCAATCTGGATGCCGTCATGGCCTCCCTAGGCCGGATTTGCCATGAACCGGCGGACAAACTCATCCCTTATCCTCAGACGAAGCGCTTCTTCTACGGTGATACGCTCCTGGCCTATAACACAGGGCGGATTTTTGGCACGACCAAGACGGGGACGCGTATCATGGTGACCCTGCCGACAGAAGCCGCCGAAGATGGCGGAACCCTTATCCGCAACCTCGTCGCCGCCGGCATGGACTGCGCCCGCATCAACTGCGCCCACGATTCCCGCGAAGTCTGGGATGCCATGATTTCCTATATCCGCCAGGCTGAAGCCGAAACGGGGCATCACTGCAAAGTCTACATGGACCTGGCCGGTCTGAAAGTCCGCATTGCCTCGGTCTTGCTGCGCTATGGCGAAGCCAAGGTCCTGCCGGGGGAACAAGTCTTCCTCGTATCCGGCGCCATCTCGTCGTATCCCTCAGATTATACAGGAAATATCGTCTTGTCGTGCAGCATCCCGGAAGTCTTTGAAAACCTTCAGAGCGGCCAGCCCGTCCTCATCGACGATGGGAAAATCCGGGCCGTCGTCGAAAGCCTGACCGAAAAGGGAGCCTACCTGAAGATTACCTACACCAAGCCGAAAGGCGGGAAAATCAAGAACCAGAAGAGCCTGAACTTCCCGCAGACGCCGATGAACCTGTCGCCTTTGACGGAAAAGGACAAAGAAGACCTGGGCTTCGTCGTTCAACATGCCGATGCCATCGGCTATTCCTTCGTGAAGTCCGCAGCCGACGTGGCCCTCTTGCAGAAAGAATTGAAGAAACGCTGCGGCAAATCGTTCCATCACCTGGCCCTGGTCGCCAAAATCGAAAATAAAGAAGCCGTAGACCACTTGCCGGACATCATCATCCAGGCCGCATCCCGTCAGCCCCTGGGCATCATGATCGCCCGCGGTGACCTGGCCGTCGAAGTCGGATATCGGCGCCTGGCTGAGGTCCAGGAAGAAATCATGTGGGTCTGCGAAGCGGCGCACATCCCCGTCATCTGGGCCACGCAGGTCCTGGAAAACCTGGTCAAGACAGGCCTGCCGTCACGGGCGGAAATCACTGACGCCGCCATGGGCGAACGGGCGGAATGTGTCATGCTCAATAAAGGCCCGTACATCGTCGAAGCCGTCACCGTCCTGACCAACATCCTCCAGCGCATGGAACAGCACCAATACAAAAAAACATCCCAGCTGCGGGCCCTTCATATTGCCGAACACGTCTTTGAAGAACTGTGAGGTGTTGTAAATACAACAGTTTTCCACTCTTTTCTATGATATAGTAAAGCCAGAGAGAAAAGGGATGCTCATCCATGTGAAAGGAGCGTGGAAACTATGAAAGCACTGGTATTGTATTCCTCACAGACAGGTAGAGTCAAAAAATTAGCCGAAGCCATCCGTTCGGTCCTGCCGAAAGATACGGACTTCCTGCCCATGGAACAAGCCCCGGAAAACTTTGACGATTACGATATCGTCTTTGCCGGCGTCTGGTTCCTGAACCTGAAATTAGATAACGTCTCCCAAGCCGTCCTGCCGCGGCTCAAAGCCGGAAAAGTCGCCCTCTTTGCCATCATGCACCGCGACCTCTTCTCCGACGACATCTCGAAGAACCTGCGCAGCGCCGTCGAACTCCTGCCTAGCGGCGTATGGGGCGTCGGGACCCACGTCAATTACGTGGCCGAAGCCATGGCTAAGACTCCTTTGGGAGAAAACGAATTGATCGACGTAGAATCGGTCAAAGACTTTGCCGAAAACACCTATTACCGCACCCAAACAGATAAGGTTGCCTGATTCGTTTACCAGAATCCCACTCCGGTAACATAGTCAGATGCAAAGGGACCGTCGCATAGCACTTTTGCTGCCATGCGCGGTCCCTTTTCCTTAAAGAAACCTTGACAACAATCCATAACCCATGCTATAATAATTTTCGTACCAAACACATGGGGGTATAGCTCAGCTGGGAGAGCGCTTGCATGGCATGCAAGAGGTCAGGAGTTCGATCCTCCTTATCTCCACCATAAAGAATACGATAACCACGCGGTTTATGAGCCGCGTGGTTATTTTTTTACGGCCTGCTACCTGTGAACAGCGGCCTGCGTTCATTTTCATCGCCTCTATGCGATATCTTAGGGGACGTCCTGTTAAGGCGTCCCGCGTGAATCCTGTAGGCAGCCGGAATTTATGACAGATGATACGCGGTCGCAATCAAATAATGAATTTGACGCGGCAAAGCCGCATCTGAGTCCGATTAGATATGACGATTCATCAAGGGAAGTCAATAGTTTGGAGTAGGCAGCTTTACCAATAAGCAGAGCGCGTTTTCCTTCAGATTTATGACAATGGATTCCCTTAATCCATTGACCATTCCCTTATTTTTATATAGAATTTAAGGGAATAGATGGGAGGTAAGGGAATGAGATCATTCAATTATTCAAAAATCCGAGATAACAAATGGGATTCTGAGTTGTTGGGATTGATTGCAGCTATTTATAAGGAAATGGGGAAACAGGAACTCTATTTGAAACAGCGGCCGGAAGAGTTAGGAAAACTGGTTGAGATTGCTAAAATCCAGAGTACAGAAGCATCGAATGCTATTGAAGGCATTGTTACTACGAATACGCGTATCCGGCAGCTTGTTGAAGAAAAAACGACGCCTAGAAACCGCGACGAACAAGAAATTGCGGGTTATCGGGATGTGTTGGAAATCATCCACGAAAACTTTGATGCAATCCCGATTACACGGAATTATATTCTTCAACTTCATAAAATTCTCTATAGCCATATGAATAATCCGGCAGCAGGCAAGACGAAGACGATGCAGAATTATATTAGTGCCACTTATCCTGATGGGCATACGGAAACACTCTTTACACCACTTGCCCCGTATGAGACACCAGAGGCCTTGGATCGGCTGTGTGAAGCATATAATCGAGTTATCGGGAATTTTGAATTGGAACCGTTGTTGGCTGTTCCTATTTTTATTCATGATTTTCTTTGTATTCATCCATTTAATGACGGAAACGGACGAATGAGCCGGTTGCTGACTACACTGCTTCTGTACCAAAATGGCTTCTATGTAGGAAAGTACGTTTCTCTGGAAGCGAAAATTGCTAAAAATAAGGACTTGTATTATGAAGCCTTGGCCGCTTCACAAGACGGCTGGTATGAAGGCAAAGAGGACCCGGTACCGTTTATCAAATATCTCCTCGGGACTATTTTGGCGGCGTATAAGGATTTTGAAGATCGCTTTGCCTTGGTGGAAACAAAACGACCTGCCTTAGACACGGTACGACTGGCTGCGCAGAACAAAATTGGCCGTTTTACCAAGCAGGATATCCGGGAGCTTTGTCCATCACTTAGTGTCAGTTCAATAGAAGGGGCTTTGAGAAAATTGGTGGCTTCAGGTGAACTGAAACGAGAAGGACGGGGGAAAAGTATTCGTTATTATCGTTTGAAATAATAAATCTACCTGTGAATGAGGTGAACCATGTGCCGTTTTTATACATCTTAAAACTAATGGTTATATAAATTGTTTTTATCAAGAACTTGCTCGATACATTCTACAACAGAAGCAGAAAAGAATTTTTCTCCGCATTGAGTACATTTCTTACAAGGCACGTTCTCAATAATTACATAGCCAGAGGAAACCTGTGCAAAATAAGTTGTCGTAGCATCGACCATCGTATCGGATTTACAAGCCAGACATCTCATAATATCATCCCTTTTTTCGTACTATGGTTAGATAAGTCCATTATACTTGAAAATATAGTGATTACACTACTTGGCAGAAAGAAAAATACGAATCTCTATTCTGAAAAAAACATGATAAGCACGCAGTTTATGAGCTGTGTGGTTATTTTTTTACGTCCTGCCACCTGCGAACAGCGGCCTGCGTTCATTTTCATCGCCTCTATGCGATATCGTAGGGGACGTCCTGTTAAGGCGTCCCGCGTGAATCCTGTAGACAGCCGGAATTTATGACAGATGATACGCGGTCGCAATCAAATAATGAATTTGACGCGGCAAAGCCGCATCTGAGTCCGATTCAGCTAAATTATCTTCTATGGAGCGATTAGCTTGACGAAGATTAACTGATAACGGTATAATAAACGTGAAAGAGGTCCTGCCGATAGACGGTTGGCCCCAAATATTAGTTGCAAAAATAGCCACTCAAGATGGGGATCCGTGGCGGCTATTTTTGTGTTCTATTTGAAGCGCATCCGATGGCATACCCAAGCGCAAAAGCACCTAAGCAGAGGCCGAGAATACCAATAAAAGTATCTACAGTCAGAAGCATACAAATCCCCTCCTTTCCCATGGATTGGAGGGTTCACACAAAATCCCTCCTTAGGAAGCAAGGGACCAACCGCCTACCGTTTTAGGCAGAACCTCGAAGCTAGTATATCATAGGCATACCTTATCGTCTACCTTTGAGTGACTAGTACTAACAGAATAAGAACCACAAAAATAGTCGCTTACGATGGGAGTCCTGGGCGGCTATTTTTGTGTTTTCCATCGTCTGTATGCGATAACATGGGGACGACCCATATACTGCATATAACAGGAATTTATGATGAGCATTGATAATTTAACGTTTCGGTCTAAAAGTTTACTAAAAAATAAAGGAAATTTGACGGCTGTTGGCGAAATCTTTTAAAGAATAAATGTTTTCTTTATCGACAGTGAGAAAATTTTCAGAATATAGAAGCAGGAACTGAGTTAAAAAGAACAGCGAAAAGGATATTGAAGGATATGATGAATGATAGAGATATGATTTTTTGCGTAAGTTGTTTTGTTTTTGCACTTTGGGATTTTAAAAATTTTATTTTAAAAATGCCTTCAAAAAAAGGAAAAATATTATTAGATAATGCGCCACCTAAACTGTTTTTTATGGTGAATTGTTTTCTGATAGTGGGGCTATTGAGCGAAATTTATGTAATAATGATAAAATGGCAAGGCATTACTAGGAATAGGTAGCCTATTTGTAGGAAAATATCTTTTAGGTATGGGATTGATTAAATTAATTGGAAAATTGATATATGCAAAATTACACCTTATTTCCATGATATTATGAAAACCGCGGCATAGTCTGTTACTATTTTTTACAATCATGCTCTGATGGGATGGAAATAGCATGTGCAATCCTTTTAGCCACATTGAAGGAAGTTGAAAACATGATTTCGATTAATCAATATACAATAATAAAAACGGGTATCTATTTAGTTATTTTTTTTAATATTTTTTTGATGCAATATAAGAGAAATATTTTTGATATTCATGAAAGGATTACTTTTCTGAATTTTGTAAAATCTATCTTCATGGTATTTTTATTGGGTTTCTTGAATGTAACTATATATTTTTTTCGATACTTATATTTGGAGAATGAGTTTTTAAGCCGAATTTTAATGATTTTTCAAATAGTCATTAGCTATGGATTTGAAATCTTATTAATAACTTCGTGGTTGCGATGTTTTTACATGTCGGAAAAAATACGTTTAGGCTATGCTTGTATAATATTATAGATATTATCTCGTTTTATTTTAGGAATTCCAATTTTTTTCCTTTTTTTATTCACTACGACAATTTGTGTTGTCTTATTATGGAAACATAATAAGGATGAGAATTTTAAAAGACCAATCACTTAATTTGTGGAGGAATAAGGTGATGTTGAATCATAGGGATATCTTAAATGTTATCGTATTTACAGTAACTTTTGGGTATATAATATGATGGCTTTTCCTAAAAAGTATTAATAAAAATTATTTATACTATTATAAATATAGTGTTCCTTATTTATTAGGAGGGGTGGTTTCAGGAATATCTATATTGGGTATTGCGGCAGCAATTATATTAGATGGTATTAGTGGTGAAATTTTTTTTGTATTGTTTGGACTAGGATTTATGTTATTTTCTTATGCTGAAAGTAACTTAGATAAGCATGTTCATAATGCAGATTCATATAAAAAGCATCGGAAAGAGATGTTTTATTTTCTTAAATATTCACTATTATTGGCTATAGTTATGCTTTTGAAAAAATAGTATAGAAGTTTTATGGCCCCAGGCTGTTTTTTTGCGGCCTGCTATCTGCTGTCTGCAAACTGTGTTTATTTCAAAAGGACTGCCTATGATGATAAAAACTTCATATGGCAGTCCTTGTTCACTATCTGCTAAATGTTATATTCTTTAAAAAGTTTTTCACGAAAATCAGCATTAGTAGCCGCTTTGTTTGCATCGTCGTAACGATTTTCATTCAATAAAAGGTTCATCAACATCCCAAGCCTATTTTCACCTTCCTTGCGCCCGTGGGCTTCTCCTTCTTTGCGTCCCTCAGCCTTACCTTCTTCAAAGGCATCGCGATGGTCTGAGTTATAATCGAGGATGGCGAGTTCGCGGTTGATGTAAGCCAGGCGTTCGGTGTTATTCTGAAGGAAGGTCCGGGCAGCCTCTACGGCTTTATGGATGGCTTCATCGCTCATAATCAGTTCCCCCTTTTCGTCATCACTGAGCTGGTTGGCAAAGTACGCCAGCCAGCGTTCCATTTTCGTCATGTCACTAATTCGCTTCTTCGGCGATTTCGTATATTTCGGTATTTCCAGGAAATGGAATACTAAGTCCTTATTGAGGCGGTCACCCGTTTCGGCGTTGTAAATACTCCACATGGAATGGGCGTCTTCTTGTGGCAGCAAATTGAACCGCAATAGGTTGATGGTGATGCAGGGCTTCAAGTCCTGATAGGCACCACCGGGCGGCAACGATAACAAATACAATCGCGCCCAATAACACATGGTCCGGCGCTGCATGTTTTTCTGGTTAACGATTTGGACTTCGATATCGACTTGTTCGCCTGTGTCCAAGGTACAGGCCACGTCGAGGCGGGTCAGTTTTTCATCGTGACTGTCCGGGACGTTTTCCGTCGGCGTAAAGACGATGTCCGTAATCGGATGGCCCAGGTCTTCAGCGGCGATGGCATTGAGAAAATCAATGGTAATGAGTTTCCGTTCCGGCCGGCCAAAGATGAATTTGAACAAGACATCATTCATGGGATTGAAGTTCTTTTCCGTCAGCTCCGGGAAATACGTGCGATAGCGGATTTCATTGGCAGTCAGTTGCTTTTTCAACAGATTCACCATTCCTTTCTTTATTATAGCATGAAACAGAACGAGTAGGATATATCCTGATAACTTCATGATACAACAGAAAAAGGACGGTTCTGGAAAACTTAATCGTTTTCTAATCGTTTTTGAATTAAATCCAAAATATTTAAGGAAACGTTAATGTAAATTGGGACCTGACGGCCCCGCTGACCTGTGGCCGTCAGGTCCCGAAATTTTGTACACCTTACTTGAAGCATTCCAAGTTGGTATGATAGAATATAATAAATATACACACTTTATCTGCCTAAAAAGTGTAAACTGCGGACCGATAGACAAAGAGGCAAAATAAGTGAAAAGGGATGGTTAAATTGGCAAATTTTGAGAGTAAAGAATATCCCAATTTGGCGAAATTAGCGGATAGTGCAGAACTCTTGATGTATTCGGATGCCAAGAGCAGTTTGACGATTTTCGGCTCTTTTGCTGAACAGCTGACCAAACTGATTTTCCGCTTAGATGGAATGAAGGATTGGAATTTACAGCAGAATGAACGTATTTTGCGTATGCAGGCATCGCGTAATGAGTATCCGTCCAGCGTCACGGCGGCTTTGGACAAGATTCGCCGTTTGCGTAATAAAGCGGCCCATGAAGCTGATTTTCATCCCTCGCTTGAGGTGGCTTTATATATTGATCAGGAAGCGTTCTTTGTCTGGTGCTGGTTCCTGGAAACGTTCACCCAGGCTGACATAAAGCCGTATCAGAAGCCGGTGGATCAGCAGACGATGGTTGACGATCAGCAAAAGAAAATTGAACAGTTGACGGCTGAAATCGAGAAACTTCAGCATACGCAGCCTGTAGAGGTGCCCGAAAGTGTCCGCGCGGAACGGCGGCGCAAAAACAGGAAATTTGCCGCCAAAAACAAGCTGAGCGAAGCACAGACACGGGAAATCATCGACCAGCAGCTTCGTGATGCCGGATGGGAAGCGGATAGTAAAAATCTTAATAACTGGACAAAGGGGACGCTTCCGCGCAAGGGCCATAATATGGCGATTGCCGAGTGGAAATTGCCTCATAGTAAAGAGCGTGCTGATTATGTCCTTTTCAGTGGCGAACGGGCTGTAGGTATCATTGAGGCGAAAAAGTATGAAGAACCGGTAGCCGCAGATGCGCTGAACCAGGCCTATGACTACTATAAGCATCTAAAAAATGCAGGAGATGTTGTGGCTGAGGGGAGGAAACCCTATGCCATGGACAGTGCTGTATTTTTATTCGGCGCCAATGGTCGGCCTTATTTATCTCAGATGAAAAACCAATCAGGCATCTGGTTCCGTGATTTGCGCAATAAAAATCACCCCGACTGCCCCCTTGAAAGCTGGCTGACGCCGGATGACATCAAAATGAAGGAAATGGCCCGGCCCGAAGAGGATGCAGATTCGGCCCTGCAAAAGGATAACTACTATCCTGATTTTGCCGGACGTTATTATCAAAAGCTGGCCATTCAGGAAATCGAAAAAGCCATCGGCGGGCATAAGCATCGTATCCTGCTGGCCATGGCAACGGGCACAGGGAAGACGCGTACGGCCATAGCCCTGATGTACCGGCTGATTAAGAATAAGCGGGCCCGGCGTATCTTATATCTCGTAGACCGTCAGTCCCTGGCACAGCAGACGGCAGATGCCCTCAAAGATAACAAGGTGGATGGCCAGTCCATCCGTAGTATTTATGGCGTCAAAGAATATGGCGATAAGACTCCGGAAGCCAATACCCGCATCCATATCGCTACCGTACAAGGGCTGGTACAGCGGCTGTTTAATAATGAAGCGGAGCTGCCACAGCTTTCACCGGGGACGTATGATTTCATTATCGTCGATGAAGCCCATCGCGGCTATCTCGAAGACCGCGAGATGAGTGATGACGAAATGGAACATTACGACCCCAGCGAATATATCAGCCAATACCGCCGTGTCATCGACTACTTTGACGCCGTCGCTATCGGCATGACGGCGACGCCGGCATTGAATACGGTAAACATCTTTGGCAACCCAGTCTACAGTTATACCTACAGGCAGGCTGTCCTCGACGGCTATCTGATGGACCACAATGCGCCCTATGTCATTACGACAGAACTTTCCCAAGGGGGTATCCATTTTCATAAAGATGAGGAAGTCGAAGTCTTCCATGAGCCCGATGCGTCTATAAAGAAATATCAGTTACCGGACGACATGGATTTTGATGTCGACGCTTTCAATACGAAAGTAGTGACAGAATCCTTCAATCGTGTCGTCTGTCATGTCTTGGCAGAACGGCTTGACCCGCTGGATCGGGAACTGGGCAAGACGCTTATCTTTGCCGCCCGCGATTCTCATGCCGATATGATTGTATACCTGTTGCAGGAGGCCTTTGCCCAAGCCGATAAGCCTTTGCCGGCGAATGCCATCATGAAAATTACCGGCCATGACTGCCATAAAGAACTGCATATCCGGGAGTTTAAAAATGAAGAATTCCCGAATATCGTCGTTACTGTTGATCTTTTGACGACGGGCATTGACGTTCCATCCATCATGAACCTGGTGTTCATGCGTCGCGTAAAGTCCCGTATCTTGTTTGAGCAAATGATTGGCCGCGCTACGCGCCTGTTCCCCGGTATGGACTGCTTCAATATCTACGATGCCGTCGGACAATTCGCCAGCATGGAAAAAGTCACCGACATGAATGCCGTCATTCATGAAAAGAACGTAAATCGTTCTGTGGGAGACCTCTTTCAGTTAGTCACGGAAGCGGAAGATGAAGGCGACTTTGCCGAATATCGGGATCAGCTCATTGCCAAAGTGCAGCGTAAGCTGCATCGCCTGAATGAGAAAGACCGCAAATCGCTGGAAACGGCGACGGGCGTCAAGGACCTCTTTAAATGGGCCCGGTTATTGGAAAAAAGCGACCAGCAGGCCATGGTAAAAGAAGAACAAGCCATCCTGCTCATTGATGCTTTCCGCGGGGATTCCCAGAAGGTCCTTATTTCCCATCAGGACGATAAGCTGGTCAGCGTTCGTCAGAGCTATGGGAAAACCGGGGAAGGCCCTGGCGATTATCTGGAAGAATTTAATGCTTTCATCAAAAACAACGTCAATGCCATTGCCGGAATCGGCGTCATCGTGAATCGCCCGAGAGATTTGACCTTGAAGGAATTACAACAGATCGATGCCATCCTTCAGGCACAGGGCTTCCGGGAACGCGATTTGCAGTCTGCCTGGCGGCAAGTGAATAAAGAAGCGACAGCGGCTAACATTATCAGCTTTATCCGACAGGCCGCCCTGGGCACGCCGCTGGAATCCGAAGAGGCCCTGGTGGAACGTGCCATGAGCAAGGTCTATGGCCTGGCAGAATGGACGCCAACGCAGATGAAATGGCTGGAACGAATCAAGAAACAGCTGCTCCTGAACAATGTCCTGGGGCCCAATGCCCAGGTCGCCTTTGACTCTAACGATGCTTTTCGCAGCCGTGGCGGCTATATAGGGATGCAGCGGATTTTTAAAGACAAGACCGATGAAATTGTCGATGTCATCAATGATATCATATTTGCCTAATAGAAAGAGAAGATTATGACCAATCAAGAAATCGTACAACGTTTGTGGAATGAATGTAATGTCCTTCGTGACGACGGCATTACCTATCAGGACTATGTCACGGAACTTACGTATATTTTGTTTCTTAAAATGAGCAAGGAACAGGGCCAGGAAGAAGGAATCCCCGTGCAGTATTGCTGGGATGAGCTCAAAGCCAAAGAGGGGCTGGAACTCAAGAATTTCTATAAACAGATGCTGCTGGACCTGGGCAATGCCCAAAAGACACCGAACCCGAAAGTCAATGCCATCTATAAAGATGCGTCGACCAGTATTGATGAACCGGCCAATTTGGAAAAAATCATCAAGGATATTGATGAACTCGACTGGTTCTCTGCCAGAGAAGAAGGGCTGGGCAACCTGTATGAAGGGCTGCTGGAGAAGAACGCCAACGAAACCAAGTCCGGTGCGGGCCAGTATTTCACGCCGCGTCCGCTCATCAACATGATGGTGCGCATGGTTCGTCCTAAACCGGGAGAACGGCTCTGCGATCCGGCAGCAGGGACTTTTGGCTTTATGGTGGCCGCCAATGACTATCTGAAAAGACAGACTGATGATTATTTCGACCTGTCCGATGAAGAGCAGCAATTTCAGCGGCATGAAGCTTTTTCCGGCATGGAGCTGGTCCCGACCACGCATCGCCTGGCCCTTATGAATGAATACCTCCATGATATAGATGGACGCCTGGAACAGGGCGACAGCCTTTCGGCGGCGGGGAAATGGATGAAGGACTTCGACGTCATCCTGACCAATCCGCCCTTTGGCACGAAAAAAGGCGGTGAACGGGCCACCCGTGACGACCTTACTTATGCTTCATCCAACAAGCAGCTCAATTTCCTGGAAGTCATTTACAACGCCCTTAACCGCAAAGGGACGGCCCGTGCCGCCGTCGTCGTGCCCGATAACGTCCTCTTTGCCGATGGCGTAGGCGAACAGATTCGCCGCGACTTGATGAATAAATGTAATCTTCATACCATCCTGCGCCTTCCGTCAGGCATTTTCTACGCCCAGGGCGTGCAAACCAATGTGCTGTTCTTTGACCGGGGGACTACCGACCAGGACAATACCCAGGACGTGTGGATCTATGACATGCGCCATAAAATGCGCACCTTTGGCAAGCGGTCTCCTTTGAATGAGAAAGACTTCGCTGAATTCGAAAAACTGTATTGCCCTGATAATTGTACAGAACGCAAAGAAACGTATGATGCAGAAACCAACCCCGAAGGACGGTGGCGCCGATTTACCAAAGAAGACATCGAAGGCCGGCCCAATACCAGCCTCGACATATCCTGGATGACCGATGAAGAAGAAGCGGATAGCCGCAGTCTGTCTGAAATCCTGACGGCTATGCAGGAAAAATCCGAAGAAATTGCCAAGGCCGTAGCCGTGCTCAGCCAGGAATTGGCGGAGGTGGATCAGGATGACTAAGCACCTCGACATCGACACCAAAGCCATGCGGGCCAAAATCCTCGACCTGGCCATTCAGGGGAAACTCACGGATCAGCGGGAAGAAGACGGCAACGCACGGGACCTCCTGAAAGAGATACAGGAAGAAAAAGAAAGACTCATCAAAGAAAAGAAAATCAAGAAAGAAAAGCCCCTGCCGGAGATAACAGAAGAGGAAAAGCCCTTTGAAATTCCCGAGAACTGGGAGTGGGTGAGATGGGGGACGCTTTCAACCTCTATTAAATATGGATATAACACATCCGCACAAAAAGATGGAAAAATAAAAATGGTGCGTATCAGTGATATTCAAAACAATCAAGTTAATTGGGATAGTGTTCCATTTTGTAATATTCCCAATGAAGAAATCACTCAATATTTACTTCGCAAAAATGATATTTTGTTTGCGAGGACTGGAGGGACAGTGGGAAAATCATACTTGGTTTCCGAAGTTCCCGAGAATGTTGTCTATGCAGGATATATAATTCGAACAAGATATAGTGAAAAGCTCTCGCCTCAATATCTGAAATATTTTATGGAAAGTTACTTGTATTGGTCACAATTAAAAAAGGGTACAACAATAACAGCACAACCAAATTGTAATGCAAAAACATTAGGGAAAATGGTTCTCCCACTCCCGCCTCTCGCTGAACAACAACGCATTGCCGACAAGGTATCCGCTCTTTTTGCCCAGCTGGATGCTATTGATAAAGCCTATGAAGAATACCGGGAACTGCAGCAAACCATGAAAGCCAAACTGCTGGAACTGGCCATCCAGGGCAAACTCACGGACCAGCAAAAAGAAGACGGCGACGCACGGGACCTTTTGAAAGAAATACAGGCAGAAAAAGAAAAGCTCATCAAAGAAAAGAAAATCAAGAAAGAAAAGCCCTTGCCGGAAATTACGGAAGAGGAAAAGCCCTTTGATATTCCCGAGAACTGGGAGTGGGTAAGATTAGGAGATATTGCTAGTAAGACCATAAAGCGAGGAAAATCTCCCCAATATAGTATAACTGGAGATGTGTTAGTTTTTGCGCAAAAATGCAATACTAAGCCAGGTCGCATTAATTTAGAGCTTGCTAAGAAGCTGGATTTAAGTACGTTGAAAAAATATCCTGAAGAAGAATTTATGCTATCTGGTGATATAGTTATTAATTCAACGGGAAATGGGACTATGGGACGCGTTGGATTCTTTCGGGATAAAGATAATCCGTATAATCTTAAAATTGTTCCAGATTCGCATGTTACTACGATTCGAGTTCCCCATGATTTAATTGATAGTCGCTACATATTTTATTTCTTAAAGAAGTTACAACCACAATTAGAGTCATCAGGTGATGGTTCAACAAATCAAAAAGAATTAAAAGCGGCAATCATAGCTTCAATATGTATTCCTCTTCCTCCTCTGGCCGAACAACAACGCATTGCCGACAAGGTATCCGCTCTTTTGGCCCAGCTGGATGAAATGTTGCCGCTTCTGTAACAGGACTGGCGAAAAGGCCGTAGCTGGTTGTTCGTAAAGACCCGCCATCTACTCGGCTAGGCTGTGGCGAAATCTCTCTAGCGGGCTTCCCACGTGGAAGCCCCTACAAAACGGCCGCAGGCCGTAATTTTTTGCGGGCTGCCACCTGCGAACAGCGGCCTGCTTATTATTTTCATCGCCTCTATGCGATACCGTAGGGGACGCCCAAAGGGCGTACCGCTGTGAATCCTGTACATAGCCGGAATTTATGACAAATGGGATGAATTTGACGCAGCAAGGCCGCATTGTAGGGGCGACTCGTGGGGCGCCCGCTACGCGCAGAGGTTTTCCCGAAGCGTCGTTGTTAGTTTGAGTTTATAGCGGCGAAGCCGCATCTGAATCCGAGAAAAGGCCGTAGCTCATTGTTCGTAAAGACCCGCCATCTACTCGTCTAGGCTGTGGCGAAATCTCTCTAGCGGGCTTCCCACGTGGAAGCCCCTACGCACAAGGCCGTAGGCCGTGTATTTTTTTTACGGCCTGCCACCTGCGGCCTGCGACCGGCGTCTTATTATCATCGCCTCTATGCGATACCGTAGGGGACGTCCTGTTAAGGCGTCCCGTGTGAATTTCGTAGATAGCCGGAATTTATGACAAATGGGATGAATTTGACGCGGCAAAGCCGTATTGTAGGGGCGACCCGTGGGGCGCCCGCTACGCGTTGAGGGCTTCCCGAAGCGTCGTTGTCAGTTTGAGTTTGTCGCGGCGGAACGCCGCATCTGAGTCCGAGAAAAGGCCGTGGCTCGTAGTTTGTGGATCGTAGCTCGTAAAAGCCAGCCATCATACTCGGCTAGGCTGTGGCGAAATCTCTCTAGCGGGCTTCCCACGTGGAAGCCCCTACAAAACGGCCGCAGGCCGTAATTTTTTGCGGGCTGCCACCTGCGAACAGCGGCCTGCTTATTATTTTCATCGCCTCTATGCGATACTGTAGGGGACGTCCTGTTAAGGCGTCCCGTGTGAATTCCGTAGATAGCTGGAATTTATGACAAATGGGATGAATTTGACGCGGCAAAGCCGCATTGTAGGGGCGACCCGTGGGGCGCCCGCTACGCGCAGAGGGTTTCCCGAAGCGTCGTTGTTAGTTTGAGTTTATAGCGGCGAAGCCGCATCTGAATCCGAGAAAAGGCCGTAGCTCGTTGTTCGTAAAGCCCCGCCATCTACTCGGCTAGGCTGTGGCGAAATCTCTCTAGCGGGCTTCCCACGTGGAAGACCCTACGAAACGGCCGCAGGCCGTGTATTTTTTTTACGGCCTGCCACCTGCGAACAGCGACCTGCGTTCATTTTCATCGCCTCTATGCGATACCGTAGGGGACGTCCTGTTAAGGCGTCCCGTGTGAATTTCGTAGATAGCCGGAATTTATGACAAATGGGATGAAGTTGACGCGGCAAAGCCGCATTGTAGGGGCAATCCGTGGGGCGCCCGCTACGCGCAGAGGGTTTCCCGAAGCGTCGTTGTCAGTTTGAGTTTATAGCGGCGAAGCCGCATCTGAATCCGAGAAAAGGCCGTAGCTCGTTGTTCGTAAAGCCCCGCCATCTACTCGGCTAGGCTGTGGCGAAATCTCTCTAGCGGGCTTCCCACGTGGAAGCCCCTACAAAACGGCCGCAGGCCGTAATTTTTTGCGGGCTGCCACCTGCGAACAGCGGCCTGCTTATTATTTTCATCGCCTCTATGCGATACTGTAGGGGACGTCCTGTTAAGGCGTCCCGTGTGAATTCCGTAGATAGCTGGAATTTATGACAAATGGGATGAATTTGACGCGACAAAGCCGTATTGTAGGGGCGACCCGTAGGCCGTGTGTTTTTTTGCGGCTTGCCACCTGCGGCCTGCGACCGGCGTCTTATTATCATCGCCGTCTTGACGATGGTTGAGGATTGACGGTATAATAGATATGTGAAAAGAGGCAGCTGCCCAAGATGGGGATCCGGGGCGGCTCTTTTTTTGTTTTGTCGTCAGTATGCCAGGAAGGGCAGGATTGTATAGATGGGTAGTATTAAAGTACAGAAATTGAGTAAGTCTTTTGGGGTACATACGGTATTCCATGATGTCAGTTTTGAAATCCGCCGGGGCGAACGGCTCGGCCTCATCGGGGCCAATGGGGCCGGGAAGTCGACGCTGCTCAAGTGCCTCATGGGCGAAGAGGAGTATGATAACGGGGCGTTTGTCGTTTCCGAAGGCGAATCTATCGGCTATTTGCAGCAGGATATCACTTACGCCGACGACGTGACGTTGCGCCAGACGATTACCGAGGCCTGGCAGGATGTCATGAAGCTGGAAAAGGATTTGAAGGCTGTTGAAAAGGACATGCAGGCTCATCCCGACGATGAAGGCTTGATGAACCGCTATGCCCGCATGCAGGAACGATTCGAGTGGCTCGGCGGCTATGAATACGAGTCGATGTCGCGGAAAATCGTCCAGGGCCTGGGCTTTTCGGAAGCCGATATGGATCGGCCGGTCCAGAGCTTTTCCGGCGGTCAGAAGACGCGAATCAACCTGGCCAAGGCTCTCGTCCGCCGGCCGGACTATTTGTTCCTCGACGAACCGACGAACCATCTCGACGTGGACATGCTGGAATGGCTGGAAAGCTATCTCTTGTCTTATGGCGGCGGCATCCTTATCGTATCCCATGACCGCTATTTCCTCGACCGCGTGGCGACGGGCATCCTCGAACTGTCCCATGGCAAGGTGACTAAGTACAAGGGCAATTATTCGCGCTACGTCGAGCAGCATGCCCAGCAGCAGAAAGCCCTGGAAAAAGCCTATAAGAAGCAGCAGGAGCACATCCACGAAACAGAAGAATATATCTGCAAGTACAAGGCCGGCATCAAGGCCAAGCAGGCCCGCGGCCGTCAGTCCCAGCTGGACCGGCTGGAACGTATCGAATGGCAGCCGGAAGATGAATCGCTGCATTTCAATTTCAAGCCTGTCGAAGAGTGCGGCCAGAAAGTCCTGGTCCTGGACAAGGTCAGCGGCGGTTTTGCCGACCGTCAGTTGTTCGACCATCTGTCGCTCCTCCTGCGCCGCGGCGAAGCAGCGTCCCTCATCGGCTCCAACGGGACGGGAAAGACGACGATCATCCGCATGATCATGGGCGAAAAGGAACCGACAGACGGCCATATCACCTTGGGCAGCCGCGTCCATATCGGCTATTTTGCCCAGGAACACACGGACCTGCACGGAGCCTGGACGGTCCTCGATGAAATCATGAACGATTTCAGTTACGGCGAAGAAGAAGCCCGGTCCGTCCTGGGGCGCTTCATGTTCCGCGGCGACGATGTCTTCAAGGTCATCGACAGCCTCAGCGGCGGCGAACAGGCACGGCTGGCCCTGTTGAAGCTCTTCCTGCAGGGGCCGAATTTCCTCATCCTCGACGAACCGACGAACCATCTTGACATCCCGACGCGGGAAGTCCTGGAACAGGCCTTGCTGGAATTCGGCGGGACCTATCTGGTCGTATCCCATGACCGCTATTTCCTCGACAAGATCACCCAGCGGACGCTGGTCCTGGAAAATAAGCAGCTCACGGAATATGTCGGCAATTACAGTTATTACCGGGAAAAGGTCCGTGAAGCCCAGGAAGCGGCAGAAAAGGCGGCAGCCGAAGGGCAAGGTTCCTCGCCGGCTCATGAAAAAGAAACCGCTCCGGCAGCCAAGAAGGCGGAACCGCCAGCCGCTCAGGCCGTGAAGGCACCAGCCAAGGCTCCGGCGTATGGTCAGGCAGCCAAGCTGGAGAAAATCGAGATGAAGATCGCCGAACTGGAAGCGACCATCAAGATGTACGAAGTGCAGATGAACATGCCTCAGAATCAGACCGATGCCGACGCCATGATGGAATTGACGCGAGAATATGAAGCGGCCCAGGCTCAGCTCGATGAAGCCTATGAAAAATGGGAAGCCCTGTCGGAATCGTGACGCTGTCCGTGCATGACAGATATGAAAAATAAATATAAACTTTAGGACCGGAATAGCGTAAAACGTAAAACTTTACGAATTTATCCCAATGTATGGTTTTAAAAAGCCCGTTTTCTTGATGAAATTTTTAAAAATATCAAGAAAACGGGCTTTACAAGTTTCCTGGACGTGGTATACTATGCTCAACTCCCACGAAGAGGGAGCCTTGATTATATCTATAAAGAATACGGAAAGATTCCGATAGAAGGGAAGCGTTTATATATGGCAACACAGTTCAACCCGGTTACGCCAGAATTATTAGCAGAATTACGTCAGGTCGTCGGTGATAAATACGTCAAGACCGACGAAGATTACTTGGAAAAATATCAGACTGACGAAGAAGGGAACTCCCATTATTTCCATAAACCGGAAGTCGTCGTCTTCCCTGGTTCTACAGAAGAAGTGGCAGCTATCGTCAAATTGGCCAATAAATACCTTGTACCGATTACGCCGCGTTCGGCTGGTTCCGGCGTCGCCTGTGGTGCCATCCCGGTCTATCACGGCATCGTCGTCGAATTGGAACGGATGAACCAGATCCTCAAATTCGATGCCGACAACATGTATGCCGTATGCCAGACTGGCGTCATCACTGGGGATTTGCAGCGGGAAGCTGCCAAACACGGCCTCTTGTATGCCGGTGACCCGTCCAGTGCCGACAGCAGCATGATCGGCGGCAACGTCGCCAACAACGCCGGCGGCAACAAGGCCGTCAAATACGGCACGACGCGCCATCAGATTTACAGCCTGAAAGTCGTCACGCCGACTGGGGATATCCTCACGGCTGGTGCCCGCCTCAAGAAGAGTTCTACCGGCCTCTGCCTGGAACAGCTCTTTGCCGGTTCCGAAGGGACTTTGGGCATCATCACGGAAGTCACGGTCAAACTCCGTCCTATGCCGCCGTATGCTTTCAATATGGTCTGCGTCTTCAAGACCGATGAAGAAGCCTTTACCCTGCCGAATAAAATCCTCAAAGCCGGCATCGATCCGACGAGTATCGAATTCATGGACAATGAAGCCCTGCGCATGACCTGCAAGTTCCTCGATATGAAGATGCCTCATGTCGACGAAGGCTGTGATTACGTCATCGTCACTGTCGAATCGTTCAGCGAAGACGATTCGGACCGCAAGATGGAACAGCTCTGCGATTTGGCCGAAGCCAACGGCTCTATCGACGAATTTGAAGCCGATAAACGTATCTGGAAACTGCGCAAACAGTTCGCCGAAGCCGCCCGCGACGTCGATAAGATGTTCCAGACGGAAGACTTCGTCGTACCGCTCGACCGCATCCCGGACATCACCAAACAGATTCCGGAACTGCGCGAAAAATACGACCTCTATTGCGTCACGGTCGCCCATATCGGTGATGGCAACATCCATGTCCTGCCTTTGAACGCCAAGGGCTTGTCGCCGGAAGAATGGTTTGAAAAGATCAAGGCCTTCCACCGCGACCTCTTCCCGCGCGTCTATGCTTTAGGCGGCAAGATGTCCGGTGAACACGGCATCGGTTATAAGAAATTGGAAGAATTCGCACTTTGCACACCGCAAGCCGAACTTAACGTCATTAAAGCCATCAAGAAAGCATTAGATCCCAATAACATCATGAATCCCGGAAAATTAGTAGATATTGACTAATTATTTCATAGAGGGGAAGGCAAATTGCAAAGACGGCAACGATTATATTCATAATAATCGTTGCCGTCTTTTTATATATTTACTATAATAGAATAAAGGAAATTACTAATGTACTTATTATAATCCTATATCTATGAAAACAGGTGATGAAATGAAATACTACAGCCGTTTAAAGACGCTTCGATTGGAAGCAAGGCTCTCTCAGGCCGACGTGGCCAAAATCTTGAAGTGTTCACAAGTTGGATACGGCATGTATGAATTGGGGAAACGGAAGATCCCCGTAGAAAAGTTGATCCAGCTGGCAAGGCTGTACCACACCTCACTCGATTACATTGCCGGACTGACAGATGAACGGGAGCCCCGCCCAAAACGTCGGGAAGAAGATACTAGTTTGTAGTACGGAGTTTGTAGTTTGTAGCAGATGATTTTTAAATTTAAAACCATTCACTAAAAACTAAAAACTGCAAACTAAAGACTCAAAAAGGAGCTGTCTTTGAAGGACAGCTCCTTTTTGCTATACATTGAAACGGAAGTACGTGACGTCTCCGTCTTGCATGATGTAATCTTTTCCTTCCAGACGGACCAGGCCTTTTTCTTTGGCAGCCTGTTCGCTGCCGCAGGCGATGAGGTCGTCGTAGGACACGATTTCGGCGCGGATGAAGCCGCGTTCGATGTCGGTGTGGATCTTGCCGGCCGCTTTCTGGGCCTTCGTGCCGTTGACGATGGTCCAGGCGCGGACTTCGTCAGCACCGGCAGTGAAGAAGTTGATCAGGCCCAAGAGGGAATAGCTGGCTTTGATCAGTTTATCCAGGCCCGATTCGGGCAGGCCCAGTTCTTCCAGGAAGACTTCGGCTTCGTCGTCCGGCAGTTCGGCGATTTCCGCTTCAATCTTGGCCGAGACGGCGACGACCTGGGCGCCTTCCTTGGCGGCGTATTCTTCGACGCGCTTGACGTTGGGATTGGCGTCGGGGTTGCCTGCTTCATCTTCGGCGACGTTGGCGATGTAGATAATCGGCTTCAGGGTCAGGAGGTTGAGGTCTTTGACCTGAGGCAGTTCATCTTTGGTCAGGCCGGCCTTGCGGGCCGGTTCGCCTTCTTCCAGGCAGGCCAGGACTTTTTTCAGGACCGCGTATTCGACTTTGGCTTCCTTGTCGCCGCACTGGGCGACTTTGGCGATGCGGTCAGCCCGTTTCTGTGCCGATTCCAGGTCGGCCAGGCAGAGTTCCGTGTTGATCGTTTCGATGTCGCGGATCGGGTCGATGGAGCCGTCGACGTGGGTGATGTTCGAATCTTCGAAGCAGCGGACGACTTCGGCGATGGCATCGGTTTCGCGGATGTGGCTGAGGAATTTATTGCCCAGGCCTTCGCCTTTGGAGGCACCGGCGACGAGGCCGGCGATGTCGACGAAGCGCATGACAGCGGGGATTGTTTTTTTCGGTTTATACATGTCGGTCAGGACCTGGATGCGTTTGTCCGGGACTTCTACGACGCCGACATTCGGTTCGATTGTGCAGAAGGGGTAGTTTGCCGCTTCTGCGCCGGCCTTGGTAATCGCGTTGAACAGTGTGCTCTTACCGACATTCGGCAGGCCGACGATGCCTACTTCCAGATTGGTACTCAATGGTTAAACCACCTTTATTTGAATAATTTTAAATCAGCAATGCGTTTGACAGCTTCGACTGTGTTTTCTTTGGTGCCGAAAGCAGTCAGGCGAAGGTAGCCTTCGCCGTGGGGGCCAAAGCCCGAACCCGGTGTCGTGACGACGTGGGCTTTTTCCAGGAGCAGGTCGAAGAAGTCCCAGCTCTTCATGCCGTTCGGCGTCTGGACCCAGGCATAAGGCGAGTTGGTAGCGCCGTAGACGGTGAAGCCGGCTTCGGTCAGGCCGTCGCGGATGATGTGGGCATTTTCCATGTAGTATTCGACGTCAGCCAGGCACTGTTTCTGGCCTTCCGGGCTGTAGTAGGCTTCGGCTGCGCGCTGGACGATGTACGGCGTGCCGTTGAAGAAGGTGCACTGGCGGCGGTTCCACAAGGGGTTGAGTTCGACAGCCGTGCCGTCTTTCTTGTAAGCGACGCAGGCATGGGGAACGACGACGTACGAGCAGCGCGTTCCGGTGAAGCCGGCGCATTTGGAGTACGAACGGAGTTCGATGGCCACTTCTTTAGCGCCTTCGATTTCAAAGATGCTGTGGGGAACGTCCGGTTCGGTGATGTACGTTTCATAAGCCGAATCATAGATGATGATGAAGTTGTTTTCTTTGGCAGCTTTGACCCAGTTGGTCAATTCTTCTTTGCTCATGGCCGTGCCAGTCGGGTTGGACGGGTTGCAGAGGTAGACGATGTCGACTTTTTCCTTCGGCGGTTCGGCTTTGAAGCCGTTTTCCGGTGTGCACGGGAGGTAGACGACGCCGTCGTAGATGCCTTTTTCGGCATTCCAGTCGCCCGTGTGGCCGAACATGACGTTCGAGTCGAGGTAAACCGGGTAGACCGGATCGGCTACGGCGAATTTGAGGTCGTCGCCGAAGATTTCCTGGATGCAGGCGACGTCGGTCTTGGCGCCGTCACCGACGAAGACTTCGTCTAATTCGAGGTCGATGCCGCGCTTCTTATAGTCGCCATCGATGATGGCCTGGCGAAGAAAATCATAGCCCTGTTCCGGACCGTAGCCGCGGAAGGTTTCAGCTTTGCCCATTTCGTCGACGGCTTTGTGCATGGCGTCGATGATAGCCGGGGCCAGGGGACGGGTGACGTCGCCGATGCCGAGGCGGATGATATTGGCTTCCGGATGCGCTTTGGAATACGCTTCAACTTTTTTTGCAATCGTTGCAAAAAGATAGTTGCCGGGGAGTTTTAAATAGTTTTCATTTACATGAGCCATAAAGGGACCTCCTTGTATTGCTTAGCTTTGTAATCTATTGACAAACTCTATTTTACTACATTCTATGGGCCTTGGAAAGATACAGGGCGCCTGGCAGGCATGATAAAATAAAATCGCCGTCATTCATGATAGTGATTGAATGGCGGCGATTTTTGCCGTATAATGAAAACTGTATCGGGACTTTTTAGGTCAAACATATCAGGGAGGTTTGATTGACTTATGGATTATCAAGGTAAGAAATGCCTCATTGCATATTTTTCTCACGCCGGCATGAACTATGTCAGCGGCAAGATCGTCGACCTGCCCGTGGGCAATACGGAACGGGCAGCCCAGATGCTGCGCCTGTTCACGGGCGGCGACCTCTTCCATATCCGCACGGCTTCGGTCTATCCAAATGACTATCAGGAAGTCGTCAAGATCGCCAGGAAAGAAAAGGCCGACAATGCCCGGCCGGCCCTGGAAAAGGATCTTCCCAGCATCGACGACTACGACGTCATCTTCCTGGGCTACCCCAACTGGTGCGGTACCATGCCCATGGCCTTGTGGACGTTCCTGGAAAACCATGACTTTTCCGGCAAGACGATTTATCCCTTCTGCACCCACGAAGGCAGCGGCGTCGGCCACAGCCTGGAAGACATCCACTCCCTTTGCCCGGATGCCAAACTCGGCAAGAGCCTGGCCCTCCTGGGCACGACCATCGAAGATGCTGAAGACGACATCCGCCGCTGGCTGAGAGATTAGGGGTTCGTGGCTCGTGGCTAGTGACTAGTGGCTCGTGGTTAGTGGCTCGTGGTTAGTGGCTCGTGGTTCGTAGGGACGGCCCGCCGATTGCAGGGCGGCAAGCCTCCCCTGATAGGGGAGGTGGCCCAACGGGCCGGAGAGGTTGAATTTCCAGACTCTCCTATCAGAATCCCATGAACCGTACGACGATTCAAAAGCAACCTCTCAGTCAGCTGCGCTGACAGCTCTCCTGGCAGGAGAGCCGGGACGCCCGCTACAGCTGTCCGTTCTGGCAACCGTCCTGTGCCTTCCGAGGGTCGGCACCTGACGGGCCAAAAAGGCTTTGGGTATCCGCTAACCACTAACTGCTAGCCACTAACAACTTAAAAGGGCTTGTCGCACGTGCGACAAGCCCTTTTTTTATTCATACCGCAAGGCTTCGATGGGGTCGAGTTTGGCTGCTTTCCGGGCCGGGTAGATGCCGAAGAAGAGGCCGATGCCGACGGAGAAGCTGAAGGAGATGATGATCGGTGCCGCCGTGATGACTGTCTGGAAGAGGCCCGACTTGGCGATAGCCAGGGCGATGCCGACGCCGCAGGCGATGCCCAGGAGGCCGCCGATGACGCCGATGACGACGGATTCGATGAGGAACTGCATCATGATGTTCTGGAAGGTCGCGCCCAGCGCTTTACGGATGCCGATTTCCCGCGTCCGTTCGGTGACGGAGACCATCATGATGTTCATGATGCCGATGCCGCCGACGATGAGCGAGATGGCGGCGATACTGCCCAGGAAGAGGGTCAGCATAGTCGTCGTGCTGGTCATGGTTTCCATGAGGCTCGTCAGGTTGCGGACGTTGAAGTCGTCTTCCTTGCCGTTCATGATGTGATGGCGCTGGCGCAGTAGCGTTTCGACTTCGGACTGGACCTGTTCGATTTTATCGGCGCTGGAGACCTGGATGTTGATGGAGCGGACATAGGTGATGCCCATGAGGCGTTCCTGGGCCGTCGTCAAGGGGACGATGACGATATCGTCCTGGTCCTGGCCCATAGAGGACTGGCCCTTGCTTTCCAGGACGCCGATGATTTTATACGGCTGGTTGTTGATGCGGATGTTCTTGCCGACCGGGTTGGCTTCGTCGAAGAGGTTGGACGCGACGGTCGGCCCGATGACGGCGACGCGGTTGCGCGAGTTTAGGTCGCTCTGGGTGATGAAGGAGCCCGACTGGACGACGAGAGAGCGGATATGCAGGTATTCCGGCGTGACGCCGTAGACCGACGTATTCCAGTTCTGATTGCCGTTGACGATCTGATAGGAACTGTTGACCGTCGGCGATACGTAGTCGATGTTCTTTATCTTGTTCTTGATGGCCGTCGCATCGTCGTATTTTAATTTCTGGTTCGACCCGGCTGCCGAGCGGACGCCACCTTGATTGGTCGAGCCGGGCATGACGATGAGCATGTTGCTGCCCAGACTGGCGATGGAGTTGGTGACGTTCTGCTTGACGCCCATGCCGATGGAAATCATGGCGATGACGGCGCCGACGCCGATGATGATGCCCAGCATGGTCAGGATAGAGCGCAGTTTGTTGGACAACAGGGCCGTGACGGCAATCTGTACGCTTTCACTAAATAACATCCATGACGACCCCCTTTCCGGCGTCTTTGGTAATCATGCCGTCCGAGAGCAGGAGCTGGCGGTTGGCACAGGCGGCGATTTCCGGTTCATGCGTGACCAGGATGATTGTCTTGTGCTCTTCGTGGAGTGCCTCGAAGAGGCGCATGATATCTTTCGTCGATTTCGTGTCCAAGTTGCCCGTCGGTTCGTCGGCCATGATGATATGCGGGTTGTTGACCAGGGCCCGGGCGATGGCGACGCGCTGGCGCTGGCCGCCGGACAGTTCGTTGGGCTTGTGGTGGGCCCACGTTTCCAGACCGACGGATTTCAGCTTTTCCATGGCCCGTTCTGCCCGTTCCTTGCGGCCGACGCCGGCGTAGACCAGGGGCAGGGCGACGTTGTCCAGGGCGGAAATGCGGGACAAGAGGTTGAAGTTCTGGAAGACGAAGCCGATGTGCTGGTTGCGGACGACGGCCAGTTCATCGTCGCTGAGGTGGGCGACTTCCTTGCCGCCGAGCTTGTACGAGCCCGACGTGGGCCGGTCCAGGCAGCCCAGGATGTTCATGAGCGTCGATTTCCCGGAACCCGACGGCCCCATGAGGGCGGCGAATTCGCCTTCTTCGATGTTCAAGGTAATGCCGGCCAGGGCGGCGAAATCTTCACCGCCGATGTGGTATATCTTTTTGATATCTTTCAATTCGATGACATGCTTCATGGCGATGCTTCCTTTACATGGGCGGCGGTCCCTGGCGCCGGTTGTTGTTCGATGACGAAGATTTGCTGGAGGCCGTATAGGTGATGGAAACCTTGTCGCCCTGGGTCAGGCCTGAAAGGATTTCCACGTATTCATCGCTGTAGATGCCCGTCGTGACTGGGACCTGTTCGGTCTGGCCGTTGGCATCGACGCGGATGACATAGGAACCGGAATCGTTGGTCTTCAAGGCGGCGATGGGGACGACGAGGGCATCGTCTTTTTGCGATGTCGTAATGTCGACGCGGGCTGTCATGCCCAGTTTCAGGACATCGTCCGGGTCATCGACGTCGAGGGTGACGTAATAGTAGATGACGCTGGCCGAGGAGTTTGAAGAGGAGCTCGATGTCGAACTCGTGCCATTCGTATCCCAGGTGTTGCTCGTATCGGTCTTGGCGATTTTCGAGACGTGGGCCGTGAAGGTCCGGTCCGTAAAGGCGTCGACCGTGAAGGTCGCATCCTGACCGACTTGAATCTTGCCGATATCCGTTTCATCGACTTTGGCCAGAATCTGCTTGGTCGACGTGTCGGCGATACGCATGATGACCGTCGGGTTGCTGTTGCCCTGGACGGCCATGGTGCCGACGGTCTTCGGTTCGCCGACGACGACGCCGTCCATGGGCGCTGTGATGACCGTTTCGGCGACATCCGATTCGGCCTGGGCTAAGGTACTGACGGCCGTGTCATAGTTGAATTGGGCCGTATCCAAAGCCTGTTTGGTGCCGGCACCGAGGTCGTAGAGCTGCTGGGCCCGGTCGTATTCGACTTTGGTATTCGTGACTTTATATTGCGCCTGGTCGCGCTTGGCTTCATAGTCCTTGCCGTCGAGGATAGCCACGGTCTGGCCGGCTGTGACCCGGTCATTTTCTTTGACCAGGACCTGGCTGATGCGGGCCGTGATTTTCGGTGAGACTTCGACGGAATCGACAGGACTGATGGTACCCGTCGCCGAGACTGTCGAGCGCAGGTCTTTGCGGACGACGTCGGCCGTTTCGATGGCCTTGGCCTGCTTTGCCGTTTGCTGGGACTGGTAATATGTATAGCCGCCAAAGGCGCAGGCAGCTAGGATGACAGCGGCAATGACGATTTTCAGGCGCTTGTCAATTTTCATGGTATCACTCCAAACGTATAAATTTAAAAAAAAGACTATATAGTTATTATATTGTTAGCTAAGTATAGCATGAGCATAAAGGGGAATAAAGCTAAATGCCCTTTTTCTTAGTAAAGTGAGTTGAAATTGTGACAAAGTGACTGTCCTGCATAGGGTTTTCCCGGCAGATGTGCTATACTAATAGAGTTAATGATTTATCGCAGTTTCGTCAGAAGACTCCTTCCTCTTAGGTTGGAGATGAATGGCGAGTTTGTGGTATAATATCAATAGCAGTTAGACTTCTGCGTGAACAAAAAAGTATTTTCAATCAACGGTCTTTGAGCCGTTTTCGGAGGAGCACTCCCCCTTGCCGCAGCACGACGCCATAGGCGAATCGCGACGGGTAGAAAAGAAGTGCAAAATGTATCTACCAAAGTAAGCAGAACTTCGATTTCGAGGGACTGTGTAAGGGGCTTTTGGACAGCCCTTTGAGAATAAGGCTATCCTGATTCCAGGAGGAAACTTAAACAGCAGCCTTCTCAAGAATCTCCTACTTCTACAAGCAGGAGAGGTTCAAATGCAGAAAGGTTGGTATCATATTGTGAATGAACGTAAGACATCTGTCTTTTCTAACGGCCTGTTATGGTTCGGCGCCGGCATTTCCATCGCTGAAATCCTGACGGGCATGCTCCTGGCACCGCTGGGCTTTGCCAAGGCCTTTGCGGCCATCATCCTGGGCCACCTCATCGGCGGGACAGTCATGTATCTGGCCGGCCTTATCGGCGGGCGGACCGGCGGCAGCGCCATGGAAACGGTGCGCATTTCTTTCGGCACTCAGGGCGCCAAGCTCTTTGCCGGGCTGAACGTCATCCAGCTCGTCGGCTGGACGGCCGTCATGGTCGCCAGTGCCGCCTTGGCAGCCAATACCATCGCCGCCATTGGCGTGTCCTGGTGGAGCCTCATCATCGGCGCCTTTATCGCCTTGTGGATCGTCATGGGCCTGAAGAACCTGAGTAAGGTCAACGTCGTCGTCATGGCGGCGCTGTTCATCTTGACCATCGTCCTCAGCCTGGTCGTCTTCAAAGGCGGTACGCCCCAGGTACCGGCTGGCGACCTGACCTTTGGCGGTGCTGTCGAACTGGCCGTCGCCATGCCGCTGTCGTGGCTGCCGATCATTTCGGACTACACGCGGACGGCTGAAAAGCCGGGCCTGGCTACGGCGGCCAGCTGCGGTGCCTATTTCATCGCCAGCTCGTGGATGTTCCTCATCGGCATGGGCGCCGCCCTGTTCACCGGGCAGGACGATATTGCGGCCATCATGGTCCAGGCCGGCATGGGCGTGGCCGGGATCCTCGTCGTCCTCTTGTCGACAGTGACGACGACCTTCCTCGATGCCTTTTCAGCCGGCGTCAGCTGCCAGAGCCTGGTTCCCAAGGTTTCGGATAAGGTCCTGGCTCTCATCGCCACCGTCCTGGGCGTCATCCTGGCCATCTTCGCCGCGCCGGACCAGTTCCAGGACTTCCTCTACCTCATCGGCTCGGTCTTTGCGCCGATGACAGCCATCCTCTTGTCGGATTTCTTCATCCTCAAGCAGGACCACACGGCAGACAGCGTCAACTGGCTCAACCTGGTCCTCTGGGTCCTGGGCGTCATCTTGTACCGCTTCCTGCTCAACGTCGACACGCCAGTGGGCATTACGGTCCCTGTCGTTGTCATCCTCATGGTCATCAGTGCTTTGGTCCATAAGGTATTGAACAAAGCATAAAGAGATTCTAATATTGAATTGATGAAATGCAAAAATGATTCGTAATTAGCATTGACAAAAAGACATTGAAAAGCGTAAACTTATGCTCAAGTAAGATAATAAAAACATGAGCATCTTCAGAGGAGGCTTTTCAAATGGATAAACACTTTACTTTCGATGATATGATCAATACCATGATGCCCCTGCCCATCAGCGGCAACGCCAACGGCGAAGGCATCTACTGCCGCGGTCAGGAACTCGTCGCTTCCATGGACCAGCCGAAAGAAACGGCCCGTCAGGAAAAAGAAACCCGCGGATTCGACCTCCGCGGCATCTTCTGCCAGTATTGCATCGATTGATAAAAAGCTAGTGGTTAGTGGCTAGTTGTTAGCGGATGGTTTTAAATTTAAGGGGATTCGCTGCAAACTAAAAACTATAAACTTAAAACTCAAAAAGAGGCTGTCTTCATGCGACAGCCTCTTTTACGTTGTTAGCAGCTAGCGGTTAGGGGCTAGCGGATGGAAAGGATTTAGCCTCTCCTGCTAGGAGAGGTGGCCCGAATGGGCCGGAGAGGTTTAACCTCGTAGGGGCTCGCACGTGCGGGGATATGCAGGAATCCCGTGACCCATTTATCTGAAGCGGGCGCCCCACGTGGTCGCCCCTACGAGCCACGAGCTACGAGCTGCTAACTGCTAGCTGCTAACGGCTAACGGCTAAAAAGGGCTTGTCGCATATGCGACAAGCCCTTTTTCACTATTCCTTATTATTGCGGTCGGCTTGTTGTCTGGCCGGCTGCTGGGTCTGTTGTTTGGATTTTTCTTTGGTCGTCGTTTTTTCGGTCGTCGCCGATTTTTTCTTCGGTTCTTCCCGGTCGTCGCTGCGGACGCTGTTACTGGAAGATGAAGACGACGTCGTTTCTTTACGGCGTTCCATGCCTGACGGGGCGGAGAAGTCGCCACCCGATTCATCGGACGTAGCCGACGACATGTAATCCTTCCAGATTTCTGCCGGAATCGTGCCGCCGTAGATTTCGCCTAAGCTGTGCGAACCCGTATCGTCGCCGATCCATACGGCTGTGACGATGTCCGGCGTGTAGCCGACGAACCAGGCGTCTTTGTTGTCGTCTGTCGTACCGGTCTTGCCGGCGGCCGGACGGCCGATGGCGGCGGCTGTCCCTGTGCCGTGGTCGATGACGCCTTCGAGCATGGTCGTCATTTCATAGGCTTCCTGTTCGGACATGACGCGGGTCTTCGTTTCTTCTTTTTCTAACGTCGATGCGTCTTCCAGGACGTTGCCGTTGCGGTCGAGAATTTTGACGATAGCCGTCGGCTTGACGTGGACGCCCTTATTTGCGAAGGTGCCGTAGGCACTGGCCATTTCCAGCGGTGTGACGCCTTTGGTCAGGCCACCCAGGGCCATGGCCAGGTTGTCGTCTTTGGCGTCGAGGGTGGTAATGCCCATCTTCTTGGCGTTGGCGATGATGTTCTTCGTGCCGACTTGGTCAGCCAGCTGGACGGCGATGGTGTTGACCGAGTGGGCCAGGGCATCGCTGAGGGTCATGGTACCGCTGTAGGAGCCGCCGGCGTTCTTCGGACTCCAGTTGCCGTAGGTGACGGGCTGGTCGTTCATGGTCGTATCCGGCGTCATGTCGTGCTGCAGCGCCGTCAGGTAGACGAAGGGCTTGAAGGCCGAACCAGGCTGGCGGACAGCCATGCTGGCGCGGTTGAAGCTGTCCTGTCCGCGGCCGCCGACCATGGCCAGGATGTGGCCCGTCTTGGGGTCGATGGAGACGATGGCTGCCTGCGGCTGGGTCAGGCCGTTTTCGTCAGTGTAGTTGTTGGGCAGGTTGCGCATGGCCCGGACGGCGGCATGCTGCTTGTCGACGTCCATGGTCGTGTAAATCTTGAGGCCTTCCTTATAGAGGGCATCGTCGCCGTATTTCTTGGCGACCTGCTGGGAGACGTAGTCGATGAAGGATGCATATTCGTCGGCTTCTTTGGACTGATGGCTCTTGGAGAGGCCCAGGTCCTGGTTCTTGGCGTCTTCCGCTTCGGCAGCCGATACGTAGCCGTATTTGACCATCTGGTCGAGGACGACGTTCTTGCGCTTCTTGGCTTCGTTCAAGTTGTTGAAGGGCGAGTAGTAGTTCGGGCTCTTAGGCAGGCCGGCCAGCATGGCGCACTGCGTCAGGGTCAGTTCGTTGACGTCTTTGTTGAAATACGTCTTGGCCGCTGTCTGGATGCCATAGGCACCCTGGCCGAAGTAAATCTGGTTCATGTACATTTCCAGGATTTCTTTTTTACTGTATTTGTGTTCGATTTCCAGGGCCAGCATGGCTTCCTGTATCTTACGCTTCAGCGTCTGTTCCTGGGACAGGAAGGCGTTCTTGGCCAGCTGTTGGGTGATGGTACTGCCGCCCTGGGCGATGCCGCGGTTGGTCAGGTTGGCAAAGATGGCGCGGAAGATGCCGATAGGGTCGATGCCGATGTGTTCATAGAAGCGGTTGTCTTCGGCAGCGATGAAGGCATTCTGCAGATTCTGCGGCACTTTGTTGATGTCGATGGGCAAGCGGTTCTGATCGGAATGAAGGGTCGTGATCAGCCGGCCGTGGGAATCGAAGACCTGTGATGAAACGGCAGGCCGCATGTTATTGCCTACAGCAGGCAAACTTTGATAGGCAGCAAAAATATAGCCAAACCCTAAGCCTGCGAAAACGACAAGGCATAAGGCGATGAAAAGGCGGATGCGGCGAAGGGGACCGGCTTTTTTGGCTTTTTTTGCTCTGCGTCTGGGTGTATACATTTTTTCCTCCTACGTGACGATGTAATCGTTCAAGATGAGCAGGTAATGAGACATTACTAATTTCTTATTATATCACATCATACATCATTATCCTATATAGGCGGGACAGGTTGAAAAAATTTAAAGTCCCTTTGATGATTAAATCGTTTTACGCTACACTGAATCTGAAAATATTTCATATGTAGTATACTCTTTAAAAGAGTATCATGTAGCTTTTTTAGAAATGCCATTGACAATCGCAGAGAAATAGCGTACTATAAACGTAACAAGCAGATAATTTAGCGTACACGCTTGGTTATAATAGCAGGAGGTAAGGATTATGGCAAAGGACAGAGAAAAAGCATTTGTATTGTGGTTCGATGAACTGCGCAGAGCCGATGTAGCTCTCGTAGGCGGTAAATCGTCTTCCCTCGGTGAATTGACGTCTCAGACGGATGTTCCCGTTCCCTATGGGTTCGCGACGACAGCCGAAGGCTATCGCCATTTCATGCATGAAACGGGCATGGACGTCAAGATTCCGGAATTACTGAAAGGCCTGACCGACGTTGAAGACGCTGTCCAGCTCCGCGATGTGACGGCAAAGATCCGCAAGGCCATCTGTGATGCAGAAATGCCGGCCGACTTGGCAGCCGATATCCGCAAGAGTTACGAAGAATTGGGCAAGAAAGTCGGCGAAGCCAATCCTTTCGTCGCCGTCCGCTCCAGTGCAACCGCTGAAGACTTGCCGGACGCCAGCTTTGCCGGCCAGCAGGATACGTACCTCAACGTCCAGGGGGCTGACATGGTCATCCAGAAGGTCAAGGAATGTTACGCATCGACCTTTACCGACCGCGCTACGTACTACCGCACGAAACAGGGCTTCGATCATCTCTCCGTCGCTTTGAGCGCCGCTATCCAGATGATGGTCTTCTCCAAAGCTGCCGGCGTCATGTTCACCGTCGACCTGGTCACGGGCGATGATTCGACGATTACCATCGAAGGGGCCTGGGGCCTCGGCGAATACGTCGTACAGGGCACGGTTACGCCGGATAACTTCAAAGTCCGCAAGGATGACCTGACCATCCTCTCCAAGATGATCAATACCAAACCGATCGAACTGGTCCGTAAACCGGGCGGCGATTGCGAAGAAAAACTCGTTCCGCCGGAACTGCAGAAACAGCAGGTCATTACGGACGAACAGGTAAAGGAACTGGCTACGTACGCCAAAGCTATTGAAAAGCATTACGGCTGCTACATGGATATGGAATGGGGCGTTGACGAACGGACCAATAAGGTATGGCTCCTCCAGGCCCGTCCGGAAACGGTATGGTCCAAGAAGAATAAAGAAAAGAAAGAAGCCGCTGCCGAAAAGGCCGCTGTCACGACGGACCGCAACGTCGTCGTCAAAGGCCTGCCGGCCAGCCCGGGCAGCGCTGCTGGCAAAGCCCATGTCATCCTCGACCCGTCGAAGATTGCTGAATTCAAAGACGGTGAAATCCTGGTTACGACCATGACTGCTCCGGACTGGGTACCGGCCATGAAGAAAGCCAAGGCCATCGTCACCGATGCCGGCGGCATGACCTGCCACGCTTCCATCGTCAGCCGTGAACTGGGCATCCCCTGCATCGTCGGCACGAAGAGCCGCAGCGTCGAAGCGACGACGACCATCCAGGATGGCGCAGAAATCACGGTCGATGCGACGAACGGCATCGTCTATGAAGGCATCGTTGCCGACATCGTCAAACCGGAAGCTGCTGAAGCCCCGGCCGGCCAGGCTGCAACGACCGTCGTCGCTGCCGAAGCCGCTCCGATTACGGGCACGAAGATTTACATGAACCTGGGCAACCCGGATCTGGCTGAAAAATACGGCAAACTGCCTTGCGACGGCATCGGCCTCATGCGCGAAGAATTCATCTGGACGACCTTCATTCATGAACACCCGTTATACCTCATCGAAACGGGCCGGGCTGACCACGTCGTCGATCAGTTGTCCGAAGGTATCCGCAAAGTCTGCCAGGCACTGGCTCCGCGTCCGGTCACGCTGCGCCTGAGCGACTTCAAATCGAGTGAATACCGCAACCTGACAGGCGGTGACAAATACGAACCGCAGGAAAGCAGCGCCCTCCTCGGCTGGCGCGGTGCTTCCCGTTACTATGATCCGAAATACGTCGAAGCCTTCAAGCTGGAACTGAAAGCTGTCCGCAAAGTCCGCGAAGAATATGGCTACAAGAACCTCAACGTCATGATCCCCTTCTGCCGCCGCGTCGATGAAATGCAGAAAGTCGTCGACCTCATGGCTCAGGAAGGCCTCCACCGCGGTCCGGACTTCAAGGTCTGGCTCATGGCTGAAATCCCGTCCAATATCATCCTGGCCGACCAGTTCAACCAGTTCGTCGATGGCTATTCCATCGGCTCCAACGACCTGACCATGCTCATCATGGGCTGCGACCGCGACAACGATACGGTAGCACCGCTCTTCGATGAACGCAACCTGGCAGTCAAACGGGCTATCCGCCATCTCATCGCCGTAGCCCATAAGGACGGCAAGACCGTTTCCATCTGCGGCCAGGCACCGAGCGTCTATCCGGACTTCGCTGAATTCCTGGTCAAGAGCGGCATCGATTCCATCTCGGTCAACCCCGATGCCGTCGTATCGACACGGAAACACGTGGCACAAGTCGAACAGCGTATCCTCCTCGATTCGCTGACAGGCAAGGGCCGTGCTGATACAGAAGATTATACGTGGTAATAGCATATCCGATTTATGAGTAATAGAAAGGCGGTCCCAAAAGAAAAACAGACTTTTGGGCCGCCTTTTTCTCATACTAGGACCTTGTATTATACACTATTTGCATATTATACATCTTATATCGCGGGATGTTTTTATATATGTTATGATAATAAGTGAATAAGAGAACGCTTGCTATGTAGGGGGTGAAAAGACGCTATGTTATCGGAACGTCAGGAAACGATTTTACAGATTGTAAAGGAAAACAGTCCGATTACGGGCCAGCATATTGCCAACCGGCTCCACGTGACGCGGGCAGCCCTGCGCTCGGACCTGGCCATCCTGACCATGTTAGGGCTCATCGATGCGCGGCCGAAATTAGGCTACTTTTTTACGGGCAATAAAGAAAAAGACCTGCTCTCGCGGGCCATCACGGATATCACCATTGATTCCTGCCTGTCGCAGCCTGTGATCGTCGGTGAGCATACGAGTGCTTACGATGCGATCATCGCCATGTTTACGGAAGATGCGGGGACCGTCTTTGTCGGGACGGACAATATCCTGGCCGGCGTCGTATCGCGAAAGGATTTATTGAAAACGGCTATGGGCAGCAATGACCTGCGGGCCCTGCCGGTGCGCATGGTCATGACGCCAGTGAGCAAAGTGATCTATGCCCAGCCTGAGGAAAAGGCTATCGTCGCCGCTCAGCGCCTGATCGAATATGAAATCGACTGCCTGCCTGTCGTCGAGGTCGAAAGTACCGATGAAGACGACAAGAAGGAATTGAAGATCCTCGGCAGGATATCAAAAACGAACATAACCCGTCTCTTTGTAGAATGTGGGTTAGGGAGGAGATAACTGTGGAAAAACCGATTATTTATGCCTGCTCAGACTCGCTTGGTGAAACGGCTGAACGCGTCGCCCGGGCAGCAGCCAGCCAGTACGACAAGCAAGAATTCAACATCATCCGCGTACCGTACATCCGGTCGGAACAGCAAATCGAGGAGCTGGTCTGCAAGGCCGAAGCTCACAATGCCATGATCTGCTACACCATCATTTCGCCGACCCTGCGCCGGAAACTGCGGGAACTGACTAAGTCGGCCAACGTCACCGTCGTCGATATCATCGGCCCCATGCTGGCCGGTGTCGGCACCCTGACGGATACGGAACCGACTTTGAAGGCCGGCATGATTCATCAGCTCGACGAAGAATATTTCAAACGCGTCGAAGCTATCGAATTCGCCGTCAAATACGACGACGGCAAGAACCCCATGGGCTTCTTGAAGGCCGATATCGTCATCGTCGGCGTCTCGCGCACATCGAAGACGCCCCTTTCCATGTACCTGGCCCATAAGCGCATCAAAGCGGCCAACCTGCCGCTGGTGCCGGAAGTCAGCCTGCCGCCGGAACTGTTCCAGATCCCGGCCCGCAAGATCGTCGGCCTCATCATCGACCCGTTCAAGCTGAATTTCATCCGTTCGGAACGGCTGCGCAGCATGGGGCTCGATGCCAACGCCAGCTACGCCAATATCGAACGCATCAATGAAGAACTGGAATATGCCCGCGGTGTCATGCGCCGCCTCCATTGTCCCATCATCGATGTGTCGTCCAAGGCTATCGAAGAAACGGCGAACCTGGTCATGGAAATCATCAAACGCAATAAAGAACTGTATCCAGAATAAAATCAGCCAATGGCGGCGAGGGGGGCTTGTTGCATCATGGTTCTTACCATTATGCAAGGGCCCTCTTTGCGTCACTGCGTGAGGTTTGACATTACGACATTAAACTTCGGAAGGAGCACTATGAAAGATTCGGCGACAGCCATTTTCACGTCCCTGTCGGCGGCTTTGGAGAGCCGGCATTTTTTGGCGACGCTGGGAATGGAAAAAGATGAAATGACGGCCTGGATACGCCGCAGCCGCCTGCGGTCCCTGGCCGATGAATTACAGCACTGCCGCGACGGGGAAGGGCGCTTTTCTTCGCCTGCTGTCGTCGCGGCGGCCAAACCCTATCTGGACTGCCTCCGGGACGAACCGGCCGGCGGCTGGCTGCGCTGCTGCCATCAGCGCGTCCTGGCCCGCCTCTTTCCCGGTTCCTGCCAGGGCCCGGAGGCCATGGCCCTGACAGGGCGCGGCAGTCATGGCGACATCTACCGGCGGGGCTGCCTGATCCTCATGCAGGTCCTGCGCGGCCTCTACCGCTATGAACGCCAGGTCCTGCCCTTCGACCCCAAGCGGGACATGCCCCTGGTATCGGTCCAGGAAATCATGGCCCACGGCTACACCAAGGAATACCTGCGCCTGCGTACGCTGGCTGCCGACGATTATATTTATGAATTCATGCGCATCGGCGTCGACATTACGCCTTTCAATACGCTGGGCCACGTCGGCGGCGTCCACTACGTCGCCGTCTACGCAGCCCGCCAGCTGGCGCGGAACGGCATCCCCGTCGACGTCGCCCTCATTTCCGGCGCCGCTGCCTGCCATGATATCGGCAAGTACGGCTGCAAGAAGAATGAAGAGAAGCGGGTCCCTTATTTACATTATTATTATACGGGCATGTGCTGCCGCCGCCTGGGCCTGCCGGGTATCGGCCACATCGCGGCTAACCATTCCGTCTGGGACCTGGAACTGGAAAACCTGTCCGTCGAATCGCTGCTGCTCATTTATGCCGATTTCCGCGTCAAGAGCAGCCGCGATGCCCAGGGAAGGGAAATTGTCCATTTCTATTCCCTGGCCCAGGCCTTCGACGTCATCCTGGGGAAGCTGGATAATGTCGACGACGCCAAGCGCCAGCGCTATCAGAAAGTCTATGCCAAATTGGCGGACTTTGAAGATTTCATGAAAGAACACGGCGTCGTCACCGAACTGCCTGCCGACTTCGCCTGGGAACCGGCCGACCCGCCGCAGCCCATCCATCGGGAAAAGGTCCTCCTCGAAGGCAATGACGTCATTGCCCAGCTCAAATATGCCGCCATCGACCACAACATCCGCCTCATGAGCATCTTCCGCGATGAAAGCGATTTTGGCAACCTCATCGAAGCGGCCCGCAGCGAGCGGCAGTGGAAGAATGTCCGCACGTATATCGGCATCTTTGAGGAATATTCGACGTACATGACGGAGCATCAGAAGCTCATGACCTTGAAGTTCCTCTACGAGCTCTTGTCCCACCGCGAAGGCGACATCCGCCTGCAGGCGGCAGCCCTCATGGGACGCATCATCGCCAATTTCAACGATACGTATACCAAGGAACTGCCCGAAGGCGTCTCCCTGCCGGCCAAGGCCGTGACCAACCTGTCCCTGTTCACGACCTACCTGGACCGCATCATCTGCCCGGATATCCGCTTCACCGAGCAGCACAAGCTGTGGATCGGCTACTGCCTGAGCACCTTTGTGTCGGCCGTCCTGCACCGCTGTGCCCGGTCCCAGCGTCCCCGCTATACGGCCGTCATGGGGCCGTATTATGAACGGCGCAATTACAGTGAAGAAGAGTATATCATCCTCTTGAAGGTCCTGGCCGACATGGACCGGGACTATCTGGACGAAGCCTTTATGGCCGCCGCCGGCCCCTTCATCGAAAGGGCCAAGCAGAGTGAATCCTTCAACCTGCGCGTGGCCGCCCTGAACTGCGCCCGCCACGTCTTTGCCGACTATACGGACGACTTGTACTATAAGGACCTGCTCAAGGTCATGAACCTGCCTGAAGGGCGGGACGCCTTCTTTGAACGGGAAGGCAACCTCTTCCTGGTCGACCTCAAGATGGGGACCCACTGGGTCGTCAAAGTGGCCAACCTGGAACTCATGCTGCGCTACATCGACGGCCAGAGCGATGCCGGCAGCGTCATGCATCTCGGGACCCATCTGACCAATCTGCTCAAGGTCAGCGAATCCATCTTCGTCCGCCGCGCCGCCGGCAACAGCCTGCTCAAGATCGCCTCGAACATGACTTATGCCCAGCGCAACGAACTGACGGTCGAACTGTTCAACGGCCTGGAAATCGGCGACCCGCAGATTTCTAAATACGTGCCGGAATTTTTGGGCAAGATGATCCTCAAGCTGCCGCCGCGGGAGTTCGACGAGTTCGTCAAGACCATCGAAGGCCAGCTGCTGACGGTCAACATCCCCTTGGCAGCATCCATGGTCCAGACAGTGGGCATCATTTTGGAACAATTCGACGAATTTGCCAAAGAGTTCTCAGAAGACCCGGCAGTCAACGAAAAGCGCCAGCGCCGCCTGCTGTACATCATGATCAAGGCCTATGCCCATTACAATAAGGAACTGAGCCGCGACGCCTTCCGCGATTTAGGGAAATTCATCTTCCACAGCCCGCTCATGCCGGATGAACGGAAAGATTTCCTCTTCAGCCACTGCTATAAGAAACTCCTGGTCCTCCTCGATGAGAACAGCGAAGAAAATCTGGATTTCTACAGCAATTCGGCCGTGCTCAACCATATTTACCGCTACATCAGCCAGCACGAATTCGCCAGAGGGCCCTTTACCTTTGAAACAGGCCGCAAGCCCTGCTTCTATCCGGGGACCTTCGACCCCTTCAGCCTGGGCCACAAGGCCGTGGCCTGCAAGATACGCGACCTGGGTTTCGACATTTACCTGGCCCTCGATGAATTTTCCTGGTCCAAGCACACCCAGCCGCGGCTCATGCGCCGCAAAATCATGAACATGTCCGTCGCCGATGAAGAGAACATGTATCCCTTCCCGGACGATATCCCCATCAACATCGCCAATCCGGCGGACATCAAGAAGCTCAAGGATATCTTTGCCGGCCGGGACCTGTACATCGCCGTCGGCACGGACGTCATCGAAAATGCGTCGGCTTACCGGGCTGTACCGACGCCGGACTCGATCCATACGGTCAACCATATCGCCTTCGCCAGGGAGACGCGGGAAAATGCCGAACCGGACCAGCATGAAAAGACCTACGGCATCCAGGCCAAGGTCATCCGCCTGACGCTGGACAAGTTCTACGAAGACATCAGCTCGACGAAGATACGCGAGAACATCGACCTCAACCGGGATATTTCCAACCTCATCGACGCCGTGGCCCAGAACTTCATTTACGATAACAACCTTTACCTGCGCGAACCGGCGTACAAGCACGTCCTGGAAGCCCGGGAAATCGGCATCGGCTCTTTCAAGCCGCGCGGCGCCGAAAGCCTGTGGCCCATCTGCAGCGCCCTCTGGGATAAAGGCTACCATACGGAGACCGTCGACAGCTACGTCGAAAAGGACTATGTCTGGACGCTGTACATCGACGACGCCAGCCAGGAGCGCAAGATGATCGCTTACGCCGCCGTCCACCGCGTGGGCTCCCGCGATTTGCTGCGCGAGTTCCACGACTCGGCCATTGCCTCGCACATCCGCGATGCCGCTGACGGAGGCATTGCCTGCATCGGTTTTCTCTATGCCGACGACATGGCCGGCATTGCCAATGTCAGCCAGATCATCATTACGGAAATCCTGACAGAGCTCATTGCCCGCGACTACGCCTACGCCGTTTACCATCCCGTCGATCCGGCCGGCTGCGAGCAGCCCGTCATCGACGCCCTACGCCGCCAGGGGTTCGTCAACATTGCGCCGCCGGAAGAGACGCCGATTTATGCAGTCAACATGAAATCGCCCATCGTCATTTTCCGCGACGTCGAAACGACCATCAAGAACCCCTTCAACAAGAATCCCCGCGTCCGCCGGGCCATCTACGAGGCCCACAACAATCTGTTGTCGGTCATGAACCACATTTATCCGGGCCAGCTCATCCTGTCCTTCAACATGAGTGCCTTTTATAATAAGATCATCAAGAAAGTCGCTGAAATCAATGGCGTTTCCATCGTCGAAGACAAGAAGAAGCGCCGCGGCCCGTACATGACCGTTCCCTTTGGCAAGGCCCTGAGCGACGTCCTCGTACCCAACACGGTGACCAAGGGCCTGCACATCGACAAGTATTTCGACCGCACGGTCAAGTCTTTTACCATCGCCGAATGTCAGCACTATTCGTCTGTCGACAATCAGGTCAAGACCATCAAGTCCTTCGACAGGCCGGTCATCCTCATCGACGACCTCCTGCACAAAGGCCACCGCATGCGCATGCTGACGCCCTACCTGGAACAGAACGGCGTCGAAATCAAGGAAGTCCTGGTCGGCGTCATGACCGGTCAGGCCATGGACATGATGGAAGAAAAGGACATCCGCGCCGAGAGCGCTTATTTCCTGCCCAGCCTGGAAGTCTGGCTCAATGAAAGGGACTGCTATCCATTCATCGGCGGCGACAGCCTGGACAATGCCCATAACTACAGCGGCTACGGCCGCAATCCGTCGATCAACCTGGTCCTGCCCTATGTCAAGCCGGCTTTCATCGGCAAGGGCAACAGCGATGCCGACTACTTATACTCCCTGACGTGTCTGCAAAATGCCGCATCTATCATGGAGACATTGCAGGACGTCTACCAGGAAACCTTTGAAAAACGCCTGACCCTGAAGCGGCTCGGCGAAGTCATTACCTACCCGCGCATCCCCGATATCGACGTCGGCGTCAAGTTCGATGAGAACATGGATCCGACGCGCTTCATCAAGAACGATATCGAACGGCTCATCCGCCTGCGCTGGGGGGAAGGAGATGGAGAACTTGAATAAATGGATACATGATCTGCCCGGAGAAATCGGAGCCTCTGCCATGCCCCTCGACAGGGCACCGCAGCTGGCCGGGAAGGCCCGCGTCCATATCGTCGCCTTGGGCGATGTGGGCACGACCATGCTCATCGGCCTGCTCCTGGCCGGCCAGGACGTCATCGGTTCTGTCGGCATGTGCGATATCAACGAGAAGAACCTGGCCCGCCTGGAAATGGAGATGAACCAGATACGCTACCCCTTTGCCGGCCTGGATGGCTGTGACGACCCGGTCCTGCCGGCTGTGACCATCGTCCCGGAAAAAGACGTCTTCGACTGCGATGTCTTCATTTTCTGCGCCAGCAAGGGCGTACCGCCTGTCGGCGCCGGCGGCGACGTGCGCATGGCCCAGCTCGAAGCCAACCGCAGCCTCGTCGCCCATTATGCGGCCCTGGCCCGCCAGGCCGGCTTCGGCGGCCAGGTCTGCATCGTATCGGACCCGGTCGACCCCTTGTGCCGTGCCTTTTTGACTGCTTCCGGCCTCCATCCGTCGCAGATCCAGGGCTACGGCCTGGGCGTCATGCATGCCCGGGCCTGCTACTATGCGAAAAAGGATCCGCGCTTCGCCCATTATCTGCAAGAAGGCCGCGCCTTTGGGCCCCACGGGGTAGACCTGGTCATCGCCGACCGCCTCGACGGCTATGACGACGCGCTGTCCAGGGAACTGACGGACCTCGTCGTCCATGCCAACGTCGCCGTCCGCGACCTGGGCTACAAGCCCTACATCGCCCCGGCCCTGTCATCGGCGGCCTTGTCGATCATCCTGACCCTGCGCGGCCAGTGGCATTACGGGTCGGTCTACCTCGGCGATGCATCGAAAGGCGCTTTCTTCGGCGTCAAGAACCGCGTCGCCGGCGGCTGCGTGACCTATGAAGACGTCTGTGCCTGCCCGGCCCTCTATGCGCGCTGGAAACGGGCTTATACGGCACTGAGCCGCCTCGTATAGGAAGGGGGCCTTGCCATGTTGTTGGTCGTCAAGGTCGGCTGGGAGGAAGCAGGCCACACGGAACGCATCCGGCGCGTCCTCGACCGGGCCCTGGCCGGGCGGACGTATACCGTCATCGAACGGGAAAAGGCCTTTTTGCGCTGGTGCGTCCGCACGCCGGCGGAAAAAGAGGGGACAGCCGTCCTCTTTGCCGTCGCCCTGCCCAGGGCCGGCGTCAGCCTGTCCTATGTCCACCTCGTATCCTGCCTGGTCCGCCACCGTCACTGCCTGGCCGGCTGCCGCGGTGCCGTCCTCGTCGACGGGCAGGGGGAATTTTTTACAAAAAAAATAGGCCGGGAGCTGATTTTCTTTGCCAATCAGGCCGGCTGTATCTTTCCCGGGAAGCCTCTCGTCGAGGCTACGGGCTCTCTCTATAATTTTAATACCCAGGCCAAGATCCAGGGCCTCTCTAATGAAGAGGCCTATGCCGTCAGTGCCGGCCGCCTGGTCAACAAGCTGCTGTCCTTCGTCCGCCCGTCCGGGTCAGGGAAGGTCAAAGATATCGTCGTCATCCACGCCAGCAGCCGCCGAACGTCGAATACGCTCCTCCTCTGGGAGATGGTCCGCCGCCATCTGCAGGGGAAGGCCAAGGTCACGGAGATTTCCCTGCGCAACGGCAGCGTCGTCGACTGCCGGGGCTGCAGCTACGAAACGTGCCTCCACTTCGGCGAAAAAGGGGACTGCTTCTACGGCGGCGTCATGGTCGAAAAGGTCTATCCCGCTGTGCGCCAGGGCGACGTCATCGTCCTGATCTGCCCGAACTACAACGACGCCGTCAGCGCCAACATCACGGCTTTCTTCAACAGGCTGACGGCCCTGTTCCGCAAGGAAGAAGCGGCCTTTGCCAATAAGGAAGTCTACGCCCTGGTCGTCTCCGGCTACAGCGGCGGCGACATCGTGGCCGAACAGATACTGGACGCCATGAACTGCAACAAGAATTTCATCCTGCCGCCGTACTTCGCCCTCATCGAAACGGCCAACGACCCCAAGAGCATCCTCCAGAACGCCGGCATCGAAGACCGGGCGGCCCGACTGGCAAAATATATATGCATGTAGGGGCTCGCACGTGGCGAGCCCGCCCGGGATATGTGCGATTCCCCGTTCATTTCGTTGGGGAAATCACACAAATTCCCAACGGGTCGCCCACGTGGCGACCCCTACGAGCCACGAGCCACTAAAAAAAGCGTTGTCTTCACAGACAACGCTTTTTTTATCATCCTTAAACATCACGCTGGACTTTACCGGAACGAAGGCAACGAGTGCAAACATTAACTCGTTTTACTTCGCCGTCGACGACAGCGCGGACACGCTGGATATTCGGTTTCCAGGTTTTTTTCGTTTTCAAGTGGGAATGGCTGACATTCATGCCGCTCATTGTTCCTTTACCACAGATTTCGCAAAAGTTTGCCATTGGTTACACCTCCCTGCACCATCACAGTACAACATATAAATCTTATCACAGATTATTAGGTAAAGCAAGTTTTATTTTTTTAAAAAGCCTACGAAATATGATACAATAAAAACGAATATTTGACAAGGAGTTTTTGGTATGAATTTTTCCATTCGCGATTTAAAAGGCATCGGACCGCGCAAAGAAGCCCTGTTTGCCCGGCTCCATTTGGCGACGGTGTCCGACTTATTACAATATATGCCCCGCGATTATGAAGACCGCAGCCACATCTGGCCCATCGGCCAGGCGCCGTGCGGGACGGGGAAAGCCATTCTGGTCTGCGGGACCGTGGCTTCGGTCCAGGAAATGCGGCCCCGCCGGGGTCTCTCCATCTTGAAGGTCATGGTCAGCGACGGTACGGGGGCGGCCGAACTGGTCTGGTTCAATCAGGCCTTCAAGAAACGCCAGTTCCACGTCGGCCTGACCCTGACGGCTTTCGGCAAAATGGAATGGGCTTACGGCCGCCGTCAGATGAATACGCCCGACACGGAAGAAGGGCGGGCTGGCGGCGATGGCTTCGTACCCGTCTACGGCCTGACCGACGGCCTGCGCCAGCAGGATATCCGCAAGGCCGTGCGCCAGGCCCTGGACCTGGCCAGGGAACATCCGGACATCCTGCCCGGATGGGACGGATGCCGTCAGTCGCCTTTTGCCGCCATGCCGACGCTTGAAGCCTATGAGCAGATGCATTTCCCCGATTCTATGGAGAAACGGGAACAGGCCCGGCGCCAGCTGGCCTTTGAAGAGCTCTTCGACATGCAGCTCGGCCTGCTCCTGCGCCGGCGCCATGAAGGCAAGCGCCAGGGCATCAAATGCGGCCCTAACGGCCATCTGCTCAAGGCCTTCTATGACCACCTGCCCTTTACCCTGACGAAAGGTCAGACCCAGGCCTTCCTCGATATCCAGGCCGATATGGAGAGCGAAGTGCCCATGCAGCGCCTGGTCCAGGGCGATGTCGGCTCCGGCAAGACCGTCGTCGCCGCCCTGGCCCTGGCCAAGATCGTAGAGAACGGCTATCAAGGGGCCCTCATGGCGCCGACGGGCATCCTGGCGGCTCAGCACTATGAAGAATTCTGCCGCCTCTTTCAGGGCCTGGACGTCCGCATCGCCTTGCTGACGGGTCGGACGACGGCTAAGGAGCGGCAGCAGCTCCTGGAAGAACTGGCCCAGGGGCGCATCGACATCCTCATCGGGACTCACGCCCTGATACAGGACGACGTGGCTTTCCGCTGCCTGGGCCTGGTCGTCACGGACGAACAGCACCGCTTCGGCGTCCGCCAGCGGTCGGCGCTGGAACAGAAGGGGAGGGAACCTCATGCCCTGTTCATGACGGCCACGCCCATTCCCCGGACGCTGACCTTGTCCCTCTATGGCGACCTCGACGTGTCGTCCATCCGCGAGCTGCCGCCAGGGCGGAAACGGGTCAAGACTTATGCCGTCGGCGAAGCCCTGCGCCGGCGGGTCTATATCTTCATGGACAAGCTCATGGCCCAGGGCCAGCAGTGCTACGTCGTCTGTCCCCTCGTCGAGGCTTCGGAAAGCGTCGATTTGCAGGCGGCGACGGACCTCTACGAAGAACTGCGGTCCCGCGTCTTCAAAAAGCGCACGTGCGGCCTCGTCCACGGCCGTATGGCCGGCAAAGAGAAAGAAGCCGTCATGGAGGCCTTCCAGAAAGGGGATATCCAGCTCCTGGTCGCGACGAGCGTCATCGAAGTCGGCGTCAACGTCCCCAATGCGACGGTCATGTTTATCGACGGCGCCGAACGCTTCGGCCTGGCCCAGCTCCACCAGCTGCGGGGCCGCGTCGGCCGCGGCGATATGCAGGCTTATTGCATCCTCATGGCCAAAGGCGGCAGCGATGAGACGCGGCAGCGCCTGAAATGGATGGAACAGATACACGACGGCTTCACGCTGGCTGAAAAAGACCTGCTCCTGCGCGGTTCGGGACAGCTCTTCGGCTATATGCAGCATGGCCTGCCCGATTTGAAAGCTGCCGATATTATAAACGATGTACCTCTCCTGGCGGCGGCCCGCGATGCGGCCCGGCAATGGTGGCTGGGCCACGAAGACCTGGGGAAAGCAGAAGCGGCATTAAAGAGACGCTTTGGCCATACTTTTGCCGGCCTTTTAAATAACTGATAGAAATTTGCTGTAATATATGTACATAAGAGCTGATTTCAGTTATAATAAGGGATAAGCTATTTAGGGGTATTTCCCCTTAGTTTCTTATATTTTTCAAAACAGAGGTGCAAATATGAGATCTGATAAATTTGGTATGAGAGGTTTGACATTTGATGACGTTCTCCTGGTTCCGGCAAAATCGGACGTACTCCCGAAGGAAGTCGACGTTTCGACGAACCTGACGCGCGATATCAAACTGAATATTCCTATTATGAGCTCTGGTATGGATACCGTTACAGAAGCTCCTATGGCTATTGCCGTAGCCCGCGAAGGCGGCATCGGCGTTATTCATAAGAACATGTCCATTGCCGCCCAGGCGCGGGAAGTCGACAAAGTAAAGCGGTCGGAACACGGCATCATCATCGACCCGATTTTCCTTCATCCCGATAATCTCCTGGCCGATGCCAATGAATTAATGGGAAAATACCGCATCTCCGGCGTACCTATCACGGTCGACGGCAAACTCGTCGGCATCATCACCAACCGCGATATGCGCTTTGAAGAAGACATGAGCCGCCGCATCGGTGACATCATGACCAAAGAAAACCTGATCACTGCTCCTGTCGGCACGTCCCTGGCAGAAGCCAAAGAAATTCTCCGCAAGCACCGCATTGAAAAATTACCCCTTGTCGATAAAGAAGGCAACCTCCAGGGCCTCATCACCATCAAGGATATTGAAAAGGCTACGAAATACCCGAATTCTGCCAAAGATGGCAACGGCCGTCTCCTGGTCGCTGCTGCTGTCGGCGTAACCCATGACATGACCGACCGCCTCGACGCTCTCGTCGCTGCCAAAGTCGACGTCGTCGTCATCGATACGGCTCACGGCCATTCCCTGGGCGTCCTCAATACGCTGAAAGAAATCAAGAAGATGTACCCGCATCTCCCGGTCATCGCCGGCAACGTCGCTACGGGTGCCGCTACGGAAGCCCTCATCGAATGTGGCGTCGACGCCGTCAAAGTCGGTATCGGCCCTGGCTCCATCTGCACGACCCGTATCGTCGCTGGTATCGGCGTACCGCAGATCACGGCCGTCTATGAATGTGCTAAAGTCGCTCAGCGCTATGGTATCCCCATCATCGCCGACGGCGGCATCAAGTATTCCGGTGATATGGCCAAAGCCATCGCTGCCGGCGGCAACGTCGTCATGATGGGCAACCTCCTGGCCGGCACGGAAGAAAGCCCGGGCGAAACGGTCATCTATCAGGGCCGCAGCTACAAAGAATACCGCGGCATGGGTTCCCTGGCCGCTATGGAATGTGGCAGTAAGGACCGTTACTTCCAGGAAGATGCCAAGAAGCTCGTCCCCGAAGGCATCGAAGGCCGTGTACCGTACAAAGGACCGGCAGCTGACACGATTTACCAGATGGTCGGCGGTCTCCGCGCATCCATGGGCTACTGTGGCTGCCACAACATTAAAGAAATGATTGAAAATACGCAGTTCATCCAGATCACCGCAGCCGGTCTTCGTGAAAGCCATCCTCACGATGTCAACATCACGAAAGAAGCTCCGAACTACAGCGTAAACTAAGCAGGGCGGAGGGATACGTTGATTAGTACAATCGATATCTTGTCCATCCCCATATGGAACGTCACTATGGAAGAAGCCCGGAACCTGGCCTTTAAGTGCATCGACGAAGGCCGGGCCGCTTCCATTGCGACGGCCAATGCAGAAATGGTCATGCGGGCCCAGACGGACCGCGAACTGGCCCATATCCTCCAGCATGCCGACCTGGTAGTTCCCGATGGGGCCGGCGTCCTGTGGGCTGCAGAACAGCAGGGCAAGAAATTTAAAGAACGCGTGACAGGTGTCGATTTGGCGTGCAGTCTGCTCCAAGAAGCAGCCGCACGCCAAACGGCTGTCTACCTCTTTGGCGGTGCCCCGGGCATTGCCGAACAGGCTGCGGCCAATGTGCAGCAGCAACTGGGGTCCCTGAACATCGTCGGGACTCATTCGGGATTCTTTTCGGCTGACGAAGAACAGGGTATCATCGAAGATATCCGCAGCAAGGGGACGCGCATCCTCTTGGTCGCCCTCGGCGTGCCGAAACAGGAAAAATGGATATCTGAGCATCTCTACGAACTCGGCCCCTGCGTCTGTATGGGCGTCGGCGGGACCTTCGACGTCCTGGCTGGCAAAGCCGGCCGGGCTCCGAAATGGATGCAGGACAACCGCCTGGAATGGCTCTATCGCCTGTTGAAGGAGCCGACGCGGTTCAAACGCATGCTGGCGCTGCCGAAATTCGTCGCGGCTGTCAAGCTGGGCGGCCGGCCTAAGTGATGAGGTGATGAGTTGAAAAGTGATGTCTTGAACAAACCTTATATCGTAGAAGACGGATACCCCTTCATTATCGTGCCTCTGTTACTGGCTGTGGCAGCAGGCTATTTCATCAACGCCTACGCCGCAGTCCTGCCGTTGCTGCTGGCTGCGTATTTCACCTATTTCTTCCGCAACCCCAGCCGGACCATGCCGACAGACGACCATCTCCTGGTGTCGCCGGCTGACGGGACTGTCGTCGGCGTCGAAGAAGTGGAAGAAGATGCCTATCTCAACCAGAAGTGCCGGAAAATCATCATTTTCCTGTCCATCTTCGATGCCCATGTCAACCGGGCACCGCTGCCGGGGACCATTGATTTCCAGCAGTATACGTGCGGCCGCTTCCGTCCGGCTTATAAAGAAGGCGTCGGCTATGAAAACGAACGCTATTCCATCGGCATCCATTCAGCCCATACGGATATCCTGGTCACCATCATTGCCGGCATCCTGGCGCGGCGCATCGTCTCCTGGGTCACCTTGGGCGATGAACTGCAGCACGGCCAGCTCTACGGCATGATCAAATTCGGGTCGTGTGCAGAAATCTATGTCCGCGACAATGTGGAAATCACCGTCAAGAAGGGCCAGAAGGTCCGTGCTGGTGAATCCGTCATAGGGAGGATAGTTTAATGAAAAATGTAATACCATGTCTGTTTACGTCAGGAAACCTCAGCTTCGGGGTCCTGAGTATGATCATGACCCTCCACGGGCTCTATACCTGGGCCGGTGTCTGCATCCTGCTGGCCATGGTCTGCGACGCCTGCGACGGCCGCTCGGCCCGTGCCCTTGGCGTCGCCGGTGATTTCGGCAAGGAACTCGACTCCTTATCCGACGTCGTATCCTTTGGGGCCGCTTCGGCTTTCCTGATCTATTCTTATTCGCTCCAGTCCCTGGGCTGGATCGGCGCCATCCCGGCCATCATCTACGCCGCTCTCGGCGGTATCCGCCTGGCCCGGTTCAACCTCAACACCGGCGTCATCCACGGCTATTTCCAGGGCATGCCGATTCCTAATGGCGGCTGCCTCATTGCGACGTACGTCATTTCCGGCGCCGTCCTGCCGGCATGGCTGCTGGCCATCTTCGTCGTCCTCCTGGGCTATCATCTGGTCAGCAAGGTCCACAACCCCGATTTCAAGGGGGCCAGCCCGGACGTGCTCCACAAATCGGCCCTGGCCATTTCCCTCATCTTCGGCGTTCTGGTCCTGGTCTTCGTCGACTTCCATCTGATCATCACCATGCCTTTCTTACTGTATATCGTCTTCGGGTTAGTCAATACGGCCATGAACGTCGCAGCTGCTCGCTAAGTCTTTAGGGAGAGTCGCATATGGAACACATCTTGGATATCATCATGATACCCATACAGGTCATCATCGTTTTTTATTCCCTCTATTATTTCATCCTCGCCTGCTTCGGCCTCATGAAGCGGCGGGAACGCATTACGGTAGCGCCTAAGAATACCTTCGCTGCCGTTATTTGCGCGCATAATGAAGAAAAAGTCGTCTGGCAGCTCATCGACAATCTGAAACAGCTCCACTATCCGAAGGATATGTACGACATCTACGTCGTCGCCGACAACTGCACGGACCATACGGCCGACATCTGCCGCGAGCACGGGGCCATCGTCAAGGTGAGGACCAACAAGGAACAGGTCGGCAAGGGCTATGCCCTGGACTGGATGTTCTCGCAGATGCTGGCCCAGGAGAAGCAGTATGACGCCTTCGTCGTCTTCGATGCGGACAACCTGGTCCATCCGGAATTCCTGCGGGAAATGAACAACCACCTCTGCAAGGGGGAAAAGGTCATCCAGGGCTATATGGATTCCAAGAATCCGACGGACTCGTGGATTGCCGGCACCTTTTCCATCGCCTTCTGGCTCATCAACCACATGTGGCACCTGGCCAAGTACAACATTGGCTTGTCTACGGCCCTGGGCGGCACGGGCATGTGCATCGCCACGGAAATCGTCCGCAAGTACGGCTGGGGCTGCGACTGCCTGACGGAAGACATGGAATTTTCCATGAAAGTCCTCCTCGAAGGCGTCCGCACCTGCTGGGCCCATGATGCCATCATTTACGACGAAAAGGTCGTCGGCTTCATGCAGTCCTGCCGCCAGCGCAAGCGTTGGGCCCAGGGCCAGTGTGACTGCGGCGAACGCTTCATTCCCAAGCTCTTCGCCCGGGGCATCAAGACCGGCAACATCCGCATGCTCGACGGCATCGTCACCTTGTCCCAGCCATTTTTCATGATGGCTTCGACCATTTACGCCGTCCTGGCTTCGATTAATTCGTACCTGCCTTTCTATACGAATATCCTCAATGCCATCGTGCCCGTCCAGATTTGGACCATCATCGGCGTCGGCCAGTACCTCATTCCGGTCATCGTCCTCTTGCAGATCAAGGTGCCGCCGAAATCATGGGCATACCTCATTATTTATCCGATTTTCATGTACAGCTGGATTCCTGTCAACTTCCTCGGTTTCAAAGACCGGCACAAGATGAAATGGAGCCACACCCTGCACACGCGGGCCCTGTCTTATGAAAGCGCGGCCTTATTGCGTAAAGAAAATAAGAAGTAAGGAGATAGACTATGCATATTTTGTTGACCAATGATGACGGATTGAAGGCGCCGGGCCTTCAGACGCTGAAGCGGGAACTGGCATCCCATGACTGCCGCCTGACTGTCGTTGCGCCCAATGGCCAGCGCAGTGCGGCGTCTCATTCCATGACCATCAACAAGGCCCTCTACTGCCGCGACGAATCGACGGTACCGGGAATCCGGGAAATCGCCGTATCCGGTACGCCTGTAGACTGCGTCAAGATGGCCATGGAATATTTCCTCAAAGAAGATAAACCGGACCTCATCATTTCCGGCATCAACGACGGCTATAACCTGGGCAGCGACGTCCTCTATTCCGGGACCGTGTCGGCGGCCATGGAAGGGCCGTATTACGGCCTGCCGGCCTTTGCCGTATCCATGCTGGGCATGACCGATGAACGCTGCGCCCAGACGGCCCATCTCGTCTGGGACCTGGTCCAGAAGCTCGTCGTCAAAGGTCGCTTCCCGGGCATCGCCAACATCAACGTGCCGCCAGAAGGGGATGTCAGCCTGGACAACGTCCGCGTCGTGCCCCAGACGGTCCAGATTTACCACAATGTCATCGCTGAGAAACGCGACCTCGACGGCAGCGTCTGCTATCGTATCGTCGGCGATATCGACATGACGACGGCTCCCGACGACAGCGATGTCGCCTGCATCCGCCAGGGTCATATCGCCCTGACGCCGCTCAAATGGCAGCAGACGGCCGACCGGGTCATGGACCACTTGAAAGGATGTCTGTCACTATGACTGATGAAGAACTCATAGAAAAAGCGAAAGCCTACCGCGCTCATTCGTACAGCCCGTATTCTCATTTTCCCGTCGGCGCCGCCGTCCTGGCCGCGTCGGGGAAGGTCTATGGCGGCTGCAATATCGAGAATTCCAGTTATCCCCTGGGCAACTGTGCCGAACGGACGGCTATCTTCAAGGCCGTATCCGAAGGGGAGCGGGACTTTACGGCTATTGCCATCGTCGCCGATACGCCCGGCCCCTGTTCGCCCTGCGGCGCCTGCCGGCAGGTCATGGCCGAATTCCATATCCCCAAGGTCATCATGGCCAACCTGAAAGGGGAATGGTGCGTCGTCACGATGAATCAGCTCCTGCCGTACGCCTTTTCTGACACAGATTTGTAAAGAAAGTTCGCTGAATACGGACAAATTTCCGTAAAGGGCTTGCATTTTTTAAGAAGCCGGTTTATAATAACAATCACATCATACATATTGCGTGAACGAAACACACGGGAGAAGGCAATGCCTACCGACGGAGTCAAACTCTCAGGTGCCCCCGCAAAGGGGTGGGACCGTGTGTGGACACGACTCTGGAGAGTCCCGTTTGGGCGCCGAAGGTGCAAGGAAGCGATTCCTAATCTCTCAGGCAAAAGGACAGAGCTGGCAGAACGACCTTTCTTTTTCTGCGACCCTTAGGACCTATCTTCAGAGTGATGATGATAGGTCTTTTTTCATGTCATTATAATTACCATAACAAAAGGGGAGTATGAAAGATGTTAGAAACGTTGAATGCCATTGATAGTTTTGTCTGGGGTCCGCCCTTGCTGGTGCTGCTCATCGGCACCGGCCTGATGCTGACTGTCCGCCTCCATTTGCTCCAGGTCTTCCGCCTGCCGAGAGCGCTGAAGCTCATCTTCACGGCCAAGAACCAGGGTGAAGGCGACGTAGATAGCTTCAAGGCCCTGTGCACGGCCCTGGCCGCTACGGTCGGGACAGGCAACATCGTCGGCGTCGCTACGGCCGTCCATGCCGGCGGCCCGGGCGCTATCTTCTGGATGTGGATGGCTGCTTTCGTCGGCATGGCCACGAAATACGCCGAAGGCTGTCTGGCCGTCAAATACCGCACGGTCGACAAGAACGGCGATATCGCCGGCGGTCCGATGTACTACATCGAAAACGGCCTGGGCAAGAAATACAAGCCCTTGGCTTTCTTGTTCGCCTTCTTCGGCGTCCTCGTCGCCTTCTTCGGTATCGGGACCTTCGCTCAGGTCAATTCCATCGTTGAAATCACGCGCCTGACGACGAGCATCCCCGTCGAATACACGGCTATCGTCCTGACCATCCTCGTCGCTGCCATCACCATCGGCGGCCTCCAGTCCATCGCCCGTGTCGCTTCCAAGATCGTCCCGGCCATGGCTGTCATCTATGTCGTTTCTACAGTCGCTTTCCTCGTCGTCTTTGCCGACCAGATCCCGGCTGCTGTCGAACAGATCATCGTCAGCGCCTTTACCCCGACGGCTGCAGCTGGCGGCTTCCTCGGTGCCACGGTACTGGTTGCTATGCGCAACGGTGTCGCCCGCGGCGTCTTCTCCAATGAATCGGGCCTGGGCAGTGCGCCTATCGTAGCCGCTGCGGCCAAGACGAAATGGCCGGCTGAACAGGGCCTCATTTCCATGACCGGTACCTTCATCGACACCATCATCATCTGCACCTTGACCGGTCTGGTCCTGGTCGTCAGCGGTGCCTGGATGGGCGACGTCAATGGCGCAGCCCTGACCAATGCGGCTTTCACCATGGCTTTCCCGACCTACGGCAGCATCATCCTCTGCGTCGGCCTGACCTTGTTCGCCTTCACGACCATCCTCGGCTGGAACTACTATGGTGAACGCTGCGTCGAATACCTCGTCGGCGTCAAAGGCATCATGCCGTACCGCATCATCTTCATCGCCCTCGTCGCCTGCGGCGCGTTCATCAAACTCGACGTCATCTGGGTCCTGGCTGATATCGTCAACGGCCTCATGGCTATCCCGAACCTCATCGCCCTCATCGGCCTGTCTGGCGTCGTCGTCGCCGAAACGAAGAAATACTTCGCTCATCTGAAAGAAGAAGAAATGGTCGTAGCCGAAGATTCGGAAGAAAAAGTACCGGCTGGCCATTAAGTCGTAAAAATTTTCAAAAAAAATACTTGACGATTCCGTTAGTTATGGTATAATTCTTCTTGTGCCAAGCACTGAAACACCATGTGCCGGGCACAAGAGATATGCCGGGGTGGCGGAATGGCAGACGCACCTGACTCAAAATCAGGCGGGTAACACCGTGAGGGTTCAAGTCCCTCCCTCGGCACCAAGCAAAGAGGCTTGTCGCATAGCGGCAAGCCTTTTTTTTATCTTCATGATGGAAGCCTCTCCAACTTCTTTTTCTTTCTATCTAGATATGTTATAATGAGATAGACATATGATTATAGGAGGGAGTCGATTCACATGAACGAAATCTTTGCCAGACGGAGTATCCGTAAATTTTTACCGACAATGGTAGAAGATGAAAAGATAGAACAGTTACTGCGCGCCGCTATGGCCGCTCCTTCGGCCGGGAACCAGCAGCCCTGGGAATTTTATGTCGTCCGCGACAAACGGGTCATCCAGGACCTGTCCCACTGCAGTCCCTATGCCGGCTGTGCTGCCGGTGCTTCTTTGGCCATCGTCGTCTGTTCCCGCGATGAAAACATGCGTTTTCCGGCTTTCATCAATCTCGACCTCAGCGCAGCTGTCGAAAACATCCTGCTCGAAGCAGTACACCTCGACCTCGGTGCCGTATGGCTCGGCGTCGCCCCGTATAAGGCCCGCGAAGTCCTCGTCCGCCGGTCCCTCGGCGTTCCTCAGGGCCTGACCCCGTTCGCCATCGTCGCCATGGGCTATCCCCAGGCTACGGCCGAAGAAAAACCCCGCGAAGACCGCTACGACCCGTCGCGCGTACATTATGTATAGTATCCTCACTGATAACTGATAACTTATTACGAATTTTATGTTTGTCGTTTGTCGTTTTTCGTTCGTCGTTCGTCGCAAGGGCCTATTATTTTTACTTTACGATGAACGATGAACGGCCTACGATGAACGTAAAAGGGCTTGTCGTCATACGACAAGCCCTTTTATACACCTGAAAGGAAAATCCCATGTCTGAAGAACGAGCTCCTATTACTTTCCATCTGGAGGAATTGCGGCGGCGCATCATCGTCTGCCTCGTGGCCTGGCTGGTGGGCAGTATTATTTCCTATATATATGCTGAAGATATCATCGCCGTCATTTCGGCTCCTGCCGGGAAATTGTATTTCCTCAATCCGGCAGAAGTCTTTTTTTCTTATATAGAGATCGCCGCCTTTGCCGGTTTCGTCGGGACCCTGCCCATCCACTGCTTCGAATTCTGGCGCTTCCTGCGGCCTGCCCTGCGCGGCGGGGAAGTGACGACGGCCTTGTGGTTCATCCCGTCGGCGCTGCTCCTGTTCTATGGCGGTTCGGCCTTTGCCTTTTTCTTCGTCCTGCCGGCGGCAGTCCAGTTCTTTATGGGCTTTGCCACGGCTTCCCTGCAGCCCATGTTCTCTCTGGCGTCGTACCTGTCTTTCTTCATCGCCTTCCTGCTGCCCTTCGCCCTGGGCTTTGAACTGCCCCTGGTCCTCCTGGTCCTGTCCCGCCTGGGCCTGGTGACGCCGGCCATGCTCAGGGCCAAGCGCCGCGTCTTCGTCCTCCTGGCTTTCGTCTTTGCCGGTGTCGTGTCGCCGACGACGGATATCTTCACGCAGACGTGCATTGCCGTTCCCATGATTGTCTTATATGAAGGGACAATCATCGTCATGAAGGTGACAAACAGGGGAAGCCGGGAAAACGGCGAAAAGGGCGGAGAAACATGACTTGTATACAGTATTTTTATAAAGACAAAGTGTGCCGTCCCTTGTAATGTTTTCCTATTTTGTTATAATGAAGAAAGCGGTGAATGTATGGGAGTGGACATCTGTGCGTTTACCGGTCTTGACTTAATATTTCTAAGCAGGAGGGTATTTTCATGAAAAAAATTCGTTCGGTTTTAGTTGCCAACCGCGGAGAAATTGCTATTCGTGTTTTTCGGGCTTGTAATGAACTGGGAATCCGTACTGTAGCTATTTATTCCAAAGAAGATTCGTTGTCCCTGCATCGTTTCCGTGCAGATGAATCGTATCTCGTCGGTGAAGGTAAAAAACCGGTAGATGCATATTTAGATATTGAAGATATTATCCGCATTGCTCACGAACACGACGTCGATGCCATTCATCCGGGCTACGGCTTCTTGTCTGAAAATGCGGACCTGGCCAAACGCTGTGAAGAAGAAGGCATTATCTTCATCGGGCCTAAAGTCGAACACCTCATCATGTTTGGCGATAAGATCAACGCCCGTATCCAGGCGAAGAAGGCCGGTATCCAGTACATCCCTGGCAGCGACGGCCCGGTCATGAACTATGCGGAAGTCGAAAAATTCGCCAAGCAGGTCGGTTTCCCGATCATGCTCAAAGCCGTCAACGGTGGCGGCGGCCGCGGCATGCGCATGGTCGACCGCATGGCAGACCTTCGCGATGCTTATGACCGCGCCAAATCGGAAGCCAAACTGGCTTTTGGCAGCGATGAAATTTATTTGGAAAAATGCATCGTCAATCCGAAACACGTCGAAGTCCAGATCATGGGCGACGAACACGGCAACGTCATCCACCTCTTTGAACGGGATTGCTCCATCCAGCGCCGTCATCAGAAAGTCGTCGAAACGGCTCCGGCTTCGGCCCTGCCTGTCGAACTGCGCCAGAAAATCTGCAACGCTGCCCTGAAATTGATGAAGAACGTCCATTACGTCAACGCCGGGACGGTCGAATTCCTGGTTACGCCGGACGGCGAATTCTACTTCATCGAAGTCAACCCGCGCGTACAGGTCGAACATACCGTTACGGAAATGATCACGGGCATCGACATCGTCCAGACCCAGATCAAAGTCGCCGAAGGCTACGCCCTCGACAGCGACGAAATCGACATCAAGTCCCAGGACGACGTCCGCTGCCTGGGCGACGCCATCCAGTGCCGTATCACGACGGAAGACCCGATGAACAACTTCATGCCTGATTCGGGCAAAATCATGGTATACCGCAGCGGCGGCGGCTTTGGCGTCCGCCTCGACAGCGGCAATGCCTACACCGGCGCCATCATCACGCCGTACTACGATTCGCTGCTGGTCAAGACGACGACTTATGGCCGGACCCATAAGGAAGCAGCTGAAAAGATGCTCCGCGTCCTCAAGGAATTCCGTATTCGCGGCGTCAAGACCAACATCGGCTTCTTGATCAACGTCCTCAAGAGTCCGGAATTCATCGCCGGTACGTATAACGTCAGCTTCATCGACGACCATCCGGAACTGTTCAACCTGCCCGTCGTCCAGGACCGCGGCACGAAGCTCCTCAAATACATCGGCGATACGACCATCAACGGTTATGCCGACGCCGGCCATCAGGACAAACCGGAATTTGAAGCCCTGGAACTGCCGACGCCTGTTGCCGGCCCGTATCCGGATGGGACGAAGCAGAAATTCGATGCCATGGGACCGGAAAAATTCTCCCAGTGGATCAAAGACCAGAAGAAAGTCTTCTTTACCGATACGACCATGCGTGACGCCCATCAGTCCCTGTTTGCGACACGCGTCCGCTCCATCGATATGCTCCGCGTCCTGGAAGCAGCTTCCAAGAAACTGCCGAACCTCTTCTCCTATGAATGCTGGGGTGGCGCTACTTTCGACGTAGCCTACCGCTTCCTCTATGAAGACCCGTGGGTCCGCCTGCGCCAGATGCGCAAGAAAGCGCCGAACATCCTCTTGCAGATGCTCGTCCGCGGTGCCAATGCCGTCGGCTACACGAGCTATCCCGACAACGTCGTCAAGAACTTCATCGACCTGTCGGCCAAGAACGGCATCGACGTCTTCCGCGTCTTCGACAGCCTCAACAGCCTGGACAACATGTATGGCACGATCCAGGCCGTCCGCGAAAACAACAAGCTCGCCGAAGTCGCCCTCTGCTACACTGGCGATATCCTCGACCCGGCCCGCGATAAATACGATCTGAAATACTACGTCAACATGGCCAAGGAATTGCAGAATGCCGGCGCCAATATCATCGCCATCAAGGATATGGCCGGTCTCTTAAAACCGGAAGCCGCTTACCGCCTGGTATCGGCCCTGAAAGATGCCGTCGACCTGCCTATCCATCTCCATACCCACGACGGTTCGGGCAACGCCATCTGCACGTATGACCGCGCCATCGACGCCGGTGTCGACATCGTCGACGTCGCTTATTCCGCCTTTGCCGGCGGCACGAGCCAGCCGAGCATGAGCACCTTGTACTACGCTTTGAGCGGCAAGGACCGCCAGCCCGACCTCGACGTCGATGCCATGGAAGAAATGTCCCGTTACTGGGCTACTGTCCGTCCGTACTATAAGGGCGTCGACAAAGCCGATGCGTATCCGAACACGGAAGTCTACCAGCATGAAATGCCGGGCGGCCAGTTCTCCAACCTGCGCCAGCAGGCCAAAGCCGTCGGCCTCGGCGACCGCTGGAACGAAATCAAGAAGATGTACCACACGGTCAGCATGATGTTCGGCGACATCATCAAAGTTACGCCGTCGTCGAAAGTCGTCGGCGACATGACCTTGTTCATGGTCCAGAACAACCTGACGGAACAGGATGTCTATGATAAAGGCGACGTCCTCGACTTCCCGCAGTCTGTCGTCGAATTCTTTGAAGGCCGCATCGGCATTCCTTATCAGGGCTTCCCGGAAAAACTCCAGAAGATCGTCCTGAAAGGCAAGAAACCCCTTACGGAACGCCCGGGCAAGAGCCTGGCTCCTGTCGATTTCGAAGCTATCCGCAAGAAATTGACCGATGCCGGTTATAAACACGAAGACGAAGACATCAACGCGTACTGCCAGTATCCGAAAGTCTTCAAGGACTTCAACGAAACGGTCAAGAAATACGGCGATGTCAGCGTCCTCGATACGCCGACCTTCTTCTTCGGCATGAAGAAGAACGAAGAAGTCCACGTTGAAATCGAAGAAGGGAAGGACCTCATCATCACCCTCATCAACATCAGCGATCCCGATGACAGTGGTGTCCGCACGATTACCTTCATGTTCAACGGTGCTGAACGCGAAATCCAGGTCCAGGATAAGAGCGTCGACATGAAGACCGTCACCCGCCGCAAGGCTGACCCCGACAAAGCCGGCGACATCGGCGCAACCCTGTCCGGGTCTGTCGTCAAAGTCCTGGTCACCAAGGGCCAGAAAGTCAAGAAAGGCGAACCCTTAGTCGTTACCGAAGCCATGAAGATGGAAACGACCATCACGTCGCCTATCGACGGCACAGTCGGTGAAATCTACGCCACCAAAGGCCAGGCCATCATCAGCGGTGACTGCCTGTTGGAAGTACTGGAGTAATCGCTATGTAGTATAAAGTTTGTAGTTTGTAGTAGATGAGGGTTAAATTTTTAGCCATTCACTGCAAACTAAAAACTACAAACTGTCAACTAAAAAGAGGCTGTCTTAGTACGACAGCCTCTTTTGCCATTCATTCACAAAGGAGTTTTTATCATTATGAAAATGGTAACGGTCTATTTACTGGGCAAGAAGTTTTCGGTCCCTGAAGATCTGACGATCATGCGGGCCATGGAATATTCCGGTTTCCGCCTGGTCCGCGGCTGCGGCTGCCGCAGCGGGTTCTGCGGGGCCTGTGCCGTCGTTTACCGCCTGCAGGGCCAGACGGAGACTCATTCGGCCCTGGCCTGCCAGACGAAGGTCGAAGACGGTATGTGCGTCGGCCGCCTGGAATCGTTTCCCATCAAGAAAGAAACCTACGATATGGACGACCTGCCCGTAGCCGGCAACGTCGTCGGCCAGCTCTATCCGGAAATCTACAACTGCATCCACTGCAACGCCTGTACGCGGAACTGTCCCCAGGGCATCCAGGTCATGAAGTACATCGCCCTGGCCCAGCGCGGTGATTATGCCGGCTGTGCCAAGGAATCCTTCCGCTGTGTCTGCTGCAACATCTGCGCTGCCAGCTGCCCGGCCAAGATCAGTCACGGTGCCGTCGGCCTCCTGGCACGGCGCCTCATGGGCAAGTACATCGCCAAGAAGAGCAAGCACCTGGACCAGCGCGTCCGGGCCATCCGGGAAGGCCAGTTCGTGGCCGACGTCCAGCATCTGATGGCAGCCGGTGACGATGAACTGCGCCGCTTATATGAATCGCGGAATATTGAGAAATAGGGGGACGATCATGATTTATACAGAAGAAATGCGGGCTTCCCAGGCGCGGGTCGAAGCTACGCGGAATATCCGTTTATCTGAAGAACTGCCGCGCTTTACGGCAGAAGAGAAGGGGGAACTCCTGCGCCAGTACCATCCGGATTACCATGAAGAAGGCTTTGCCGTCCTGTCCGTCGGCCCCAATAAAGGCGATAAAGTGCCGAAGGAACTGGCCGCCCTGCTGCAGGGCAAGAGCCGCATGGATACGGCCGACGTCGACTTGGACCATATCCAGTTCGAAACGGATGTCCTGGTCATTGGCGGTGGCGGCGCCGGTGCGGCGGCTGCCATCGAAGCGGCCCGGCACGGCGCCAAGGTCCTCATGGCGACGAAACTGCGCATAGGCGATGCCAATACGGGCATGGCCGAAGGCGGCATCCAGGCAGCCGACAAGGAAAGCGATTCGCCGGCGGCCCACTATCTCGACGCCATCGGCGGCGGCCATTATAAGAACAAGCCGGAACTGCTGGCCGAACTCGTCCTCCACGGGCCGGAAGCCATCCAGTGGCTCAGCTCGCTGGGCGTCCTCTTCGACAAGAACAGCGACGGCTCCATGGTCACGACCCATGGCGGCGGCACGTCGCGCAAGCGTATGCACGCCTGCGGCGACTATACAGGGGCGGAAATCATGCGCGTCCTCCGCGACGAAGTGCGCAATGCCGGCGTCGACGTCGTCGAATATTCACCGGCTGTGGAACTCCTCCTCGACGGAGAAGGGAAGGCGGCCGGTGCCGTCCTCTACGATTTCGATACCCGGGAATACCACGTCGTCCGCGCCAAGAGCGTCATCATCGCAACCGGTGGCGCCGGCCGTCTCCATTACCAGGGCTTCCCGACGTCCAACCACTACGGTTCGACAGCCGACGGCCTGGTCATGGCCTACCGTGCCGGCGTGCCCCTCATCTATGCCGACGCCATCCAGTACCATCCGACAGGCGCCGCCTATCCGCCGCAGATCTACGGCGCTTTAGTGACGGAAAAGGTCCGCTCCCTCGGGGCCATGCTGGTCAATAAGAACGGCGAAGCCTTCCTCCATCCCCTGGAAACGCGTGACGTCGTCGCTGCGGCCATCATCCGCGAATGTCAGGAACGGGACAAGGGCGTCTATGCCCTCCACGGGCCGGCCGTCTGGCTCGACACGCCCATGGTCGACCTCATCAACGGCGAAGGGACCATGGAAAAGCGCCTACCGGCCATGATCCACATGTATGAAAAATTCGGCATCAATATCCGCAAGCAGCCCATCCTGGTCTATCCGACCCTGCATTACCAGAATGGCGGCATCTGCATCGGCGCCAAGAGCGAAACGAAGATACCCGGCCTCTACGCTGCCGGCGAAGACGTCGGCGGCATCCACGGGACGAACCGCCTCATGGGCAACAGTCTCCTGGATATCATCGTCTTCGGCCGCATTGCCGGGACGGAAGCGGCTTCTTACAGCCAGACGGCCCATACTGGGAAAGGGACGCTGGACCACGTCCGCCGTTTCGACGAAGAACGGGCAGAAGCCTGCGTCGATGACGACATCCTGTCGCCGAAGCTCCTGCCCAATTACACCCATAACCGCGGCACGCGGGGCTAGGCTTCGTGGAGCTGGCGGGCTTTGCGCTGGACAGCGATACTGATGAACAGCAGCAGGGCGCCGGCTGCCAGGAAGACGTATTTCATGCCCAGGAAGGTGGCGATGACGCCGCCCAGGATGGGGCCGCCCATGGCCCCGACCTGCTGGGCTGAGAACATCAGGCCGAAGACGCGCCCTTTGATGCTGGCACTGGTCTTTTCGGCCAGGATGGCGTTGATAGACGGATAGATGCCGGAGAAGAAGAGGCCGATGGCGAACTGGCTGGCCGCAAAGGCGTACAGCGTGTCCGGGATGGCCTGGACGAAGAAGAAGATCCCCGCCAGGACCAGGGACAGGCGCAGGGCCTTGACGAAACCGTGATGCTGGCCGAAGCGCCCCCAGAGCGGTGCCGTAATGGCGCTGGAAAAACCGCCTAGTGAGAAGATGAGGCCTGAAATGAAGACCAGGTTGTCCAGCTCGCCGGCCAGGTGGGAGATGTATGTCGTCAATATGGGCTGGACGATGAGGATGACGACCTGGACCAGGGCGGCACTGACCAGCATCAGGCGGATGACGGGAATCTTCCAGAGGCTGACCTTTTCGCCTTCTGCCCCGGCTGCGGCCGTATCCGCTGCGGCTGTATCCGTCGGCGGTTCTTTGATGAAGAAGACCAGGACGACGAAGTTGAGGAACAGGGCGCCGGCTGCCAGGAAGAAGGACATGCGCATGCCGAAGGCTTCGGCCAGGATGCCGCCGAAGAGGGGGCCGATGATGCCGCCTGCCGTCAGGGCGCCCTGCATGATGCCCAGGCAGATGCCCAATTTCTTCGGCGGTGCATAGATGGTCATGATGGCCAGTTCCATCGGCCACAGGCCCGATGCGAAGCCCTGGAACATGCGCATGAACGTCAGCTGCAGCGGCGACGTGACGATGCCGCCGAGAAAATAGCTGATCGATAAGAGCAGGCTGGCGCGGATGGCCATGAGCCGCTTGCCCCGCCGGTCGGCCATGCGTCCCCAGATAGGCGCCATGATGGCGCTGATGAGGAAGGTCGACGAAAAGACGACACCGGACCAGATGTTGACCGAGGCCGCATCGACGCCCAGTTCCCGCGTCAGGTACATGGGCAGGAAGGGGATGAGCATGGTATAGCTTGAAGACATGAAGACGACGTTGCAGGTCAGAATGGCCAGACAGAATTTCCAGTTCACGGCGATCACCTTTCTCGTATGGATTGTTAACGTGCTAGCTTCTTATTATACGCCGCCTTTTCGGGAATTACAACTTGTCACGATGGGAACACAGCCTTATAATGAATAATATCTATGTTGGAAAGGAAGGAACCTGAATTGGCCATGTACCTTGCAAAGCGCCTGGCCGGCGCTTGTGTCGTCTTATGGGCGATCATCACCATTACTTTTGGCCTCATGCATGCCATCCCAGGCGGCCCGTTTACGCAGGAAAAGAAACTGCCGCCGGCCGTCATGGCAACCGTCGAAGCCCGATATCACCTCGACGAACCCTTATGGTCCCAGTACGTCGATTACGTCCGCCATGCAGCCGTTCTCGACTTGGGGCCTTCTTATAAGTATCCCGGCAAGACCGTCAACGATATCATTGCCGAAACCTTTCCCGTATCGGCCCAGCTGGGGCTCATCAGCCTCTTTTTGGCCATCGGTACCGGCGTCCTGGCCGGCATGGCCGCGGCCTGGTATAAGAATACCTGGATCGACTACACTATGATGGTCGGCGCCACCCTGGGCGTTTCCGTGCCCAGTTTCATCCTGGCAGCGGTCCTCATCCAGCTCTTCGCCTTTACCTGGCCCATCCTGCCGGCGGCCCTGTGGAAGGGGCCGGCTTACGTCATCCTGCCGGCCCTGGCCCTGGCGGCCCAGCCGACGGCCTTCATCATGCGCCTGACCCGGTCGAGCCTGCTCGATGCCCTGGGCCAGGACTATATCCGCACGGCCCGGTCGCGGGGCATCGGCACGCGGTCCCTCATCTGCCACCATGCCCTGCGCAACGCCCTGCTGCCTGTTGTCAGTTATATCGGCCCTTTGGCGGCGGCCCTCATGACGGGGAGCTTCATCGTCGAGACGATTTTTGCCATACCCGGCCTGGGACGCCACTTCGTCACCAGCATTTATAACCGCGACTATACGGTCATCTTGGGCATTACGATTTTTTACAGTTTCCTCATCATGATGATGAATTTACTCATCGATGTCATTTATCCGCTCTTGGACCCGCGGATCACCATGGATGGAAAGAAGGAGGGCTGATGATGGATTTTACACCGCTTACGGCTGCTGACCGGACGGAACCCTATGTACCGCCCCAGACCCTGCGCGACCGGGGCTGGCGGCAGATGAAGAAGAACCGCCTGGCCTTATGGGGCCTGGCCATCGTCGTCGTCATGAGCCTCCTGGCCATTGCCGGTCCCTGGCTGGCGCCCTATACTTATGCCGACCAGGATTTGACGGCAGCCAACGCCTGGCCGTCGGCTGCGCACTGGTTCGGTACGGATTCCCTGGGCCGTGACCTCTTCGTCCGCGTCCTCTACGGCGCCCGCATTTCCCTGTCCATCGGCCTCGTCGCCAGCCTGATCAACGTCTTCATCGGCGTCATCTACGGCGGCATTGCCGGCCTCGTCGGCGGCCGGACGGACCAGATTATGATGCATATCGTCGACATCCTCTATTCCATTCCCATGCTGCTCTACGTCATTTTGCTCATGGTCGTCTTCAAGCCGGGCCTGCTCAACATCTACCTGGCCCTGGGCATTGCCTACTGGCTCAACATGGCCCGCATCGTCCGCGGCCAGATCCTCAGCCTGAAGCAGCAGGAATACGTCATGGCCGCCCGCTCCTGCGGGACGTCGACGTGGCATATCCTCTGCCGCCATATGATTCCCAACTGCGTCGGGCCGATCATCGTCACCTTGACCTTGTCCATTCCCGACGCGATTTTTACAGAAGCCTTCCTGAGTTTCATCGGCCTCGGCGTATCGGCGCCCATGGCCAGCTGGGGTGTCCTGGCTTCAGAAGGTATCAATAGTATGCGCTCCTTCCCGTTCCAGCTCGTCTTCCCGGCCCTGGCCCTGTGCATCACCATGCTGGGCTTCATGTTCCTCGGCGACGGCCTGCGCGACGCCCTGGATCCGCAGAACCAGAAGGAGGGACGCTGATGCAAGCCTTATTAGATGTACGCCATCTGACCATTTCTTTCCATACTTACCGGGGACTGCTGGAAGCCGTCCACGACGTGTCGCTGACCGTCAATCCCGGCGAAACCGTCGGCATCGTCGGCGAATCGGGCTGCGGTAAATCCGTCACGTCCCAGGCGGCCATGAAGCTGCTGCCGGCTGAAGCGACGGAATATACTGGCGGCCAGATCCTCTGGGACGGCCGCGATGTCATCCCCTTATCGGAAACGCAGATGAACCGCCTGCGCGGCCGCGACATGGCCATGATTTTCCAGGACCCCATGACGTCGCTCAATCCCGTCCTGACCATCGGCAACCAGCTCTGCGAGGGCATCGCCCTGCACCAGCACCTAGGCCGCAAAGCCTGTGAAGCCAAGGCCCTGGAACTGCTCAGAGCCGTCGGCCTGACGTCGCCGGAAAAGCGGCTCCATCAATATCCTCATGAATTATCGGGCGGCATGCGCCAGCGCTGTCTCATCGCCATGGCCCTGTCCTGTTCGCCGCGGCTCCTCTTTGCCGACGAACCGACGACGGCTCTCGACGTGACGACAGAAGCCCAGGTCCTGGATGTCCTCAAGCGCCTCCAGGCGGAATTGGGCATGGCCGTCGTCCTCATTTCCCATAATCTCGGCGTCATCGCCCAGATGTGCCGCCGCATTTACGTCATGTATGCCGGCGCCATCGTCGAAGAGGGGACGGCCGATGATATTTTCTACCGCCCGGCCCATCCCTATACCCAGGGCCTCCTGGCATCACTGCCGGACCCGGCCCAGAAGGATAAAGCCCTGACCGGGATCCCCGGCCAGGCGCCGGACCTCTTCCACATGCCCGAGGGCTGCCGTTTCTATCCGCGCTGCCCCCAGGCCATGAAGGCCTGCATGACGGCGGCGCCGCCGCGGGAAGAAGCCGGACCGGGCCATCATTACACGTGCTGGCTGGCCCAGGCCGCCGCGGCCAAGGAGGCATTGCCATGAACCTCATCGAAGCCAAACATATCAGTAAACAATTCGTCGTCCAGCGGGACTGGCTGGGACGGCCCAAGAAGACCCTGACCGCCGTCGACGACTTGTCCCTGACCATCGGCCAGGGCGAGACGGTCGGCCTCGTCGGAGAATCGGGCTGCGGCAAATCGACTTTTGCCCGGACCCTGCTGGGCTTATATGCCAAGACCGGCGGATCCATTGCCTATAAGGGCAGGGACATTGCCGACCGCGCTGTGGGCCGCGACTATCGCCGCCACGTCCAGATGATTTTCCAGGACCCTTATGCCTCGCTGGACCCGCGCATGACCGTCGAGGACATCATCAGCGAGCCCCTGCGCAACTACCATCTCTGTCAGGACGACAGCCAGCGGCGCCAGCGCGTGGCGTCCTTATTGGAACAGGTCGACATGCGGCCTGAAGCGGCCCAGCGCTATCCCCATGAATTCAGCGGCGGCCAGCGCCAGCGCATCGGCATCGCCCGGGCCCTGGCCGTTGATCCGGAATGTGTCTTCTGCGATGAACCTATTTCGGCCCTCGACGTGTCCGTCCAGGTCCAGATTGTCAACATGATGCAGCGCCTGCAGCAGGAACGGGGCCTGTCCTATCTGTTCATCGCCCATGACCTGGCCATGGTCCATCACATGAGCCGCCGTATGGGCGTCATGTATTTAGGCCGCCTCGTCGAATTGGGGCCGGGCGACGCCGTCTTCCACGACCCGCTCCACCCCTATACGCAGATGCTCATCGCCTCCGTGCCCCGGCCGGACCCGCACTACCGGCGCCGGACCATCGTCTGCGGCGAAGTGCCGAGCCCCCTCGACTTGCCCAAGGGCTGCGTCTTCCATCCCCGCTGTCCCTACGCCGATGAAGTCTGCCGCATCGACGTGCCTCATTTCCGGCAGGTCGCAGACGACCGCTTCGTCGCCTGCCATCATGCGAGAGGAGGCAGACGATGAAGAAATTACTCTTACTCCTGAGCTGCCTGCTGACGGCCGTCCTCTTCAGCGGCTGCGGCATCCAGCACCCCGATACGGTCAGCTACGTCCTGGAAGCGGAACCGTCGCGGCTGGACCCGGCCATGACGACGGCCCTCGTCGAAAGCAATGTGGAACTGCAGATATTTGAAGGCCTGACCCGCCTCGACGATGACGATGTACCCCAGCCGGCCCTGGCCGAAAGCTGGGATATCTCACCGGATGGCAAGACGTATACCTTCCACCTGCGGCCGGGCATCGAATGGAGCGACGGCACGCCGATTACGGCAGACGACATCGAATATTCCTGGAAGCGCGTCGTCGATCCCGACGTAGCTTCGGAAAATGCCTATATGCTCTTTTGCATCGACAAGGCCGAAGACTATTTCAATAAGAAGGCCTCGGCCGATGCCGTCGGCGTCAAAGCCGTCGATGACCGGACCCTGGTCGTCCGCCTGAAGGAACCGACACCGTATTTCCTCAACCTGACGGCGTTCCACTGCTATTATCCCGTCCCCAGGAAGCTCGTCGAAGCCAAGCCCGATACGTGGGCTGCCGATGCGGACGGCATGGTCTGCAGCGGTCCCTATAAAATCGTTTCCTGGAACCATTCCAGTGAAATCGAAGTCGTCAAGAACGACCGCTACTGGGATGCCGGTTCGGTCATCCTGGACCACCTCGATTTCCCCATCAGCGATTCCCAGGCGACGCGCCTGACCCTGGTCGAAAGCAATCAGGCCAACATGACCGTCGAACCGCCGCCGGCCGACCAGGAACGGCTGGAACAGATGGGCCTCTATAAGATTGCTCCTTATCTCGGCGCCTATTACTACGTCTTCAACGTCCAGAAGAAGCCCTTTGACGACGTCCGCGTCCGCAAGGCCTTTGCCCTGGCCGTCCAGCGCCAGGGACTGATGAAGTACATCGTCCGCGGTGAAAAGGAAGCGGCCTACTCCTGGGTCCCGCCGGGACTGAAGGACAAGGCCACAGGCCGTGATTTCCGTAAGGAAGGGGGGAACCTCATCGCCGAAGACCCGGCCAAAGCCCGCCAGCTCCTGAAGGAAGCCGGTTACGATGACCAGCACCCGCTGCCGGAAGTGACGCTCCTCTTCAATACCAATGAAATGCACAAGGCTGTAGCCGAAGCCCTGCAGGCCATGTGGAAAGAAAACCTCGGCGTCGACGTCAATATTACCAACCAGGAATCGAAAGTCTTCATGGCCACCCGCGCCCAAGGCGACTACCAGCTGGCCCGGGCGTCGTGGATCGCCGATTACATCGACCCCATGACCTTCCTCGACGTCTTTGCCGATGACGAAAATGACGCCCAGTACCACAACCCGGCGTATAATGCATTGATTGCCAAGGCCAAGGCCAGCAACGACGAAAGACAGCGCATGGCCTATCTCCACGAAGCGGAACAGATGCTCTTCGACGACTGCGTCATCATCCCCTTGTACTACACGACCCAGCCCTACGTGGCCCAGCCCTATATCAGGGGCTACCACTGGTCGCCGCTGGGACTGGTCGATTTCAAGAAAGCCTATATCGATGAATCAGAAAGGAAGTAGCCTTATGGAATATACCTATGCAGAACCGTTGCAAGCTGGCGACACCATCGCCGTCGTCGCCCCGTCGTCAGCCCTGGCCGGTGCCGACGTGACCAAGGGCCTCACCTTCTTGCGGTCCCTCGGCTATGAATTGAAAATCGGGAAATCCGTATCTGCCTTTGACGGCTATCTGGCCGGCCCCGACCGGCTGCGGGCAAGGGATATCAACGAAGCCTTTGCCGACGACGCCGTCAAGGCCATCGTCTGCCTGCGCGGCGGCTATGGGGCGACGCGCATCCTGCCGCTCTTGGACTATGAGCTCATTGCGGCCCATCCCAAATTGTTCGTCGGCTTCAGCGATATTACGGCCCTGCATACGGCCTTCCTCCAGCGCTGCGGCTTCTGTCCCATCCACGGGACTATGGTCATGTCCCTGGGCCGCAATGCCTCGGAATATACGAAAGAGCAGTTCGCCTACGGCCTGCAGCATCCCTATGAAGCGCGGGAACTGCCGCTGCCGCCGGGCTGCCAGCCGGAAACCCTCGTCCCCGGTGCCGTCACGGGCCCGCTGGCCGGGGGCAATATGATGCTCCTGTCGGTCCTCATGGGCACGCCTTATGCCATCGATCCGCCAGACGGAGCCATCCTCTGCCTGGAAGAAGTCGGGGAAGAGGCCTATGCCCTGGACCGCATGCTCTGCCAGTTCGAGGAATCGGGCCTCATCGACCGCATCCGGGGCATCGCCTTCGGCGAATTCCACCACTGCGGCCCTGACGAAGGCGCCCGTTATGAATGGACAGTAAAAGAAGTCCTCCAGGCCTATGCCCGCAAGTGGGGCAAACCGGCCGTCATGGGCCTGCCCTTCGGTCACGGTGCCGACAACGCCTGGCTGCCCCTGGGCCAGATGGCCGGTCTCGAAGCCCGCCTGGACGGCGTACGCTTTACGCTGCTGTAATTTGGATAGGAGAGATTCTCATGGAATATAAAGATTTGAAAGACCAGGCCTGCCGCTATGTAGATGAACTGAAACCGGTCATCTACGGCATTGCCGAAAGCCTTCACGACCACCCGGAAACGGGCATGAACGAAGTCTTCGCATCGGCGACGCTGAAAAAAATCCTGCAGGACCGCGGCTTTGCCATCGACAATCCCGTCGCCGACGCTTTCCCGACGGCCTTTCACGCTGTCTGCGGCCACGGTCCTTTTCAGATGGGCTTTTTGGCCGAATACGATGCCCTGCCGGAAATCGGCCACGGCTGCGGCCATAACCTCATCGCCGCCATGAGCGTCGGCGCGGCCCTGGCCTTTGCCAAAACGGCCGGCGACAAGGCAACGGTCCACGTCTACGGCTGTCCGGCCGAAGAGACCGTCGGCAGCAAAGTCTATATGAGCGAACACGGCGTCTTCGACGGCCTGGACGCGGCGGTCATCGTCCATCCCGGCACGGATAAGACCTATATCGGCGGCACGTCCTATGCGACGCACCCCATGCAGTTCACCTTCCTCGGCAAGGCGGCCCACGTCGCCGATGCGACCTACCACGGCGTCAATGCCCTCGATGCCCTCGTCGATTTCTATGGCCGCCTGAAGGCCTATGAAAAGACCTTGACCGAACGCCATATCATCGGCGCCATCATCACCGAAGGCGGTACGGCGCCGAACATCGTGCCTGACCGGGCTGTCCTCAAGGCGACTATCCGGGCCCTGAAAGTGGAATACCTGGAAGACAAGATGCTGCCGGACATAAAAAAAATCGCCCGTGACGTCGCCGACGCACACGGAGCGAAAGTGGAAATGGTCCATTATGAACCGCTCTATAAGAATATGATCAATGACCCCAGGATGGACGTTTACTTTGCCGACGCCTTCAACCAGCTCTACGAAGAATTCGGCGTCCGCGACGACGACTATGCCGAAGGCTCGACGGACGTAGGCAATGTCAGCCAAATTACGCGGGTCAGCCAGCCGGAAATCTGCATCGGCTACGACATCAATGCCCATACGAAAGAATTTGCCCAAGCCGCTGGCAGCGACCTGGGCAAGATGCAGGCATTGACGGGCGCCAAGGCCATGGCCATGGTCGCCCTCGATGTCATGGGAGAGAAATACTGATTATTTCGTGCAGGTAATGATGGCCTGTTCCAGGATGTCCAGGCCGGCATCGAGCTGGGCGTCGGTGACGACGAGCGGGCAGAGGAAGCGGATGACGTTGTCGTAAATGCCGCAGTTTTCCATGATCAGGCCGTGCTGGGCCGCTTCTTTGATGACGGCTGTGACCAGTTCCGGATAGGGCTTCTTGCTGGCTTTGTCGTGGACGAATTCCAGGCCGAGCATAGCGCCTAAGCCGCGGTAGTCGCCGATGACGTCGTATTTCTGTTTCCACTGTTCATAGCGGGCGCAGACTTTCTGGCCGATTTCCAAAGCCCGGTCGGCCAAATGGTCCCGTTCCATGATTTCGATGACTTTCAAGGCCGAAGCGCAGGCCAGGGCGTTGCCGCCAAAAGTACCGCCGATGACGCCGGCCGGGACGGATTCCATGATTTCTTCGCGGGCTACGACGGCACCGAGGAGAACGCCGCCGCCGATGGATTTAGCCGTGGCGATGATGTCCGGCGGGCAGCCGGCTTCTTTCCAGTATTCCGTCGCCAGCATGCGGCCTGTGCGGCACCAGCCGGTCTGGACTTCGTCGGCGATGAGCAGGATGCCGTTGTCGTCGCAGACTTTGCGCAGGGCCTTGATCCAGGGGATAGGAGCCGGGATGAAGCCGCCTTCGCCCTGGAGCGGTTCGACGACGATAGCGGCGACGTATTCCGCCGGCGAAGCGTACATGAAGACTTCTTTCAGGGAATTCAGGTAGAATTCCAGGGCTTCGTCATCGCTCATGCCAGCCGGTTTGCGGTAGAGATAAGGGAATTCGGCCCGATAGACGCCGTCCGGGAAGGGGCCCATGCCGCGGGCGTAGGCTTTCTTGGCCGTCATGGCCATGGTCATGAGCGTGCGGCCGTGGAAGGCGCCGGAGAAGACGATGATATTCGGCCGTTTCGTATAGGCCTTGGCGACTTTGACGGCATTTTCATCGGCTTCAGCGCCGCTGTTGATGAAGAAGGAGCGCTTCTTGTCGCCCTTGACCGGCGCGATGGCGTTGAGTTTTTCCGCCAGGGCGACGTAGCCTTCATGGGTGACGATGTTGGCCATGGCGTGGAAATACTTCCCGGCCTGTTCCTGGACGGCCTTGACGACTTCCGGCTGGGAATAGCCGATGTTCAGGACGCCGACGCCGCCGACCCAGTCGAGGAAATAGTTGCCGTCTACATCTTCAAACATGGCGCCTTCGCCGCGCTGGATGACTGTCGGATAGATGGTCCCGATGGCATCCGGGATGGCCTGACGGCGGCGGGCCAGGACGGCAGCGGCTTTCGGGCCGGGAACGGTCTGGGTAACGATTTTCGGTAATTCATCTTTTAACATAATGTCTCCCCCTTATCAATGCAAGATACAAAGCCTTGGTGAGTGCTTTATGAAAGACTTTGCATGGATAATCTTAAATGATACGTTTATTATACGTTTTACTATTAAAAACAACAAGAAGCTGGGAAACCAAAGTTAAAAATATGATGTTGTGCTGACGACACAAAGGAGGGAGTCCCATGTCTCTATCCATCGCTCAACTTTACAGGCCGGATGAAAACAAATATAAACTGGACCTCCTGGCCGGACGGCAGGGACTGAGCCGCGACGTGGCCTGGGTCCAGGTCATGGAAGATGCCGACTATGGCACTTTTTTGCGGCCTCACGCCTTCATCTTCACGACGGGCCTGGCCAGCCACGGCGACCCGCATTGGCTGGAACGTTTTGTTGATGCCCTGCTGGCAGCCGATGCGGCCGGGCTGGTCGTCAATACGGGAAAGTACCTCTTGCCGTCGGATATTACGGAAGCCTTGAAAGAACGCTGTGAGGAAGCGGCCTTCCCGTTGTTCACCATGCCCTGGGAAGTGCGCCTGGCCGACATTACCCAATCCTTCTTGTCGGCCCTCTTTTTGACCAACCGTGAAGAATACCGGGCCATTACGGCGTGGAAGGAATTCCTCTTCGGCGTCCAGGGGTCGTCGGTCCTGACTGAACTGGCCCTGACGGGCTGGCAGGAAGAGGGGCTGTATACGGCACTGGTCCTGGCCGGCGCCGACGGCGATGCCGATTTTTTGGCTGACAGCAAATCCTTCCTCAACGGGCTGGACCAGCCATATTTTATATTTCCTTATAAGGACACGATCGTCCTGCTCCTGCAGGGAACGCTGCCGGCAGCACTCGTCGCCTGGCTCAAAGGCCATGACCGCCTGGTGACGGGCCAGGGCCTGACGGCGCCTGACTTGAAATCCCTGCCAGACAGCTGCCGCCAGGGGCAGCAGGCTTTGGTATGGGCCCGTCTCCATCAGCAGTCCTGGTGCTATTTCGGAGCCCTCGGCGCCTATGCCCTCTTCTTTTCCCAGCCCGATGACCGGGTGCTGCGCGTCCTCCACGACCGGGCCCTGGGAGCCTTGCTGGCTTATGATGAAAGCCACCGGTCCAGTTTGTACGAAACGCTGGAAGCCTATCTCTGCCACGATGGCAGCCTGAAGGGAACAGCGGCCCAGCTCTACACTCATCGCAATACCGTAGCCTATCGCATCCACAAGGCGGAGAAACTCATTCCCTATGATCTGGCTGACTGGGAACAGCGGTTCACGGTCTTCCTGGCCTGCCATATCCACCGTTATTTTTCCCTGTTAGAAAAATAGTGTTGACATTTTGCAAGCTAAATGCTATTATATAGAAACCAGCTGTACTGAGACGGACGAAAGAAACGATAGGTTTGTTTTGTTGTGTCTGTATGAGTTCGCTTAGCGGACCGGCACTGATTGAATTGAAAAAAGTTCAAATCAGGGCTTGACAGACTTCTCGGAGTTTGGTAAGATATACAAGTCGTCGCGATGAAGCGATGGCAACGATGACCTTTGAAAACTGAACAATGAACTGAATGAACGCCAACGTGCGAGG